>Ga0302176_10000002_pt1 | contig 314945 bp, 249 predicted proteins | sample I_Palsa_E1_1_FD_198787 | JGI IMG/M metagenome (GOLD analysis project Ga0302176, IMG submission 198787) | Peat permafrost microbial communities from Stordalen Mire near Abisko, Sweden - I_Palsa_E1_1 | ecosystem: Environmental > Terrestrial > Soil > Palsa > Peat permafrost | place: Sweden...
TTTCGCCTCGAAGAATGCACGCGCCTTCTCTTCGTTGATGAATAGTTCCGCCGACCCTTGAGGATTCTTAGCGTCTTTCATGCCTCAAGACTACGCTTTTACAGTGGGTCTGTCAAGTGGATAATTACGAAATTTGGGCTGGCGTCTGGACGGGATGGCGATGGGTGTATGGCGAGTTTTCTCCGTTTGACCAACAAGATCCAGACTGCTGTGATACGCGTACCCCGGCTTCGCTCCTTCGTCAGAAACGCGTTTTTTGCGAAGGGCAACTTAGCCCGGAGCTGGCTAGGCCGCATAATGTATCGGACCTTCGCCCCAGATCCCCAAACATGCAAACTTTTTCACGATTGACAATCCGCAGAACGGACGTAAGATTGCTGCCTCGAAAAGCTTTCGCGCGAGAACACGGTGGAAGCTAGGAAGGATCGAGATATGATGGTCCGGCAGGCCTTCTTCCCAACCCTGGTATTCTGCGTCGCCTCTGTCATCGCCGCGCCCGCGCAGACGCTCCAACTATTGGCGAGTTTCGAAACTGACGGCTTTCCAGAAACCAACCTGGTGCAGGGCTTCAATGGGACCTCTACGGTACAACCTCGGGGGGAGGGGTCGGAGAAAACTTCGGAACTGTCTTCAAGATTACCACCGCCGGCAAGCTTACAACGCTTTATACCTTCTGTTCAAAATCCGAATGCGCTGACGGCAAAACACCTTCTGCACTGATGCTGGCCAGCAATCTGAATTTTTACGGTACCACCGCTGCCGGCGGAGCCTATGGATACGGCACGGTTTTTAAAATCACATCCGAGGGCGAACTGACGACCCTGTACAGTTTCTGCGCAAAGTCTGGCTGCCCCGATGGCCAAAATCCTTTGGCCACGTTGGTCCAAGGCACGGACGGCAATCTCTACGGAACCACGTCCGGCGGAGGCGCCATCGGCAACTACGGCACGGTGTTTAAGATCACGTTCGGCGGAAAGCTAACGACGGTTTATAGCTTTTGCGTCCTCTCTGAATGCTACGACGGCGATTATCCCGAAGGGGTCTTGATTCAGGGCTCCAACGGAAATTTCTACGGAACCACCGGTGAGGCCAGCGGTCGCGGCAACGTCTTTGAAATGACCCCCGCTGGCGTGGTCACCAGTCTTTATAACTTTTGCTCGGAACCTTACTGCGACGACGGCACCTCCCCGGTGGCTGGTGTCGTGCAGGCCGCGAACGGCGATCTCTATGGGACTGCCACTGGTGGCGGAGCTTACGGCAATGACGGCACCGTATTCGAGATCACACCCGCGAATGTGTTCACGACCCTCTATAGTTTTTGCCTCTTCAATTGCGCAAATCCCGGCGTCTATCCTAGGGGCGGATTGGGGCTGGCCACCGATGGCAATTTCTACGGCACGGTCTCTAGCGCGATCTACAAAATTACCCCAACGGGTGAGGTCACCTGGCTCTACACGTTTGGCTCGGGCGCGGGTGGTTGCTGTCCCGACGGCGATTTTCCCTACGCAGGGCTCGTGCAGCACACCAATGGCACCTTCTACGGCACCGCCCTCGAGGGCGGTGCTTACGACGAAGGCACCGTCTTTAGCCTTTCCACTGGCCTCGGTCCGTTCGTCACTCCGGTTCCGACCTATGGCAAAGTCGGCGCCACCGTCTATATTCTCGGCACCAACCTCAATGGAACTACGGCCGTCACCGTTGACGGAGTCACCGCGAAGTTCACCGTGGAATCGAGCTCCGAGATCAAAGCTACCGTGCCGACCGGCGCGACCACAGGCGTGATCTCAGTGACCACGCCCACTACGACTCTCAACAGCAATCTCGTGTTTCAAGTGCTGTAGTGAACTGTCTCGATGACTGACGAGAACAGGCCATCCACACTCAGTGAGAAATTGCTGCTGCGGCGTTCTGCGGCGGCGAGCAGACTGAGAACCCGTCGACCGCCGAATCCATTCGGAGGTGAGCTAAGACTTAGCGCCAGGCGCGCTGGCGATGCTATGTTTTGACATGCTATGCATGCATATGCAAGAATAGCATGCATGAGGAAGAACGCGGCGCCGGAAGCGACCACGGGTTCGGATGCGGTTCGTCGCCACGCCTACGAGAAATACATTTCTGCCGCGCGTCGCCGAAGAGAGAAGACCGTGGCCATTAATGTGGGGGAAGTGCACCGCGCTTTGGCGCTTAACAATCGGGTGCCGCTTGTTTGCGCGGCTCTTGGATCGAAGAAGTTTTTGACGGAGCACGGGCTTCGCATCGTTTCGAAGACTGGGCCTCCATCCGGACAGAGCACCACCGTCACATTCACATACGAGATTGTCGGCAAAAGACAAGATGACGTTGAGTTGAGTCGCCAGGAATCCTGGAATCGACTTCGGGGATCGATGAAAGATATTTTTGCCGAATATGGTGGTGGCGAGGCCTACCTGCGCGCTGAACGCGCGTCGTTCCGCGACGCAGACGACGAGAAATGAGCCGCATTTACTGGGACTCGATGCTGTTCATCTATTGGCTGGACAACAATCCTCTTTTCGCGAAGAGAGTTGCATCCATTTATTCGCGAATGCAGCAGCGAGAGGACAGGCTCCTTACTAGCGCCGTTACTTTCGGTGAAGTTTTAGCGGGCGCGTACAGGAAGGCACCCCTGTCAAAGGGCGAAGACGTTCGCACAACATTGTTAAGCGTAGTGTCAGAGGTAATCCCGTTCACTCTCGAAACTGCAGATGCTTATGCCCGGATTCGTGGGAGCACGAATATCGCTTCGCCGGATGCCATCCATCTGGCCTGCGCTGCCGTTGCCGGTACTGACTTGTTCTTAACTAACGATGAAAAGTTGATCGGCAAAGTGATACCTGGAATTCAGTTCATCGCAGGGCTGGATTCAAACATTCTTTGATGTGGACTTCGGCGCCGTCATCGCTTCCAGCTTTACTTTCACCTGAGGCCACTCGTTGTCCAGAATGCTGAAGTAGACCGAGTCGCGAACACGGCCGGTCCAGGTGAGCACGTGGCGGCGTAGTGTGCCTTCTTCTTTTGCGCCGATGCGCAGGATTGCGTTTCGCGATTTCCGATTGAGCACGTCGGTCTTCAGTTCGACACGAAAGCATTTCCAGACTTCGAAGGCGTGGCGCAGCATCAGGTATTTTGCTTCGGTATTGACGGCGGTGCGTTGCCACAGCGGCGCGATCCAGGTGGAACCGATCTCCACGCGACGATTGAGGCGATCGATGTTCATGAAGCGGGTGCTGCCGATCACGCGGCCGGCGTTCCGTTCAACGGTCGCAAACACAACCGATTCGCCGCGTTTTTGCTCATCGAAAGCCTTCTGTACGAGCCGCTCAAAGTCCCCGCGCGTTTTCAAGCGGTAAGGAATCCATTCGAAAATATCGTCGAGTGCATCTTTGGCGACATTCCAGAAATCTCCAGCATGGTCGCGGCGGAGCGGTTCGAGGCGGACGACAGAGCCCTCCAGCGTGATTGGCGTTTCGATATTCAGCGGAACTGCGACGGTGCTCATTGGCATTCCTTCCTGGGCATGCCTATTATCTTGCATCTTGCGTCTGTTTGCGGCATCTCTACTACGGCGCCGGGTTTGTAGAATGATTTGTGAAATCGGGTCTGTAGAATCAGATCTGCGGAATAAAAGGGCGTTGACTTGCGATGATCTCAGCCGTCCAATTGTGTAGAAGCAAGAACTGTACTAGCCGGCGATGTCAGGAGGGACGGCGGTGAAAGCGCAGTGTTTGCCCTTTACTCAAGTCCCGCACACGAGCCCGCTGTTCGTCGATTATCTCGCATACTCCCCGAGCGTCCAGCCTTTCTATCCGCATTCTTCAAACTTCAACGAATGGGCTAAGCCCGAGGTCTCGGCAATTCAATACGATCCGGCTCGCCGGGAGCGAGTCAGCGCGATTCTTGAGCGACAGAACAAATCCTGGGGCGCTTCGGCGCAAACTTTCGCAAACCTCAATCGGCTGCGGCAGGGAGCGGCGGCCGTTGTGACCGGGCAGCAAGTGGGATTGTTCGGCGGCCCAATGTTCACGATCTACAAGGCTCTTACGGCGGTGAAATTAGCGGAAGAGGCGACGGCGGCGGGCGTCGATTCTGTTCCTGTTTTCTGGCTGGCCACGTCGGACCATGATCTCGCCGAAGTGAATCATGTTTCGCTGCCCGGCCCTGACGGCCTTCTGCGCACGCTCACGACTTCGAGCCGCAGCGTTCCGGGCGCGCCGGTGAGCAATGTGCTTTTGGGCGATGAGATCGTGCCGATCGTGGAAGAAGCCGCATCTCTGTTGGGAGATTCTGAGGCTTCGCAATGGTTGCGCGAGTCGTATCGTCCGGGGGAGACGCTGGGCACGGCTTTTGCGCGGCTGTTTGCGCGGCTGTTCGGCCCGTGGGGCGTGATTCTGCTCGATGCATCGGATGCGGAGCTGCATCGAGTTGCCGCGCCGATTTATAGAACGGCTATTGAGCGCGCGGAGGAATTGAATGCCGCGTTACTGAATCGTGGTCAAGCGCTGGAGAAGGCTGGATATTCCCAGCAGGTGAAAGTGACGGCCTCGTCAGTGCTGCTTTTTGCAATGCGTGACGGCGCTCGGACGGCGATTCATCGCCGAGTCAGCGGGGGTGGGTCGGGAACGGCGGCGGAGTTTGTGATCGGTGGCGAACCAGGAGCGGAGAAACTTTCGTCCGTTGAGTTACTGGATCGTATCGCATCCGCTCCGGAAAATTTCAGTCCGAATGTGCTGTTGCGTCCGGTCGTGCAGGATTATCTTCTGCCTACGCTTGCCTATACCGGCGGCGCCGCGGAGGCGGCATACTTTGCGCAGGCGGGCGCTGTCTATGAAAAGATTCTGGGCCGGGTGACGCCGATCGTACCGCGTTTTTCGGCAACTCTGGTTGAGCCCAAGGTTCAGCGCTGGTTGCAGAAATATGACATCACGGTGCCAGATACATTCCAAGGGACCGAGGCTCTTGGGCAGAAGCTGGCCTCGCATAGTCTGCCGCCAGGTTTGCAGGAGGCTTTCGAGCGCGCGAACAAGTCTGTGGAAGAATCCTTTTCTGGATTAAAGGAAGCGCTGACAAAGCTCGATCCGACCCTGGTGGAAGCCTGCCAGACGGGCGCTTCAAAAGTACATTACCAGCTCGACCGGCTGCACGAGCGCGCCATGGCTGCCGAGTTACGACGCAGTGAAGTAGTGCGCCGTCACGCCGAAGCGCTCAGTCAGGCGCTCTATCCTGAAAACGCTTTGCAGGAGCGTGGTGTGGCGGGCATCTATTTCGTCGCGAAGCACGGGACCGAACTGCTGCAAAGCTTGCATGACACTCTGCGCACGGAGTGCCACGACCATCAGATTCTGGAGTTGTAGACCAGCGACATTGAGCGGCGATCCGCTCTCGTGGGCCGGCCTTTGGCGCGAGTCAGAATCAACGACAAGAGCCTTTAACCGCGAAGTCCGCTAAGAAAATCCGCGAAGGACGCGAAGAAGAGCATAGGGCTAGCGCTTTAACCAGATTTCGAGTTGTCCCAGCGATTCTATCCGCGGCAGTTCGCGATCGCGGTAGGCCCCAGCTACATCCAGTAATATCGCTTCCATTCCGGCGTTGCGGGCTCCTATGTAGTCGACCGAATACACGTCTCCAACGTACAGACTTTCGTCGGCACGCGCTTGCATGGATTTGAGCGCGGCTGCAAAAATTTCCGGGCGCGGTTTTTCAACTCCAACAATTCCTGAATCGGTGATGCTTTCGAAGCGGTCGGCAATGCCGCAACGGGAGAGCACGCGCTCGATGCCGCCATCGGCGTTGGAAATTACGGCGATGCGAAAGTTCTGGCGGATTCGGTCGAGTGCTTCGCGCGTTCCGGGGAGAATCTGATCCCAGTTCGCCGAGTTCTGCGTGTTCTCTATCAGCGCACTGCGGAGGCTGGTGTCCTCTCCTAGTTCCGCGAGGAGGTACGTGTGAAAGGTCCACCAGAAGCCGTGATCGACACTGCCACTCTGCATGCCCTGGTCGAATTCATTCTTTGTTTTGCGCTCAAGGGCTTGCCATTGTTCGATCGTGGGATGACGATCGCTTGAGATTGGAGCGAGCATCTTTGCTCTGTTGGGAAAGAGAAGAGTGTTGCCGACATCGAAGAAAATCACTCGCCGCGCTGGCATCTGTTTATTTTACTGAAGGCGACAGTGGCGGCGCGCTTGAGATTCTCTGGCTACTTCACGGCCTGAAGCCTTTAACCGCAAAGTTCGCGAAGAACGGCCGCGAAGGGCGCGAAGAAAAGCATAGGGCGGCGTGACCAGCGCGCGGAAAAATTGTAATATGCAATCACTTGGGCGGGTAAGCTTTCTTCTGTGATTTCGCCGCGCTATGGCTTTATCTTCGACAACGTTGATCTCGGGCTTCGCGCGCACCACGCGCGCCGCGCTTTCGCTACACAGCCTGTTGCGCGCTCAATCCGCGATCGCGGCTGGCCTCATATTTGCCACGCGCCATTCCAGTCGACGCGATGGCGTTTACAACATTCTTTGGGCAGTTGTCTTCGGGTTCGCCACACTGAATATTCTCAGCCTGGCGGCGAGGCGATTCGAACCGAATCGTCGCGGTCTCACGTTCGGAGAGTTACTGGCGGTGATGGTAGTTCTGATCTCGGTTTTCCTGCTGGGTTGGGAACTGCTGAGTGTGTTTCACATCTTTCCAATCAAGATTCAGCGGTGAACGGTCGCGGGAAAATCCAGGTCCGACGACTCAGCAACTCGCTGTCTTTTCGGGGGCGACCATTAAGAGCCCTTAGCCGCAAAGAGCGCGGACAATGGCCGCAAAGTTCGCGAGGACAAACCGTTTGCGGTATGATTCGCAAAATGGCAAAGACGAAAAATCCGGCCACGATTGAGGTTACTTGTCCCTGCTGCAATGCGCTGCTTAAGGTTGACACGGGCACCGCTGAGGTGATCGCTCACACTGCTGCAGTCAAGCCAAGGATGTTCGCCGACATGGAAGACGCGGCCCGCGCGATGAAGGAGCAGGATAGCCGCCGCGAATCCATCTTCCGGCAATCGGTGGAAGCGCAGAAACATGCTTCCGAGTTGCTGGAAAAGAAGTTTCAGGAGGCGGTGAAGAAGGCAAAGGAAACTCCTGACACCGGCAAGCCTATTCGCGATTTCGATCTGGATTGAGGGCAGGGCTTAGGGGATAGGGGTCAGGGACCGACACTTACTGCTAACCCCTATCCCCTGGTCCCTGACCACTGTTCCTATGCACATTCACCCATTGCTTCTTGGTCACCGGGGCGCTCGGGCCGAGAAGTCCATTCCGGAAAATACGCTGGCTTCGTTCGATCTTGCGCTGGCTCAAGGCTGCGATGGTTTTGAATTTGACGTGCGGCTTGCGGAGGACGGGCAAGCGGTTATCTGTCACGATGCGGAAATCCGCGGGCTGAAGATTGCAGAGACCTCGGGCGAAAAACTTGCCTTGCCGGTGTTGCGCGAGGTGCTCACTCGCTATCAAGAAACTGCATTCTTCGATATCGAACTGAAGGTCGCGGGCTTGGAAACGATCACGGCGGAGTTGCTGAGGAAGTTTCGTCCGGCGCGCGGCTTCGTGGTTTCTTCTTTTCTTCCCGAAGTGTTGCGCTCTATGCACGGATTCGACGCAACCATCCCACTTGGATTGATCTGTGAAACTAGGGCGCAACTCGAACATTGGCCGCAGTTGCCCGTCGAGTATGTGATTCCGCACCACGCGCTTGCTCGTCAGAGTCTTATCTCAGAGATTAAAGGCGCCGGCAAAAAGGTCTTCGTTTGGACGGTGAATCTTCCCGCCGATATGAAGCGCTTTTCGAAGTGGGGTGTGGACGGCATTATTTCTGACGACCCTAAACTCCTGGCAAACACCCTGGCATCTCCATCGCGGAAACAGATTGCTGGAACTTGAGCGTTTAGTGGGCGGATGCGGACAAACTTGTTCCACCGGCGAGCGCGGCTTTGGCTTCTTTGATCCCCGCCTGAATAGTGGGTTCCCAGTCAAGATGCGGAATTGTTGATGCAGCGGCCGACTGATAAAAGGCCAGCGCTTCCTGAAACCGGTTCAGCCGCTTTAAGCAAATCTTGGCCGCACCGAGTTGCGCCATTAACGCCTGGCGCTCGTTGGGGTGGGCTTCTGCCAGCCGTTCATACTCGTACAGGGCGCGGTCATAACTCTGCGCGTCGTCGGCAGCCTTGCATAGATCGAGCCACACTTGAGCGGGCGCGGCCTCGCCGCCTGTCTGCAGAAACTCTTCGTAATCTTTCCACGCCGCTTTCGGATTGCGCGCCTTCAGATGCAGGGCGCATGTTTTCATGTTCGCCGCATGAAAAGCCGCTGTGTCCTGCGTCTTCCAGTGGATCTGTTTGAGCAGGTTCCACGCGTCGAGGGAATCGGGTGTCGCGGCTACGTGCTTGGTCAGCGTGGCTGCGGCCGCCTCGAGTTGGCCGCGATCCATCAGGCTGCTGGCTTGCTCAATTTCCGTGTCGGCCGTCCACGCGAGCTTTTCTTCGATGGCCTTGTTGTGTTTCTGCTCCAGGTTCGTGTGCTGCAGTCCGAAGGCGGCGAGCGCGCCAAACATGAATCCGCCTACGTGTGCCCAATGCGCCACTCCGCTGGCCGAGCCGAAGAGCGATCCGTAAAACATTTCCATCAGCAGCCATAGCGGCAGCAGCCAATACGCCGCCGCCTTGAAGCGAAAAAGGCGGAACAAGAACAGCCACGCCATTTCGATCTTCATATTCGGAAAGCGCACCAGGAACGCTCCCATCAAAGCTGCTACTGCGCCGGACGCGCCCAACGTAGGCGTGATGCTGCCGGGATTCGACCAGGCATAAAATTGCAACGCGGCCGCGCCTGCCACGAGATAAAAAGCGCTGTACAGCCAGCGGCCCCAGGCATCCTCGAGCACAAATCCCGCCAGCCACAGGAACCACATATTGCCGATCAGGTGCAGCCATCCGCCGTGCAGAAAGTTGGCCGTGAGATAGCTGATGGGATTCGGCTTGGCGGGAACGAACGCGTATTTCTCGGCTATTGACGCCGATGAAACCTTCACATACTCTGCGGACTGCGCGTCCATTTCTTTTTGCAGTTGTTCCGGATCATCCATCAGCCTGACTTTAGCGTCGTACGCGTCGATGATGTCGCGATAGGGATTCTGAATCTGCGTCCACTGGGCAGGATGGCTTTGCTTGAAATTGTCGACGAGGTTCTGCGCCTCGGGCTGCAGCTTCAATTCAGGATGCAAGGCGGCAAGAATTAAAATGTGCGCTTTCGCTTGCCCCAGCGCCGGAGCTTGCTCGTCGATGGAGCTAATCGTGAACAGGAAAACCACGACGTTGATCACGATTAATCCAATCGTGATTACCGGCCAGCGCCGGGCCGTCATGTTTTCGTGTCCGATCGGAACAAGCATCTGAAATCGCCCCTGCCGAGCCAACGACTTGCAACACAAAAAGCTTTGGTTAGTTTAGGTTTATTTTTGGCGGATTCCCAGATGACAACGAGGTTGAACTAATCTTTGGTAACCGTGTGAAAAAAACTTGGCCACGGATTCGCACGGATTTTCACGGATACTTCTTCTAGATATTTGTTTTGCTGGCTTAAGGTTTTATCCGTGTGAATCCGTGCAGATCCGTGGCAAGGAATTTAGTCTGCGGCGGCTTCGAATGCGGCGGCCCGTCCCACCGGTCGGAGAAAAGCAGCACGCTCCGTTTCAAATGCTTCCAGGTTGGCTCCCATGGTCTGTTCATTCCAGCCGAGGACGGCGCCGATGCGCAACGCTGCTTCACGGCTGCATGATTCCGACCAGCACGCGCCGAGCGCCACCGGCACCCGGCGTAGCAGCACATCGCCCAAGGTGATGGCGCACTCCTTGCGATAGGCTTCGACTACCTCGGCGACCACGTGCGAAGTGTGCGGACAAATCGGCGCGCGCAATTCGGCGCTCACCAAAGCCATGCGGGCGATGTCGGCAGCGCGTTTACCGTGCCATTCCATAATTCCGCGCGCTGACTCCTCGCTGATCGCACCGATGCGGGCGATTTCAAGCACAGCGTCATCCAGCAGGGGATCGAGTGCGGGCCCAGGTCCTATCGCAATCGTATTCGGCTCTGTCGCACTCAGGCCAATCTTGCGCGCGCACTCGCGGGCCAGTGAGGCTGCAGTGGTCAGCTTGCCGCCGATCACCGAAATCATGTGCGACGCGCCATCGTCCGCGTGGTCATGCAGGATGTGACGCCGAGTGACTGCCGACGGACGATTGTCCGGCGAATAGGGCAAGGGACGGATTCCTGCAAAGGCGTGCTTCACGCTTTGCGCCGATAGCTTTGCTTTCGGAAAGAGTTGCGTTAGCGAGCGCAGCAGATAACTGATTTCCTCTGGCGATGGAACGGTTCTTGCCGGGTCGCCGTTGTCGGCAACTTCGGTTGTTCCCGCCAGGATCTGATCGTTCCAGGGAAGAATAAAAATGGGGCGTCCGTCGATGGCTTCGGTGTAAAGGGCCGTACTCGGCGAACCGGGAAACCGGGGCAGAACAATGTGTGAGCCGCGCACGCCTCCTAGCATTGGCTTGGCCATACGAATGGCAGAGCGCTGGCACACGCGGTCGGCCCACGGGCCACTGCAGTTGATCACCCAGCCGGCGTCTACGCGCGCGTCACGGCCTGTGATCTGATCGCGGAGCAGCACGCCTCGCGTTCGGCCATGCGCGACGTCAACTGCGAGCGCTTCCATGTGATTGCGGACGACTGCTCCCGCGTCGACCGCTTCCATTAACCATTCCGCAACCAGTCGCTCAGGAAATTCGCATTGCGCATCTTCGTAATTGAAAAACGACCAGCGATGGCCGGCGTCGAGAGCGCGTTCGAACCGCTTCACTTCCATCTCGCTTGCGTCTTCGCCGCGCGGTTTTCCTGCCATGCGCTGGTAGAGCCACAATCCGGTGCGCACCTTCAGGGCGCTGCGCTTGCTCGTCTCATTCAAGAGCAGCAGAAACTGCATGGGATGCACGAGGTGCGATCGCTCCCGGAGCAGAGTTTCCCGCTCGTGCAACGATTCCCGTACCAAGCTCAGTTCGCCGTGTTCGAGGTAGCGCAATCCGCCGTGAATGATGCGCGTGGAACGGCTGGTCACTCCGGAGGCAAAATCATTCTGCTCAACCAACAGCGTGTGCTTGCCAGCGCGAGCGCACTGCCGCGCCACGGCTACGCCATTAATGCCCCCGCCTATCACCACCACCTGGAAGTGCTGGTCGTTCAATGGCGCTCTTGGATTGGCTGCTAATACCATGTTTTATCAATTAGATACATGTTGTTCTTCAGGTAACGGTCGAGCCGCATCGCATGTTCGCACACACTGCGGTGTTCTAAAGTCTGCACTGCGCTTCACTGCCCGGAAAGGTCACGTTGGTACCGCCAAATAGCTGGCCCAAAGTAGGGCCATGGTACTCGAATGTCCAGAAGCAATTTTCAAAAAAACTGGCCCGGCGTGCTGCAGCCGGGCCAGCTGTTATGTTAGCGCTTGCACTACGCGATCTTGCGCTCGGACTTCTCGCTCCCGGAAGCAGCCTTGGCCGCACCCTTCGAGAATAATGCGATCATCTCCCGATTGAAAGCTGGAATGTCGTCCGGCTTGCGGCTGGTGACTATGCCGTTGCTCTCAATCACTTCTTCATCAACCCATGTGCCACCGGCGTTCTGGATGTCGGTCTTCAGCGAAGGCCAGGATGTGACTGTGCGCCCGCGTACCGCTCCGGTTTCCACCAGCATCCACGGGCCGTGGCAGATCGCGGCCACCGGTTTTCCATGGTCGATGAAGCTTTTCACAAACTTCACCGCATCCGGATTCATGCGCAACTGGTCAGGATTCATGACTCCGCCGGGCAGCAGCAGTGCGTCGTATTCTGATGGATCAGCGGACTTGAGTGGAACATCGACCGAAACCTCCTTGCCCCAATCTTTGTGATCCCAACCTTTTATCTTCTTCTCAGTGGGGGAAACAACTTGCGTGCGAGCGCCGGCCTCTTCGAGAGCCTGTTTCGGTTTTATGAGTTCAGACTGCTCGAAGCCATCGGTCGCGAGGATTGCTACAGTCTTTCCTACAAGATTATTCGGCATGATATTTTCTCCTCTATTATTCGTGCTGCAAATTGTGTTTCTGATATCAGTTCGATGCCACGTTCCGCGTGGCGGTTTTCGTGAATCGCCGAATGGTTGCATATTGCCAGTAGCATTGCCCGTACTCCGCCGGCTCATTTAGAGTGGTTGCCAATGTCTACGACCGGCGAACGTTTCGAACGCGCAGTTGCGATCATGGAGCGCCTGCGGGCTCCTGGGGGCTGCCCCTGGGATCGTGAGCAGACTTTCGATTCCATCAAGCCTTACACGCTCGAAGAGACTTATGAAGTGCTTGAGGCCATCGATAATCGCGATTGGGAGGAACTCCCCGGCGAACTTGGAGACTTGTTGCTGCAAGTTCTTTTCTACTCGGAGATGGCGAAAGAGCAGGGAAGTTTTTCAATTGATGATGTGCTCGACCGGCTCTCGCGCAAGTTGGTGGACCGGCATCCGCATGTATTTGGCGATGCGACCGCCGAGACTTCGGCGGACGTAAAGCGCAATTGGGAAGCTCTGAAAGTCGAGGAGCGCAAGAAGCGGCAAGAGCAGACGGGGGCCGCGAACACAAACGCCGACAATGCGGCAGGGAAGACCGCGCCATCGATTCTGGCTGGGATCTCTTCATCGATGCCGTCGTTGCTCGAAGCCCACAAGCTCAGTTCGCGCGCGGCGCAGATTGGTTTCGATTGGCCCGACATGGAGGGGCTGTTCGAGAAACTTGGCGAGGAGACTGCAGAGTTGCGCCAGCAGTTGCAGGAATTTCCCGCTCCCGGCCCGCGCCCCGAAGGGCGCGGCGTCGCGGGTTCCGGACGCCAGACTATTCCTGACGATTTACGCTCGCGGCTCGAAGAAGAAGTTGGCGATCTTTTCTTTGTGCTGGTGAATATGGCGCGCTACCTTGCGATCGATCCCGAATCCGCGCTGCGCAAAACCAATCGCAAGTTCCGGCGCCGCTTTCAGTGGATGGAGCAGCGGTTGCACGAACGCGGCAGCACTCCCGAAAGTGTTTCGATGCATGAACTCGAATCCCTCTGGCAGCAGGCCAAGCAGCAGGAGAAGCAAGCGTGAGCGCGGATGCTTTTGTGATTCGCAACTGTCAGGGACTTGACGAGTTGCGAGCTTGCGTCGCGTTGCAAAAAGAAATCTGGAACTTCAGCGATTCCGAGTTGATCCCGCTGCGCATGTTCGTGGTCGCCGAAAAAGTTGGCGGGCAGGTGATGGGAGCATTCGACGGCAGCGAGATGGTGGGCTTCGCGATGTCGGTGCCAGGTACGCGCTCTGGGCGAATCTATCTTCACTCCCACATGCTGGCAGTGCGCAAACAGTACCGCGATAGCGGATTGGGCCGGCGCCTGAAGCTTCTGCAGCGCGAAGACGCGCTCGCGCGCGGCATCGAACTCATCGAGTGGACTTTTGATCCGCTTGAGATCAAGAACTCGTATCTTAATATTGAAAAGCTGGGCGCGATTTCGCGGCGATACAACATTAACCAGTATGGAATTACGTCGTCGCCGTTGCAGGGCGGGCTTCCAAGCGATCGGCTGATCGCCGAGTGGTGGCTGAAATCGAGGCGTGTGGAGACTTTGCTGGCAACGGGAAAGAACCCGGCCTTCACCAAACAGACTGCGATCGAAGTGCCGGCGCAGATTTATGAATGGAAAGCGGCGCCTGAAACACGAAGCAACGCGCAGCAAGTACAGGAAGGCAATCGCGGGCAATTTCTTGAGGCGTTCGAAGGCGGACTCACTGTGCTGGGCTACGAACGCGATTCTGCAGGCAACGGCAAGTTTCTGCTGGGTGCGTGGGATGAGAACTGGTCGTATGCGACAAAGGAATGATTTCACCACAGAGACACAGAGGCATAGAGAAAAACGAATCTTCGGATTTTCTAAAGAACTGCTCTGTGCCTCTGTGTCTCTGTGGTGAACTGTTTTTCGTTTCCTATGAAGATTGAAGCCATCACGCTCCGCGAGATTCACATGCCACTCGTCCATTTTTTTGAGACGAGTTTCGGGCGTACGTCCGGTCGCCGCATCCTGCTGCTTACTGCCCACTGCGATGGGGGCGACGGCTGGGCTGAGTGCGTGGCCGGCGAAGATCCCTACTATTGCAGCGAGTGGACCGAGAGCGCGTGGCTCACCATCACTCGCTATCTCGCTCCCGCTGTGCTGGGACGCAGCCTCGAATCGGCTCGCGACTGCGGAGCGCTTTTCTCGCGGGTGCGCGGTCATCGCATGGCAAAGGCCGCGCTGGAAAATGCGCTGTGGGATGCCGAGGCTAAGCAGAAAAACGTTCCTCTCTGGAAATTATTGGGCGGCTCGCGCACTGAGATCGCTTGCGGGGTTTCTATCGGCATTCAGGATTCGGTCGAACAGTTACTTAACAAGATCGAGACCGAGTTGGCTGCGGGCTACCGCCGCATCAAAGTCAAAGTAAAACCGGGATGGGATGTGAACGTGCTCGAAAAAATCCGCGCACGCTGGGCTGATATCACGCTGAGCTGCGACGCGAACTCCGCCTATACGCTCGATCAGGTCGAACATCTGCGAAGCTTCGATCAGTTCCATTTGCTGATGATCGAGCAGCCGCTTTGGGACGACGACATTTTCTACCACGCCCGCCTGCAGAAAGAGCTGCGCACGGCGATCTGCCTCGACGAGTCGATTGTCAGCGCGCGCACCGCAGCCATTGCGCTCGAAACCGGCGCATGCCGCATCATCAATATCAAAGTTGGTCGCGTCGGCGGATTCACCGAAGCGAAGAAGATTCACGACATTTGCCACGCGCAAAAAATTCCGGTCTGGTGTGGCGGCATGCTTGAATCGGGCATTGGGCGCGCTCACAACATCGCGCTCTCCACGCTAGAGAATTTCAGCCTGCCCGGCGACGTTTCTGCTTCCAAGCGCTATTGGAAGGAAGACATCATCGATCCCGAGGTGCAGGTTTCACCGCAAGGGATGATTGTCATTAGTGAGCAGCCGGGAACGGGTTATTGCGTCAAAGAGGATCTCATCGAGAAATTGACGGTAAGGAAAGAAACGCTTCGCGCCTCTGCTGTCTAGCTGCTACGCCCGGTGATCGTCCTCCATACTTTAGCGAGCAGGCTAGGCCCATCGTCAAGGAGCGCAAAATGAGGCACGTTCGGCGCGGCCTCGGCTAAGTTGCTCGTCGATTGCGGATAATCACAGTTCGTAGACAGTACTCGATTAAGGATTAAAGGGTCGGTTCCCGCATATCGGTGGCAACCTGCTTCTTGGGCTTCTAGAACTGCAATCGCTTGTTCGAGCTCTGCCGGGTTCTCCGGCTGTTTCTTCCAGAAGCAGTGCTGAGCCTTCTCATTTGTCCAGCCGATCAGGTCAGGCGCGATGACATGGGGAATCCCGCAAGCCGGGCATTGCCCCTTCTCCACATAGAAGTCTCCGGGCACGGATTTCGGGTGAGGAGTAAATCTAGGGCCGCACGCCATGTCCGCTCCTTCTGCGATTTGCGCCGGAAATGCCTCGTCTCATTCTAGGCAAAATGGCGGTTGCGCTCAATCAGGTGCGGGTTCGGGCACTAGGGACAGCATTGGCCGAAGCCAGACTAAAGATTTCTGTGCACCTGCTCATCGACGCCCGGCAATTCATAAACTACGCCGCATAGCTCTGGACACGTGGTTGTATTGATGCCCCCATAGACTGTCGTTCCGTAAAGGTTACCGAGCGAGTCAAGCAGCAAGCCGGAAGGATTTGCACCGTCGATGGCTCCGCTGAAGCTGTGCAGAACACTCAGGGTCCTACCACCAGAACCGGGGGTAAGCTCAAAGACCACTCCGCAGGAGCAGTTTTCGTTTCCGCCGATCGCAGTCGTGCCGAACAGATTGCCGTTGCCATCGAAGATCAACGAAGAGACCGGAATACCTCCGGTACTGCCGCCGCTAAATGTGTAGACGGTGTTCTCGGTCCAAGTAGAATCGGAAGCGGGCGTTAGTTCGAAAACAGTGCCGATGCTGAGGAAGCCCCCTGCAGCCGTGGTTCCGAAGAGATTGCCATTCGAGTCAAATGTCAGCCCAGCTTCCGGGACGGCTCCGTCGGTACAGACAAAAGATTGCGGGCAGAAGTCGTGCACAATAACTTGATCCCACTGGCCGCTGGCCGTCGGAGTGAGTTCATAGATCACGCCGAACGTTGCGCTCCAAACATCGTTGTAAACGCCACCGCCGGCCGCTCCGTAAAGATTTCCGGCGGAGTCGAGGGTTACGCGTCCGACGGGATTTTCCGCGCCGTAATAGGTGAAGGACCAATCGAAAATGCGCAGAGTGCGGCTGCTCCAGCCAGTTCCGGATGGACTCAGTTCGAAGATTGTGCCGCATCCGATACCGCAGAATGGTGTGGTCTTTCCTCCGGACTGAGCCGTGATGTAGAGGTTTCCAGCGGAGTCTAACGTTAGGGCGCCTGGCGCGCTGCCGTCGGTGCCGCCAGTGAAGGTGTGCAATACCTCAAACTTCCAGCCCGCCGAGCCGTGAGTGAGGTTGAAAATGGTTCCACAGCCGTGAGGAAGTACGCATCCCTCGGCCTCGCCGCCTTGTTCCGCGACGCCGTACAGGTTGCCGGTGGCGTCGATGGCCAGGTCCGCCGGGCCCGAACCATCAGTTCCTCCGGTGAACCGGTAGAGCACTGTGGTCTGCCAGGTGCCACTCGATGTCGGCGACAGTTCAAATACAGTGCCGCAGCCGGTGCCCACGGAGTACGTGCAGCTCGAATTGGAGGCGTCTCCCGCGATGCCCGCAACGCCATATAAATTCCCCGCGGAATCGGAAACGAGTGCCCCGGGCCCGGCGCCGTCCGTGGCATGAAAAGCATGAAGCAGCTTTTCCGTCGGGGCTGCCGATGCGCTCGCGATCCAAACTGAGATAGTAAGAGCCGTAACGGCCGCCGCTCTCGATGAACGAATGAGGAATTGCCTTATGAAGCGTTGACTCGATCTGCGGCCGCTAGCCATCTGTATTTGCCTCTCAAGGTGCGGAGCTTATACACGGTCGAATCGAACGTCAAGATGAAGGAATTTGCATTGGAGAACTTTGTCTCACAAGAAATCGCACTCAGTCGATCGCGCAGATGGGGCTGTGAGATGAACTAGCGGACTGCAGCGTGTAGAACACTTGGGGACGGCTCGCTTGCCACGCTACTTCGGTTCCGTAGCCGCCGGTGCGTCTGGTTTCTGATTCCCAGCCAGCTTCGCCTGTTCCAGTTTCAACAGCTCCACTCCCTGGGCGAATGTGGTTTCGGCGGGCACACGCCGGAAGTCGCTGAACACCTCATCCGACTTGACCGCAATACTTTTGAACAGAAGAATCCTTCCGTTAAAGCTTAACGTCATCCGCGAGACATTCCATGAGCCATCGCCAACGTCGCGCTGTTCGATCAAAAAGTGGCCGCCCTTGTCGAGGTGCCCCAGAATTCCCCAGCCGAAGCTGACCTCTTTGAACAGAGTTCCGTCGATTCGCGCGAGCCTGCGCGCCGCGGCATCAATCAGAACTACTCCCTGCATGCCGGCGAGGACGTCTTCGACATGAGAAGGCGCTTCGTAGGCTGGATTCGGCCGGAACTTCAGCCGCACCATCCGTGCCCCATCTTTGCCCAAGTCCGCCGTGCCCGACTCCTCGCCGTCGAAGTCATAGAGAAAAGCATCCGGCAAAGCCTTGACGATGCGCAAGGTGCGGGCGGCGGCGTCCTGTTCCTGCGCATGCTTGCGGCGAAGTTGTTCGGGATTGCCGACCAGTCCCGCCAGGTGGCCTTCCTCGCCTTGCTGCTGTTCCGGCGTGAGCGGCTTGTCGTCGTAAGCAATGGTCATGCCGGCAATTGCGTCTCGCGTTTCCACGTAGAGCTTGGTCTGAGATCCCTGTGGGGTCTGTTTGCGGGAGCGGAACATGTGTTTGATTGAAGTGTCGTTGGCGGCTGCAATCTCATTTGCGACTGCGGCGCGCACCAGTTCGATGGGAGAGGGTGAGTCTTGAGATGAACTCGACAGCGACGCATCGGCAAGGGAATTCGCGCTCAGTTCCGCAAGATTGCCCGCGAGCAGGGACCACATTAAAACAGCGATAGCGACGCGAGCGAACTTCGCCTGTCTCGTCCTATGGGGCACACTCTTAGTGTAACAATTGGCTCGTAACCATTAACTCAGGGAATTCCGGTATGAGAACTTGCCGCGACCTCCGTGCCTTGCGTATAGTCGTTGAAGGGAGCGGTTCTTCCGGCATTGCCGCAGAAATTGAGATTCACCACCAGCCGGAGCGATCCCCGTTAAACTTGTGCGCTTGTAACGGTTAGGTGTAATTGTTCAGGTCAAATTTGCTGGAGTTGAACTTGCATAGGTTGTATCAGGAGAGCGTCCAATGAGCGCACCAACGGCGGCACCTGCCAGTGGGTTGGCACAAATCGGCAAGTCCGTCTTCGTCAAGGGCGAACTTTCAGGCAGCGAAGATCTATATGTGGACGGTCAAGTCGAAGGCAGCATCGCGCTCAAGTCCAACAGCCTGACCGTTGGCCCCAACGGACAGGTCAAAGCCAGCGTCGAAGCCAAGGGCGTGATCGTGCTGGGCAAGCTCGAGGGCAACATTCAGGCCAGCGATCGCGTCGAATTGCGTAAGTCGGCAATCGTGACTGGCGACATTTCTACCCAGCGCATCTCGATTGAAGAAGGCGCGTATTTAAAGGGTAAAGTTGATATTCATCGGGCGGATGTAAAGTAAGTTCAGGAGTTCAGAAAGCTAAGATGTCGTCAGTCTCACAGAATTTCATGAAACTTTTTCGGGGTTCATCCGGACCGGAAGCCATAGCGGAGCAGGGCTCACAGAAGTTGACGCGCCGCTCCAGCGGCCTGGGAGAGTTGTCTCGCACATGGGAGTCGGCGGAAGCACTGTGCGTGCTGGATTTGGGATCGACCTCCGCTACGAACATCCGCCACTTTACCGAACGCGGCCACAGAATTTACAGCGAAGATCTGCTCACGGCATCGACCGAGCCGGAACTTCTCACCAAGGACGAGAACGGGGTCGCCGCGCTCGACAGCCGCAAGTTCCTTGCCGATAACTTGGTTTATCCCGCCGCTCACTTCGATGTTGTTCTGTGCTGGAACCTGCCGGATTACCTGGATGAAAGCCTGGTGAAGCCGGTGGTCGGCCGTCTGTGGTCGGTTCTGAAACCCGGTGGCATGCTGCTGGCGTTTTTTCATACGCGCGATGCCGGCCCCGATTCGCCCTGTCACCGCTTCCACATTATCGGCGGTGACACTCTTGAGATGAAACGGATTGTGCTGCGCCAGGAGGCTCGGCGTCCTCCCACGGGAACGGCGCACGGCGTGACTTCTACTTCGGATGGATTCCAGTTGCAGCGCGTGTTCAACAACCGTCACATCGAAAATCTTTTTCGCGACTTTGCTTCCATCAAGTTCTTCTTGGCGCGTGACAATATCAGAGAAGTGCTGGTCGTTCGATAACCAGTTCGAGTCTTTTCAGTCTGTTTTTTCCAATCGGAGTCAGCCTCGCGACCCGTCGCAAGACGAATGTTTTCCTTGCCGGGAACTGCCGGGGGGAGCACAATGGCGGGGACGGGTAGACAAATGAATGCGCCGAGCCAAGTTGTCGGCCGGGAAAACCAGTTCCGCGTCCGCCCGAATTTCCTTGCGGGCTGCGCGACGGTCGTAGCTATCCTAATCCTTCCGAAGGTGGTCGCGGGGTCTCGCATACTGGAACAGGCGGTACTTCTCCTGGCTGGCGTGGCCATCCTGGCTGGCTGGTTTCTGCTATTGAAGGATCGCGGGCCGAGGACTGCTTGGCGAGCACTGATAACGCGGATCACGTCGGTCTATCTCGTGGCATCCCTGCCCGTTTTCCTCTTCGGGTTGTCTCCATGGAAATGGTTCGTGCGACACCCCTTGCACTCGTGGTTCTCGCTATACGCAAAGCCCTGGGTACACTGGGGATACGCTTTTGTGTTGGGGAGCGTCATTTGCTCATTCCTGGCACGCGGTCGCGCGCGAATCGCGCTCGTGACAAGCAGTGTCCTGTTGATGGTGCTTTGGGAAGCAACGGGCACCTGGGTTTTCTGAGGCGGCTGAAACTCTGCGGGCTGGTGACCGCTATGCAGTGTGCGTCTTCGCTACCGGTCCCTTCCACACGATCACCCCCATGCGGAACAGATAATTGCGCGAGATCTCAACCTGTGCTGCGGTTTGCGGCGACACGGACGCCAGTAGGCTTCGAACTTCGTCCGGAACATAGGAGCGGCGCACAGAGGTCAATCCGTCCAGCCACGCTACACGGCTGCGCATGATGGGATAGCCGGCATATGCCAAAGCCAGATGCAGCGGATGACGAATGAGGTCATTGATCAGCACCGCCCGCCGGCACACGCGCAAAGCTTCGCGCACAAACTCACCCACTTGTTCCGGCTGCAGATGGTGCACGAAAAGATTGCAACCTATAAGATCGAAGGCGTTGTCGTCGAAAGGTAAAGCCAGTGCATCCGCCACGACACCGTGATCACGCGGAAGGTGCGACCGCGCCCGATCGAGCAGGGTCACATCCAGTGTGATCCCACGCCGCGCCAGTCTTTGCCGCACTATCTCTGCAAGTTCTCCTGAGCCAGCGGCAACTTCTAACATGGAAAAATGACTGATTGCCGACGCGCGAGCCACGCGTTCCACCATTTTCTGCGTAGTAGCAACTCCACCGAACCAGCGGTTGACGCGGCCGATATCCTGCAGCGTCGCCTGCACTTCAGCGGGAGAGCAGGCGTCGGAATCGAGAATCTCGGGTGCGTCGACTCGCTGCATGGTAAGGATTTGCTGGTTACGCCGCGTTCACGAGTTCAAACTTCGGCGAGCTCTTCTTCCAGCAACTGCTTGTTATACAGGTCGCTGTAGTAGCCATTCAAGGCGAGCAGTTCGTCGTGCGTGCCGGATTCGACGATGCGTCCATCGTGCAGCACGGCGATGCGGTCAGCATTGCGCACCGTCGAGACGCGGTGGGAGATGAAAATAGTCGTGCGTCCCCGCATCACTTCGCGCAGGTGATTGAGAATTTTGTCTTCCGTATGCGTGTCGACGCTGGAGAGAGCGTCGTCGAGAATGAGCATACGCGGATTGCGAATCAGTGCCCGCGCAATTGCGGTGCGCTGCTTCTGGCCTCCGGAAAGCGTGATGCCGCGCTCGCCTACCATGGTTTGATATTGCTCGGGAAAGTTTTCTATGTCGGACGCGATGTTGGCAGCTTCGGCGGCCTCTTGAATTTCCTGATTGGTAGCCGACTCCACTCCGAGTGCGATATTGTCGCGGATGCGATCGCTGAACAGAAATGTTTCCTGCGGCACAAAGCCAATATTCTTGCGCAGCGACGCCACAGAAAATTCGCGAATGGGCCGGCCATCAATCAGAACCATGCCCGGTGCCGCATCGTAAATGCGCGGAATCAGATTGACCAGCGTGGTTTTTCCTGAGCCTGTCGGACCCACGATTGCCATGCTCGTGCCGGCAGGGATTCGCAGGTCCAAGTCGTGCAGCACAGGCTTGCCTTCGTATGAAAAATTCAAGCCGCGGAATTCGATTTCGCCTTCCACTTCCCGGTCGCGCGCCGCCGGTTCGTCTTTGATCTCAGGCTGCTCATTCATAATTTCATTCAAGCGAATCAGCGACGCCGTGCCCCGCTGAAAAATGTTGACGACCCACCCCAGTGCGATCACGGGGAAAGTAAGTTGCATCATGTAAATGTTGAAGGATGTGAACACGCCAATCTGCATCCGTCCAGCGAGAACCTCTCGTCCTCCGATCCATATCACGAGAACCATCGCCAGACCTAGCATCAGTTCGAGCGTTGGCCACAGCATGCCCATCAGCCGCACTAATTTCAAACTACGCTTGATGTACTCCTGGTTCGCGCTTTCGAACGATGCGATCTCGGCTTCCTCCTGCACATAAGCCCGGATAAGCCGAGCGCCGGAGAAGTTCTCCTGCGCCCGCGCCGAAATATCAGAGAACATGGCCTGAATGCGCTCGAAGCGCTCGTGAATACGTCGTCCAAAGTATTGAATGACCACGCTGACCACAGGCAGCGGCAGAAACGCATAGAACGTCAGCTTGGGGCTTCTGCTGACCATGAACCACAACGCCAGCGCGGTGAATACCAGCGTATTCGCCGAGTACATGACGGCCGGCCCCATCAACATTCGCACCGCGTTCAAGTCGTTCGTAACCCTTGCCATGATGTCGCCCGTGCGCATGCGCTGGTAGTAGGAGTTGGAAAGCTTTTCCAAGTGGGCGAACAGATCGTTGCGCAGGTCGAACTCAATGTCGCGCGAGATGCCGATTACAACCCATCTCGTCAGAAACAGGAAAATGCTGCGAACCGCCGCCAGAGCGAGCACCTGTAGCGCGAAAATCAACAGCTTGTGCCGATTCACGCCGCCTTCAAGACTTTGGGCGGCGTTGCCGATTACCCGCGGCAATCCTGCTTGAGCGCCATTGCTCAAAACGATGCACACGGCGCCCGCCACAAAGCCCCAGCGGTAGCGCTTGAGGTAAGGCAGCAGCGGACGCATACTCTTCGGAATCATGCAGGTTGTGTAGATGAAATTCTAGCAGGCGAGGATGCGGGAGGCAGGTTTTAGAACGCAGGTCTTGGGTGATAGGTCTTAGGAAATAGATCTTTAGTCACATAAATCCGAACACCTAAGACCTAAGACCGTTCTTTCATTACTGCTGTGGGCTGTTCGCTGCGAAGAATATCGCGGCCGAATGCGATGACGCCGAATGCCGCCAGAGCCATACTCCACGCAGCGAAGAAGATCCATCCAACATCGAAGATTACTACTTGAACCATGTCCATGGCATCGTTTCTCGGGGGAATGCCGACAGAAATGGCGCGGGGTCAGGCATTGTGCCGACCCCGCGCTACGACCAACTCGCCTAGCAAAGCGATGGAAGCTGCCGCGTACGATTACTCCTGTGCGGCGGGCGGGGCGCTCTGCATGTGCTGCTGCATGCGCGCCTCATGATTGGCTTCGATCTCTTTCAACTTGGCCTGCTGATCAGAAGTGAGCAATTGGTAGACTTCGTTGTGAATCCGCGTCTCTTGCACCTTCAGTTGCACCAGGGTTTGCGATTGCTGCGTGACTAGAGCCTGAACCTTGGCTTCGTCGTAGGTGCCTTCGGAATACTGCTTAAGCTGCTGCTGCATGGTGTGCATCTGCTGCATCAGCGGCTTCATGGTGGCATGCTCTTTCTGCATGACTTCTTTTACCTGCGCGCGCTGAGCATCGGTAAGATCCAGTTGTTTGAAAGGGAAGCCCATCATGTGGCCGTGCATTCCCCAGGCATGGCCATGCGTGGGTTGAGGCGTGGTTGCGTCCGCTGTTTGCGACTTGGCAATTGCTCCACCTAATGTCACTGCCAGCGCTGCTACGAGAAGGCGAAAACGAATCGATTTCATAAACTCTTTGACTCCCTGAAGGCCGGTTCCTCCCGGAACCTGGGCCATTTTTCGTACACTTATAAGAACACGGTTCCTGCAGAAATGTGGTAAAAAGTCAGTCAATACGAGTAAAGTTTTGTCAAAGGGGCAATCGTTTTTCCGACTATTGGGTCTGATAACTGTGGTGACAATTCTTTACTACCGCAAGCCGCGGCCTGGTGCACAATGAAAACTGCAAAGATGGAACGCATTCTTATCATCGATGATGACGTTGAACTCTGTACCCTGGTCGGCGAGTATTTGCAAGCCGAGGGATTCACGGTAGAGTCTGTGCACGACGGCGAGAGCGGATTGCAACGCGCCACCGGCGGCGAATATCTGCTCGTTGTGCTTGATGTAATGTTGCCCGGCATCAACGGTTTCGAGGTGCTGCGCCGAATCCGCGCGACCTCGCGTCTGCCGGTACTTTTGCTTACTGCGCGCGGAGAAGATGTCGACCGCATTGTTGGTTTGGAAATAGGCGCCGACGATTATTTGCCCAAGCCTTTCAATCCGCGGGAACTGGTGGCGCGCATTCGTGCTATCCTGCGCCGAACCCACAGCGATAAGTCGGTTCCGTCTACACCCGATATTGTTCGCGTAGGAGAGATAGAACTCGACCCGGCGACGCGCAGTGTCCGTCGCGACGGCCAGCCGGTCGAGCTTACCTCGGTGGAGTTTAATCTGTTGGAAGTGCTTCTGCGGGAAGCTGGCCGCGTTGTTCCGCGCGAGCGCTTAGTGAATGCCGTGCTCAGCCGCAAGTTCTCGCCGTTCGACCGCAGCATCGACATGCACGTAAGCAAGGTCCGCAAGAAACTCGGCGATACCGATGCCGACGAGCACATTAAAACGATTCGCGGCGTCGGTTACATCTTTGCGCGTCCGCGGGAAAAGGCCGCGGAAAAAGCTGGGGAAAAGGTGAAGGTATAGTAATGAAGAGCCTCTTCCTCAAGATTTTCCTATCCTTCTGGGTGGCGCAGGCGCTGTTTCTTGTAATCGCGCTACTCGTTATGCTCGCCCTCAGGCCGCAACGCAACGCCTCTTGGGAGGCGCTGCGATCCACTGCGCTGACTGAAGCCATTGAGGCCTATGAACATGGTGGGGCAAAAGAGGCGCACGAGTACCTCGAGAATCTACAGACAAAGCAGCACGTGCGTGTCTATGTGTTCGATGATCAGGGAAACGAAATTTCCGGGCGTTCGAGCACGGGATGGGCTGAGCGCGTCGCCGCAGGGCGACCCCTGCCGCAGCGTCCCGGAATGCTCTTCCCACGCCCACAAATTCTCACTGAATCAAGGGCCTCGAGCGATGGGCAACACCTCTACACCATCGCCCTGGAGTTACCGCCCGGCCCGCGCGTCTTTCTGGGACCGCCTTGGCATGTGCCGGTGCCGGGTCTGATTATCGCCGTTCTATCTTCTGGCTTAGTCTGCTATTTCCTGGCCTGGTATATGACCAAGCCCGTTGCTCGCCTGCGGGCTGCGACTCAGCAACTGGCCGCGGGCGACCTCACAGCCCGGGCCGGCGACCCAAACAGCAAAAGGCGCGACGAGATCGCCGGTTTGGTTCGCGATTTTGATTCCATGGCCGCCCGGTTGGAGACTCTGGTCAAAGCGCAATCGCGCCTGCTGAATGATATTTCTCATGAATTGCGCTCTCCGCTGGCGCGTCTGAATGTGGCTCTGGGCCTGGCTCGACAGCGCTCCGGCCCCGAAAGTGCAGCAATGCTTGAGCGCATCGAACTCGAAGCCGGTCGCCTCAACGAACTCATAGGACGCTTGCTCACCTTGGCCCGGCTCGAAGATGGGGAGCAGAGCGTGGCTTCCACGCCGGTCTTGTTGGATGAGGTTGTGCTGAACGTAACCGAAGATGCTGAGTTCGAAGCGCAGGCACGGCATTGCCACGTGCGCAGCGAGATTCCCGCTGGTATTTGGGGAGTGCGCGGCGACGTGTCTTTGCTGCACAGCGCGATCGAAAATGTGGTCCGCAATGCCATCCGTTACACGCGCGAGGGCACTACGGTTGAGATCCGTTTGGAAAAGACAAAAAGCGCCTCCACAGGCGAGGAGGCAGTAGTTAGAGTTACCGATTGCGGTTCCGGCGTCCCTGAAGAAGCGCTGCAGAAGCTGTTCCAGCCCTTTTACCGTCTCGACGATGCTCGCGGGCGGCAGACCGGCGGCGTTGGTCTGGGGCTCGCCATTACCGAGCGCGCGGTGCGTTTTCACGGCGGACGCGTTCTAGCTGTGAACCGCGCCGAAGGCGGACTGATGGTCGAGATCCACCTGCCTCTGATGCCGGAGAGCTTGACTCAAGTGTCCAGCAATCAATGGCCTGCCTCGAGTGAGGTTCCACTGACCACTGACCACTGACCACCGATCTGTGTTCGTCATTGAGCCGACCACTGCCTTCAGGCAACTCCCGGCCCTCTCTGCGGTTCCAATAGCCGGGTGACGTTTGCTCTTCCCGCGCATTCCTGATACATAAATGGATGGCAATCCACGCCCTTCAAATTAGGTTCTAGCCGGTGATCGACAGCCGGAAAATGCCTAAGCACGTTCACATGGAGATAAAGCGAAGAATGCGGATACGGCTTACCTTGATTGCAGCGGTCTTGACTCTGGTTGCGATTGCCTTCCTGATGTCGTGCAGCAGCAAATATTCATCGTCCTCGAATGGTTTGGTGATCGTGCCCACCCAGGGCACGATTGAGTCTCCGCAAAGCACGGCGGTCATGGAGACCTTCAGTCTCGATCTGACCAATGGCGGCATGTCGCAGATCAATAATGTGAACGGCCCGCCCACTCAGGGACTGCCTTCGTCCGTCATTATTAATCCCGCGGGCACGTACGCGTTTGTAATCGTCACCACGACTCCGGAATTTCCCAGCCAAACAGGCATCACTGCGTTTCCGATCGGCTCCGACGGCAAGTTGGGGACGGGAACACTTACGACGCTTAACAACATCGCTGCCACCGTTAACGGAGTTTGTGAATCGGTGCCCGTGGCCCCGGTTGCCCTGGCGATGGATTCTGCGGGTGCATTTCTCTTCGTGGCTGACAGCGCTACGAGCGACTCTTCCAGCAACGCAGTGACGGGTTCGGTTTCAGTGCTTGCAATCGGTACTGGTGGGAGCTTAACGGAAGTAAACCCCACCTCGTGCCAAAATCCCACCGTCGCGGGTTCGCCATTTCCCTTGCCAGCCGAGCCAGGTGGCAGCACCGCGAGTGCATCGGCGCTGGCTGTGACCCGCACATCGTTCCCCGTTCAGTATTCTTATTGCTCAGGGCACGCGGCTCCGACGACTGAAAATCTGTACGTAACGGATTCCGTCAACTACACGCTTCTGAATTACTCTGTGGATCCGTCGACGGGAACGCTCTCGCCGATGCCTTACTCAAGCTCCGAGCCAGGAATTCCCACGGGCAGCATTCCCTCTGGAGTGGCCGTCGATCCTTGCAACCGTTTCGTCTACGTGGCAAATGCAGGTCCCGGCAGCAATCAGAACACCGTCAGCGCCTTTACGATCTGTAGCGCGATTAATTTACTTTCGCAGCCGCCATGCCCGAACGCGGATTTCAGCTTGCACACAATCGCTTCGCCTTATCCTGCTGGCGATGTGCCCGGTCCTATGTCTGTGGATGCCTACGGCAAGTTTTTGTATGTCGTGAATAAGGGATCGAGCAATATCTCGGGGTACGAGATCAACTCAAATACCGGCGCCTTGCTGCCATTTAGCGGAGCGCCCGTGGCCGCGGGTGTGCTGCCGAACTCGATTGCGATCCGGAGCGACGACAGTTGGGTGTTCGTGGCCAACACCGGCTACCCCGGAACCGTGTCGCAGTATGCGATCAGCCTGACGAGTGGAATTCTGAGTCCGGTGGGGCCAGTTAGCGCGCTAGATTATCCTTCGGGTGTAGCGGTGAAATAGTACTGGTACCGAGTACTCGTCGAAGTCAGTTCTCCGCTCGCGCCTTATCGTGAGGGTTCGCCCGTGCCAGCCGCTGGAAAGCGAAGATGGCAAGCACCGTGAATGCGATCGCCTGCGCCAAGTGGATCCAAAACCAGTTGTCCGCCTTCGCATCCCAGACCATCCTTCTCGTGGCATCGTGCGGCCAGATTAAGGTGAAGAAGATCAGCAACCCCACGAAGTGAATCGGGATGGCTGGCAGAATCGAATTGGTCAGGTAGGCTGTGGTACCGAACGCGACCCCAACTAGAAAGTAAAATAGGAGCTTGGGCCACAGAAAACCCTGCGTAGGGCCGTGCGCCAGCGCGAACACCACAGAGGAGATCGCGACGGCAGCAGGCGCACGAAATTCCCGTTCGAGGGCGACCTGAAAGTATCCGCGAAATCCGGCTTCTTCCATGAAGGGGGCGACCAACGCCCCCATCACAATCATCAATGCGACGGTAAGCTGCGGGTAGACCGACATATCGGAGAACGTGTTGGGCGGCATCCTGCCTAATTGGAAGAGCACGATCCAGTATCCAGCAAAGGCAAACAGTGACAGGCCACCGGCAGTCCAGGCCCACAAATAAATGCCGGCAGGATTTTGGTTGGCGCGCAGGTAGCGGCGGCGTGCTTCCGAAGTGCTGCGCGGCGGCCCTTTGCCGCCAAGATATCTCCATGCCAGCCAAAGCAGAACTGCCATCGCGGGAACGGACCAGGGTATGGCGGGGGCGGTGCGAAGGTTGACGATAAGCAGGACGCTCCAGATACCGCCGGCGACAGTGGTGATCGCAAATGCCAGCAAACCGAAACCGATTAGCCTTAGAATGCGACTCGCGTTGGAATGATCCGCTTCCACCTTCGACCTCCAGGTGCAGCCTGAGACTGGGTTGCAATTTAAGCACGTTGCCGAGTCGCAGTCATCGAAAATTTGCCGAACTGGAACCTGGCGGGATGTGAACTATCTCCTTCCCGCTACTCGGCTGGCGGAAGTCGCCGGACAGCGGTAGAATGTATATACTTGACGTATATACGTAGGAGGCGGGGCATGGGCACGGCGCGCGTATTCCGATCCGGAAACAGCCAGGCGGTTCGTTTACCCAAGCAGTTTCGACTGAAGAGCGAGGAAGTTGAGATCTTCCGGCGAGGCAAGGAGATCGTCCTGCGCGAGAAAGATGGGAACATGGTTCGCGCTTTCGATCTGCTGGCTGGACTACCCGACGATGTGTCGCTTCCAAGGCAAGAGAAAGATCGTCCGCAGAAGCGCAAGGGACTTTGATGGAGCCTCGCTTCCTGCTGGACACGAACATCTGCATCTATATCCGGCAAAACAAGCCGGAGCAGGTCTTGCGTCGATTCCGCAGGCTCCAACCCGGGGAAGCAGCGCTTTCCGTGATCACATTCGGCGAACTGCTCTATGGGGCAGCCAAGAGCGCACAGCAGACAGCGGCGCTGGAACGCCTCCGGGAGCTAATCCGTTTGCTGCCTGCGCTGGCCTTGCCCGAGAGCGCAGCGGAAAAGTACGGAACGATTCGCGCCGAACTGGAGTCGAAGGGCGAGATGATCGGTAACAATGACCTTTGGATTGCCGCGCACGCGCTGGCGGCGAAGCTAACGCTCGTTACGAATAACGAAAAAGAGTTCCGGAGGGTGAGGGGATTGAAGGTCCAGAACTGGGCCGAATAGTCAGGGCTTCAGCAAGCCCTCGAGGAGCGGATGTTTGACTGGGGAAAATGGATTGGCCACCGTTACTCCATTCCACGTGAAGCCCGGCTGAAGGTCCTCGGACAAGAGCAGACGACATCCCGCAGCTGCCGCGGCGGCGAAGATTACTGCGTCCCAGATGCTCAGGCCGTGCCGCGAGGCCAAATCGGTTCCAGAGACAAGAATCGCGGGTGATGTTTCGATCAGAGGAAAAGCATCCTGCGAGCTTAGAATTGCGGTCCGCGCCCGTTCCGGTGGTCGTCCGGCTTTTCTCACCAGGACGTGAAAAAGCTCCCCCAACACCTGAACCGGCAGGAAGCAAGAACTCGTGGGTAGCCGGGCAACGATTTCAAGAGCAGTCTTCTTTCGTGCTGCGCCGTTTACCCCCTCGGCATAGGCCAGAATATTAGTATCGAGCGCAAGCCTCACGGGAGCCACCTAGTCGTAGAGTTCCTCTCGTTTCCAGCGCCCAATTTTGACCACGCGTTCAGCTCTTAAACGATTCAGCAGGGAATCACGGGCGCTGGCGGTGGCAGCGCCCTCGTCTTTAAGCGGCGCGATACGGGCCACAGCTTTGCCGTGGCTGGTCACCACGTAACTTTGTCCTTCCCGGACATCCCGCAATACCTGGGAAAACTTTCGGTTGGCGTCGGCCGCCGAAATTGCCTTCTCCATCTTCAGCCTCTAAGTAGTTATATTACCTACTTTATGAAATGCGGTCAACTTTGCTCAAGCCAAGATCGACATCAAGGATTTTGTTTGGTCGAACCCGACCAGATGTGAACTATCTAATCGCAAGCCTCACCAGGAGCGCGTTGGTTTACAATTGATTGTTTCGGGCACTCATCTTGTGCAGTCTTGGAGGATCTATGAAGCTCACCCCCGGCAAACTCGCTGGTCTCAGAAAAGTCTCGAACGAACATGGCGTGATCGCGGCCGCTGCGATGGATCAGCGCGGCTCTTTGCAGAAATCGCTGGCCAAAGAAAAAGGCGGCGAAGTCAGTGACGCCATGATGGAAGAATTCAAAACGCTGGTCACGGAAGTTCTGACGCCCCATGCCAGCGCCATCCTGCTCGACCCCGAATGGGGACTGCCGGCCTCGAAGCGCCGCGCCAAGAACGCCGGTTTACTGCTGGCCTATGAGAAGACGGGATACGACAAGACGGGCCCCGGCCGGTTGGGCGATCTGCTGGATCATTGGTCGGCGCGGCGTTTGAAAGAAGCTGGCGCGGACTGCGTGAAGATTCTGCTGTACTACTCGCCGTTCGATCCCAAGGAAACAAACGACAAAAAGCACGCGTGGGTGGAGCGCATCGGCGACGAATGCCGCGCCAATGACATCCCATATTTTCTGGAATTTGTTGGCTACGAAGAGGGTGCGGATGAAAAGGGATTGGAATACGCGAAGAAAAAGCCGCAGATCGTCACAGAGAGCATGCGCGAATTCGGCAAAGACCGCTACGGCGTGGATGTGCTGAAGGTAGAAGTGCCGGTGAACATGAAGTTCGTGGAAGGCACGAAGTCGTTCGGTGGGCAGAAAGCATATACGAAGCAAGAGGCGATCGACCTGTTCCACCAGGCCGCGAATGTCGCCACCAAGCCGTTCATTTATCTTTCGGCCGGCGTGAGCAATGCAGAGTTCAGCGAGACGCTGGAATTGGCCGGCGAGTCTAAAGTGAAGTTCAACGGAGTGCTCTGCGGTCGCGCGACTTGGAAAGACGGCATTCCGATCTACGCCAAGCAAGGTGCGGCGGCGTTCCGTTCGTGGCTCGAGACCGAAGGCGTGAAGAACATCAACAACGTGAACAGCAAACTGAAGGCCGCAACGTCATGGTTCTCGATCTACGGAGTCGAGCCGGTGCTGGCGGGCGCGTAGGTCGTGAATTAGTCTGTGTGGCGCGGGCGCTTCGCCCGCGCTTCTTAAAACCAGTAGTAACGTTCTCGGGCGGTCCGAAACTAGGAGGATCGATGCTTCCTGCTTCTCTGCTCATCTTGCTCAACTTGCTAGCCGTTTTTCCAGCCAGACCGACAGACGCAGTTCCCGACTTCCCCGATCTCACCATAAAAACTCGCCTGACCATGGATAGTCGTCACAGCCCGGTGATGACTTGGTATTTCAAGGGTTCGCGGATGCGCTCCGAGATGCGAGATTCCGACTCTGCCGGTTCTACGGCGAACACCAGCATCTTCCAATGCGATCAGGGATCGAGAATCATCCTCCACGAAATTTCGAAAACTTACTATTCCGTCCCCGCCGATGTGACACAGATTCGCCGCGCGGAGCATGAGGCCCCTGAAATCCGGCAAAGCGGAGGCGAGGTTACCGTTACCACCGCCTCAATCGATACCGGCGAACGGCGACAGGTTGGCAGTTACCAGGCTCGCCATGTCAAAACCACGATCACCGCCGAGCCGGGTCCGGACGCCGTCAGTCATGAAAGCAAAACTGAAATTGACGGATGGTACCTCGATTTGCCCAGACTGTACTGTCGAGACAACAAGACGCAAGGAATGGGCTGGGTTACCGGAGGGGCTGGCCGCATTGACCGCTTCGTATTCAAGCGGCTTGGCACAGCGCCTCGAGGTTTCGCCACCGAAGAGACCACCACAAAACGCGAGGACGGACGAGTGTTCGTTAACAAGCTCGAGATGCTGGAAATCTCCGAGAGATCTCTGGATGAATCTTTGTTTGAGATTCCGGCAGACTACTCGCCTTCACCAAAAACTGGACAGTGACGCAGCAAAAGACTCAAACCGCCCTCATCACCGGAGCCTCCGGCGGCATCGGATATGAACTGGCCAAGCTGTTTGCGCGCGATCACTATAACCTCGTGCTGGTCGCTCGCAGCGCGGACAAGCTAAGTCAAGTCGCCGCCGAACTGCAAAGCCACTTCGGAGTCACGGTGAAGGTCGTGGCGCTCGATCTCGCCGCGGGGCAGGCTCCGAAGCTGCTCTTCGACCAATTGCAGCGCGAGGGAGTTGCAATCGATATCCTCGTGAACAACGCGGGCTTTGGTGTCTTCGGCGAGTTCGCTTCAACTTCAGAAGAAGAAATTCTAGGCCAGATTCATCTCAACATCGCAGCGCTCACAGATCTGACCCGGCTGTTTCTGCCGCAGATGCTGGCCCGGCGCAGTGGCAAAATCATGAACGTGGCCTCTACCGCGGCTTTTCAGCCGGGACCGTTGATGGCCGTCTACTACGCGACCAAGGCTTACGTGCTTTCGTTCTCGCAGGCGCTCGCCAACGAAGTGGGTCGATCGGGTGTGGTCGTGAACTGTTTCTGTCCCGGAGCCACCGATACAGATTTTCAAAAGCGCGCCAACATGGAAAACTCGCGGCTGTTCAAGAAATTCCGGCCGATGACTGCGGAAGCCGTCGCGCGCGATGGCTATCGCGGCTTGATGGCTGGCCGCACCGTCGTAATCTCGGGAGTAAAAAATTGGCTGGTGGCCGAGTCGGTGCGCTTTGCTTCGCGAAAATTAGTGACAGCGCTTTCCCGCTGGGTCGCAGAGAAAGTTGAATAGCGATATTTGATCTCGCCGGAAACGCAGCCGCTACAGAAAGTAACAGCTATTGTGCCGCCTGCAATTGCGCCGTTAGCTGATTAACCGCGGAGACGTCGAAAAAATCTGACAGGTCGGCGTGACCCGCGAGCGTCTCGCGATCCTTACCTTCCACCAGAATCTTCACCTTAAGAATCCCCGGAATGTTTGCCGAGAGCGTCTGGATAAGAGACGCGACCGTAAGTTCTTCCGACAAAACGCCGGAGCGGTGGCCATCCGCGAAAGCCGCGTTAATGTCGATCACGGCCAATCCCGGGTCGACCAGGTAAACGCTGCGAATGTCGGCGCCCTGCGGCAGCGGATGCGGCGAAGACTTGTCCAGATATAGCGCGATCAGCGCCCGCAGCAATTCTTCCGCGCGTTGCTGGCGGACCGAAGGCAACGGAATCTGCGCGTCCTGCGCATGCAACACGCCAACGTCGTCATAGGCAACGAACAGAGTGACTTTCTCGGTAGGCCCGGCAGATGGCGGCACAACCGGGCGTTTGTCGCTCGATGCCGTTGGGCTGGACGCGGCCCGTCCGCGCATATTCCAGACGTAGACGCTCATGCCGAGCACGGCGATCAACAGCACTGCGACCCCGATAAGAAGTTGGCGTGGAATCATCGTATTGAGTGATTTCGTGATCGGGTCATTTTGTGACTGAAAGTCTTAAGTAAGCCGTGTAGTTAAATCGCCCAATGACCCGATCGCACAATAGCTCAATGTCATGGCGCGGCTCCGAGTTGCGCCCGAATGGCGGCGATTCCGTTCGCTACGCCGCTCGCGATCAGCTGCTGATATTCCGGCGAACTGAGTTGCGATACGTCAGTTGCGGCCGGCGCAACTTCAACCGCGATGGCCGCCGTGACAATATTATTCAGCGGGCGCAGCGGCGCTGTAAGCGTACGAACTGAAACTTGCTGCTTTCTCAGTTCCGCGGCGACGCTCGCAGCCGCCGCCTGGCTGAGAGGGATCGAAGACTGCTGAGCGGTGATCCATGAGCGGAACGGACCGCGGTCTTCCTCGCCGCCGTAAGGCAGCAGCGCGGTGTAAAGGCGAACGCCGTGTCCGTTCGACGCGGCATGCAACGCAACATAAACCGCGGCGTGCGTGGTATTGGCGAAAAAGGCCCGCTCCTCGAGCGTGAGGTTGGCGTCGGAATCGCGCAGCACTAGCGTCGAGATTCCGCGACTCTCCAGTTCCTGCCGCAGGCATCGGGCGAATGCTACGGTCACATCTTTCTCAGCGAGCGTGGAACTCAACGCTTCGCCACGGTCAGCGCCTCCGTGGCTCGCATCTACGATCGCAAAATAACGGCGTGGAACGGACGTCGATGGACTTGCTGCGACAGACTGCCCCGCGGCGGCATTTTGTCCCGAAGCCGCCGCCACGCCGCCCGCGCTGACCCCTGTCCCGCCATTTGCTGTAGCCGCAGCTTGGGATTTCGCTGGCGCGAGAGTAATGGTTCTTCCATCCACACCAAAGCTGGCCATGAGCGGCATAGTCGTGCTAACGGTGATCTCGGCAGCGCCGTTATTTTCTGAATAAGTTGCCGACGGAATCACCTTGCTTCCGAACGTAAGTGTCGAAGATGCGGGCGCAGTGACCGGTTCGTGGTTGAAAGTCATTCGAACTTTGCCGGGTTCCGCAGCCACTGTCGGATTCACCGGCCCGGTAAACTGAAACACCAGCCGCGATGGATCGTCGCGAGAAATCGTCGCGGTAAAGTGAGTCGCGACGCTGCCGATAAAGAGACGCCCAGACTCCTCATGCAAAGTTGCAGGGCCTCCTAGAAAGCGCGGCAGCAGGGAACCGAGGCACGCTACCGGCACAAGGCCGCGCCCATTTTCCATGAGAAAATTTCCCGAGAGGTCGGCGTCGCGTCCTTGCACGCGAGCATGGCTCTTGCCCACAACAAATTCTCCAAGCACAGTGTTGTAGTGCAGGTGCCACTTTGCCTGGTCGGATTTTGCGCTGACCGTGCCCAGGGGATCGAGTAACTCAAGCAATCCAATATAGTCGCGGCCTTGGTGCTGCACGATCGGCAGGGAATAGTTGGCCGCAGAAGAATAGATGGAGAGATGTTTTTCCGGCGCCGCTCCAGAAACCAGCAGAGCCACGAACAAGAGCGCCCCTACGCCAACTCCAGTTGCAGCAATCGAATGCCTACCGATCGACCATCCGCGAATTCGGTTTCTAATCGAGCGCATAGACGGTCAATCCGCTGAGCAGCTTGGGATAGAAGTCGGTGGATTTCTGCGGCATGACCTCGCCCGCGAAGGCGATGTCCCGAACTTGCGCAATGCGGCAAGGGTTCATCAGGAAAGCAATATTACCGCGAGCGCCTGGGCCGCGCACCTGCGACAAAGCCTCGCCAGCGTCGCGAACGTAAGAAATGTTCTGCTGGTTGCGGATCGATTCTTCCGACAGCCCCAGCACTCTTTCCAGCAGACACTTATGCAGTTGCACGACATCCAGCGCTTGCTGGCTGATCGACAGCCCTTCGAAGACTTCCGGAATATTAGGATTTGGATGGTGCAGCAAGAAGGCGCGGTTCGCCGTGACTGCGAGGATGGTCGTCCCGCAACGGCCCGATTCGCGCAGGATCGCCGTGGCCCGAGGCGCATCGAGATCGGAGTCGATCTCGTCCACATCGAAGAAAGCGCGCGCTGCATTGCGAAAATCGTTTTCCGAAAAGGAGTTCAGGCTATGCACCAGCCGATGCGTCGGCAGAATCACAAGACCCGGGCTGTTGATGTTGACGAACGTCATCATCACAAATTCGTAAGGCGCCGCCGCGTCGCCGCGCCCTTCTGCCGAGGAACCATCCGCCGCACGGCGCTCGTTGCGATAATTCAAAGCCGTTTCATAACGATGATGTCCGTCGGCGATGATCAGTTTCTTGTCGCGCATCGCGGCCTGAACCGCTTCAATCAATTTTGGATCGGTAATCTCCCAAACGCGATGAACCACGCCGTATTCGTCCGTAACTGAGATGTCCGGATCGTCATCGGTAGTCAGCAGCGATTCAACCTGTCCCGAATCCTCATACAGCATGAAAATCTGGCCGAAATGGGCGCGGGTAGCCCGAAGCAGGTCAAGCCGGTCGGCCTTGGGTTTGGCCAGCGTCTGCTCGTGGCGAAAGACAACGCCAGCCGCGTAGTCCTCAATGCGGCCCAGGGCGATAAAGCCTCGGCGCTCGAGTTCCGTGGTTGAACCCGGCCTGGTAAAACGCTGTGAGTATAAGTAAATGGAGGGCGCCGAATCCTCACGCAGCAGTCCCTGCTGCCGCCAGTCGCGAAAGTGCCCGGCCGCGCGCGTATATACATTGTTTGCTGGATTGTCATTTTCCCTGCGCCGGCCAAGTATGATCCGGACCAGATTATTCGGGCTGGCCGCATAATAGCGTTCCTGCAAGGCGGGAGTGATCTTGTCGTAAGGCTGGGTGACGACCTGCGACAGAGTCACTTGCAGCGGATCAAAGCGAAATGCGCGAAACGGATGGATGTCAGCCATGGAAACCTGATTGTAGCAAGGCGACGCATCTCCTGTTTTGCGTATACCAGATTCGGGACGATGCGCAGAAAGTGGGTTGTCGATTCGGGATTGTCAACCAGATTGGAAAAAATACTGCAGTCGATTGAGCAAAGCTGTGATACTATCGCGCCAATTCGAGGTGCGTATGGCCCTCTGTCTTAAGACACTAATCCGGAAGTCCGGCCCGGTTTGTTCGAGCTTGGTTCTACCCTGGAACCCAAGTTTTATCCGGCTGCGCGAAATCCTCTCCCCGCCCTTTCTTTGCATGGCATTATTCGCGCTCGCCGTGGTCTGTACCTCGCCCATGCCTGCCGTGGCGCAGGCCGACGTGAACGACGTCCACGTCACGCCTCGCGAAGCCACGCCTCACGATGCCGACAAAGCCAAGACAGAGGAAATCGCCAAAGACACCGTCGTCCCGGCGTCCCTGAATACGCACATACGCCCGCTCAAGGTCGCGGTAGATCTCGTGCTCGTTCCCGTCACCATCACTGACCCCCTCAACCGTCTGGTCACCGGCTTGGATAAAGATAACTTCCAGCTCTTCGAGGGCAGTTCGAAGGAAGAGATCAAATCTTTTTCGAGTGAGGACGCGCCCGTGTCGCTCGGCGTGATCTTCGATTCCAGCGGAAGCATGAACAGCAAGATGGATCGCGCCAAAGATGCGGTCACGGAGTTTTTCAAGAGCGCCAATCCGCAGGATGAATTCTTCATGGTCACTTTCTCGGACGAGCCCGAGATGGTCGCCGGTTTCACCAGTTCCGTCGACGAAATCACCGACAAGCTCATCTATACAATCCCGCAAAAGCGCACGGCGCTGCTGGATGCGATCTACATGGGCGTCAGCAAAATGAGGCAGGCCAAGTATCCCAAAAAGGCGCTCCTCATCATTTCCGACGGAGGCGATAATCACAGCCGCTACACCGAGAATGAGATCAAAGCTCTGGTGAAGGAAGCCGACATCATGGTCTACGCCATCGGTCTTTACGACCATTACTTCCAGAGCGAGGAAGAAAAATTGGGGCCGCAACTGCTGGGCGAGATATCAGAACTGACGGGCGGGCGCGCGTTTACCGTGGAAAATCCGAACGACCTCTCCGACGTAGCCACGAAGATCGGCATCGAACTGCGCAATCAATACGTGCTCGGGTATCGTCCAAGCAAAGGAGTGCACGACGGCAAATGGCGTAAGATAAAAGTGAAACTACTTCCGCCGAAAGGATTGCCGCCACTCCGAGTGTATGCCAGGACCGGATATTACGCGCCCGAAGAGTGATTCGCCTGCGACCTTCCTATCTTTTATGAGGTACGCGATCTGGCTCGGAGCCGCGGTCGCGCTGCTGGCGCAGCCTTTCTCAGGATACGCGGAGTGGAACCCTCCTCACCTTCAATCGGCATCTGCCCCATCGCAACCTCCGCAATCCCAATCCGGCGCGACTCCTGCAAATCCGACTCCGCAGCAACCTGACGACAACGGAACCTACGTCATCCACAAAAATGTGGATGAAGTCCTCCTTCACGCGACCGTCATCGACGACAAGCAGCACATCGTTACCAACCTCGACCAGAATGCATTCACTGTCTTCGAGGATGGCAAACCCCAGAAAATAATTTCGTTCCATAACGAAGACATTCCGGTGTCCATGGGAATCGTGATCGACAATTCCGGTTCCATGCGCGAGAAGCGTTCGAAGGTAAACGCGGCGGCGCTGAATCTGGTGCGAGCCAGCAATCCTCAAGATGAGGTCTTCGTCGTGAATTTCAACGACGAATACTATCTCGACCAGGATTTCACTAACGACCTGCTCAAGCTGAAAGAGGCACTCGAAAAAATCGACGCCCGCGGCGGAACCGCGCTTCGCGACGCGCTGGTAGCTTCGGCGGAGCACCTCAAGCAAGACGCCAAACTCGAGCGCAAAGTGTTATTCGTGGTCACCGACGGAGACGACAACGCCAGCCGCGAAAGTCTCGAAGACGCGGTGAAGCAATTGCAACAGGAAAACGGTCCATCGGTCTATGCCATCGGAATCCTTGGCGATGAAGAACATCCCAAGCGAGCCCGCCACGCGCTCGAGATCATTGCGCAACGCACCGGCGGTCTCGCGTTCTTCCCAAAAACTCTCGACGAAGTGGATGACATCAGCCGCCAGGTCGCGCACGATATCAAGAATCAGTACACCATCGGTTACAAGCCCACGAATCCCAGGGCCAGCGGCGGCTTCCGCACCATTCGCGTCGAGGCCAAGGTCAAAGGCCGCAAACTCCTGGTGCGCACCAAGAGCGGCTACTACGCCGGAGTGCAGCCAGCCGCGCCCGGCGCGAAGTAGGCGATTCGCGCGCACGTATGTCCCATCCCATCCTGCTCTACGACGGCGTCTGCGGACTCTGCAACCGCTTCGTCCAGTTCATTCTCCACCGCGATCGCAACGCAGTCTTCCGTTTTGCATCGCTGCAAAGTGCCATCGCCGCCTCCATCCTCGCCCGACATGGCGCGAACCCTAACGCTATAGACACGGTCTACGTCGTAGTCAACTACGAACTCCCCGAAGAGTATTTGCTTTCCCGCTCGGCCGCCGCAATCTTTGTCCTGAAGCAACTCCCAGGCCTCGGACGCTCCGCCGCATTCCTCCTGCAACTCATGCCAAAATTTCTGAGCGACGCAGCCTACAACGCAGTGGCCCGCAACCGCTACCGCATCTTCGGCCGCTCCGAAGTGTGCGCACTGCCCCGCGAGGAAGATCGCGCCCGCTTCCTGGATCAGCAGTAAGACGCGCCGCCGCTACTCCCACTTGCTATTGCCTTCGACGATCGTGATATATCGATCCAGCGGCAAATCCGTAAAGCGCTGGACGATCCCACTCGGCTGTGGCCACCTCACTTCCACAAAATCAAATTTTGTGCGTCCTCCGATTCCCAGCACCATCCGCGGATCATGCGCCGACAAAAAACTGCCGCCGCCAACTTTCATGCGGCTGCGCTTGAGGTCGCCAGCCTGAAAAGTGACGCGCGCGCCGATGGCATCCGGGTTGCACTTCCGTCCGACGAGGCGAACGCCCAGCCAATGATTATTCTTGCCAATATTGTTGCGCAACAAAATCGGCGCGGCATCATTATTAGAAATCACCACATCCACGCCGCCGTCATTGTTGAAATCACCAATCGCCAGACCACGCGCCGGAAACGATTTCGAAAATACCGGCCCGCTCTCACCGCTCACATCTTTGAAGGTCTTTCCCTCATTCCGGAAAAGTAACAGCGGCTCTTTGTAAGTAACCCGGTGAGAAAGTTCTTCGACCAGGTCGTCAGGGAACCCGTTGGCAACTATTAGATCCGGATTCCCGTCATTGTCGTAATCGAAAAACTTCAGCCCCCATCCGCTCATCCAGCGCGTCGACATGCCAATGCCACGCGGCATCGAGAGATCCTCGAACGTCTCATCGTGATTATTCCGATAGAGCGAAAAAATCTCCTGATCGATGTTCGCAACGAAAAGATCCATCCATCCATCTTCGTCGAAGTCCGCCGAATCCACGCCCATACCCGAGCGCGCCCGCCCATCAGCACTGTAAGCAACGTCTGCGGCGAGACCGATCTCTTCGAAGCGCCCGCCACGGTTCATGAAAAGAAAATTTGCCACCGTGTCGTTGGCGACAAAAAGATCCATCCGCCCGTCATTGTTTATATCGGTAGCCACCACTCCCCACGCTTTGCCAAGATGCGAGGAGATGCCCGTCTCTTTGCTGACATCCGAAAAAGTCCCATCCCCATTGTTATGAAAAAGCCAACTAGGCCGCGGATTAAAAATGCGCGGGATGCAATAGTGATGCGTACCGTCCGCGTCCACGCCGCAGGGCATCGTTTTGTCGAACTCCGCGAACTGGCACACAAAAAGATCAAGCCGGCCGTCGTTGTCGAAGTCGAACCAGACCGCGCTCGAACTCCATCCCGGAGCGGCGACCCCAGCTTTCTCCGTGACATCGGTAAAAGTTCCATCACCATTGTTGTGATAGAGAATGCTGCGGCCAAATTGCGTGACGAACAGATCGGGGAAGCCATCGCCGTCGTAATCGCCCACGGCGCATCCCATGCCGTAACCGCCGCCCGTCACACCGGCTCTTTCAGTCACATCGGTGAACGTGCCATCGCGGTTATTGCGATAGAGCGCGTTGCGCAGCGGCCGCGGAGGATTGTAGAAATCTGACTTGCCGCTGTTCACCAGATAGATGTCCATCCATCCGTCGTTGTCATAATCAAGGAACGCGCAGCCCGCGCCGCTGGTTTCCGGCAAATGCTTCTGAGGGGATTTCCCCGCCGTATGCACCCAACTAATGCCGCTCTTAGCGGCGGGGATTTCTTCAAACGCATAGGGTGCGGCAGAAGACGACTGTGCACGCGGAAATAGCCGCGAAGAAAAAATCTGCGGCGCAGGTATTTGAGGCAAAGCTAAAAGAGACAAACCCTGAAGAAACCGGCGGCGGGAAAAAAGTGCAGGCTCTCCCTTCAAAGGTTTGGAAAGTGCCCGCCGCCTCATACTCAGCACAATACCATGACACAAAATTACCCGGGGGCTACTGCGCCGTCTCGGCGATTTTCAGCGTTTGATTGATGCGAAGATCCTTGGTTACAACCTGTTTTCGGCCTGAAGGCCAATCGACTTCAATGCGATCGACCTTGGTAGCATCTCCCAGCCCGAAGTAAAGCGGCAGAACGCTCTGAGCCAAATATCCTGATTTGCCGTCGTTGTATTTCGTGAAAGTCCGGTTTCCCGCCTTCACTCGAACCGTGGCTCCAACCCCATTGCGATTGGACTGCGTTCCATTGAGCACAACTTTCAGCCAATGAATCTGCTTCACCTCGGTCAGGTTGCTGATCAAAACCATCGGCTCCGAGTTGAAGTCATTGGTAACAATATCGAGGTCTCCGTCATTGTCGAGATCAAACATCACCGACGAACGGGTCGACAAGGCGCCCAAAATATTGACCGTTCCAGAAGTGCGTCCCGCGCAGGCTTCCACTCCCTGCCCACCAGGAGCCTGCGCGCAGTCGATGGAAAACCAGTAAGTATGGGTGCGGTGATCCCGGCGCGGTTCAATCCCAAGAATGAACTCAGCATCCAGAAAGCCCTGTCCGCGATTATTTAGCAACATCGAATTGATTCCGTAGCGGAAGGGAAATCCCATACCCGCGGTGACGAAAACATCGTCCCAGCCATCCGCGTTTACATCCCCGACGCTGAAGCCCCACGGCCAGTAAGTCTCCAGTCCCAGGCGATCGGAGATCTCTTCAAACTTCCCCTTCCCCAGATTGTGATAAAAAGCGTTTCCGAAAATGCTCTTCTCCCCGCCCGCGACATACTTGTCCTGCGCCATGCCTCCCTGCAGAAATGCCCCCGGGTACCTCATGTCGGATTTCATCTTTTCCCGATCGGGACCGACTTCCTGGCTCATATCCGAATGCATGTCCGTGACGAACAAGTCCATCAATCCATCGTTGTCAAAATCAAAAAACTTCACGCCCATTGCTCCCCAGGGCGTTTTGGGAAAATACTCATCAGTCTTGTCGACGAACTTTTTGCCGCCTTCGTTCTCGAAGAAATGGTTGTTCCCCTGCATGTTTGGAAAGTAGAGAGACGGGTAACCATCGCCTTTCAGATCGACAATGGTCGCATCGCCGGACCAACTATTCATCTCCAGCCCTACGTCAGCGGTCACGTCCTTGAATTTCCCATGTCCCAGATTTTTGTAGAGCACGGCGTGTTCAAATCGCTCGGGATGAAGGTGGCCGGAGAAAGCATCCTGCAGCCCAACATAGGAACCGTCCGGCCACTTCTCGTCTGTGGTGTAAACTCCGACGTTGCAGATCAACAGATCGATCAACCCGTCATTGTCGTAATCAAAAAACAAAACGCCGGAAGAGTGCGCGACCACGTTGATCCCAGCTTCCGCCGTGATGTCTTTGAAGTGTCCCTGTCCGTCGTTCTTAAACAGAAACACTCCGCCGAGCACCGTCGTGATCACCAGATCCTGCGTGCCGTCATTTTCAATATCTCCAAAAGCCGCGCCCACGCTGACCTGATTAGGCAGAGCGATGCCGGCTTCAGCGGTAATATTCTTGAACTTGCCGTTGCCCAGATTCTTCCAAAGTTCATTCCCGCCGATCTGGTTCACAAACAGGATGTCGTACAGCCCATCGCCGTCGACATCGGCGACTGCCACTGCGTTGCCGTGATCGTAGTGTGTAGGTTTCCACGCCTGTAACTCATCAGCGACCGCGTGGTGGCGAAAGGTGATGCCGCTCTCCTTTAACTCGTCGGTAAAATGAAAACCATAGAAAACCTTGAATTGATTCTCTGTTGCTATCTGCGCTTCTTTGCGCAAGGCCAGCGTGTCGGCGCCGAAATCCGGTGCAGGAACTGAATATTCGCCCACCGCTGTTTCCTGTGCGAAACCGGGCGTCGCGTGCAGGAGAAAACAGGCCAAACAAAAAAGCAAATTAATGAGCAGGTGAACACGGAACCTTAATATCTGCACTTTCCAAAGCTCCTCGCTCGGTCTTAATCTAGCGCTCTCGGATGCTATTTCTCTACAAACTCGTTCGTAAATATTCCCACGTGGGCTGTTTGTTTTCTGTAAAGAGTCTGTATGTTATTGTCAAAAACTGTAAAACCCCGCGTTAGCGAGAGATACTTCATGCATTTCCGGTCAACAAACCCGTCCCTCTCGCGATCATTCCTGACAATGATTCTCGCGTTCTTGACCATTTCGGCTCTGGGACAAAACAACTTCGCTCCTCAATCGGCGTCAGATTTTGAAGCCGCAGCGAAATCGGCCACCTCGGCGCGTGAAGCAGGCCGCGCTGAAGCAATTCAAGACTATGTTCGCGCCCTGGAGCTGAATCCGAGATGGGAAGAAGGCTGGTGGTACCTGGGGACGATGTTCTACGACACAGACCGCTATTCCGAAGCGATTCCAGCGTTCCAAAAGCTGGTGGAGCTCGTACCAACTGCGGGGCCAGCTTGGGAGTTTCTCGGGCTCTGCGAATTTGAAACCAAAGATTACGCTAATGCTCTGGAGCATCTGAAAAAAGGACGAGCTCTCGGCGATGCCGACGATCCCGACACTGCGCGGGTTGCGAACTATCACCTCGCTCTGCTTCTGATTCGCACCGGCGCGTTCGATGAAGCATCTGCCCAACTCTCTGCCGCAGTCGGACACAGTGAAATGCCAGCGCAAATAAAAAATGCTCTGGCGTTGTCGATGCTTCGCGTGCCCCTCTTACCCAAAGAGATCGATCCTTCTCAAGATGCACTGATTGCCGCCGCCGGCGAGGCTGCGGCTGCGATCGCGGAGAATAATTCCGCGAAAGCGTTAGCAGCGTTTCCCTCGTTATTGAAGGATTACCCCGCGATTCCGTACTTGCACTATGCCTACGGGAAAGCACTTGCGTCCGCCGGGCGCGATGAAGAAGCCCTGAAGCAGCAACGCGAAGAGACGAACATCTCGCCCAACAGTTCGTCGCCATGGATTGAGATCAGCCAACTGGAACTGCATCTCCAACGTCCACAGGAAGCCATGCACGCGGCGGAAGAAGCAGTACAGCGAGCGCCAGAGTCCGCAGCCGCCCACAAAACATTAGCTGACACTCTGCAAGCACTCGGCAAAAAAGAAAAAGCTGCGACCGAACTTGCCCTCGCAGAAAAGCTGGCGCCAGAAAAAAACCAGCCGGAAGAAAGACTCGCCCAACTTTATTCGAATCACGCTGGCGCAAGCTCCCACGCAAATATCCAAGCAGCCGAGCGCTCTGCGAGCGATCCCGCATCGAGCAACTTCTCCGTCCTATCGAGCCGCGCGGCCACGGCCCAAGCTGCGGGCAATTCCGACCAGGCAATTCAGAACTATCAGCGCGCCTTGCAACTCCGGCCCGAATGGGATGACGGCCGCTGGAGTCTCGCCATGCTCTTATATTCCGCCGGCCACTATCCAGAAGCCATTATCGAGCTCAAGCTCTGGGTCGAGCGCCATCCCAACTTTGGACCCGCGTGGGCAGTCATGGGCCTTTGTGAATTTGAAACTAAGGATTACAAAAACGCTCTCGTCCATTTGCAACGCGGCGAGCAACTGGGACTCGGTGGAAATCCCCAAGCCGACGGCCTCGCCAGATATCACTTGGCCATGCTCGAGAATCAAATCGGCCAGTTCGACAGCGCGATGGAGACTCTAATTCCCGGAACGCGTTCCGGAAAGATCGCAAAAGAAATTCAAATCGCTCTTGGCATGGCGCTGCTCCATATGCCTGCGCTGCCCGACCAACTGGATCCGTCTCAAACCGCTCTCGCCGAGTCCGCGGGAGAAATCGCCGCGCTGCTGCAGAACAGCAAATACGATCAGGCTTTCCCAAAACTTCAGGCTCTCTTGCAGCAGCATCCCTCCGTCCCATTTCTCCACTATGCCTACGGAACGGCTCTCTCGGCGCTTTCCCAGTTCGACGACGCCGAAACCCAACTGCGCGCAGAACTTCAAATCTCTCCCCGGAGCGAACTGCCTTACATCAGCCTCGCGTCGCTTCAATTAAAACAATATCGTGCTACAGAGGCATTAGCCTCAGCTGAGCAGGCGGTGCAACTCGCCCCAGATTCAGCCGAATCGCACTACGTCCTAGGACGCGCCAACCTCGAACTCAATCACAACGAGCAGGCTGTGCACGAACTCGAACTAGCCAGCAATCTCGCTCCCGGCAGCCCCGAAGTTCACTTCAATCTGGCAAAGGCCTATGCCAAAGTCAGACAGCCCGAGAAAGCCGAACAGGAGCGCGCAATTTTTGCTCGCTTAAATTCCGCGGCCGAGCAGCGGCGAAGCCATTCCGGCAACCAAGCCTACGCAGGCTCTCACGACGCAGTCGAACTCACGCCCGCGCGCAGCGAAAAAGAAAACGCGGTCCCGCAACACCCGTAACCTGACCTTCGTTCGATGTCGAACGGTCCTCGCGACGAAAAGGCCTTATAGTCCCGCCATGCCCACCCCGCAGCCGGACGCCCTGAAACCGTGACCAAGAAACAACCTCGTTGTCCCTATTGCGTCGTCGGCCATACCTTCCACCCCATGACCGTCCTGGACAACGGGCGCATGATCTGCAAGAACTGCGGCCACATCATCTTTCCCGACGATAAAGCCTTCCGCTGTCCCTGCCCAAAATGTTTAGAAGTCGTTCTCTCGCCCCGGCTCCGCCGCCTGCGCCGCCACTAAGTGAAGCCTCGGCCCCTGCTCCCATTCCGACCTAAAAATCTTGTCAAGACCCCAAACGAGACCATTTCCCCGCAACTCATTGCCAACATTGGAGAAATAGTTTCCCGAAACATGGCGGGTTTACCCCCTCAAACCTGCTATTCTAAATATATAGAGTGAAAAAAGGCGCAGCCCTAGGGCGAGCGCCTTTTGTTTTTCCCGAGAACCGAGAACCGAGAACTGATTCTTGTCCAAACGCAACGGCCGTACCCCAAGACGCAACCAGCGTCCGGCCCAAGCTCCGCCCGCCAGCCCCAACCCCAAAACTCCCTTCGAACGCGAAGACGCCACCAAGCGCTGCGGAGAGACCACCCAACTAGCCTTCGCCCTAAAAGCCGCCCGTCTCCGCTTCGGACTCTCCCACCCCTATGGCGACAGCGAGCGCTACGACGTAATCCTCGACTGCCACCGCTGCCAACTTTTCCCCGAGCCGCCCAACGCCACCTACCTCAACGACCGAGCCCGCCCGCGCCTGATCCGCATCCAGGTCAAAGCGACAAGCCAACTCCTCAACGGCCTCTACCGCGTCAACGCCCACCGCCGCATCCACGGACGCGCCGTCCCCTACAAACTCTCCGAAATCGATTTCATCGCCGCCTACGTGATCCCCGAAGACTCCTGGTTCATCTTCCCCCTCCCCCACATCCTCGGACTAACCAGCCTCCTCCTAAGCCCCAAAACCCGCCGCAAACCCCACCCCAACAACCCCTACCGCGAAGCCTGGCACCTCCTCCGCGAACCCGACGGCCTAGAGTTCGCATGACCTAAATAGAGTTTGTCATCCCGAGAAGTTTGTCATCCCGAGCAACGCGAGGGATCTTGGTTTCTGCCTGCGCTAAATCCGCCCATGTGGGCCGGACACTCCGCCCGACGCCCTTGCCGTTGCTGTTGACTCTGATTCTGAGACGGAACTCGGTCGGACCACTGAAGCCTGCAGTACCGTGGAAGAGCGACGCTTCAGCGCCGCGTAGGACGTCCCAAGAAATCAACCCGGCTTCAGCCGCCGAGGGAACGGACCTCGCGTCGTCATCCTGAGAAAGCGGAGTCGCACGCGAAGCGGGCGACTCCCAACGAAGGGACCCATGCAACTCGCCTGCAGCGAACTGATGCAATTCGCCTGCGCCGATGAACCTGAACGCCCGAGCCCAGCGCCACCCGCCCGCCGAAACCGCGACCGACGGGGCAGCCTCAAGTCAAGATAGTGCCAACAAGCTATTCCTCGCTAAGCTCTAACCTTTGTGTGGGCTTTCCTGCCAGATGTCTCTTCTGCAGACTGCTCATCAATCGCTCATCTTCCGCGATCAGCTTCGGGCTTCGTCTTTCGCCACTTTGGATTTCAAGCAGCCTTCGCATCAAATCGGCATAGTCTTCCATGACTTCCTCCAATGGTTAGCCACGGCTGGTTAGTTGACGGAGATAGTAAGCTGCATCGCAAACGCAGACTGTTCAAAATTGCTCATTTCCGACCAAGGGATGTCATTCCGAATCGGGCCGAAGGCCCGGTGAGGAACCTGCTTGGATCTTGCGTTGTCATCCTGAGGAAGGGGAGTCGCACGCGAAGCGGGCGAGTCCCGACGAAGGACCTGTGCAACTCGCCTGCGGCGCTACGAAACAGGCTGCCCGACCTTTTCGCGCTTTTCGAAGGGTGGGCACCACGGACACCACCACCCTCTATTCGGCCTGGCTCCTCTTGGGGTGTTTATCGAGACTAACGCCCTTACGGGATATCGCATGCAGCGCGATGTAGCACTCGAAGACCGAGTGAATACGCTGCCAACGCAAAATTCCAAAGATGAAAAGCGAAATTACCGCCGCGCCTGTAGAGCAGAGTCCCCATATCCGCTCTCCGTGATAAAACTCGAGAAGCGCCGTGAGGGTGAGTACAAGACACATACTGCAGAACAGCGCCGAGTGCGCGTCCAACCGTTCAACGTCAGCCGCCCAGGCCGGAAAGTCATTTCTTATGTTTGCGAGGGCCCACGCCAATGGTCGAACCAACCCCCGGTCCCCCTCCTCCAAGCACTGGTTCATCAGTTCGGAGGTTCGGCTAAGCAGGCGCTGGTGGAATTTTTTAAACCATCTGTGCTGGACTTGCGCGGTCAGGCGGTCCAACGCCAAGCTGGTCACATGGAAGAGATAACCGGCCAGGTACGAGACTACGGTAAACGCCACAATCCCCTGGCTTCCCCCGAGATTCAGGGATGTCTCGATTCTTGTGGCGAGCGCGTGATTCTGAAGCGTCAGTAAACACACAGCCACCGCACCAGGGACGAGGACCCCAAAGAAATCGACAATGCCGATGTAATAATCACCTGGCGTGTCCGACATAACATCGATCCCAAGCGGCGGTCGCCGCGAATACGCCAGCCAGTCTACACCAACCGGCCACGCTGCTAAACACTTGATATCTAGCCCCACCCGGCGGGTGGCCCAGGCTTTTGATTTCGCTGACACAAACAAACAGAGGGTGCCCCGTCCTTTGCGCAGTTTGCAAAGGGCGGGAACCACGAACACATGCGCAACCGGGTTTGTGCAGAAGGGCAAAGGTCGTGCCGGCAGCATCACTACCCGCCCTTGCAAAAAACGCAAGGACGGGGCACCCCCTGCATAGATTGCGCACACGAACATCATCAGAAGGGCGGGCCACCCGCCCTAAAATCCCCGATGCCGTCGTCCGTGGTACCCACCCTTCGAAAATCGCGAAGGGTGGGGCAGCCTCGGCTGTTGTAGTGCAAAGATGGGCCAGCCCCCCACGGAAAGGTGAGCGAACCCACAAAGCCTTGCGCCTGTAAAGTGTCGCTTATGACACTAGCGGTTCATTTTTTTTGAGCAGCCGATATCGGATTTTTTTCGTTTTTTTAAAAAGGGCAAGGAAAGAAATAAGGGCCGTCGCGAAAGAGAGGACGTTCTTCGCGAGGTCAATCCCGCTGCTTGAGAGGTGCGCAAACATGCCATGTTCATTTGACTCCTTTTGGCCTGTGGATTTCAAGTGGTTTTAGTGCGCCACCCGCCCGCCGAAAACCGCGACGGACGGGGCGGCCTCAAGTTAAGATAGTGCGGAAGACGGAGCAGGGGAAGGTGGCCTACCCAAATGTACGTAAAATCAATAACGCTAGATTCAATTAGGGGATTCAAGAAGCTCGAATTCAATTTCCAGCGTCCGGACCATTCGTACGCCGGCTGGACGGTTTTTCTCGGCGGAAACGCGTCGGGGAAATCCACGCTGCTCCGGAGTATCGCATTGGCGGTCATTGGACCGGACGCGGGGCGCCTGCTCCTGGGTAACCCGGAGAGCTGGAGAGGGTGGATGCATGCAGATGACCGCAGGGCCGAGGTAAAGGCCACGTTGACGTGGGATCCACATTTCGACAGGTTCAAGACCAAGGGTGCATCTCCCGGGATTTTCTTTGACGCAGGCGTGCGCTTCGCACTAGAGGGAAAAGACGGGGGAGACAATGGCGACAGGCAGGGCGGCGAACTCCCCACCTTGCGCGCAGTGGAAAAGCGCATCGCTGGAACGCGCGTGTTGACGGTTATTCGCGGCCCTTGGGAGCCGAATGCGCTGGGATGGTTCTCGGCCGGCTACGGCCCGATGCGCCGATTGACTGGGAGCTCTTCTGAGTCCCTGAGGTTTAGCCTCGATCAGAGTTGCGTGAGCCGATTTGTAACGCTTTTCAGGGAAGACGCCGCCCTGAGCGAAAGCGAAGCCTGGCTAAAGACGAATCACTCGCGATGGCTAGAGAGCCAGAAGCCCGAACTCAAGGAACTCCTCGACCGCGTAACTGCGCTGCTCAGCGACAATCTGCTGCCGCAGGGGATGAGGATCAGCAAAACGACAGTGGACCACGTTTTCGTACAGGACGCGAGGAATGTGGAGCTTCCAATGAGGGACATCAGCGACGGCTGCCGCGGCATATACGCGACTGTGCTGGATCTGGTGCACGGCATGTTCAGCGTCTACGGAATTGAGGGATTATTTGGAGAGGACACTTCCGGACGACCCATCGTGAACATGCCGGGCGTTGTCCTTATTGATGAGATCGAGGCGCACCTCCATCCCGCGTGGCAGCGCGACATCCCAGAGTGGTTCAAGCTGCATTTTCCAAAGGTGCAGTTCTTCGTGACTACTCACAGCCCGCTGGTCGCGCAGGCGGCTGACCCGAACGGAGTGTTCCTATTGCCCTCTCCAGCGGACCTGAACTCCGAGCCGCGACCTCTGGAGGACGACGAAATCGAACGGTTAAGGCTGGGGAGGGCGGAAAAGACTCTGCTAGGCGTAGCCTTCGGTCTGAAATCGGTTCGCTCACGTTGGGCCAACGCGCAGATTGGGAAATACAAACGCCTGAATGCAAAAGCCAAGTCCGGGGCCTCTCTGAGCGGGGACGAAGCGACGGAACTGAAGGGATTGGAAAAACAGATGGAAATAGCGTTCGAGCCCGTGCTGTCCGACTCAACGCCTCTCGGATCGTCACTATCCGACGCCGCATCGGTCGTGTCGGCCCCGCGGGCGAATTGATGCGGACTTTGCTCGCGCGTCCAGAACTCTCGGCTGCCTTTTTGCGGCGCCTAGCCGCTAAGGCCGCCTTGATAGAAAGAGACCCCGACAAGAAGGGCGCGGCCGCGCGGATATACGCGTCTTCACGGCAAGCGCAATGGTTCAAGCCGGTTACCGACGCGTTGAAGCAAATGGCGGGGCCCGGGGAGCGCTGCATGATCTGCAGCGGAAGCGAATCGTCGCAAGTCGAGCACTTCCGACCAAAGGCTGCCTTTCCGCTGATGGCGATGGTATGGGCGAACTTCCTCTGGATCTGCGGCATCTGTAATCAAAGCAAGGGAGATCGATTCCCGCCCGACACCGAGGACGGAGAATTGTTAATCGATCCAACAAACGAAAATGTATGGGACTTCTTCTTCGTAGACCAGTTCGGCAACCTAACCGAGCGCTGGCGTCCCGACCTGAACGATATCGATCCGCGGGCGCACATAACAATCACCATTTTTTCGCTAGACCGTGATGCTCTGCAGGAGAGCCGGCAGCTGCGACTCGAAGATTTGAAGGAGAAGGCCAGAGACGCAATTAATTTGCTCGCAAGCGGACGGATCAGTGCGGCAGACCTTCGGGAACGAATAAGTCGTTGGCGTTTGCAGCCCTTCCAGCCTGACGTCACCGACTACTTCCTGCATGGGCCCGGCAGGTTGGAGGAACCCTTCGCAGAACTGCTAGATAGGGCAGGCCGGTAGGTCGCGCAAGTAAGCAGAGGATTCATCACCAGTCGCGCCCCCGCCTTTACACCACTTCCCCCGCATGATAACCTCACTACTGTCACCAAGATAAATCGAAATCAGAACAGGAGTGCGACAGGTTAGTGTTAGCCAGAGAGCAAAAGAAATCCGTGATTGACCAGTATCAGACGCACGCGACTGACACGGGGAGTCCCGAGGTTCAGATCGCCATCATCAGTGAACGCATTGGCCAGTTGACGGACCACTTCAAGACGCACCAGAAGGACCACGGCTCACGCCGCGGCCTGCTCATGCTAGTCAGTAAACGGCGTCGTTTACTCGACTACCTCAAACGATACGATTCCGAGCGCTATAAGACGGTCATTGGAAAGCTCGGCATCCGCAAGTAATTCCGGGAAAGCTGGGAAACTGGGGTGCCCCATTTCTCGCGTCTTTTGCGAGAAGTGGGATACGACGAAATATACCCTTGTGATTTTCTTCAGAGTGATCTCCGAGGAAGATCTTTCCACAACGTATCTGAGAGAACGCCGCCTTCCTCTCGAAGCCGGCCGGGCATTGAGGTTATTCTGCAACGTGCATCTTTTGAGCGCATCCCACCCCGCCAATCTCGATCCGAGATCGATTGGGTAACCATACCTGCGTCTCACTCTCGAAAATCAACCTGGAGCCGAAAGCTGACAGCTGATAGCTGAAAGCTGATAGCTGTTCTAAAGGATGAAACATGAAACCAGAAGTTAGCAGCGTTACAGTCGACCTCGCCGGCGGCAAACAACTCTCATTTGAAACCGGAAAATTAGCCAAGCAGGCTGGCGGCGCAGCCGTAGTCCGCATGGGCGATAACGTCGTGCTCTCCACCGCAACCGCCAACCCCGACCCGCGCGAAGGCATCGATTTCTTTCCCCTCACCGTGGATTACCGCGAATATACCTACGCCGGTGGACGCTTTCCCGGCGGCTTCATCAAGCGCGAAGGCCGCATGAGCGAACGCGAAGTGCTCACCAGTCGCCAGATTGATCGCCCGGTTCGGCCGATGTTTGCCGAGGGATTCAAGTGCGAGACCCAGGTCATCACCTTCGTGTTGTCGGCGGATTCCAGCAATGATCCCGACGTGCTCGGCATCAACGGCGCATCGGCGGCGCTCACTTTGTCGGACATTCCGTTTCTTGGACCGATCGGCGCAGTGCGCGTCGGCCAGATTGGCGGACAGTTCATCATCAATCCCACGTACGACGAGATGCGCGAAAGCCTGCTGAACATCATGGTCGTCGGCACAGCCGACGGCATTGTGATGATTGAATCCGGCGCGAAAGAAGTCAGCGAAGAAGTAGTCGTAGACGCGATCGAGTTCGGGCACACGGAAATCAAAAAGATCTGCGCCGCACTCAAAGACCTGCAATCGAAGGCCGGCAAGAAGAAGCGCGAAGTAACGCCTCCGGAATTCGATCAGAAATATTACGACCAGCTGAAGAAAAAAGTAGGCGCCGAAGTCTCCGACGCTCTCGACACCAAGAAGCATCCCAAGGCCGAGAGCTACGCGCTGGTCAAAGAAATAAAGAAGAAGCTGCAGGCAGATATTAAAGAAGACGACGAAGAAGCGCTGGCGAAACTGAAAACCTATTACGAGACGCTGCGCGAACGAATCTTCCGCGAAGAAGTATTAGAAAAGAAACGCCGCCCAGACGCCCGCGCCTTCGACGAAGTCCGCGACATCTGGATCGAAGCCGGCATCCTGCCCCGCACCCACGGCAGCGCCATCTTCACCCGCGGCGAAACCCAAGCCCTGGTCACCACAACGTTAGGCACCAGCGACGACATGCAGCGCCTAGAAGGCTTCGAAGGCGAAGCCAAAAAGCGCTTCATGCTGCACTACAACTTTCCGCCGTTTTCTGTGGGTGAGGTTGGATTCATGCGTGGGGCGGGGCGGCGTGAGATTGGGCATGGGGCGCTCGCTGAGCGCGCAATTTCTGGCGTGCTGCCTTCGGAGGAGGCTTGGCCTTACGCGATGCGCGTGGTCTCGGACATTCTGGAATCGAATGGGTCTTCGTCGATGGCTACCGTTTGCGGAGCTTCGCTTTCGCTGATGGATGCTGGCGTTCCGCTGAAGGCTCCGGTTGCGGGCGTGGCGATGGGATTGGTGAAGGAGGGCGAGCAGTATGCCATTCTCACCGACATTGCCGGCGCGGAAGATCATTACGGCGATATGGATTTCAAAGTTGCCGGAACGAAAGATGGAATCACCGCGCTGCAGATGGATATTAAAGTTGCCGGGATCACCTCGCAGATCATGCGCGAGGCGCTGGCGCAGGCTAAGCGCGGGCGGTTGCATATTCTCGGCAAGATGGAAGAAGTGATTTCCATCGGACGGGAGAAGATTTCTGATTTCGCTCCGCGGTTCTATACCGTGCAGATTCCGGTCGACAAGATTCGCGACCTGATTGGGCCGGGCGGAAAGATGATTCGTTCGATCGTCGAGCAGACCGGAGTGAAGATCGATGTAGAGGATTCTGGGCTCGTGAAGGTTGCGTCGAGCAATCAAGAGTCGGCGGCTAAGGCGTTGCAGATTATTGGCGATCTGACGGCTACTGCAGAAGTTGGAAAAACTTATCTCGGTAAGGTGACGCGGCTGGCGGATTTCGGCGCGTTCGTCGAGATTATTCCCGGCACCGACGGGTTGCTGCACATCAGCGAAGTGGCGGAGCATCGCATTGGCGATATTCGCGATGAGTTGAAAGAAGGCGATCAGGTGCTGGTGAAGGTGCTGGCGGTTGAGGGCAACCGGATCCGGTTATCGCGCAAGGCGATTCTGAAAGAGCAGCGCGCGAAGATGGGCGGTGCTCCACTTCCGGAGGGCGCACCCGCGGAAGGCGGCGCTCAGGCCGAGTATGTTCCCGCGGCAGTTCCTGCGGGCACGATGGTGATTGAAGGCGGCGGCGATTTTCCTGATGAAGCTGAGGCTGAGCCGAACTTTAATCGCGATGGAGCGCCGGTGGCGAGCAGTGATCGTCCTCGAGGGGATCGGCCTCCTAGTGGAGATCGTGGCGGGCGCGGCGGACGGCCGGGCGGCGGCGGGCGTGATCGTGGACGCGGCGGGCGCGGTGGTGGACGGCCTGGTGGCGGCGGGCGTGATCGTGGACGCGGCGGGCCTGGTGGGGGACGACACTAGGTTCTCTTGCCACGGATTTTCGCGGATTCAGACGGATAGAAAAAGGGCCGCGACGCGAGTCGTGGCCTTTTTATTGTGCCAAACCCCGGTCGCTCCTCTCTGCAAATGCAAAGAGGAGCTTAGCCACCTCGGCCTCCCCGTAGAATGGTTATTGGTGGAGAGCCAGGGAGTTGCCCCGCGGTGAGCCGCCGTGGACTCGCCTCCCGCAATTTTATCAACAGAAGGTGAGATGCGAACATGACAACCCTAATCTCTTGGGTCGGGGCTGATCAACGAGGACCGGCGTCGATCCGCCTTGCTGCAGACAGCAGAATATCCTGGAGCCTAAGCGGATCAGAACAGAAGAAATGGGACTTTGGGAAGAAACTTTTTGCTTCTCACAGTGGCCCTGAGATCGTTGGTTACTGCGGTGATGTCCTCTTTCCGACGCAGACGCTGAGTCAGATTTTCGAATTGATTGATTGCGGGGTCTTCTTTCCAAGCGGCGCCACTCCCGAAGAAAAGCTGCGGCTAATCATTGAAGCGCTGGAGCGGAGTTCCGCACGCTATCCACGATCCGAGACGCGAGATTTCACGCTTCTCTATGCCACGCGGACCTCAGAGGGAATGCTAGGAAGGTTCAATCTCTATCAAGTGGATTATGCGGGTGGGAAAAATGTATCCGAGAAGGAGATCCCCGTACCGGAAAAATCTGGAATTCTTGCGAGACTCGGTTCGGGATCTGGCCCGTTTGACAGGCATCTTGATCGATGGGAAAAGAGCGACGTGGGTGGAACAGTCGTGCCGTTTTCTCTTCGTTCGCCGACTTTCTGAAGTCTGGTGATGACGCGAAGAGCGGGGGTTCACCACAATTGGCAGGGCTCTTCCGCAAGGGGCCGGCCCGAGCCTTCGGCATGGTGTGGAACGGAAGCCGATTTCTGGGAGGAATGGAGCTTGGGGACACTGAGGCGAACTCAAGGATCGAATGGTATAACGAGCAATTCGAAATTTGTGACCCTCGCACGCTGCAACGTAAGCCATTAGCTCAGCCCCAACCGAGGCCGTTCCGGACATATTGACATGTCGCATTCTTACAATTCAGCGATCAAGGCCCGGGCCTTCAAGGACCAGGCGGTGGTCAATCTTCAATGCTCCCCCGACTCGCTGGAGATGATAATCACTCTTAACTCGCGGCTTCAGCAACGCTGCGGCCAGGCGTTCTGATTCATGCGGGCCACATATCAGATCGCCAGCACTGATCGCGGTCGCTTCGTTCAGAGTTTCGATAAGTTCCGGAGTCGCTCGCCTGTATTTCACGACAGGTGGGATCCTTTCTAACTCGTCAACAAAATACTGGGGCGCAATCTCCCGAAGTTTTGCGAAATGGATTCGGAGCCCTCCTCGCCTTCCCATCAGCAAAAAGCGACGGGAAGACAATGGCGCGTGCACAACGGTTCCCTCGGCGGCGATGCCTACATATTTTCGTGTCGTCGCAGCGGGTGAAACATAGATGGGAATATCGGACGTAAAAAAACAAGGCTTGTCCGCCGCAAGAACGAGCCAATCCATATCCATGAATCCGTAGGCCGAGTCTTCAACCGCCATAAACAGCATCTTCATGCTCGCTTCTTCTTTGACAACTGGTCGAATATGCCCCGCCTTCACGAGGGTCTTCAACTGACGCGCCGTTCGTTCCGCCGTCTTTCGATCTATGGATTCAGTCTCTTGCAATCGTTGCGGCAGGAAGTCTTCATCTAGGATTTCATTGGTAAACTCGTCAGCTACAACCTTCAAGAGGCGATGCATGTTCTCCCGGATTTGAGGCACGCGAGTGTATTGCACGGCAAGAAACAGCGCGATTGCTTCTCGACTGTAAAGCGAGGGAACGACCTCGCCTTCATTCAGCTTCCAGAGTGCGGCTAGACCGGGTCTCTCGATACCACGTGCGAGGATGTGTTCGACTCTGTCGTCGAATGTCCCGTCATCACGCAAGACGGAATAGAAATTCTTGCGTGTCGCGATATTTTCGGGCACCTGCCGGAACCATGAGCTGCCCCGACGCCTGCGCACGAACAAGGCATCCTCGCCGTCGGGACGAAAGCTCCGCAGAAATCCGGCGGGGACATAGTGCTGGTCTTCCGGTCTCATCTCCATAGTGTACGGAATCAGGCCATCCAGGGCCCCTTCCATCATCTGCATCCGTTGCAAGGGTTGGAACCATTTGGCGATGCTTTTCGGCACGGCTGAAGCCGTGCCCTTCCCGGTCGTGGCGAATCGTCCAGCGTTATGCGGCGCTCGCGCAGAGGCTGCTGGGGCTGAAGCCCGCTTATAATTGTTCGGAGCTTTACGCGGCGCTGAAGCGCCGCTCTTCCACGATTGTGCCGCGGCTTGTATGGCGCGGCTTCAAGCCGCGCCCCTTCAAAGCTCTGCATTTCGGCACGGCTGGAGCAGTGGGCCTGCCCGGTCAGAGTCAGAGTCAAGATCACGATCAGCAGTGGCGCTGCGGGCGAGTTGCGTGGGTCCCTTCGACAGGCTCAGGGTAGGCTGTTCGTTGGGAGTCGCCCGCTTTGCGTGCGACTCCGCTTCCTCAGGATGACAACGCAAAATCCAAGCAGGTTCCTCACCGGGCTTGGGGCCCGGTTCGGAATGACATCGTCTAGTTGATGGCGGTTCCCCCGGCGGCTTTTGTCAATGAGATTGTTCTGAATTCGTAACAAAATGTGGAATGTTGCGCGGCTGTCGATCTGGCTGGCGTATGGTTGTCGCGTGCGGTCGGGAGGCATGCTGGCTGCACGCAGTTGTAGTCGTCGGAAAAAAGATAACTGCCAAGCAACACATGGCAACCGCAGCCTAACTCATTAGGCAGCCACTGCAACATTTTCGGACGCGGTTACTCTTGCCGCTTCCTCCACTCTAAAAATCGTTGCTGATTTTGAACAGGGGATCAGGCGGCTGCCTCCCCGTTTCAATCCCCGGAAACGGAAGCTCAAAATGAAGATGAATCTCAAGCGTTGCCATTTGCAGCGTCGCAACTGGCAGAGTGTGATTGCCGTCAGTCTGGCGGTGATCACGGTTTTGGCAATGTCGCCCGCACTGGCGTTTGCCGCCAACGTCACCGTAAAAAATAATTGCAGTTACACGGTCTACCCGGGCATTTACCCAGCCAGTTATGACAATGGCGGCTGGGAAATGACTGCTGGCAGCAGCGTTAGCTTCACGCTTGCGAATGGATGGAATGGCCGCATTTGGGGTCGCATCGGCTGCAACTCCGCAAGTCCGGCGGTTTGCTATACCGGATCTTGCGGAGGCACTGGGTTGCAATGCGCCGGCACTACCGGCACGGCAGGCACGTCGCTGGCTGAATTCAATCTGGATGCCTCAGGCACCGACTACTACGACGTGAGCTATGTGGATGGATTCGACAATCCCATTGGCGTCGAAGTCTCGAACTCAAGCTGCGTTTCGCCGAACACTTGCACTTCGGCTCCGGTGAGCGACTGCCCGAGCGGCGAGCTGCAGGATAGCGGTTACGATTGCCTGAGTCCTTGCACGGAGTATGGCACTGCGCAGTATTGCTGCACCGGCGCGTATGGGAGCAGTTCCACTTGCATTACCGGGAACTGGCCGCAGCCAGAGCAGTCGTACGTCACCAACATTCACAATTACTGCCCCAAGGAGTATGCCTATGCGTACGATGACGCGAACGGTTTGCACACTTGTGCGACGGGCGCCAACTACACCATCACGTTCTGCCCGAACGGCAGCGGCGGCGGTGGCGGCATTGTAAACGGCGACACTTACACATTGACTCCGCAGAACGCCACTGGATTGCGGCTGGACGACGAGGGTGATAGCACCGCGCCCGGAAACACGATCTGGGTCTATACCTCGAACGGCACCGGCGCGCAGAACTGGGTCCTCAATGATACTGGCGTTTCGCCCGCCGGCTATTACAACATGGCGCTTGCGGGTGGTTCGAATTGCGTGACAGCTTCGGGAACTACCACCGGTTCGAAAGTGGTTCTGGATCCGTGCGCCGGCACCACGGCGCAGGCTTGGGAGGCAGTGGCATCGGGCAGCAACTACATCTTCCATCCCGCCAACAACACCGCCCTATGCCTTACTGCCAGCGGGACGTCGTCGGAATCTCTCGCTGAAGTAAACACCTGCAGCAGCGGCTCCACCAGCCAGGAGTGGGCGCTCACCGTTAACTAGTATTTTATCGTTTGTTCACGGGTCCGGGACGTAGCGTTCTGGGCCCGCTTTTGAAAAGTCATCGGATACGGGCGGTCAAATTATCTGGCCGGGAGACACTTATGCATATTTTCATTGCGGGTTTCGAGGGTTTTTCCAGGCACATGATTCGGCCTCTGCTCGCCGGAACAATGGCAGCTTGTCTGGGTATGGCAGGGGCGACAGCGCAGCAGTCAACGCAACAGCAACAGCAGCAGCAGCAGGGTGAAGACCCTGCCGCCTTGAAGAACGATATACAGCAGTTGAAGGCGCAGCAGCAACTGATCCTTGACCGGCTTGATGAGTTGAAGAAACTTTTGAACACTCGGGGTGGAAATGCGCAGCCAGCGCTGAAGGTGCCCGACACCATGGGCGTGGATGGCGAACTGTTTCGAGGTGAGGCGACAGCGCAGGTAGCCATTATCGAGTACGCGGATATCGAGTGCCCGTTCTGCCGGCACTTTGAGCGGGACATTTATCCGCGAGTGTTCGACGATTACATCAAGACGGGCAAGGCTCGACTCTATTACCGCGACATGCCTTTGCCATTTCACGAACATGCTGTGCCCGCGGCGCGCGCAGCGCATTGCGCCGGAGAACAGGGAAAATTCTGGGAGATGCACGACAGCCTGTTCACTGACAAGATCCCGGTACCGGGCCCGAACGGCAGAAGTTCTGGACTGGCCACGAGCGATATTGATGAACGCGCCGCGAAGCTGGGCCTTGATACGAACAAGCTGGATGCTTGCATCGCCAGCACGCGATTTGCCGATGTTATCAAGCACAGTTCCGATGAGGCGGCAAAGATGAACATTGAAGGTACGCCGACGTTTGTGATTGGAACCATCGACCCGAATGGAAACATCGTGAGCGTGAAGAAAACAATTGTTGGCGCTCAACCGTTCGGCGCGTTCAAAGCCGCGATCGATCAGCTGCTCACGCCAGCGACAACTGCTGTGGGTCCGGCCGCGGTTGGGCCCGCCGGCCAGAAGATAGATAGTGCTTCAGAAAAACAGCAATCACCAAAAATGTCAGAGAATGGAGGATTCCGATGAAAATAAAATCTATTGGTAGCTTTGCCGCGACCTGTGCCGCGGTTCTGATGTGTCTGGCCGGTGTCGCGTTTGCCGCAGGAAGCGGCGGAAGCGGCAACTGCAGCGGCGTTTCGAATATTACTATCGGGTCGACGACGTACACGCCGACGTGGTGCCAGGAATTTACTGGCGCGGCGGGTCCTCCGTCGACAACGGCGTGGAACTACGACCTTGGAAATAATGACGGCTGGGGAAACAACGAGGTTGAAGTTTACTGCGGACCTCCGGGATACTCGGGCAATCCGTCGCAGTGTCCTACAACATTCAGCACGTCGACCGCGCCGGTTTACATCGATGGCAGCGGGCACCTGATTATTCAGCCGCGAAATGTGGATGGAACTTGGATTTCAGCCCGCATGACTACGGAAGGAATTCAGAATTTTGAGTACGGCGTTTTCGAGGCGAGTATTCAGGCGCCGAGTACGGCGTCTCAGGGTCTGTGGCCAGCTTTTTGGACGCTGGGCAGCAACATCAATACCGTCGGCTGGCCGACTTGCGGCGAAGCCGACATCATGGAGATCTGGAGTACGCAGGTGGATAGTGGCCCGGGCACTGGAGGAAATCAGTCCACGATTCACACGGAGAAGACTGGGGGCGACGGGATCGGAGCGCGTTATACCTTTCCCAGAGGAGAAGCGAACGACACCGCCTACCACACCTACGGAATCATTTGGACGGAGAATGAAATGCAGTTCTTTGTAGATAACGCATCGTCGCCGTTCTTCACCGTTACTCCGAGCAGCCTGCCGGCGGGAGATATTTGGCCATTCAATGCCGATCTTTTCACAATCTTGAATGTGGCGATTGGTGGCACTCTCGGCGGATCGACGGGCGGCCTCAAGAATCCGCAGCCGATGAAGGTGGATTATGTTCGTTGGTATACGGCTCAGTAGAGACGGTGGCGAGCTTTACGTTATGTGTGGCGCCAATAAATTATGTGTGAGTGGCCTAAATTGAACAGATTGTGCGGAGATGTTCTGGCACACTCTCAGTTATGACTACTCAAACGATTCCGGAATATCTTGAGGAAGAACGGCAGAAAGCTGCGGATACTCAGTTGCGAACGGACGAAGAAGCTGCGCGCATCGAGCCGCTGCAGCACGGGCACCATCGCGCCTCGAAAAGCATCTCGAAACATGCTTCGAAACGCACTGCGAAACGTACTTCGAAATCTTCCAAGCAGGACTTGCCGACTCCAGTCAAAGCCGCCGCTAAGAAGAAACAGAAGAAAAAAGCTGCCGCCGCAGGTAAGAAGAAGCCGCGCGCTGCCGTAAAGAAGAAAAATAAAATCCGCAAGAGGTAGTGTCTGGCCCCAACCGCATTCAGAAATGACGCAACTAATGTTTCAACGGAGGAACTCATGAATAAGGATCAGGTCGCTGGCAAGGTTAAGCAGGCCGTGGGGAAAGTAGAGCGCAGTGTTGGTGAAGGTGTGGGCAACGAAAAGCTTGCCGACAAAGGTGTGGTCAACCAAACCAAGGGTGCGGTGCAGGAGACATGGGGCAACGCGAAGGACGCCGCGAACCAGATCCAGGAATCGCACAAGGAAGCGGCTTCCGAGAAGGCCGCCCGGAAACGGGAGAGCGTCAGCCAGTCGGTGGACGACACGAAAGAAAAGGCAAAGGTCAAGATTGAGGAGTTTAAGGAACGCCACACCGCTTGACGCTCCGGAGACGTGTCGGCCCGACGTCGAACGACGGTCTGTGCGACCGCAAGAAAGAGAAATGGCGCAGGCCGGCGTTCGATAACTGGTTGGTGTGTGATCCCGGCTGCGCCATCAGAGGAACAAACGACCACGGAGGCCGCATAGTCCCTTCACATCTTTTCCTACCGTACGTGAACCTCTACCGCCGAGGCACATTTGAGACTGTTCACAATTGCTCAGTCCTCGAAATAAGAGGGCTGGGCAGGGTGTTGTCGATTCAGCTTCAGGCATAATGGCTCTGCATGAAATCGTCAGATGATCTGCTGTTACGGCTGATCGCCATATTCAAATTTCTCAAGGCCGCATTGCTGATCGCGCTTGGCGTGGGACTGTTTCGGCTCCTTCACAGAAACGTCGGGGACGTGCTTGAGCACTGGTGTGAAGCGATGAGGCTTGACTCGGGAAGCCATTATGTCAATTTGGCCCTGGAGAAATCCGCTCATGTGAGTCCCGAACAGATCAAGAAACTTGGGTTAGGCAGTTTCATCTATGCAGGGCTATTTCTGGCTGAGGGAACGGGCTTGTGGTTGCGCAAGCGCTGGGGGGAGTGGCTCACCGTTATTATCACGAGTTCTCTGGTGCCGGTTGAGGTGTACGAAATCTACCGGCATTTCAGTTTTGTCAAAGTAGGGGTGTTGGTGCTCAATGTTGCGATCATCATATATCTGATTTATCACATGCGCAGGCAGCGCTCGACTTAAGCAACGGAATACGCTCACTCGAACGCGCTCAACTGGGAGTGAATTTGCGGGTGCGGTACGTACTTTGCTGTATGGTCCGCGAAGAGCCTTTCGTACGACGCTGATACGAGCAAGTCGGCGTGAGCGGATCGAACAGCGCTGCCGTCTCAAAATCTTGTGGAGGCTTTCATGACGAAACAAGTTCGGTCTTCCTGGTTTATTAGCGCTGTGATCCTTTTCTTGAGCGCGGGCATTGCGCTTAACGCGCAGCAAACGACGCCGCAGTCAGAGCCTACGGCTCGGCAAGCGCAATCGCCCGCGACTCCAGACCAGGCGCAGCCGAACCAGACGCCGAGCCAAACGCCCGATCAGGCGGGACATCAGGCTCCCGACTCTCAGGGTCCGGCTGCACAATCGGCGGATGTCCAGAGCTTTACAGGAACGATCATGAAATCGGGTGACAAGTATGTGCTTCAGAATGCAACCACCGGAAACAACTACGACCTCGATCATCAGGATCAATTACAGAAATACGAAAACAAGAAAGTCAGGGTGCATGGCACGCTGGATGCGAGTGGGAAGCTGATTCGTTTGCAATAAGCCGGGTGGCTAAGAAACAAAAATAAGTGAAGAAGGCCGCGACGCAAGTCCTCGCGGCTTTTTTGCGCGTATTTCTCAGGTGTAATTTCTGCTTGGCGTCAACTGGCAGAGGCTCTGCGGCTGTGCAATACTGGCAACAACTCGGACGATAACACGTGCTGGAGTTGCCGGGATGGCGAAATTGGCAGACGCAGCGGACTTAAAATCCGCAGGTCCGAAAGGACTGTGGGGGTTCGATTCCCCCTCCCGGCACCACTAAACACAATATTTATGCGGACTTCAGGAGCATTTGCTGGCTTGCTCTTGGCGCTCTCGTTTTGCGCGGCTTTCTCGCTGTGCCCAATTTTGTGCCCACCTTGGGAAGTGCAGCGGCGAAAACGCGGCCAATAGCATCAGCTTGGGGATGGATGTACCGCTGTGTTACAGCGATGGTTGAGTGTCCGGCGATCCGGGCCAGCACGAACACGTCACCCCCAGCCCGCTCTCCCAAGTTCGTCAAGGCAGTGTGGCGCAGGACATAAGGCACAAAGGCAACTACGCCGGAATTCTCTAGAGCCTTCTTATGCTGGTCTTTCGTTCCATCCTGACTGACGTGTCCACTCTTGCCAGCGCTGGGAAAGAGGAAGCCTGCGACGGGCTTACCGGCAGATTCCCACCGGGCCGAAAGGACGCCATGCACTCTAGGAGTCATGGGCAGGGTACGCTTTGCGGCTTTGGACTTGCCTTCTGCGATCTGAATAAAGCCGGAGTCGTCATCATGCAGGAGAATATGCTGCCATTCGAGGGCGAAGACCTCAGACGGGCGGAATCCCTCATCGACGATCAAGGTCGCACAATCCTTCCACGGTTGCGGACAGGCGTCTAGATACTTCGTGATCTCCGTATCAGTTAGAACCCGATCACGCTGGTGTTCGCCGGGTGCCAGAGTGATCTTCACGGGCCGTTCAAGCTTCGCCCACTCAAAAGCCAGATTGAGGGAACGGCGCAATGTTCGCAGACCACGGTTAATTCCAGAAGGCGACAACACAGCGTGTTTTCTTGCGAATTCTTGCGCTTGCTGGTCGGAAAATTCATCCAGACGCAGGCCGCCGAGATTGGACTTGGTGAGCAGGTCACACCCCTGTCGATAATAGCGCAATGTCATGGGCTTGTACTTGTGTCTAGTTTGAGCGAAGGGCAGGAAATCATTCTTGAGGAAGTCCTTCAGCAGAGGCGCGGGCTTCTTTTCTCTGATTCCTACCTCACCCTTTGCCAAAGAAGTGCGGTGTGCACTCTCCATATCGCGCGCAACTTTGTCGTTGCGCTGCTTGGTGGACTTTCGGATACTCTTCCCTTGCCACTGAAATTTGTACCAGTAGGTTTTGCCGCGTTTGTAGGTGCCCATTATTTTAAACATTTGCACAATGATATATAAATCTAAGGCTGGCAATGCGGCATTGTCAGGCCGTAAATCCGACCGATTACACATTGATTTCAGCATAAACATTGGCTTAAACAAACATTCCCGTCCTGCAAGTGTAGTGCCAACTTTATTTGTCTTGGAGGTATCCAAACGTTATCAAAGGTAAGCAAGCGTGCTAATCCGAGGACCAATAATCGATACGGAGTCCATAAGCCGCACTAGGTGATATTCTAGCCAATAACACACCTGATACTTGACCTGGCGGACCATCAGGCATGTAACGTTTGGCCATTCGGGGTGATAGATATGGATGAGCAAACGTTAAGAGCGTTTTTCCGAAGAATCTCCACGAAGCTGGCGCTTTTGCTAGGCGGCACCGTTGCTTTCAGCAATTCTTCTCCGTTAGTCGCTTCCCCGACGCTTCCGGTTCCTCCGGAAAACACCTCTCGGGTGGTCCAGCCCGGCAGCGAACATCGGTTACCATCGAAACTGGTGCTCAGAAAGACGATGAATGGATTGAAGATGATCGCGCAGCACTCGTCCCATTCTTCGCATGCGTCCCACGCCTCGCACGCGTCCCACGCCTCACACTCATCTCATTCTTCACATTCCTCGCACTCGTCCCATTCTTCGCACGTTTCCCGGGCGATATGAGTGTGCAATTCGGTCACGTCGAGTTTAACGATCAGCACACCGCCGCGACCATTGCAATCGACAAGAAGGTCTATTCAAAATCCGCCGTTCTCCGAGCGTGCTACTGGTTTGGCAGGGACCTCTACTTTCATTTGAACGAGACGGACGAGTTACTGGCAGTAACGGTTGGGCTGCGCGTGTCTTCCCCGACGCTCGACCAACCGAACGTGAGAAAAATCGACGAATGGCTGCCCGACATCTACGACGCCCTGCTCGATTCGCAACTGCGCGTAGAGATTCAAGCGGAAACTGCCGGGGTCCGGGAATTGATTATCGCAAAAGCGTTCGCCGAGTCCGGGGTATTGGAAGACCCACCGCCCGGAACGTTCGAGGACCCCGTTGCACAGAGCGGCGCGAAACCAGGGGATCTGATCAGCATCTCTACTAATAAGTCCGGTGAATAGGGGAGACAGAAGCAGTGGCGAGGTCGTTCTCACCCGTAACGGATTTCACGTCTTCCAACGGCAGCTATCGTCTCCTGCCGTTCCGGTTTCATCGCCTCAATAAGCAGACTGAAATCCTCGTCAACGAATGCGGCGAATTCCTGCTCGCGCCTCGCGGCACCGCCGAGAAAATCGTGAGACGGGCGTTGCGCCCCGCCGACGAGATATACACCACCCTCAAGGCGAAACATTTCCTCTATGATGATTACTCCTCGCCTCTACTCGATGTTCTCGCGTCAAAGTACCGGACCAAATTCGAGTTCATACATGGATCGACCAAGTTGCACATTTTCGTCGTGACGCTGCGGTGCGATCATTCCTGCCACTACTGCCAAGTGTCGCGACAGACGGTCAACAAGGGCGAATTCGACATGCCGCAGGACGTGGCCGCCGCAGCGGTCGATATGATGCTGCAATCTCCCTCCCCGCATCTCACGCTCGAACTCCAGGGAGGAGAGCCGCTCTTAGCCTTTGACACAATCAAGTACATCGTTTCAATCGCGAAGCCGGGCGCTGCCCGACTCAATAAGGAACTGGACATCGTCATCACTTCAAATTTGGCGTTCTTGACCGACGACATCCTTGACTACTGCAAGACGGAGCGGATCAAGCTTTCGACTTCGCTGGATGGACCGGAGTTCATCCACAACGCAAATCGCCCGCGACCGGAAGGAGACAGTTACCGGGTTGCCATCGACGGGATAAAGCGGGCTCGCCGTGCGTTAGGTTACGGCCAAGTCGCCGCCCTCATGACGACCACGCAGCTCTCCCTCCAGCATCCTACGGAGATCATCGATGAATACGTGCGACAGTCATTCCACACGATTTTCCTGAGGCCGATCAGCCCATACGGATTTGCGATCAAAAGCAGTCACCGGACCGGCTACCAGATGGATGCGTTCCTGGAATTCTACCGGACGGGCCTTCGGCACATTCTTGAACTGAATAAGAAGGGTTACAACCTCGTCGAGATTTACACGAAGATCCTGCTCCAGAAAATCCTTACACCTGACGGAACCGGTTATGTTGATCTCCAGTCTCCGTCCGGTGCGGGGCTGAACGTGCTCGTCTACAACTACGACGGAGACGTGCATGCGACGGACGAATCCCGGATGCTCGCCGAAATGGGAGATTACACCTTCAGGCTGGGCAACGTGCTCACGCATTCGCGGGACCAGATATTCACGGGTCCAACATTCGTGAGTCTCCTCCAGGCGGCGTGCAACCAGTCGTTGCCGGGGTGCTCAGACTGCGCCTTCCAGCCGTTCTGCGGAGCCGATCCCGTCTATCATCACGCCACGCAGCGCGACATGTTCGGCCACCGAGCAACGAGCGGCTTTTGCAAGCGGAATATGCGCGTCATCGAACACCTCATGTCACTCTTGCACGATGGAGATCGCGACGTTCAGGATATCCTGTGGGCATGGGTGACCGACCGCAATCTGGCCGAACTCCGAGCGGGGCTTCCCCAATGAGACTGCACACCGCAGGCAGCGCACGCGGCTTCCGGAAACCGATTGTGGCGCGCATCACGACGGAGCCAATTCCAGCATCCGAAAGGAAGGACGCCGCGCTGGTCTTGCCGTCGCTCGACGGACGCGCGGACGATGTTCGCGGATACGCGGCCGTCATCGTCAAACAGGAAGTCAATGGCCGACCATTCTCCGCGCCGCTCCTGCATTCGGTTCGCGATATCGACCATCTCATCTCGGGACACATTGTCGCCCTCGAACCGGCGAACGGCTTTATCCGTACCCTGTTCCGCCCCGAATCCCGCCACAACACGCTCTTTGCCACGGAGCGCTGCAACAGTAATTGTTTGATGTGTTCACAGCCTCCAGTCGACAAGGACGATATCGCCGCACTCACCGAGCGCAACCTCAAACTCATTGACCTAATTGCCCCCGCCCCTGAATACCTTTGCATAACAGGCGGAGAACCAACGCTCTTGGAAGAGCGCCTCCTGACCATCGTCGCGAAGCTACGGGACACCATGCCGGAGACATATGTCCACATGCTCACGAACGGTCGCCGTTTTGCCTGGGCTGACTTCACTTCTCGGTTCGCCGCCATTCGCCATCCGAACCTGAGCCTAGGGATTCCCCTCTATGCCGATGACGCGGCGCTGCATGATTACATCGTTCAAGCGCGGGACGCCTTCGATCAAACTGTCTTGGGTCTACACCAACTTGCGAGACACGGCGTCGAGATCGAAATTCGCGTCGTACTGCACGCGTTGACCATCCCGCGCCTAACCCACTTGGCAGAGTACATTTGCAGGAATCTAACGTTTGTCGATCATGTGGCTTTCATGGGAATGGAACACATCGGCTATGCTCCCCGGAACATGAATGAGCTGTGGATCGATCCGGTCGATTATCAAGAACAACTGGAAAGCAGCGTGGCCGTTCTTGCGAGATTCGGCATAGACGCCCGCATCTACAATCTTCAATTGTGTCTCTTGAAGCGATCGCTCTGGAAGTATTCCAAGCAATCCATCTCCGATTGGAAAAACGCCTACGCAGGGGTCTGTCACGACTGTGCCGTCAAAGAACAGTGCGGCGGTTTTTTCCACTGGAACACGAAAGTGCAGAGTCGCGGCATCCAGCCGATTGCGACATCCGCTGTCTAAAAAGGATCGGCGTTACAGACTGGCTCAGCGCTCAACGATGCTCAACCTGCGCACCCTCAGGCAAATTGATGCGATAGATTTCGTAGTTCTTCCCGCCAGACAATCGCTCTTTCTGTACGCCATCGAGAAAATCGAAAGCCGCCCGGTATCGCTCGCGGTCGGTTTTTGAACTGTGAATCGACTGCTCAATATACAGGAATGTCGCATCGGGATTTGTCCGGCGCACATCCTGCACCAGAGAGCCGTTGAGGTATGGGAACGCAATCACGTTCACCGGCTCTCGACAAAATATCTGTACCAAAAGCGGTTCGAGCGTGATCACAAACGTGTTCTTCGTACCAAGATCATCGACAAGCTCCAAAGCTGCCTCAGCGGGCTCAATTCGGACTGCAAGTTCAGTAGAAACCATATCCTCCTTCCACCGGTTCGTGAGCGCCCAACTGCTCACGGCATACGTTCCGACGAGGAGCCAGAAGATGACGCGTCCGGACCGCCGTCGAAGCCATGCCCCAAAACGCCATTTTGCGAGGACATCAGCGGAAAATGCGAACCCCAGGCCCGCGAGTATCGACCACAGTCCGGCAATATTCATTGAGTAGCGTAGCGTGTCGAATTGCGTTACATCGCCGCTCTGCAACTGGTAGTAACTCCGGACGTGGGACGCGTAGATCAAGAGATAGGCAATGAGCGCGCTCACTGCGTAGATGCCGCGTCTCTTTACTCGAATCGACGCAATCAACCCGAGCAGAACCAATATCCCGCCGCCGAGATACCAACTGACGGACGCGTACGATTTCACGAATAACGGCAACATTGTCCGCAAGACCGCCACGTTGAAGGGGAAGACCGCATATTCCACCATTTCGCTCCGGACCACGGTCACGAGCCGAAGCTGAACTACTGCAAACACGACGCAGATGCCGCCGCTCATGAGCGCCGCCAGATTTACGAGCCATCGCTTTTTTTGTGCGCGATTTTTTCTCTCAAAGTTGAACATGAAGCCCACAAGCGCAATCACGGGGACGAGGAGCACATTTTCTCTCTTCACGGCAACGGCAAGGACTGCGGTAAGCGTTAGCGCCAGCCAATTTATGAGTAGCACCCGTGGCGAGTCTGTGTCTGAGTTGAGCAAGCGGACGCAGAGAAGGAAGCACGCAACCACGAGCATGTTTGAAACGGGCTCGGCGTATGCGCCGACGCCCTGGACTGCAAATACGGGAGTGATGCCAAAAATGACGGCAGCCGCGAGCCCCGCAGTCTCCCCATCGATCAGCGTACCGGAAAGAAAGATAAGGACCACCGTCGCCAGCGATGCCATCAAGCTCAGGTGAGCGGCTATTCCAGGACTATACCCGAACACCCGCGAGGCAATCGCGATCATGAGCGGGTAGCCAAGAAAATGCCCTGAAGATGTTTCGCTGACTTTACAGGAATTCAAGTTTCCGACGACACACACCGTCGTCAAATAGCAGGAGTTGCCTGATGAACACGTTAGGGTACCGGAATTAATATCACGTGCCGACACAGAGTAGATGTAGGAATCCTCGTATTCCAGACCGAAAAACCAATGCCCATCGAAAGGGAGTCGCCACAGGAGCGTTACCAAAAGAATCAGGCCAAGCCATCGCCAGTTGTTCCGCAGAGCCACCAATAATTGAAGCTCCGTCACAAGACACAGCACAAAACTGACCAGCGCCCCTCCGAGAAGGAAATACAGCAATGTCGGCATCAGCTTCTCCCGAAGGTAGCAGGGGTTAGATACTGAGTGAGACAATCTAGCACATACGGATCAATCGACAGTTACGCTATCCCGTTTGCGTGTCGTGCAGCAGCCCATTTCATCGCTCATGCAGAGCCGTCTGACTTTTGTTTATGCTGAATCCGTTCTCACGTCGCCGGGCGAGGCCATGAACACCGTAATCTGAGTGGTATGCTATGGCGCATGGGAGACGAGAATAACAAGATCATCCCACGCGATTATGTCGTAGAGTCGATCAAGGCTGAAATCGAGATTGCGACATCTTCGCGGAGAAAACGGATTTTCGAGGCCATTGCGTTAGCTGCCCTTGGAAGCATCCCGTGGATCGGGGGTGTGATCGCAGCATCTGCTTCAGCCGCAGCTTCTTACAGAGCCGGGGAGTCGGTAGCCGAGAAAGAAGGCCTTCTTCAAGAATGGTTGCAGGAGCATCAGGAGAAGCTCCAAAGCTTACGCGCGACCCTCGAACAAATGGTCGTTAGACTTGTGGGATTCGGACAAGAGGTCGAACAGAGGATTACAAGTGATCAATACTTGACGCTGGTCCGCAAGACGTTCCGCGAATGGGACACGGCGGACACGGAAGAAAAGCGTCGGCTCCTTGTGCAGCTCATCACAAATGCTGCGGGTACAAGAATTGTTTCTGACGATATTGTGAGGCTGTTCCTGGATTGGATCGATGCTTACCACGAGGCGCACTTTGCGGTCATCCGGGAAATTCACAAGAACCAGGGACCAACTCGATATGACATCTGGGTCGCGGTGTACGGAGAGCCGGTACCCCGAGATGACTCTGCGGAGGCTGACCTCTTCAGGATGTTGATCCGCGATCTCTCTATGGGGGGTGTGATCAGGCGACCACGGGAATCGGACTACAGCGGTAGGTTCATGAAAAAAACGAGGTCTCCCAGACGGGTTGCGGCCTCCACCACAATGGAGTCGGCCTTCGAAGACACGAAACAATATGTTCTGACCGAGCTTGGTTCACAGTTCGTGCACTACACCATGACGGAACTTGTAGCGCGTCTGAATCCAGGACAGGCGGAAACCAAGAAATGAACACCGTGTCCCGCCCCCTCAAGCTCACTCCGAGCCGCAGGCTTACCACGCTTTATACCTTTTGCGCTGAATCGGGTTGCACGGACGGCTTGGTCCCGCTACCTTGCTTGAGGCTAGAGGTGGCACGTTTTATGGGACGACGGACGGGGCGAGACCAACGAGTGCGCGAATCGGAATGCGTACCATCTTCTCGGTCATTTGAACAGGCGCTCTTACACTGTTACACCACTTTTCTCTCGAACGGGGTTAGGGCAGCGGTGTTAGAAAACGTGCTCAGAATCGCTCCCGTGAAAGCCCCGCAAACACTGGCGGTCCTGATTTGCACTCAAGGCGTTAGGAATGGGTAGTTTTCTAATCCGTTGGCATCGACAGTCGCCAGGATTCCTCTCTAAGTTGTGTTCCTGGTTCATTATCACGTAGACATCTGACCTGCCATCCCAGCTCAAGCCGGAGATGGGACGCTGGATGCCCGCTCGCTATTCCATCTCGCCAAAATGGTAACCCGTCTTGCTGGAAAACCGGCTCGTGCAGATGTCCGTGCTGGTTTTTCCATATAAGTCCAAATTAGGAAAAAATCCACCTTCTTTGAGGCCCGTTGCTGCAGGAACGAAGCGATCCGGCAAGGCGCGCGGGTCCTTCTTTAGTATGCTGCCATTGCAATCGCTCTCAAACATTAACCATCCGATATCATGTGTGCCGCCCTGTACATAAGGGATGTAGAATCGCTCTTGATCACCAACGAAGCTACTCAATAGGGTGACCTGCGCCATCGTTTCTTGCTTGGCTTTGAATAGCTCTTCGATGGTGGCGCGAACGTTGCCTCCACTTGCAGTGTTCACTTCAACAAATCCTTCACCTTCGGGTTTGATCACAAGATGCATGCTGACAACTGGATCACAAAAACCAAGCCATTCATCTGTGCTGACCAGGTCGTGTGTTTCTCCTAAGGTGTGATCTTTCCCATAACAACCGGCAAAAATTTGATACTTAGGCGGTGCTGAATCCCAGTCCACAAACAACTTCAGGACGACATCTTTGCCCGACACTTCACCAGAAATTCCGCCGAAACGATATAGTTCCTCCCGTCCGACATGTCCAACGTAGGCCGTCCTCTTTGTCATCTGCGCCTTGTCCTTGTCGACCGCGTATTGCAATCCTGCGATGTGCTGTCGCATGTCACCGACATCGATCGCATTCGGTGCGGCCACTAAATAGAGCTTGCACGCATGGAGAGCTTGCGGCAAATACGGCGTCTTCTCCAGTACGGTGCAAAGGTTGTAGTAATAATTAGCGACCCATGGCGCTAGCTCGATGGCCGTCAAAAACTCCTTGGCACTGATGAGTTTATCGTCCACGGAGTTCGCATTCTTGAAGATATAGGTTCCCCGTCCGGCGGCAGCCTCCGCTTCGGGGGGAATGGCGGGGTTTGGTTCTAATTTCAGAGCAAGATCAATAATGGATCTGCGTAAGTTCTCGTTAGAGGCCTGTCCCTTAAATTGCACGAGAAGGCTATTTAGAGCCTGTAGCGGGTCAGATTGTTTGATGATCCGAGCCTGAATCAAAGCAAGGACGGACGGATTGTCTGTTCTCTGGAGCGGGGTCTTGCCGTAAGTATCTTTAGCGAAGACATCGGCACCATGGGCAATGAGGACTTCCGCCACGTCTTTGTTATGCTCAAGATGCAGCGGGGTCTCACCGTTATCGTCTTTAGCGTTGACATCGGCACCATGGGCAATGAGGACTTCCGCCACGTCTTTGTTATGCTCAAGATGCAGCGGGGTCTCACCGTTATCGTCTTTAGCGTTGACATTGGCACCATGGGCAATGAGGACTTCCGCCATGTCTTTGTTAGCTACCCCGAACAGTAGAGTCTCGTTATAATAATGCGTCCTGGCATTCACGTCTGCGCCCTTGGCGATCAGCAGTTCTGCTATGTTTTTGTTCCCGTTCCCGTTGTGGGTTAGTGTGTACAGCAATGTATAGCCGTTTTTATCCTTAGCATTCACGTCTGTGATCCTGGCGATCAGCAGTTCCGCCACGTCTCTGTTGCCTTGCGTAGCCGGCCGATTAGCCGCTACCATCAGTGGCGTGCCACCACCGTTACTCTCGGCATTCACGTCTGCGCCGTTTGCGATCAGTAGTTTTGTCACATCTTTGCTGTCGCCAGAAGCCGCGTAATGCAGTGGCGTCCAGCCAGCGTTGTTCTTGGCATTCACGTCTGCGCCCTTGGCGATCAGTAGTTCTGCCACTTCTTTGCTGTCGCTAGAAGCCGCGTTAGACAGTGGCGTAGTGCCATCCTTCTCCTTGGCATTGACGTCTGCGCCCTTGGCGATCAGTAGTTCCGCGGCGTCCTTATACTTGTTGTATATCGCTTTACACAAGGGTGGCATGCCATCGCTATTCTTGGCATTCACGTTTGCGCCGTTGGCGATCAGCAGTTCCGCCACGTCGATTCTTCCAGACTCAATCGCCGCAAACAACGGCGCTTCGGTTGCTCCGTTCCACAACCGCGCTTGTTTATTCACGTCTGCGCCCTTGGCGATCAGCAGTTCCGCGATATCCTTGTGGCCACCCGCAGGTGCCCCAGAAATAGCTGCCCCATACAGTGGCGTAAGTCCATTGTTATCGTTGCCATTCACGTCTGCACCCTTGGCGATCAGTAGTTCTGCCACATCTTTGTGGCCCCCCAAAGCCGCCATATACAGTGGCTTGCCCTTCACGTCTGCGCCCTTGGCGATCAGTAGTTCTGCCACTTCTTTGCTGTCGCTAGAAGCCGCGTTAGACAGTGGCGTAGTGCCATCCTTCTCCTTGGCATTCACATCTGCGCCTTTGGCGATCAGCAGTTCCGCGATTTCCTTGTTCTTCGCATTAAAGAGGGGTGTCCAACCAATTATAGTTCTGGAATTCACGTCTGCGCCCTTGGCGATTAGTAGTTCCGCGATTTCTTTGTTCTTCGCATTAAATAGGGGTGTCTCGCCATAATTATTTTGGGCATTCACGTCTGCGCCTTTGGCGATCAGCGCCTCTATTGTCGCTGTGTTTCCAGCCTGGGCCGCGGTGAACAATTGATCATTCAGCGACTGCCCCCAAGCCGTCCCAATCATCAAACTCACAAATAGGAATGTGCCCCAAGCGATCTGTTTACGCGTGGCTGCGGTCTTTGTCGTCATAGTGCTCCTTTCTATTTTTTTACCATCGTAGATGAGTCGCAGGAAGGCAAGGACTTGAGTGCCAGTACCGCATCGTTCAGTTGAGCGACATCATTCCTCAGTGTTTTCGTGCAATGGGTTAGTTCCGTCAGCTCAGTCTCGGTTAATTGTGTCAGCTTGTCGATTTGGTACTTTGCGTTCTTATATTGAATGGCATACACAGCAAGAGAGACTGTATCTAAGTCTCTGGCAAGTAATTCGAAGTCAGGATTGCGCCAGCCAGCGACGGCTAGGACTGATCGTGCGAGTTCGAGCCCGCCTTGCGAAATCGCCAAATCCTTTAAGTCTTTTGTTCTGTCATAAGCATGCTTTACGTTATCAATCCGTCCAGCAAGAATATCCGCTTCCTCTGGTGTTATCGTCTGTCCCACCTTCTGTGCAATTTGAAAAGCGGCATCGTTATGGGGCAGACCTGCGGACTTGAACATCGTAAGCAGGCGGTTGCTTAATTCTTGAGAAATTGGGGGCGCCGCAGAGACTCCTGCCTTGAGTCCGCCCACAATGCTATCTAGCGCAATATCTGTCAGAATGCCCCGAGCTTTGTCTTCGTATGACTTTCTCGCTTGTTCTCCCAAATCGGCCCATGCCTCGATTTGATCTGCCCGTTGCTCGAATCCAAAATTACGAATTATCTGCTGGTCAGTCTGCACGCGTTGTTTCAGATCAGAATATGCGGATTCTTCATTTGCTCGTTGCACACAGTTTGTCGAAACAATGGGGGGCGTTTCCTTGGCCGGCGGAGGTTGTGGCATTGCGATGGCGGCTGCAACATCATCGTTAAATTGTCTTACGTCAGCGGCGTACTGATTTATTGCATTTTGGAGTTCGGCCTTGGACGCACGGCAAGGTTGTTCCTGCGGAGAGCCTTCCGGCACCGCGGCGCAGTTGCTCTTTTGTTCAGCAACCTGGGCCTTTATTTGCTCTCTACGGTGTATCAGCGAAACCTTAGTTCCTGCGAACTGAAGGCGCAGTTGCGCTGAAAGATCCTCCGGGATGTCGGCAATCGCCGGGACTTGAGCTGCTAACGCTCCCGGCAGAAGGATTACTGCGAGCACCAGCCAAGTTCTAAAGTGACCCGACATCCTTTGACTCTCGCTCCCGTGTCGGCGAGGACTTGCAGAACAGAAGATGGCACGTCCGCTCATGTGGCCTCTATTGCGGTGACGAAGGTGTCGATTTAGAAGAGCTCGGCTTCTTAGCCGGCGTCTCTTCCTGGAAGGCAACACTGAGGTCCGTCATTTTGATTTCGATTGTTGCTTCCTGGCTGCGTACCGCAGTCTGTTCGTTCTTGATCTTGGCGGCTTCCACCGCCAGCGCGTCTTGATTTCCCGAACCGATGGACTGCTGCTGGCGGATCTCCTGGAGTTTGGAACCCAACTCCTGGTACTTCTTTTCTTGTTCCGCCTTCTGTTTTTCGAGCTTCTGGTATCCAGAATCCTTCGCGAGCGCCCTCGCAAGCGCCGCCGGGACAGGCTTATTGTCCTGCTGGCCGGCATGCCTCGGAACACTGACGACGTCAGGCGTACGGCAGCCACTTTCGTCGAACTGGCAGTTTGACAAATCTTTAGCTCTCTCCATTGACTCCGCCGCTGCAGCGTCTTTGCCTGATTTAGCCGCGCTCGAGCCCTGTTGAATCGCCGAATTTGTAATGGCGGCGTCTCGCGACACCCCGCCCAAGTTGGGCTTTGCCACATTAGAGCCGAAAGTTCCACGCGTCACTTTCAGGCCCATCGAATCCTTCGAATCCGAACCGGTAGTCACGCCACTACCACGCAACTCTGACTCGCCAGAAATCGTATTGCCTGACGAGTCGCGTAGAGTACGGGCAGCGGCATCACGGCTCTCAATGAAACTGGTTTGGTTTGCGATCTCTTCCATGCGGCGTTTATTGTCAGCGTCGATGCGTTGCTGTTTGAGTTCGGCCTCTCGGTGCCGTTGCGCTTCCGCCGCGGCCGCAGCAGCAGCCTGTGCACGTTGTGCGGCTCCTTTATCACTGTTTGAGTTTCCAACATCCCCACGTAAGGACGCACAAAGTGCGGTGTATCGGGCCGAGACAGGTTTGTCGTCACAAACGCTGGTCATCGGGGGCGTGGCTTGAGCCGAACTGGAGGAAGGACATCCAACCAAAGCAATCCATACGAGGCACACTACGCCTAGCGAGCGCATGGAATTTTCAATAATGCCCATCTTGACGACAGCCATGGCACTGATATGAAAACGGTAAGCTGTAAACATGTGGTGCCCTCCCGCCACGGTTCCGCGATCACAGCTATAGCTGATGGATTCCCATCTTAAAACAGGGTCCGTCGCACCCCAATAGCGTGTCAAGGTTACTACAAATGCGCGCCAATCACGATTGTTATCTTGAACTGGGTTCGCTCTCCAGGGCGAGTGTACAGCCCGGACCGTTCCTGGATTTCTACCAGCGATCGCTGGCCAAAGGCAATGAGCCGACCATGGTTCGTCTCACGTTGGCGCGTAAGATTGCAGCCATTACGCTAACGCTGCGGAAGAAGGGAGAAAACTTCGACCTCGAGAAACTGAAATCGCAATGCGGGCCTTCAACAACACAGGTTGGCGAGTTCTCCTGTCGCCCGACCACTGTAGTAAAACTGTAGTAGTTCCATGTTCAAAATGCGGCAGAACGGATCAGAACGGTAGGAATCGGAGTTCTTGTAAGCGGTTGAAGAATCAAGTAGAGTAGAGAATTTTCAGAACGGTTCGGAACCTACTGTAGAACTCAAAATCCGCCAGCCTTCGTCAGGTGGCTTGTCGCCACCATAATGTGCGATTCCAGTTGACTCCTAGTCAATAGAGTCGGGTATCAATTTCAGAAAGGGACACAACGATAACGTTCTCGGTCATGACGACATGTACTCGCTGGTTCCTTTGGTTTTCCTCAATTACAATTTCGCACGATCTAACCCCGTTGGCCGCAACGCTATCGAACCCGTTGATACCTACAATCCGCCGTGCGTTTTGCTCATGTTTCTCGAAAACCGCGGTGATTTCACTCCGAAGCACCGAGGTTGTCTGATGCGGTTTGGGGCGCTGGAAAAGGCCAATCAGGCCCAGCGCTACACCGACAACTGATGCCGCAAGGCCGGCTATTCCAATAATGTCCGGCGAGACGAGGCGACCCCTCGAAGGAACCTCATCCACTTGTAAGGAAAATCCGTTCGCTTTGCATGCTTTAAGCAAAGCCTCCCGCCATTCAAGTTCTTGTCTGGGGAACGTTCGAGAATCCACGATTAGAAGTCGATCCATGTTTCACTCTCCAAATAGATCACCGGTCCGACATCAAGAATCCAACCACGCGGATACCTTCACAGCCTTCTTCGTGATCTCGTCTAAAGCAATACGGACAGACAATATGATCTGAGAGAAGAAGCTGCAGGGCTATATCAAGTGTACAGGCTTCAAGATCCTTTGGAGGGGAGTACGTCGATAATGGTCCTGCGCAGTAGCGGCCGATGATGAGTGCGAATGCTGGATCTCGAGAGCTTGTGATCGATAAGTCACACGGTCGATTTTCGAGAAACGAAGAGGCGCTCCTTGCGACCTCGAAAAAGATTGTACGGCAGAGTGGACCCGTCTCTAGCGACAAGATCGCGCGCCGCAGTGCCTCACGTTCGGAAGCCCAACCCAGCGCAGCGGCGAGTCGATCCTTGAAGATCTGCCGTGCTGCTGGATCATCGTCAGGGGGTGTTAGCTTCATCTCCCGTACATAATCGCAGAGACGCGCAAAACGCCAGCCGGGATGTAGGTCCTCCCATCGTCTGGATTGTAGTGTGCCTACTGTAAGAAACGGCCAATCAGCATTCAATGCAAGTTCCGACATAGCGAGGGAAGCTAGCCACGACAAGCGGTCTCGTCTATCGAATGCCCGATCAGAGATGCGCAATGGTGACTGAGAAGGGTGATCGCTCCAGATGGTGGGAATAATCTCATCTCGATGCGGTGACGACATTCCTTTCGTATGGTACAGACAATCGAGTTCAGCGGTACGAGCTTGAAACTCGATGATTTCGTTCGCCGCCAGGATGCCCCGCACGCCAACGGTATCTATTGTGTGAACATGAGTTGTACCTTCTGGAAATGTAACGCCGTCAATATGCATAGCCGCGCACTTCTTGCTCGCAGCTACGGGTCCGTCCACAAGGCGTACCCAATTCCGAAACATGGCGGCCTCGGCTGCCATGGTCACTGGCTCTTTGCAATCTCTCAGAACCACGTCACTGGTGGGGAATTTATCCATGTAAGGCGGAGCGATAGCAAAGCCGCCGGATTTGTTTTGGAGCATGATGCATCCAAATGCGCACATTCCCGCCATGCGTAGAATAGATGTTTTCCACATGCCATATGTCGTGGAAACGTTTTGTATGAAGTGTTGCCGTTCGTGGGCAAGTCTTGAGTATAAGAGCGCATCCTCAAGGTCATCATAATCGCTACGACCGTTTAGTCTTTCGAGAACGTCTACGGGCAGTTCAAGGCTTATGAACTGCGACATGAAGGAGTAGCAGCCGCCAATGCCCACGCGATTCGCATTCTGCTGCAACACTGCGACCGGCTCCTCGAAAGCCTGAAGATCGGACTGGAAATGGCACTCTGCGTAGGGTAATAACGCATTCACATGGTACCGCCTACTATCGTAATCCACCACCCGTCCACACCTCGGCAGCCTTCGATCACGAAGCGTGTGTGTAAAGACCTGCTCGGACGCCAGGAGAAACTCGGCAGCGCGGATTTCTGCATCGGGAAAGGCATGTTTCCTGGCGGATGGTGATACCTCTGCTGTGATAAAAACGTGATAGTTCTATGTTCATAGTGGTGCAACGTCGATCAGAACGAATCAGAACGTAGTTCTGGTAAGCGGTTGACGAATCATGTAGAGTAGAGAGTTTTCCAAACCGATCAGAACACCCTATGTGATCTTCAAAACCGGGACGATGGACCACCGCTTTGGGTCGTGTGTCCCCTGGTGGGCCTTCCGATGAAGCCCAAAGCCGCTAGGTGACAAAACCAACTCCGCTTTCCGAGTTCATCCACCCTGCGATACGTCTGACTCTGCTCGCTGACGCCCAAACCGCACCCCTAAAGAACCGGCCCGATGCGCGGCCTGAAAACGGCGGTTGCGGCATCATGACACCGACGTGCTGTGGATACCAATGACGGGACGGTCGCGTGGGCCGGAGCGGGTCCTTGGGACGACGTCGATTTCTAGGAGCCCGTCACACAACTCGGGAAGATTGGCAGCTAGATCGCCAGACGGATTACTCAGAAAGAAGGAGAACCTGCTATGAAAATTCGCTGGACTTCACATCCCTCAAAACCAGAATTGAACCGCACTGAGCAACATGTTGCCCGAGAATTTGCGATCGTCGCTGTGGGCTTCGGGCAGGCAGAGTACTGCCAAAAAACGCGATGCGGGTTCGAGGGAGAATCCGCTGTAAAGATTCGTTGGATTTCACATCCAGCAAAACCGGAATTAAATGGCGCTGAGCAACTGGTTGCCCCAGAGTTTGCACCTCTTGCCTGCGGTTATGGACACGCGATGCTTTGCCAAAGACCGGGCTATGGCAGCCCAGAGTGGATTAAGGAGCGTCAAGCTTTGGACGCACGACGCCGCGTGCGACCAGACGAAGCCGCTCCTTCTGTCGATGGCGTCCGTTGGGAATTGATGTTCGGACAGACAACTGGAAGACCGATAATTCTGCGACGCAGTGGTTGTGAAACCGCGCGCTTCGAAGATGAAGGCCAGCTCGCACGATATGGAGCGCCTGTCGCAGTGATAAAGGTGTTTCTGGATGCCAAGCATGCCTCTGACCCAGCTGCGAGGGAGGCTGCGAACGAAGCCGCGCTGCAAGCACGCGTTAGGCAGGAATCCTCTGAAAAACAGGCCGAATCCTGCGTGTTGGCGCGCCTCGGAATCCGCCGGTAAAACCGCTAGGTTATAGAGAGAGGACTTTTATGCAAATTACACAAGAACGCCGCGAGCAACTCTTGGCCGGAACATCACCAATGGAGTGGTCCACTGGTAAGGCTCCCTGCTGGCCAGATGTGAGGCAATCCCTGAGTTCTCCAGACAGGAAATGGGCCGCAGACCGCATTGCGGAAGTTAGACTTTGCCTGGCAGAACATCGCGCTGTGCCTGCCCCATCATCCGATTGGGTCCGGAACGCTGAGCAACGCTGTGCTCTGCGGGATAGGGCCGCTCGGCTCGCTGCCCCTATCATCCGCAGAGTGAACTCTTCCTTCGACGAGTTGCGGCTAATCGGTCGTAAGACGGGAATGTCTTTGGAAGACATCTCCATTGCTCGCAGTATCGAGAAGACCAGCGGTGTCCCAATGATCGACACCCTTAACTGCATGAAACTGCGCTCACTCACTCGCATCATCGTTGCTGCCGAGTCAGCAGAAAAGCAGCTCGCCGCGGTCCCAGTGGCAAAGCCAGCAATTGGCCGAGTCAGTTTTTCCGACCCGGCACTGGAAGATGCGGCGCGACGACTTGATGCGGAACGCGGGTAGTAAACAGAATGGAACACAATCGCTTTTCCAGCAATATGTTGGCACGAACCGGTCAACACTCTTCCGTAAGGTCATGAGCAGTATCACGATTTGCCCTCCGATGCCCGCCCGCAATGCCTGTTTGGACCAACCTGACGCCTCGCACTTCCACCGGCAGCGCGCTGTTCATTTACCGGAGAAAACCGTAGACGGTACGTTCGCCCCCAGACTTTCTTGGGACGAACTTTCGTTCTGCCAAACTCAGCGGCGCTGTCAAAATGGGGACTCTTCTCGGAGACTTCCGACGCCCGACTGGGTGCTGAATGATAACCGCTTGAGCGCTGTCTGCATTCGTTTCTTGGAAATCCGCGCGTCGCTTCGGAAAAAGCAGCCCGGCACGAAAAAAGAAAGGCTTTTTCGCGCTTGGGAGCGGCTAAAGGCGCAGGGTGAAAAACAACTCAAGATACTCGATAAATTATGCACGGAATATGTTGCGAGTAACAACCCGCCCCGTCGCCGCGAGCTAGAGATTCAGATTCGCAATCTTGATACGACGATTCGCGTCAGCGCGCAGCCGTGGGTAATTGCTGCGGTTCTCCGGGCCTATTACCGTGAAAGGCTAAACGCATGTCAAATCGGCGAACGTTTCGGATTTTCAGCACCTCACGTGCGCCAGCTTTTGCATCGTCTAAGTTTGCTGGAAAAACGGATGAGCATGGGCGCCGACAAACGTTCGAGTCGTCTTTAATCGTGAGCCTTCCGTTTTGTCCATGCTTGTTCCCCCGAGCGTCTAAGGCACCCCTCGCAGGCAGAGTACCGCGATTCTTTGACCCCGCTGGGAACTGGCTGAAGTAAGAAAGCCGCGTCGTACAATGGAAGGCTGAGGTGAGCCACGACGGTTCGAAAGCTACTGGAACAACTCACTAAACAACCCGCCGACGCCAAGGTAGTTGTTTATTGGGAAGATGGTGCCGAGCACCAGTTTTTTGGTATCGACGATCTTGCTATGCGTAAGGGGATCGCAAAACGCGTCGAAGGAGGCGGTAAGGCAGGATTCGAGTTCACCTCAAAGGGCGAAGAGAACTGGTTATTCATCGACATCAGCCCAGAAGAATGAAATCATCAGGAGAAAGCCCAAGTGAAAATTTCGAAAAAAATTGATAACGGTACCCTTGGGCTGACTGTTTTGTTGAACAATTCACTTCTGCGGTAACTTCGGCGCATGGCACGCCTGTATGGCATCGGTAGCGTGTGGCTGCCGACCCAAATTGGGCTGGGTTATGTGCAACACTTTCAGAATTTCCTCAGGTGTCGTGGCTGTGCCGACATCCTAACTCGTACTGGCATCAGCCGCATGAGCGTTGCAGGTTTTTGTGCCCAATTTCGTGCCTACCGGCAAATCCTAGCCGTTACCAGCCGTTGCTATGAAATTCTGTTTAACCTATAGCAAGATAGCAAGTTAAAGCAATTCACTATACCCACCTCACAAATCGCGTAAGTGTTTTGTTTTAGTCACCGTGGTAACTTAAAATCCGCAGGTCCGAAAGGACTGTGGGGGTTCGATTCCCCCTCCCGGCACCAGATTGCGGCGGGCATGTATAATCCCGCTTCCAAATTCAATCCTGCCACCAGGTTCACAAGGAGATCTTCATTGCTTCCGGACGTCAGTTATCACGCAACCCGAAAGATGAGTTGGGGAGAGATTTGCTACTACGATCGGGGCAAGGGGCCTGTGGTGGTTTTGATCCACGGAATGTTTGGGGATTTTTTGGATTGGGAGCCGGTGCTTGAGCCGCTGGCCGCATCGCACCGGGTGATTGCGATGGATCTGCCAGGGTTTGGAGGATCGAGCAAACCGCGCCGGGAATATTCCGCGGAGTTTTTTGTGTCGAGCCTGCGCGAGTTTTTTCAGGGACTTCAGCTGGAGGAATTCAGTCTGGCAGGGAACTCGTTCGGGGGACAGATCGCGATGCTGTATGCGTTGCAGCATCCCGAGTCGGTTTCAAAGCTGGTGCTGGTGAATAGCGGAGGTTTCAAGAAGCATACGGCGGAAGAGAGAGCTTTGATCGAGCCGCGATTCAGCGAAACGGTCCTGGCGGGACTTACGCCGGGAATCCATGCACTTTTATTCAGCACGGTGTTCGCGAAGACGACAGAAGCCAGCGATCGCTACCTGGCAAAGCAAAACAGCAAGCTGCGACGGAGCGATTATCCAGCGTATGCCTATGCGCTGGCCAGCAGTATTCGCCTGTCGTTGACAACTTATCTCGTGGACCGACTTCCGGAAATACAATGTCCCACGCTGCTAGTCTGGGGCGAGCGCGATCAAGTTCTGCCGGTCGCGCAGGCGGAGCTGGCGCTAACTAAGCTGCATGCCGGGGAACTGCAAGCCATTCCGGGCTGCGGCCACGCGCCGCAACTTGAGTGTCCGGCGGAGTTTTTGCGTTGCGTGCAGCCGTTCTTGCCCTAGTCATCGTTCTCTTCTTCGCCCCATTTGCAAACCTAAGCATAACAATCACTTACCAGCGGCTCGAAAGTCTTGCCCACCGGCGATGCTCCAGTGAGTTGGGAATCGCGACGAGATGATTGGAGCAGTTTTTTCGATGCGCGCGATGAAGAATCTGGTTGACAGCGAGGGTCTCCCTGATATAAAAAACGAACGTTCATTTTTATTTGGTTGTATCTAGCGGATCAGCATGCCGAAACTTCGACTTCAAGCCGTGGAGCGGAACCAGAAGAAGATCGAAGATGCCGCTCTCCACGTGTTTACCCGCCTGGGTTTCCACGGCACTTCCGTGCGGGACATTGCGAAAGAAGCCAGCGTCTCCATCGGAAATCTTTACAACTACTACCACACCAAAGAAGAGATCTTCGAAAGCATCATTGAGCGCTATGAGGCGCACATGGAGAAGCTGCGGCGCAAGGCGCTGGGGCCCGTGCAGGGGGTGTTCGATCCGGCGGAGCTACAGCGCATGGCGCATGTGATCCGGGAGATTGTTTACGACAATCCCGACTACTGGCGTTTGATGTACATCGACATTACGGAGTTCGGGAACCAGCATTTTGCGGGGACATTCCGCTCGCTCGCCAAGAACATGCAGGCGCGGCTGGGGCCGCAGCTGGAAGCCTCGACTCGAACGGGCGTGTGGAACCGGGACATCGATCCGGCGCTGGCTTTCACGGCGATCTACTTGCAACTATTTACGTATTTTCTGGTGGAAAAGCTTTTTGGCGGAAAACAACATTTGGGGATGTCGGACGACCGCGCCGTCGAGCAGTTGATCAAGATGGCGACGGAGGGTTTGTGGCGCGATGGGGGAAAGACGAAGCGAGATGGGTTGAGGAGGATGGGGAAATGAAATCGCGACTGACGTCAAAATTATTTTCGTTTGGGTTTCTTGCAGTTATGGTGGCAGCGGCGTGGGCGCAGTCACCTACAACGGGTGAAATCGCTGGGCAGATAATCGATCCGCAGGGAGCAGCCGTGAGCGGGGCGAAGGTTGTGCTGAGCAGCGTTTCGGGGGCTGCGCGTGAAACCAAGAGCGACGCGAATGGACGTTATCGCTTTGCTTTGATCGAGCCTGGCGCATACGAACTGCGAGCCGAAGCGGGCAGCTTTAAGGCCACAACAGTGAGCGCTGTGCAAGTTCGCATTACCGAGACGACCACCGTGGATGTGCGGTTGACGATTGCGGGTTCGACAGAGACCGTCAACGTAAACGCGGAGCCGGAGGTGGCGCAGGAGAATGCGACCACTGGGCGCGTCATCGGAGAAACTCAGGTGAACCAGATTCCGCTGCCGACGCGGAATTATACGCAGTTGCTGGCGCTGTCTCCGGGCGCAATCAGCAGCCTTCCGAATAACGCCGAGTTGGGCCGCGGCGATGCCGACATCAACGTGAACGGCCAGCGCAGCACGAGCAATAACGTGATTCTCGATGGAACGGAGATCAATAGTCCGGGAACGAATTCAACGCCGAGCCTATCCGTGCCGGCGCCCGATGCCATCGATCAATTCATTGTGCAGACTTCGATGTATGACGCGAGCCAGGGGCGCAACAGCGGGGGCAACGTCGCTGTGGTCACCAAGTCGGGCACGAATCGCCTTCATGGCAACGTGTACGAATTCTTTCGCAACGACGCGCTGAATGCGAACGACTTTTTTCTGAACGCCGCGGGTCAGCCTCGTCCGGAACTGAAGCGCAACCAGTTTGGCTTCACCCTAGGCGGTCCCATCGTAGAAAACAAAACTTTCTTCTTCATCTCCTATCAAGGGAGCCGCGAGCGCAATGGAACTTCGCCGACCTACAGTTTAGGCTCTCCGCTGATTCCGCAGGATCTGACCGATGATCGCAGCACGACTACGCTCACAAATATGGCGTTAACCGACTATGGGGTCGCGCTAAGTCCGGTGAGCCTGGGGATCTTGCAGGCGACGCTTCCCAACGGACAGTTCGCGATCCCGAGTGCCGCAAGCCCTCTGGCTGGTTCAACGACTCCTGTAGTCAGCCCGGTCAGCGGGGTTTCGCGTTTTACGGAAGACCAATTCAACTTCAATATCGACCAGCAAATTACCGCGAAGAACAAACTGACGGGGAAATTCTTTTTCTCGAACGATCCGCAGCGACAAGCCATCTTCGGTTTTCTCGGAGCAAATCCGTTCGAGGTTCCGGGATACGGCGGCGACATCAGCTTCCACAATCGCGTGCTCGGCCTTGCCGATACACATATCTTCAACCCTCATCTGATCAATGAAGCGCGCTTCGGTTTCAGCCGGATTCGCGGCATATCCACTCCGGAAGAGCCGTTCACGAATGCGCAGTTTGGCATTACGAATCCTTTTGCGGCCCAGTATCCCGGCATGGCTACAATCTCGGTCACCGGGTTGTTCACGATTGGCTCTTCGCCGCTGGCTGACGAGAAATCCGTAACCCAGACCTGGCAGGCGCAGGACACCCTGTCGTATATCGCGGGGCGCCACTCTTTTCGCATCGGCGGACAATTCCGGCGCTATGACATCGATTTCTACTTTCACGCATTCTCGCGTGGAGAGATTCTCTTTAACGACTTCCAGGATTTTCTTGCCGGCGGTTCGCCGACGAGCGCTGACGTGTCCCTGCTGGGCGCCGGGATTCCGGATCGCGGCTTCCGCGCCAGCGATGGGAGTTGGTTCGTTCAAGATGATATTCACGCGACTTCTCACCTGACGCTTAACGCCGGAATTCGCTTCGATCATTTTGGCGGTTACAGCGAAATCCATGGACGCTTTTCCGAGTTCAATCCGGCAGCGTTCCCCCCGACTCTCGGGTGCACTGCAACGACTCCATGCGCGAATGCCTTCACGTTAGGGTCGTCCGGCCAGGAACTGAATCCCAGTAAATTCGATGTTTCTCCGCGGGTTGGTTTTTCGTGGAACCCTACCGAGAAAAACAATCTGGTGGTGCGCGGAGGATTTGGCCTCTATTACGATCGCTTCTCCGATCGCTTTGCCAATCTTCAGGTATTTACGTATCCCTACGACACGATTGGAACGGGATTGTTCACCGCGGGTTTCTTTGGGACTCCGTTTCCCGACCTCGCGGGCTATAGCTTTCCACTGCCCGCGCAAGCGCCTTCTCCAATCCCGTTACTGCTGGATGGGTTTCTACCGATTGAGCAGAATCCGATCAACGGATTCTTTCCCGCTCACAATATGTCCACGCCCTACAGTCTGGCCTATAACTTCGATGTGCAATGGTCGCCGGCGAGCACGTGGCTGGTTGACATCGGCTACGCAGGAGGCAGAGGCGACCATCTCATCAACCTTTACAACTTGAATCAAGGTACTGAGCCTTCGACCGCTCCCTACACTTTTGCCGGAGACGGCTTCTCCACCAATAAGGCTCTTTTTGGAATGGATCAAGTGCAGACGGAAGCGACCTCGGAGTACAACGCGTTGCAGGCTAGTTTGACCAAGCGCTTCGGACACGGCCTGCAATTTCTGGCTTCGTACACGTATTCTCACTCCATTGATAACAATTCTGGAGACAACATTGTCGGAGCCGAGAGTGAACTTGCGCCTCTGCCGGGCAATCAGCAGGACCTGAACACGCAGGTGGGGTCGTCAGATTTTGACCGCACGCAGCGCTTCGTTTTCAGTGGAATCTATGACCTTCCGAGGTTTTATCGCGGAGGCTCTCGGTTCGCGAAGGGTGTGGCGAACGAATGGGAGACGGCGGGCATTGTCACTTTGCAGACCGGACTGCCATATACGGTAATTTGTTCCGACGGTTCGTCGCTGAATAACCGTGCCGATCTGGTCGCGGGAGCGTCTGCCGTGACCTCTTCCGGTTCCACTGTTTCGCGTCTGAGCGACTACTTCAATCCGGCCGCCTTCGGGGCTTGCACCGAGGCCAGCAATGTCCTGCCGTTCGGGACGTCCTCGCGTAACTTCCTGCGCGGTCCGGGGCAAAAGAATGTGGACTTCAGCGTGGTAAAGTTTTTCCAGGTGACCGAGAAGTCAAGGATTGAATTTCGGGCGGAGTTCTTCAACATCTTCAACTTCGTGAACTTCGCACAGCCCAACAGCAACGCGTTTGTCGAGACGGTCGGGAACCTCGGCACGGTTACTGCGACGAACGGGTTTGGTTCCATTACGCAAACCAGCGCGGGGCCGCGCATCATTCAGTTCGCACTGAAGTACAGCTTCTAATGACAATCACACAGCGGGCGCTGTTGCAGTGGCGTCAGGATTTTGGAGTGTAATGCGACTGCAGGGAAAGACAGCGCTGATCACAGGCGGGCTTAATGGACTTGGACGTGAAACCGCTTTGCTCTTCGCCCGCGAAGGGGCACGGGTTGCGGTTTGTGATCTGCCGCCGGATGGCGGCGAGCTGGTTTCAGCGATAGAGGCGCAGCGAGCAGAGGGTTTCTACGCGAGTGCGGACGTTTCCCAGTTGCCTCAGGTTGAGGCGATGGTGGGAGCGGTGCTGCAGAAGTTTGGCGGGATCGACATCCTCATCAACAACGCAGGAATCACCCGCGACGCCACGTTGCTGAAGATGACTTCCGAGCAGTGGAGCCAGGTGATTGGAGTGAACCTCACCGGAGTTTTCAACTGTACCAAGGCCGTGGCCCCGCAAATGGTTGAGCGCGGGAAGGGAAGAATCATCAACGCTTCGTCGCTGGTTGGGATCACAGGGAATTTCGGGCAGACCAATTATGCGGCCTCGAAGGCCGGCCTTATTGGGATGACGCAAACCTGGGCGCGAGAACTGGGGCCTAAGGGGATTACGGTAAATGCGGTCGCCCCAGGATTCATCGCGACCGACATGGTAAAAAAGATGCCGGAAAAAGTTCTGCAGGCAATGCGCGAGAAAACTCCGATGCGGCGATTAGGCGAACCTCGGGATATCGCGAATGCCTACCTGTTTCTGGCCTCGGACGAAGCCGACTTCATCAATGGAGCGGTGATCAGGGTTGACGGCGGATTGACTTTATAGCGTTCATCCGCCAGCGAGAGAATTCCACCATGCCGCGATATGCCACAATTGTCGCCACCGGCAGCTACCTGCCCGAGATAGAAATTACGAACGATCTTCTGCGGGCACGATTCGCGAGTGAGCCAGAAAGAATCGACAAACTGGAAGCTGCCACGGGAATTCTGAAGCGCTGGTATGCTCCGGAGAGTTGGGCGACCTCGGACTTGGCGCTGGCCGCCGCGAGTCAGGCGTTGGAACGCGCGGGTCGCAAGCCTGAGGACGTGGACCTGATTATTCTTGGGACTGATTCGCCGGATTTCATCACGCCGGCGACCTCGGTAGTGTTGCAGCACAAATTGGGCGCGAAGAATGCGGGAACGTTTGATGTGAGTTGTGCCTGCGCTTCATTTCCTACGGGTTTGGCTGCGGCGGCGGGGTTGATTGCGACCAACGCTTCGCTTAAGACTGTTCTAGTAGTTGGCGCGTATCTGATGCACCGGTTGGCAGATCCGAATGATCCCACGATTTTCTTTTATGGCGACGGTGCCAGCGCGGCGGTTTTGGAATCGGCGGATCGCCCTGGATTCATCTCTTCGGCAATGCAGGCGGATGGTTCGTACAACCGCAACTGGGGAATTTATGCGGGGGGCACAGCCGAGCCTGCTAGCGAAGCGGCCGTTCGCGCGGGCAGAACTCGAGTTCAATTCATCGAGAGGTATCCTCCGGAAATCAACGAGCAGGGTTGGCCGAGAATTACGCGGCGTCTTGCCCGTGAGGGCGGGTTTCAGTTGAACGACGTGGATCTTTTCATTTTTACTCAAGTGCGTAAGCCGACGATTGAAAATGTAATGGCCGACCTGGGCGTTCCGTTCGAACGCACTCACACGATCATGGAAGAATGTGGGTATGCCGGATCGGCGTGTGTGGGCATGGCTCTGCACGATGCAATCGCAAAAGGGAAGCTACGATCCGCGGGGCTGATTGTGCTCGTGGGATCCGGCGTGGGGTATAACCAGGCCGGCGTCGCTTTCCGCATGCCTTGAAGCAGGTCCGGAATTTAACTTCATGATTCACGGCGATATCCTCGGCGAACGCGCGCGCCTCAGTCCCGAACGCACCGCGCTCGTTTACTTTCCCACTCAGCAGCGATTTACTTATCGTGAGCTCAATGATCGAGCGATTCGCTGCACGCGCCTTTGGCTTGATCGATGCCAACTGGTGAAAGGCGATCGAGTCGGCATTCTCGCAAAAAATCGGGTGGAGTTTCTTGACGCCTTCTTTGCAGCGGGAAAGACGGGAATTATTTTAGTTCCGTTCAATACGCGTCTTACCGTGGTCGAATTGGCCGCCATCATAAAAGACAGCGGACTCAAAGCTTTGATCTATGACGGCGAACTGTCGGAGAAGGTTCGGCAGCTCAAACGGGAATGCTCGATCGAATATCCCTCGATCGAACATTCCTCGATCGAACATTCCTCGATCAAACATTGGATTGGGCTGGATCTGGCGACTGAAGAAACAGTCTACGAAGGACAGGACTCGCGCGACCTTGACTATGCGAGTTGCGTGGCTCGGATCGAAACCTCAGACTGGGTGCCGACCTCGTGCGATCCGGAAGATGTTTTTTGCCTTCTTTACACCAGCGGCACGACAGGAAAGCCGAAGGGAGTAATGATTCCTCACCGCATGGTGACGTGGAATGGCTACAACACCGCGCTGTGCTGGCAGTTGCGTGAAGGCGACGTTAGTCCGGTGTTCACGCCTTTGTATCATGCTGGAGGCCTGGCGGCTTTTCTCGTGCCGATTTTCGTCGCCGGAGGAACCATCGTTCTGCATCGTGAATTCGATGCGCACGAAGTGTGGGAATCCATCGCAAAGCACAAATGCACTGTAGTTCTTGGCGTGCCAACTATTTTCAAGATGATGCTGGAAGCTCCCGAATCCGGCGATGCTGATTTAAGTCATGTGCGCTGGTTCATCAGCGGCGGAGCGCCACTGCCCGTCGATCTGATTGCAGCGTACGGGGCGCGGGGCGTGATTCTCAAACAGGGCTATGGCCTGACGGAAGTTGGGGTGAATTGTTTTTCTATGTCGTCCGAAGAGGCCACGCTCAAGCCGGGATCGATCGGCAAGCCGATGATGTTTACTGAGGCACGGCTTCTTGGTTCGGAGAGCGGCGACGTTGGGACGGGGGAAGTGGGCGAGTTATGTTTGCGCGGACCTCACGTGTGCAAGGGCTATTGGAATAATCCGACGGCCACGGCGGCGGCGATCGATGGCGCGGGGTGGTTTCACACTGGCGATCTGGCGCGTTGCGACGACGAGGGGTTTTTCTACATCGCTGGCCGGTCCAAGGACATGTATATCAGCGGCGGCGTGAACGTTTATCCGGCGGAGATCGAAGCTGAATTGCTGAAGTGTCCAGCCGTGCGCGATGCCGCTGTCATTGGTGTTCGTCATGTCACTTGGGGCGAAGTTGGTGTTGCGTTTGTGGTTGCGGCTGGAGGCGAGAGTTGCTCAGCTGATGAACTCATAAAGTTTCTTGCCGAGAAGCTCGCGAAATATAAGCTTCCGCGCGAGTTCGTATTTGTGGACGCTTTGCCGCGCACGGCTTATGGCAAGGTCGTGAAGGCGGAGTTGCGGGAATTGTTTGCGCGGCGCAACAAGAAGGATGTTACAGGAAGTTGATGGTCTCTGATCTTCGGGCGCTTAAGCCCGGATCATTTTAGCCGCACTTTTGACGCAGGCCTGAAGGCCCGCTCCACCCAGATTCACGCTAAAGACAAAATCCAAATTCAGAATCCGCCCGTACTGCAGGTGAGGGTCAAGAAACCCAATTCTCAAGAAGATAAGGATTAGGAAAATGAACAGAAAATTTGCAGTTGTGCTGGCCATCGTTGCCATCGCCGTAACTTCTGCTGTTGCCGGGATGAAGAATCCGGTTGTCGGCGGGCAGGAAATGTATCCCACGAAGAATATTATCCAGAACGCGGTGAACTCTGCCGATCACACTACTCTGGTGGCGGCCGTGAAGGCTGCGGGATTAGTGGACACGCTCGAAGGCCCTGGGCCGTTCACCGTATTTGCGCCTACTAACGAAGCTTTCGCCAAGCTGCCTGCCGGAACCGTGGATACGCTGTTAAAGCCGGAGAATAAAGCCACGTTGACCAAAGTTCTCACCTATCACGTTGTGTCGGGACGGTGGAGCGCCGCTGACTTGGAGAAGCAGATTAAAGCGGGTAACGGAACGGCGGAACTTACGACGGTTGAAGGCGGCAAGCTGTGGGCGTCATCGCAGGATGGCACGCACATTATGCTGAAAGACGAGAAGGGTGGAATGGCGACGGTGACCATCCCGAATGTGTTTCAGTCGAATGGCGTGATTCATGTAATCGACACAGTTGTCATGCCCAATTAATGTTTCTCGAGCGAACACAAATACAAAGGCCGCCTTCGCAGGCGGCCTTTGCGCTGACATGTTTCGGTTTGTTTTACGCCCCCGCGCCAACTGCTCTTGCCAGCGTTGGGGTGCGCAGAGCTTCCACCACGTGGCTAAAGTACAAGCGGCAAGAGCGGTGGATGCCATACATGACTGGGAAAACCACCAACGCTGCTTGCCAGCCGAAATGATGGCTTACCAGGTTCGTCATCGATGTCATCCCCGCGCTTACGACGTAGTACGGGAACGACAGTTGCGCGATGCTGAACCAGACCCGGCGAAAAGCCGAACCCTCAGCCACTTTGATGATGCCGGCTACAGGAGCGGTTTGTCCGAGGAAGAAAGCAGCGGTTGCCAGAGCCAGCATTAGCGGCTCTGAGGCCCACGCCGCTTTGCCCAGCCAGCCTGCGTTCCAGATCAGGTTAGCCATGCTGGTGGCGAATGCCATCATGCTGACGTTAAACAGCATCTGTTCCGGCTTGAACTTGCCGCTCTGCTTCGGCCAGCACTGCACCACTGTGGATGTGCAAGCGATCAGAACAGCTTCGAGCGCGCTCAGATTCACGACTGCCATCAGCAGGAACGGCAGGTTGACTGACAGGTTGCCGTCGATCCCTGGCAGTTTGACCTTCATGCGCGACGTTGCCGCCGCCAGTGCGAGTAGAGCCAGGGCATAAGTCGTATGCAGGTTGTGGCTGGCCAGGGTAGCGTACAGAGTTGTTGCTGTTGCTGCCAGAGCCATCAGTGCGATGCAGGTTTGAGTGAGCCGTGTGTTTTTCATGATCTTCTCCTTTCTATGGTTTTATTTACACACGGTTACTGTTCGTCGTCTCCGGCGTCACTAAATGCGGCGTCGGTACTCGTTGTTGCACCCCACACCACGCTTGTGGCTTGTGTTCCGGTGCCTGTGCTCGTGCCCCAAACTACGCTGAAGGCGCTCAACAGGTTGTCATTCCAGGGTAATGAAGCGCCCCAAACAACGGAAGAGCCGGTTACGTTCGTGCCCCACACTACCGAGGTTCCCCATACCACCGAAGTTCCCCAAACTACCGAGGTCGATGCCACGCCGCTGTTTCCCTCAACCAGGGAAACTGTGCCCGTGGTCGCGTTGTAAACCAGCGACGGAGACAACGCTGCGCCTACCGTGGACGGAGCGAGGTCGGTGGCGACGACCGCGTTCTGCATATCCACCAGCCCCGAACCGAGCGAAAGCATATCGTAGAAGCTGGTGAAGGTCTGCGAAAGATGAGGAACGTAAGCGGAAGACGACCCGATGGAAAACGGTTTGTAGGTAGTCTTCATCAAGCGAGCCTTCACCTGATCAGGAGTCAGCGCGCTGTTTTCCTGCAGAAGAAGGGCAACCGCTCCGGCGACGAGAGGAGTCGCCATGCTGGTGCCGCTCAACGTGAAATAGTCGTTGTTCCCGTCGTTGCCAGTTACCAGCTCCGCGGGATAGGCTGCTTCCAGAGTTGCGCCCGGAGCGGACAACGAAACGATGTCGTTCCCGGGAGCGACGACGTCAGGCTTCACCACGTGATCGTATGTGGTGGGGCCCTTGGAACTGAAGCTCGCCAGAGTCTCGGCCGCTGGAGAAGAAGATCCATTGCTCTTCATCGCGCCGACAGTGATGACGTAAGGATCGTTTCCTGGGGCGGTGATCGTTCCGTAACCGTTGCTGCCGTTGACGCTCAAGCGTCCATAGTTTCCGGCGGCTACTACCACGACGATCCCGGCCTTCCAGGCTGATTCCACCGCCTGGCAGAGAGGATCCTGCGTGTAGCTGACGAAGATTCCACGACCGAGTGACAGGTTGATCACGCGAATGTTGTAAGTCGACTTCAAGGAAATCGCCTCTTCAATCGCGGCGATCACGTTGCTGTCGGTGCCTGCGCCGTTGAGATCGAGGACGCGAAGGTCCACGAGGTTTACGGCTGGGGCAACGCCCGAGTAATTTCCGCCGGAGAGGTAGCCGTTGCCGCCGATGATTCCGGCGACGTGCGTACCGTGACCGTAGAGGTCATATTTTGCTCCGCTCGAGTTCGAAGTCGCGGTGCCAGTGAAATCCTGGCGATAAACCACGCGCGAGTGAGATTCGGTCGAGTTCTGAAGATCTTTGTGGCTATCGTTGATGCCGCTGTCGATCACGGCGACGCCAACTCCAGCTCCGTTGTAGCCAGCGGTCCAGGCTGCCGTGACGCCCGTAGCTACATCGCTCGTGTCATCCAATCCCTGCATGGGGTGGTCGACGCTTACGGAAAGAACTTCGGGGTCCGCTTCCAAGGCCGGAAGTGCATTCACCGGAATGGTGAGAGCGATGCCGTTGACCGAATGGAGCCTGTGGGTCAACTGGGCGCCGAGACGTTGCACTCGGCCTTCCTGCTCCGCTTGCGGAACCTGTTTGTATTGCACGATGACCTTCACGGTTTCATTGGCGGACGCGCCGTGATTGGCTCGTGCAGCGATTGGCGCGAGGTCGGGAGCGAACTTGCCGACCAGCTTGCCGCCCGAACTTTGGGCGAAGGCCGTCTGAGTCATAACGAGGAGCAACAGCGTGCTGAGGCGTTTGCCCCAAGCGGCGCTGTGACGCTGGCCTCGCTTTGAATTCTTAGTTTTCAGTGTCTGCGACATTGATCTCACCCTTCTGTGGCACAGAGGTCGTGCCGGACTCGGATACTCTTTGTGCACGGCCAGGGCCAATTGCCTGCTCGTAAGTGATTGTTATGATTGGAGATCGAGGCGGGTGGCGGGGAGCGTTGGGCCACTCTGTCCTGTCTTGAGGGGCGCGGGGACAGTTTGTCCCGAAGGCTCAATTACTTACGTACCCCAACGCAGGGGGGTGACGGTTACTTACTTTTTTCGCAGGCGCGTCCGGAGTTAGTGCGATTTGTGGCCGGCCATCGGGCGGAACTCGGGCAGGATTTTGCTCGGCACTTTTGAGGTTGCTGATTCAGTACATGGGCCAGTGAGTGCAGCGGCGATTTTCGCCAGCCGTTAAGATGACCGCTCATTGTGTGATCACTGGCGTCTCCCAACCTTCGTAATCACCATTGAAGGTGCCGCACAACCTAAGCAGTTCAATGACAGTCTGGTCAATCAATTGTTGCTCAATCGACTGGGTACGTGTAATGGAGATTCCAAAAGGAAATTCTCCGTCGGATTCGTGTTCCCCTGTGATTCCGTAACCAGCCCCGGTTGCGGCTTCTCGAAACAAAGCGCGCGACTGTTCCGAGCGGAACGACATCCAATGCTGGATCTCCCTGGGAACAGTCAGGACGTCGCCCCGCTTGACCAACCCATCCAACAGGTCCATGTTGGCGATGCGTTCTAGGTTTTCCATCGACGGATACAAAACGTTAAGGTATTGGTTCCACGACGAGTCTTCCCGCTCTCCCAAGTCGAACTTGTAGCCCTCAAAGCCCTTCATGGCATCCCTGACCGCATTATCGAATCCATCGCTGGTTTCCCCGTAGAAGTAAAACTCACGGCGCCCGGCGGTCGTGATCCTTCCGCTTAGGATTGCCCGGCATTCGCGAGTGAGAGAGGGGGCTAGAGCATCTTCAATTTTGTACAGTGTGGGGGCTTCCCTGCCGTCAGACAATCCATCGGGTCGCGGCGATTGGAAGTAAACCCACACCCAAAGGAGCCAAGGCTTGGAAGAAATCGGGACGGATTCTCGAAGACCCAGATTAACGAGAACGGAAGCTAGTTTTCCGTTTACGTTGCAGAGGTAGGGCTTCCAATTGTCGGTCATCTCGTTTGAACATGATAACTGACGAAATCAGGCCCCTGCACTCCTTAATGAACTAGGGCGACTCGCGAGTCATTCGGTTCGCACCTTAGGCGCCGCTCGCCTAACAACGATTTCCGAACGGTGGTTATACTTGGAATGAACGGAGAACAACATGCCTATTAACGAATTACTGCTGCCTGAATTGGATGAAGAAATCAAAAAGACTCGCACGACCCTGGAGCGGGTTCCGGCAGACAAGAAAGATTTTGCGCCTCATGCCAAGTCGATGCCTCTCGGAAAGTTGGCGCCTCACGTGGCGCAGCTTGCGGGATTTGGGCTGACGATTCTTACAACACCGGAGTTGGATTTTTCCAAGGGCAGTACTGCGCCCGTGCCGTTTGAGTCTACGGAACAGCTTGTGCGGGTTTTCGATGAGGGTGCGGCCAAAGTTCGCGCTGCTCTGCAATCCACTCCCGATGATGCGTGGAAAGAAAATTGGAAACTGAGTTTTCAGGGCAAAACGATTTTTGAGGGATCGCGCTTTTTGGCTTATCGAGAGATGTTTCTGAATCACCTGGTTCATCATCGCGCCCAGCTTGGAGTGTATTTGCGGTTGAACGATAAACCTGTGCCCGCGACTTATGGGCCTTCAGCGGATGACAAGCTGGGATTCTGACGGCGGGACTGCCTATTGTGCGGTTGCTGTTTTCGCGTGCAATGGCGCGTTTGCGTGCATGAGGCGCGGGATCGCCGCCATAAGTCGCTGCGTATATTCGTGCTGCGGGTTGGTGAAGATTTGATTTGTCGTTCCGCACTCTACGATTTCGCCCTGGTGCAGAATCGCGATGCGGTCGCAAATTCCCGCGACGGAAGCGAGGTCGTGAGAGATATAGAGAATCGCCATCCCCGTGGAGTGGTTCAGTTCGCGAAACAGCGCCAGAATTTCGGATTGTGTAATAACATCGAGCGCGCTGGTAGCTTCGTCGGCGATGAGCAGCGCAGGACGATGCATGACGGCCATGGCAATCAGCACTCGCTGCGCCTGACCCACGCTCATCTGCGAAGGATACTTGCGCAGGAATTCATCGTCAGAGGGTAGGGAAACACCTTGCAGGGAATTTCGAATCGCGTCGGCGCAATCAGCGCTCGTTCCGGATGCATGGGCGCGCCACGCTTCCTTGAACTGAGTGCGAATCTTGAGCGCCGGATTCAGAGAGGACAATGGACTCTGCAATACCAGCGCAATCGAACGTCCGCGCAGCGCGCGCAGTTGGCGTTCTGAGAGTTGCAAGAGATCGATATCTTCAAATCTGATGGTGCCTTCGGCTGGCGACCGCTTCTTATCGAGCAGCCCAAGGATCGCCATCGCCAGCGTGCTTTTGCCCGAACCGCTTTGTCCCACCAGGCCCAGTACCTCGCCGCGCTGAATTTCCAGCTGCACGCCGCGCAGAACCGGAGGCTTGCCCGCATACCGCACGGAGAAGTGCGCCGACAGCAAAATCTGGTTTTGCGAAGCGTCAGACGACATTCCTGTTCCTTAATAGGTGCTGAGCTTTAGGTTCCGCGTTGTTAGAGCGGTTGTTTTTAAGATCCGTGTGAATCCGCGTAAATCCGTGGCAAATGATTGTTCTACTTGGTACCGACGAAGAGCCGCTCTGCATTCCAGAATGTTTGCGGAGACAGAATCATTGGAGCCGCGCCTTGCACCGCCGCCGAGACTGCGGAGAGCGCGTTCTTATTGATCAGAAAAATAAACGGCTCCTGTTCGACCACAATCTCCTGCACGCGGTCGAACGCTTCTTTGCGTTTCTTAGGATCGCTCGACGATGCCTGCGCCCGCATGAGGCGGTCAATCTCCGCTTCCCATGCGGTTTCCGGAGCCTTCTGCTGCGGGTTCCACTGATGATTCTCCGAAGAACTCAGCCACACATTCATCTCACCGTTCGGATCCAAATCAACATTGGTTAGCCCGAGGATGATGGCCTCATAATCGAATGTTTGGGTCATACGCTCGATTAGGGAGGGGAAGTCTAACGTTACAACATTCACGCGGATGCCGATCTTTTGCAGGTCATCCTGGATCAGGACCGCCATGCGCTCGCGGTATTTATTGCCGGAGTTCGTGATAATCGAAAACACGACCTCGTTGCCGTCTTTGTCTTTGAGCGTGCCGTTTTCCATGCGGAAGCCTTCGTCCTGCAGGGCCTTTAACGCCGCATCGGAGCTGTAGGGCTGAGGCTTGAGCTTGCTGTTGAACCAGAATTTATTCGCAGGAGAGAACGGTCCTACGGCGGGCTGCGCGTGCCCGTGGAAAACCACGCGGCTCAAGTCTTCGCGGTTGATGGCTTCCGAGATCGCTCGGCGAAAGCTGGCTGACCGAAACCAGTTCTTCTTGTAGTTCGGAATCGGCGACTTCGCGACCTCGTTGAACCAGAGTTGCTCGCTATCGAGCGATGCTCCGGCATCGTGCACAACTTGCGGCGAAGTTGCAGCCAGCTTATCGAAATATTCGCTGTCGAGAGAGTTGATCAGGTCAAGTTCTCCGCGCTTGAAGCGCAGCAACTCCACATCGCGATTGGGTTGAATGTCGAGGTGTATTGAATCCAGGTATGGAAGTTTGCGTCCCTGCTCGTCCGTCTTCCAGTAGTTCGGATTGCGTTTCAAGAGAACGGACGATCCAGGCTTGTAGTCGGCGACCATGAACGGGCCGAGCACCGCCATTTCTTTCTTCGACGAGCGCTGGGAAAGAATCGCAACCTGATCGAACAGGCGATCGAGTCCGGCAACTTGCGCAGGAAACGTAATCACAATCTGTGACGGAGAAACCACATTGGTTTCCACGTTTCCGGTGCCTGAACGGAAAGCATCGCCGGTGGGCGAATGCAGCGCGGGGTCCATCAGTTGCTGGACGGTGTACGCAACGTCCTCCGCGGAAAAGGGCGTGCCATCGGAAAACAGAATTCCGCTACGCAAGCGGAACGAAATCTGACGTCCATCTTTTGAGACCTTCCATGAGACGGCCAATCCAGGCTCCAGGTCTTGAGTCTGGCGATTGACGCGGACCAGCACGCCTCCCGTCAAATAACGGATGGAAGCGGAGGCGTCGTCCTCCACCTTGAGCGGGTCAAAAGTCTTGGGCTCGGTGCGAAGACAGAACCTCAGTTCGCCACCGCCTTGAGCCACGGCGTGACCCAGCAGAAAGCCCAGGCAGAGCATCGCGACAGAGATCGCTGTCCCGCACGTGTTTGTCATTTGTTCGAAACCACTCTTGTGACGCCTCATGCGGCCATCTCCTCCTGCTTGGAAAGCAAAACCTGAAACGAAGTCACTACCACCACCAGCAAAATCAAAGGCACGAACTTCCACGGTTCTTCTCCGATTGAAACCAACCCTTCCAGTTCTTTCAGCAAACTTCCCCACGAAGGCATGGGCTCTGCCACGCCCAGCCCGAGGATGCCCAGGTTGGCCTCGCTCAAAATAAAAACCGGAATCGAAATCCAAAACTGCGCATAGAGCACTGGCTTCAAGTTTGGTACCACATGTACCCAGAACAATCTTTGAGCTGGAAGTCCTGCGGCCTGCGCCTGCCGCACAAAATCCGATCCGCGCAAAGATGCCGCGGTTGTGCACAAGACTCTCGCCGCCGTCGTCCAGCCCAGAAGCCCCAGCAGCATGAAGGTCACCATCACCGAGATCAAGGGAGAGACATTCAGCGGCATTAACGCCCGCGCCGTGATCAGCAGGAACAACCATGGCAAGGACAAAAACAAATCAGTGACCGCCATCGCCATCCGCGCCCAGATGCCGCCCAAATATCCCGCGAGACCTCCAATCAGCGCGGCCATCAGGGTTGAAAGCAATGCCGCGGCGGGAGCTAACAACAAAGAAATTCGCGTTCCGTAAAGCACGCGAGCAAAGCGGTCGCGCCCCATTTCGTCCGTGCCCAGCCAGTGTGCGCGCGATGGCGGCGCGTCCGTAGCTTCGCGGTACTGCTTGGCATATCCCGCAGGAGCCAACCAGTTCGCCGCCACTGACCCGCACAGCACCAGCGCCAAAATCACGCAAGCCAGCTTTTGCCAGAGACTCATACTTCCTGGCTCCGCACCACATGACCGATTACATCTGCACTGGAATTGGCCAGCAAGGTTACCAGCGTCACCAGGACCGTGATATTCACTAGCAGGGGTAGATCGCGCGCCAGAGCCGCTTGCCACGCCAGTTGTCCAATGCCGGCTAACCCGCACAAAGCTTCGACCGGAATGGCAGCTCCAACCGCCATACTTACGGAGACGCCGGCGACTGCAAGCAGTTGTGGGGTCACGACCGGCACTACGTGCCAGAAAAGAATGCGAGCCTCGCCTAATCCTTTTGCTCTGGCGGTGATGATGTGAGGTCGCGAATAAGCCTTCACCAGGAGATTTCGCGCGTAGCGATAAGTGTGCGGGAAAACAATCAGCGCAATTGCTAATGCCCCGGGCGCATTCCAGAACACGGAAAGCAACGCCAAGACTGCGGCGGGAATACAAAGAAATGTTCCGCTTGCGGCAGTTGTCAGCGTGTCAAAAACGGAAAGCCGCAGCCACGCTGCGCTCAATGCCAGCGTCAGAGTCAGTAGCCAGGCGAGCGCAAGGCCGATTGCCAGGAGTCGCAGCGTCAGCGGCGCGCGGTCGCGCAGCAACGTACGCACGGGCTGCCCCAGTGCGAGCGAAGTGCCGAGGTCACCCGTCATCGCCCGCTTCATATAAGAAAAATAAAAGCGAAACACGTTGTGGTCTTGATGCCGCGCATCGCGCAGCGCTTGCACGCTCTCCGCGCTCAAGTGAGGATCGAGTTCGCGCTCATCTGTGTCGAAGCCCGGCGCAAGCCTTACCAATGTGGCCGAGAGCAATCCTCCGAGAAGAACCGTGGCTACCAGCGCCAGCACGTGCCCGGCAATTTTCCATCGGAGGCTGCGCATTTATTCTCCCGCAGCCCCTTGCGCCAGAGCGCTCACGGCCGCGGCAGTTTGTGCATGATGGGTTTGCTTCACCGAATACATGCGCCGGTCCGCTTCGGCCAGCAACGCTTCCACGTCGTATCCATCTTCGGGACAAAACGCCGTTCCTACGCTCAACGATATGAGGTCACGTCCGCAGACGTGCCGTCCTGCCTCTACCGCTGCCTGATTCAAGCGGAGCGCCTTCTCTTCGGCGCCTTCGGCAGTGAGACCTGGCGCCATGACTACAAACTCGTCACCGCCCATGCGAGCCACGTAGTCGTAACCACGGCAAGCATCCCGCAGACGCGTGCCGAACTCGCGCAGCAACTTGTCTCCCTCCAGGTGTCCGAACGAATCGTTGATTTTCTTGAGCCCGTCAATGTCGCAGACCATGACAGCAAGAGAAGTTTTCATGCGCCGGCAGCGCGCGACTTCCTGCGCGAGATGCACAAACAGTGAGCGCGCGTTGGGCAGGCCCGTGAGGAAGTCTGTGGTCGCCGAGCTTTCGGCCTGCTGATACTTCAGCGCATTCTCTACCGAGAGCGCGACCTTCGAAGCGACCGCCAGCAGAATCCGCAAGTGGTCCGGCGTAAACGCGTCCGCAGTCGAGTGGTACATTGCAAGCACGCCCACTACGCCATTCAATCCCTGCAGTGGAACAGCCAGTGCAGAAGATAGAACCGCGTGTTTGCCCGGGTCGGGTGCGTAGCCGGCTTCAACCTGCGGATTGCCATTGATGATGGGCTTGCAGTTCTCCGCCACCCATCCGCACAAGCCTTCGCCCATGCGTATTTTCAACGAGGAGAGCACGCGAAAGTTTTCGCCGCTCACCAGTTCTGGCAGCAACCAACCATTCCGGTTCACGAATACCGCGATGGAGTCATAGGGAACCATCTTGCGCAGCCGCATCGACAGCACCGAAAGCGTCTCGCTCAGGCTCAGCGAGTTGCCCAGGTCCTGGCTCAAGTCGAACATGGCTTGCGCCTCTTGCCGCGCCGATGCAATCGACGTGAGAAAGTCGGTTTCGTTCTGTACATTGTCGGCTGACTTTTCAAATCCAGTTGCCGGAGCAAGTCCGCGTTCCACGCGCACATCTTTCGAGAACCCGCTTGGGACGAAGGCTTCCTGGTTTATTTGCGCAATACGCTCCAGGTCCACGTAGCGGCGCTCCAAAACCTCAACGATCTTTGGATCGAACCAGGTTCCCGCTTTTTCTTTCACCGTACTCATGGCTCGATCCAGCGGCATGGCGGGCCGGTATTGCCGGTCCGAGGCCAGGGCATCCAGACAATCCACGACCGTCAGAATGCGCGCCCCAATTGGAATCTCTTCGCCAACCAGACCCGCGGGATATCCCGATCCATCCCATCGCTCGTGATGGGAACGCACAATGGGAGCCACGGGATACGGGAAGGCCACGCGATCCAGTATTTCCGCGCCTACGAGCGGATGCACCTTCATTTTCTCGAACTCTTCGGGCGTCAGCTTGCCCGGCTTGTTGATGATGTGCTCCGGAACGGCAAGCTTGCCGATGTCATGCAGCAGCGCAGCAGCGCGCAGGGCTTCGATCTCGTCGGCGGAAAGGCCGATCTCTTTCGCGATTTCCACTGCGTAGGTTCGCACGCGTTGCAGATGCGTGTGCGTGGTGTGGTCTTTCGCCTCGATGGCCAGCGCGAGGGCCTCGATGGTCCGCATGTTCAACGAGGCAATCTGCTCTACGTGCCGCTTCTCAATTTCTACCCGCTCTTTTTCGGCTTCGAGCCGGCCTAGGTAAAGGCGATAGGAGCGATACACCCAATAAATCACAGGCAGCACGAGGAGCGATGTTTGCCAACCAGCGCGCTGGTTAATGATTCCTACTAACCCCACCACGGCCGCCCCGACGAGGTAATACGGGAATGACCAGAAGTAGCATTCGCTCCATATTTTGCGGATCGACTTCTGTTCGGTGAGAGAAATCACAATCGAAACAGGCAGCGTATTCGCCAGGAAGAAAACCAGTGCCGCCACCATCAGCAGAATGGGTTTATTGCTGGCCATTCTGCCGTCGAGCCAGTGGTAGCTGAGGTAGCAGAAGGCGCTCGCATTCGCCATCATTCCAAGAACGTTGAACAGGACCTTTACGGGATCAAGCCGGTTTCGCGCGTGCCATACGCTCTGCACCAGAGTTGCCGTGCAACCGATGACGAGCGTCTCGGGTAGGCTCAACTCCATTACACCGAAGAGAATGAAAAGGAAATTTACTGACATCGTGCCGTCGATGCCGGGCAGTTGCACCTTCAAGCCCGAGGCCAAAACGGCCACTGCGAGATAACAGACAAATCGAGCCACGTCTGCCGACTGCCAGTGCCAGAGCGCGAAGCACAGCACTGCCAGCCCTAGCGAGATCGCGATCCCGACAAATAGCTTTGTCCCAGTCGACATTGATTCGTTCGCGTTGCAGGGGGAGTTGGCAGAGCTTACCCGTTGCATGGAAAGGCTATTTCCGCGCACACGTCTGGCGTGCCAGTCCAATGAATCCTATTGTTCTTACAGGTTTCTAAGTAGCTTACTGAGGTAACCTCGTCGGGCATTGGCGCTTCGCCGTTTGGCGATCGACTTGAGGGATTCGTTTTAGGCCTGTGCTCTTCGACTTCTGCGGTAACCAATTACCTTCGTCATGATTCAAGGTTGCATACTTCCTGCAATGTCTGTTCTCTGTGTCAAGATCAATTCCAAACGTGCGGGATGCCGACCATAAATCTTAATTCGCAACCACTTGATTCGCAGGCTCAAGCACCGGTGGACTCCGGCCGCGCCGGAGACTCAGCCATTTCTGCTGTATCGCGTGCGACTGTTCTTGATGCCGGTGCTATCGCGGGAGTCCTCGTCTTCTCCGCCGATCTTGAAGGCAACATTACTGGCTGCAATGTAGATGCGATCAAGATTTTCGACTCTACTCTTGCGGAAATGATTGGTCGCACTCTGGCAGATCTTTTTCTCGATAAGGGCGTCGTCGCGCAGCGCGAACTGCAACAGGCGATGCTCGCCGTTGTTGCGCAAGATAATTGTTATCGAACTTCGCTCCGCTTTCAGACCAAAGCTCAGAAAGATTTCACAGCGGAGTTGACAGTCACGTTGCTTCAGGCCGGTGGTTCGGCGCCCGCAGGGATGGTCGCCATGCTCTCTGTGACCGAGGTAAAATCAAAACCCGGGGTTGTTCAAAGTAAAGCGCGAGGAACTCAGGAAGAAGAAGATGATGTGGCGCACACCGTCTCGCGTCCGCTTGAGGGCGTAAACCTGATACTGGCAAGCCCCCTGATGCACCGATTCATGCGCATGGTTGATCGCGTCGCGAGCCACAACGAAAGCGTGCTGGTCACTGGTGAAACCGGAACCGGCAAAGAACTCATAGCCCGCACGATTCACCAATCCTCGCACCGTCGCAGCCGCCCCTGGGTCGATATTAACTGCGCGGCGCTTCCCGAAAATTTAGTCGAGAGCGAATTATTCGGCTACGAAAAGGGCGCGTTCACCGGAGCCGATTCGTCTCGCGCAGGCCTGTTCGAACTCGCCGACAAAGGCACGCTTTTCCTCGATGAAATCGGCGAGCTCCAGCTCCAGACGCAGGTGAAACTCCTGCGGGTGCTCGATGGATATCCTTTTTATCGGCTAGGCGGTCACCGCAAGATCACCGTTGACGTCCGCATCGTTGCCGCTACTAATCAGGATCTCGACGCTGCTGTCACTGCAGGCCGTTTCCGCCAGGATCTTTTTCATCGCCTCGGGCAGTTTCAACTTCGCGTGCCGCCTCTGCGCGAGCGGCCGGAGGACATCGTCGCGCTCGCCGAGCACTTCCTCAAGCTCAAGAGTGCAGGCAGTTCGTTCACGCCCGATGCAGTTTCCGCGCTGCTCTCTCACGCATGGCCGGGCAACGTTCGTGAGCTGCGTAATCTCATCGCCAGGGTTGCGGTGGAGTCGAGGGATCCTGAAATCCAAAAAACGCAGATTGCAGACGCGATGTCGGGCAGCCCAATCGCCCAACGCCATTTTGCCTCTATGCCGGTGGGCAATCTTGACAGCATGGAGGAGCAGATGATCATTCGCGCTCTCGAGCGCAGTGGAGGCCATCGCAGCCAGGCTGCGGAACAACTCGGCATTTCACGCCGCACTCTGAGTCGGAAGCTGAAAGAATACAACATCAACGTGAATGCTGGCGACGGAGCCAGCGCCTTGGGATACATCAGCCTCGAGCAGCAGAAGTTTTTCCGCGCTCGCATCCAACTTGCCGTCGTGCTGAAGAATCAGCAAGGCGAGGAAGCCTCGGTCCAGGGAGTCAACCTAAGCACCGGCGGGGTGGGGATCGACGGCTTGAAAGAGCCGATGAAGTTTACAGGTCTTCTCGACGTGAGTTTTCCGCTGCCCGACAGCGGAACTACTTTCCGCGCGAAGGCTCGTATCGTCTGGTTCGGCGGCGAAGGCCGCGTTGGCCTTCGCTTCACCGTCATCGACCCCGCGCTCTTCGAGCAACTGCAACACTGGACCAACAACAAGATGAAAGATGAAGGCTGGGAATTGCCCGCCCAGCCGTAAAAGCCTTTCAGTCTCCAGAACCCTACCGATGCTTTCGCGCGGCCTCTGGCGAAGAATAACTCGCAGGAAAAATGATCTCAGCGACACGAAGAATTTGCCAACCGAAGATGAAGTTATCGCATCAGAACCCCATGCAGCTTCCCAATCTTCGCAACGTATGGCTCATTGCGTTAGCCGTGCCGCTAGTCGGCATCACCGCCTGCTCCACCAAAGACAATCCTGATGAAATCCGGAGGCAAACCGCCGAGGCTACTGAAACCATGCGTCGGGACACCAAGGCGGTTGTCGAAGGCGTTAAGGAAGGGATGCACAGCGATAAGGCCGTCGATATCAACACTGCTTCCCGAGAGGACTTGCTAAGCCTGCCCGGCATGACCGAACGCGATGCCGACCGCATCATCGCCGAGCGTCCGTTCAAGAGTGCGCACGAACTCGTAGCGCGGCGCGTCATCCCGCAATCAGAGTACGACAAAATAAGTGACCGGGTCATCGCCGGCCACTGAGCCCATCTTTACTGTGACTTAACCTGCGCTGCTGCGATATCATCAAGGGGATGTCTCCCTTGCGCCAGAACCATCCATTTCAGACCGACGACGCGCGTCTTCAGCCAATCCAAGCCAAAGTGCTGGCCCGCGAGCGTCTCACGTCAGACGACGCTCTCGCTCTCTACCGCACCGGCGATATTCTCGCCGTCGGCTGGATGGCCAACCATGTCCGCGAGCGCATGCACGGCGACAAAACATATTTCAACGTCAATCGCCATATCAATCCCACGAACGTGTGCGTAGCGGCCTGCCGTCTGTGCGCCTTTGGCCGGAAGAAAGATACGCCCGGCGCCTACACGATGGCGCTCGACAAGGCTTTTGAAACCGCAGCCTCTGGGTACAGCGAGGCCGTCACGGAATTTCACATCGTCGGTGGATTGCATCCTGACCTGCCGTTTCAGTATTTCCTGGATCTCTGTTCTGGTCTGAAGCAGCGCTTTCCGCAGGTGCATCTCAAGGCTTTCACCATGGTCGAGGTTGCGTATCTTTCGAAGCGCGCCAAGCTCTCGATTCGCGAGACGCTGGAACAACTGAAGGCCTCAGGCGTGGATTCGCTGCCCGGCGGCGGTGCCGAGATTTTCGCCGACCGTGTTCGCCACATCATTTGCGACCACAAGATCGATGGCGATCAATGGCTCGATACGGCGAGAATCGCTCATCAACTCGGATTGAAATCAAACGCCACCATGCTGTACGGCCACGTCGAAAATGACGAAGATCGCGTCGACCACCTGCTCAAGCTGCGCGCGCTGCAAGATGAAACCGGTGGCTTCCAGACTTTCATCCCGCTGGCCTTTCATCCCGACAACACCCCGCTGCAGCATCTGCCCAAGACCACCGGGATGCTCGACATCAAACAGATCGCGGTCAGCCGCCTCGTGCTCGACAACTTCCCGCATATCAAATCTTACTGGCAGATGATGACAGCGAAAATCGCGCAGATTTCTCTGCGCTTCGGCGCCGACGACATGGATGGGACTGTGATTGAAGAGAAGATTTATCACGACGCGGGCGCGACCACGCCCCAGGGCATGCGCCGGGAAGAGTTGGAACGGCTGATCCGCGCCGCTGGCCGCGAACCGATTGAACGGGATACGCTTTATCGGCCAGTCACACGGACTGAGACGTCGGTTACCGTCGCGGTATAGAGTGGTTCAGCATTCCCGTCGAGTTTAGTTCGTTCACCCTTGGGTTAAGATTCTGGGCAATCTCTTGCTCAGCCGTGTCCTTCTCGCCGTCGAAACTTTCCGCGAGTCAAAATCCCAACGCTCGGGTTATATCAGTAGGCGATGCCACTCGTCCGGAGGTGTGTCTTTGAAAAACGGGGTCGCCGTTTCCACTTGCGCCATCTGCAATAAACCTGTCTCGTTGGAGCTCGCCAAAATTGATGAGGACGGCCAGACTGTTCATGAGCAATGTTACGTGCTGAAAATCCAGCGCGAACAGGTCGCGGGCAGCCGTACGGCAGGCAATATTCGTAAACTATCTGATGCTTGGGATTGACGGCCTAGGATTGACTGCTAGACGCGGGCAAAATCGATAAAGCCATGCTGCACGTCGGTGCGAATGAGTTTGACGCGCAGCCTGTCACCAACGTCGACTCCCTGCTGGCCCTGAGCCAGCAGTCCCTCGACGCGCGGTTGCGCCACCCGGACAAACGTTCCCTTGGGAGTTGCGCCGGTGACGATGGCGTCGAAGGTGGCGCCGATGCGATTCTGCATTGCGACCGCAGCCATGCGCTTGGCCATCTCGCGCTCGACTTTTCTCGCGGCGTCTCCTCGCGCAGTGCAGTTTGTGGCGATTGTAGAAAGCTCGTCATCCGAGTAAGGATTGGGCCGGCTGGCAAGCACGGACTTAATAATTCTCTGCGTAACGATGTCAGCGAAGCGGCGGTTTGGAGCGGTGGAGTGCGTATAATCCTGCACCGCAAGGCCGAAGTGTCCGGCCTCGGGATCGCCGGGGCGTTCGAGAACGTATTCTCCGGGGCCAATCAACTTGATCACGGAAAGTGAAAGATCGGCAAAATGATCTGGATCGGCCGTACTACGCCTGACCAGAAAATCGTTGAGCGCTTTGGAATCCGCAGTCGCTGGAAGTTTCTCGCCGTACCCCGCTGCCAGTTGGACAATGCGATCCCAGCGCTCAGGTTGTTTGACGATGCGGCGCAAAGACGAAACTTTGTCGAGTAATCGCGCCACTACTCCATTGGCGGCAATCATGAAGTCCTCGATCAACTCAGTGGCATGGTTTTTTTGCTGGTTCACTACGTCGACCACCTGTGAATTCAGCACCAGAGGATAAACCTCGTCGGTTCGCAGGTCGAGCGCTCCATTTTCATAGCGCCGGCTCCTCAGCTTCTGCGCCACTTCATCCTGCAATCGGAGTTGAGATTGCAGATCGGCGGAAGCCGCCACCTTCGGCGGCGCGGCTCCTGTACCCTCCAGCCACGCTCCCACCGAGTTGTATTGCAGTTGCGCCTGGTTACGCACGAGCGCGCGATACACGTTGCTGGAAGTTACGTGGCCGCCGGCCGCCACCACAAATTCCGTCACAACGCTCAGGCAGTCCTGATGCTCCAGCAGGGAAGTTTTGCCCGTGGAAAGTTCTTCCGGCAGCATAGGGAAGTTTCGGATTCCGGTGTAGACGGTCGTGGCTTCGCGCGCGGCGTGTTGATCAATAGCGCTGTGCTTGGCGACGAAGGCGTCTACATCGGCAATGCCGATCAGAACTTTGACATCGCCGTTCGGCAATCGTTCCGCAACTTCGATCTGATCCAGATCGCGGGATGTGTCATTGTCAATCGACGACCATAACAAATTGCGCAGATCGCGCACGGTCGCTCCCGCGGCGATTACCGGAGGATTCGTGCGCAATTGTTGCAGTTGCTGTTGAACCTCCGGTGCGAAGTCCGGTTGAAAGCCGTGTTGCTGCACGACAGTTTTTGCGATGGCTTGCAGATCAATGTGAGTGGGGTTGGCCGTCACTCGGTGACCACCGCTTTCACCAGATTTCGCGGACGGTCCACGTCGTATCCCTTCTTCGTCGCCACGTGATAGGCAAAAAGTTGCAACGGGATCACCTCGACGATCGGCAGCAGAAGTTCGGGCGCAGCCGGAACGAAGAATACGTCATCGGCAACATCGGTGACTTCGTGATCGCCTTCGGTTGCAACCGCAACCAGCCGTCCACGGCGCGATTTTACTTCCTTCATCACTTCCAGCGTGCGCCGGTAGCGCAGCACCGAATCCGGATCGTGGTGGTCGCAAGTCGCCAGCACGACTACCGGAAGGTATTCGTCGACCAGCGCATTCGGGCCGTGCTTGAGTTCGCCGGCAGGATAGCCTTCTGCATGAGCATAGGAAATTTCCTTGAGCTTGAGCGCCCCCTCGCGTGCGATGGCGTAGTGGACGCCCCGTCCGAGGTATAGAAACTTTTCTGCTTGAAAATGTTTTTGAGCGAATTGTTCTGCGAGTTCGTCCCAGGCTCGAAGATTGTTCTCGATCGCATCCGGAAGACGCAGCAGTCGCTGCAGATAAGAACGCGTGACCTCCGAGGTCATGCGTCCGCGTTTTCGCGCGAGGAATAACGCCATCAGATAGAGCACGGTAACCTGCGTGGTGAAACTCTTGGTTGCAGGGACGGCGAGTTCAGGACCCGCTCCTGTGATCAACGCAGCGCTGGCTTCGCGAGGAATTGTGGCATTGGCCACATTAGAGACCGCAATCGTCTTTACCCCACGCGTCAAAGCCTCTCGCTGTGCCGCTATAGTGTCGGCTGTCTCACCGGATTGCGTGACCACCATTACGATGGGTTCGACGGCTGCGTGCGTAGAGCGATAACAATATTCGCTGGCATATTCCACATCGACGGCGACGCCCGAAAGATCCTCGATCATGATCTCGCCCGCCAGGCCGGCATGGCGGCTCGATCCACTGGCAGCAATGATCAGCTTCTCGAAGGTCAGCAAAGCACTATCGATTCCATTTAGCTCGCCCGGGAAAAGAATGTCGTTCTGCAGATGCTGTTCAACAGTCTTGGCGATGGCCTGGGGCTGTTCGTAGATCTCGCGGCGCATTGCGTGGGAGAAGCTGCTCGCCGGGCTGGAAGCGGGAATGGAATTAGTTGGACTCATGTTGGACTGCCGCGAGAGTAAATCATTTGCCGCGACCGGAGCAAACCGGACGCAGGAAACGATCCCTGCGTGGACGTTATCTCGTCGAATCCGTTATTCTCCGAGTCGGTGAGGTGTTGCTGACATGAAATCGGTTCGGCCCGGATGGCGTTATTTTACAGGTGCGTTTTGTATCGTAGGCGGTCTGCTGTTTTGCCTTCTGTCGACCGTGCCGCTCGAAGCCGCTGAGCTTTCTTCCCGCAATCTCGATTCAGGCTGGCAGTTTCGTGCCGTCGCCAACGCTGACAGATCCGACGTCAAAGAATGGCATCCCGCGCAGGTTCCAGGCGTAGTCCAAACAGATCTACTGCACAGCGGCCTGATTCCCGACCCCTTCGATCGCGACAATGAATTCCATCTGCAGTGGATCGGGCTGGCCGACTGGGAATATGAGACGACGTTCGAGGTGGATGCCGCCGCGCTCGCGCACGATCACGTCGACCTGGTATTTGACGGGCTGGATACGTTCGCTGATGTTTACCTCAACGAGCAAGCAATTCTGCACGCGGACAACATGTTTCGCCGCTGGCGAATCCCCGCGAAAGCCGCATTGAAGCCAGGTCCGAACACGCTGCGAATAGTGTTTCATTCGGCAATCGAGAAGATACTTCCCTACGTCAAGACGCTCCCCTACGTGCTGCCATCGATCTCCACTAACAATTTCCCCAACGAAGAGGGCATCGCAACCGCTCCCTACACGCGCAAAGCCCCATACAACTACGGCTGGGATTGGGGCCCGCGCTTTATGACTGAAGGCATTTGGAAGCCGGTGCGTCTCGAAACCTGGGATGCGCTGCGCATCGAGAATTTTCACATCCACCAACAAAGCATCACTGCCGACTTAGCCAACGTCGCGGCCGAAGTCGAGATCGAAGCTGGACGAGCCACTACGGTCACTCTCACATTAGCGCACGATGAAATGTCCGGACCGCAGACAGCCGACGGAACTCAGACGCTGCAACTCAATGCCGGAATCAATCACGTTTCCGTCCCCCTGCGCATCACATCGCCGAAGCTGTGGTATCCGGTAGGTTACGGTGCGCAGAGCCGGTACCGGTTTTCTGCCTCTATCCGCCTCGGCCGTGAAGTTGCAGCCCACGCAGAAACCAAGGCTGGACTGCGTTCCGTCGAATTGCGCCACGCTCCCGATCAGTGGGGGAAGAGTTTTGAGTTCGTCGTTAACGGTATTTCCGTATTCGCCAAAGGCGCGGACGTTATTCCGTTCGACAGCTTCCCCAACCGCGTGACCCCTGAAGTTCATCGCAACATTTTGCAGTCCGCTCGCGACGCGCACATGAATATGGTCCGGGAGTGGGGCGGCGGCTATTACGAGTCCGACGATTTTTACGACATCTGCGATGAACTCGGCATTATGGTGTGGCAGGAATTCATGTTTGGCGGCGACATGGTTCCCGGCGACGTCTCCTTTCAGGAGAATGTGCGGCAAGAGGCCATCGACCAGATCAAACGCCTGCGCGACCATCCCAGCATCGTCATCTGGTGCGGCAACAACGAGGTTGAAACCAGTTGGTACTACTGGGGCGATCGCCAGAAATTCAGAGAGTCGATTTCTGCCGAAGCGCGCGACCGCGTCTGGCAGGATTATGTAATTCTCTTCGCCGATATTCTCAAGAGCGCGGTCACGCAATATGCCGATCCCACGCCCTACACACCCAGTTCTCCCAGCGCGAACTTTGAGGAGGTTCCCGACAATCAGCACAACGGCGACATGCACTACTGGCAGGTCTGGCATGCGCAAGCGCCGGCTGAAGACTATACCAAACAATTTCCGCGCTTCATGTCGGAATACGGGTTTCAATCTTTCCCCGAGATGCGCACTATCCGCTCGTTTGCGAATAAGCCTGAAGATTTCGACATCCGTTCCACCGTCATGCAGGCGCATCAGAAAAATAAAGGAGGAAACGAGCGCATCCTCACGTACATGCTGCGCGAATATTGGGAGCCTAAGGATTTCGCTTCTTTCGTTTATCTCAGCCAGGTGCAACAGGCCGAGATTATCAAGATCGGCGCCGAGCACCTGCGCCGCCAGCGCCCTCGCACCATGGGATCGCTCTACTGGCAGTTGAATGACTGCTGGCCCGTAGCTTCGTGGGCCAGCATCGACTACTACGGGCGTTGGAAGGCTCTTCATTATTATGCGCGCCGCTTCTACGACGATCTGTTGATCTCGCCGTTTCTGCACGACGACAAGGTCGACGTTTACGTTGTGTCGGATAAACTCCAGCCACTCTCCGGGACGATCCGAACACGGCTGCTCGATTTTTCCGGGAACGTATTGCTCGATCAAAACAAAGACATTCAAATCCCAGCGCAATCGAATGCGATTTACTTGACTCTCGATAAGGCAGACCTGGCGGCAAAGGCCGAACTGCGCAAAAGCTTTCTGGTGTTTGACATGGAAGTCGCCGGAAAAAAAGTGTCGAGAAACGAAGTGTTCTTCGATGCGACGCACAGCCTCGATCTGCCGCCCAAGCCAAAGATTGAAACAACTTTCAGCAAAACGGGCGAAGACGTCGCGGTCACATTGCAGTCGTCACAGCTCGCGCGAAATGTCTATCTGTCTTTCGGTGACCTGAATGTGCAATTCTCCGACAATTATTTCGACCTGCTTCCAGGAGAGCCGGCCACAATTCATCTGAAATCCTCCGCGAGTCCGGACCAACTGAAAGCCGCCATGACGGTAACGTCGCTCATGGATTCTTTCGCGACAAAAGAACAGTAACGGCCCGAGGGGAACACTTAAGCGATGATCTCGTACTGCCGCGTCACTAAAACAGCGTGAGATAATGAGCCTATGCAGCGGCCCCGTAGCTCAGATGGATAGAGCAGCGGTTTCCTAAACCGTTGGTCGGCGGTTCGACTCCGCCCGGGGCCCCCACACTCACAAAATTGTTTGGTTACTATCGATTGGCTCGGGCTCGTTTCCGAGTGGCTGCACCGAATGTTGTGCTATAATAAAAATCGACGCTACTGCCACGGTTTGCTCGTGACGCGGTGATCCTTTTGGATCAGATTCATCTCCGCTTTTCCTGCCCGCCGTTTAATTCAGCGTAAATCAAAAAACAAGAGCGGCATGGGACCTCACTACACGTGTATTTATCAGGCCTCTCCAGAAAGAACAATTACGAATGACAAGCTTTACAGAAATACCGCTATCTTCTGCGCTACAGCAGAGGTTGGCGACGAATCAATTCATCACCCCTACGCCGATTCAGGCGCAGGCTATTCCTTACGCCCTTGAGGGCAAAGACGTGCTGGCTACGGCGCAGACCGGAACCGGCAAGACGCTGGCGTTTCTGATTCCAGTCATCGAGATGCTGCAGCGCGAACCCTCGCAGAAAATCCGCGTGCTGGTTTTGCTGCCCACGCGCGAACTGGCGATTCAAGTCAATGAAGAGTACGAAAAGCTGCGCGGCAAGGGACTATCAAAAGCTGCGCTGGTAATCGGAGGCGTCTCCGAGAAGACGCAGATTCAGGCAGTGCGCTCGGGATCAAGTGTGGTGATTGCAACGCCGGGGCGTTTGCAGGATTTCATTACGCGCAAACTGATTGACCTGCGCGAAGTTAAAATCCTGGTGCTCGACGAAGCCGACCGCATGCTGGACATGGGCTTTCTGCCAGCTATCCGTCGCATCCTGGCGATTTTGCCGCAACGCCGGCAGACGCTTTGCTTTTCGGCCACCATGGAGCAGTCAGTGGCAGGGTTGGTGCACGATGCTATGCGCGATCCAGTGCGTGTGGCCATCGGTTCGGTGCTGAAGCCGGTCGAAAGCGTGCGACTGCAAGCCTACGAAGTGCGCCCCGCGGAGAAACCCGATGTGCTGCGGCAATTACTTTACGCCGAGAAAGGTCAGACGCTTATCTTTGCCCGCACCAAGCGCGGTACGGAACGGCTGGCCAAAGAACTGGTGCGCGAAGGTTTCTCCGCAGCCATGACTCACGGCGACCGCTCGCAATCGCAGCGCAATGGAGCGCTCAGCGGATTTCAGCAGGGACGTTATCAAATCCTGGTGGCCACTGACGTGGCCGCTCGCGGCCTGCACATCGACGACGTCGCACATGTGATCAACTACGATCTGCCCAAGATGGCGGAGGATTTCATCCACCGAGTAGGACGGACTGGGCGTGCCGGATCACAAGGGCTGGCTACCAGCCTCGTGGCTGGCGGCGAGGTAATCGAGCTTCGGCACATCGAGCGCGCGTTGAAGTTGAAAATCGAACGCAAGCAGGTGGATTGGACGAATGCCGAGCGGTCTGAGCATGTTGTTCAAAACACGCTCGCCAGCAGAACGCTGACCAAGTTGCCTGGCGAAGTGTTCGCCTAGAGCCAACCAAAATCGCAAAGTCAGCAAAAGGGGCGCGTCCCAATGCATTTGGGTGGATCTTGTTCTGTAAATCTATTTTGACTAAACCGTTACGGCTCGGTTTTCTCCGGTTCGCGCTCGCGGGGAATGCTGGAAATATTGGAGTCGTCATCCCCCATTTGAAATAGCGCGGCTTGCTCGGCGGCGTGCCTCTGCAATTCGTCCAGGTCCAGTTCGCTGGAATCTCCGGTTGTACCCCCAGGTTCATCTTTGCGCTGGATGCGGCGTTCAGCTTTGTCGCGCTGTTTTTGCTGGCGTGTGTGTTCTTTCTGGCGTTTGGTAAAACTTGATCGACCTCGTCCTGGCATAGCAATCTCCAATCGTTTCTTGTTGATCGAACGTCCGCTCAGCGGCTAAGTTGCTGTTGATTTTGCGTGCGCTCAGGGCGCGGCTGCAAGCCTCGCCCTCTTAAAACTGTCCCGCGGTTCGAGCTACCAGCGAGGTTCGCGTGGCTGGCGCGCGTGTCCCTGATAATCGTCGCGGCTGCCGCCACCACCACCGCCGCCAAAGCGTTTGCCGCCGCCGCCACCGCGTGGGGCGTCGGTCTTCGGTTTCGCTTCGTTGATCTTGAGCGCTCGGCCGCCAAGTTCTGTTCCGTTCAATGCCGCTACTGCCTTGTCCGCTTCCGCCGCATTGGTCATTTCCACAAAACCGAAGCCGCGGGCGCGGCCGGTTTCGCGGTCGGTGACAATGCTGACGCGTTCGACCGCGCCATGCGCTTCAAACAAGCCGCGTAACTCTGGTTCAGTAGTGCTGTGAGGTAAATTGCCGACGTATAGGTTCTTCATAGGAGTTCTTCTCTTTCTGTTTCTGCTGCAACGGTTTCTACTGGGAGGGTATCTGCCGCAGAGGCTGCTACCGCATCTATTTCTAACGCCGCTACCTCTTGTGCAACTGGTTCTGTTGAGGGAGCGGGCATGGAATACTGTTCGATGGCATCAGCCCACCGCGAGAGTCTGGGCGTTTCGCGGATCGCCCGCGTCCGCGCTTCGCTAACCGCGCGAACGCTGGAAATCTTCCGGCAAGCTTCCATGATTCCCCATCGCTGCTGCGATGAGCTTAACGAATCCTGAGCGAGCAGCGCCGCAACCATCTCTTTGTGCAGCGCGTCCGCGTCCGGCTCCGCTGGCGCCATGTCAGAATGAGGAGCTGCCGAGAGATACTCGGGCCCGCCGACAAAGAATGCGATCCTCTGCGGAGGAACGGCACCGCGAAGGTCGGTGCAAAACTTGTCGCGACTGTCAATTTCTCCGGCCACGTTGATAAGTACAAGGTTGTACAAGTCAGCGCGCCACCAGCAGCGCGCCTCGATCACATCCGCGGCGCAATCCACCTCGATGCCAAGCTTGCGCATTACATCCGCTCGCAAATCGCGTTTGGTCTGCGATGTGTCCAGCAGGAGTACGCGCTTCTTTCCGGCTTGCGTGCCATCCGGCGCCGGATGGGGCAATGCGAGGTTGGGAGTCGTCATGCCACCTTCTCTTTGAGATTCGTTTGCTTCGCCGGGGCCACTAAGTTTTTCTCAGCCAGAGCCTTCAACATTTTTTCGGTGCTTTGGCGGCGGCTGATCTTCTGCCTGCGCCGGCGGTTGAATCTGGCTTTATCGCCATTGATTCCAGACATATTTTCTCTCCTGATTTATGGCTAAATGAGCCGAGAAACGGATGCTTTTAGGATTGCAGGAACTGGCTTTCAAAGGTTTTAAGATTCTAAGTTCGATACGCCGTACGCCTTTCAGAGAATTTCTCAATCGCGAAGGCGCAACGTGCTGTTAGGGTGTCTTCGAGGTCAAGAGATTCAGTATACGCTGCATTCGCAGATTTTGCTCAGGCTTGCGCGCCCCAGAAAATCGCAGAAAGTCAAAGAATTCCCGCTCAAGCACCGACGACCTTACGGTTGCCACGGGCTGACATTGGGGGATTTGGAGCCTTTGCAAAGAAGCAAGCAGAGCACCAGCGCTCCTCCGCCGGCAGTGGCGCCGATCTCGAGCCACTTTGCGTTCGACCCAGGAAGGGGCCCTGGTCCCCTCTGCGCGGCTCCGCAGGTTGCTTCGTCGCGCGTCGCCTGCTGCCCCTCATGCACGATCGCGGACGCGGGGGAGTTGCTATCCGATGTTGCTTTTTGCGGCGCTATGCTCTGCGTGATATTTACATCGTTCTTATGTGCGGCAATCTGCACCGTCCCGCTGAGGTCGGTTACGTCGTACTGCGTCCGGTCGTTCGAAATGGGTCCGATCTTGATGCAGTTCACATGCACGCTCATACCGGTGGAGGTTCCGACGGAGACGCTTCCATGTTCCAGACTAAGAGAGTTGCTCTGGAATTTCACTATCGATTCCGGCTGAATCAATATCGACGACCCTTCAGCGTCCAGATTGGCCACGGACCCGGATTTGGTCTCGAGCACATCGCCGGGAAAGATAGCGGTTGAGTCGGCGATCTCGGCGCCGTTCACCCAAACTCCGCCCTTGCTATGCAGGACAGCGCCGCCCGTGTCAGCCGCCAGTAGCGACAGCGGGCACAGGATAGCCATCGCCCAGCAAAGAGAATTGCGTAAAGCGGACACGCTCACACCCAAGAAAATTTTCACAACCTGTCTAGGAAGATCGTAGCGGCAGGGAGTCAGGTCGTCTATTAGCTCTCTGGATGCGGGTCACGCAATGATATCGTGAGGTGCTGGTTTGAGAGACGATGGTTTGAACGAAAATGGTTTTGACCAAATACGGTTTGACAAAATATGGACGCAAACGTCGCTCATAGTCCCGTGATTGAATTCCGCGACGTGGACTACGCGCTGCCCAACGGTCTGCAATTGCTGTCGGGGCTGAATCTGCAAGTACAACGCGGCGAGACGCTGGTCTTACTGGGACGCAGCGGTTCCGGGAAAACGACTTCACTAAAATTATTGAATCGGCTGCTGAATCCGAGTGGTGGCGAAGTACGGGTAAATGGCGCGCCCAACGCGGAGGGCGACGTGATTCGGCTGCGTCGAAGCATCGGCTATGTCATCCAGGATGTGGGTCTGTTCCCTCATTTCACGGTGGAGCGAAATATAGGCCTTGTGCCGCGAATAGAGGGCTGGCCCGTCGCGCGGATACATCAGCGCGTCGAGGAATTGTTGCGGATGGTTGGATTGGAGGAGCAAACGGCCTCGCGTTATCCGCATCAGCTTTCAGGCGGGCAGCGGCAGCGAGTGGGAGTGGCGCGGGCATTGGCCGCCGACCCTGCAATTCTGTTAATGGATGAGCCCTTCGGCGCGCTCGATGCGCTCACCCGCGATCAACTGCAGCGAGAGTTTCTTTCGCTGCAGAGGCGCTTGAATAAGACGGTGGTCTTCGTCACGCATGATCTGCGTGAAGCATTGCGGCTGGGTTCGCGCATTGCTCTCATGGAAGCCGGCCGGTTGGTCACGGTTCTTTCCCCGGAAGACTTTTTGCGGTCGACGGACCCGTTGGCCGCCGCTTACGTGCGGGCCTTCAGAGACGGATTAGACTCGGCAGCGAATCGAGGCGCGTCATGAACCTCATACACTTTTTCTCGCAAAATCACGAACAGGTGCTGGACCTTACGCTGGAGCATCTGTGGCTGGTGGGCGTCTCGACGCTGCTCGCGGTGCTGATCGGGATACCTTTGGGAATTCTGAGCGCGCACTGGCCGGTGTGGAACAAGCCGGTGCTGGGCACCGCAAACATTATTCAGACGATTCCGAGCCTTGCCCTGTTCGGATTTTTGCTGCCTGTGCCGTGGCTCGGCGATCACGCAGACCGCCTGGCGATTCTGGCACTGACTCTCTACGCGCTGCTACCCGTCATCCGCAACACTTACACGGGAATTCGCGGAGTCGATCCCGCCGTGGTAGAGGCTGGGCGCGGCATGGGACTGACCGGTCGGCAACTGTTATTTCAGGTCGAGTTGCCACTGGCGCTGAGCGTGATTCTCTCGGGGGTGCGAGTTGCAGTCGTTGTTTCAGTTGGACTGGCGACCATCGCTGCCGCGATCGGCGCCGGAGGATTGGGCGAATTTATTTTTCGTGGTCTTGCCATGGTTAACAATCAGCTCATCCTGGCGGGAGCGATTCCCGCGGCAGTTATGGCATTGACGGCGGACTTCTGCCTGGGATGGCTGGAGAAGCGATTGCGCCCGCGATGAAAAGTTATTGCCGAAGAAGACATTGCGTGATCCGAGTGAAGCGCTGGAGCGCAGTGTGCTTGATTCTTCTTGTTTCGGCTGCGCTGCTGTCTTCGTGTGCGTCGCCGCATCCTAAGCGCATTGTTATTGGCTCCAAGAACTTTACCGAGTCGCTGATGCTTGGCGAACTGTTGGCCCAGCAGATTGAAGCGAACACGCATTTGAAAGTAGAGCGCCGTTTTTACCTTGCGGGAACGTACATTTGCCAGCAGGCGCTGCTGGCCGGGCGTATCGACATTTATCCCGAATACACGGGGACTGCGCTGACCGCCATCCTCAAACAGAAAGTTGGCGGCGACAAGGTTGAAGTTTACCGGCGTGTGAAGAGCGAGTATGAAGCGTGGCTCGGCTTAACACTCGGCCCGCCGTTTGGTTTCAATGACACCTTTGCCATGGAGATTCGTGGAGACGATGCGCGCCGCCTGGGCGTGAAGACTCTATCGCAGGCTGCCGCATTCGCTCCGCAGTGGCGAGCGGGATTCGGCTACGAGTTTATGGAGCGTCCCGATGGCTACGCCGGACTGGCTGCGGCTTACGGCCTGCATTTTGCCGCGCCGCCCCGGGTTATGGATCTGGGCTTACTCGCTCCGGCTTTGAAGGGTCGTCAGATTGATATAGCTGCGGGCAACGCTACGGACGGGCTGATTCCGGCGCTCGATCTCTTCGTTCTCGAAGATGACCGCCATTATTTTCCTCCGTACGAGGCGGTCGCTGTGGTGCGGCAGCAAACTGAGCAACAGCACCCCGAAGTTGCGCAGGCGATTGCGGAGTTAGGCGGCAAGATTTCCGACGTGGAGATGCAGCAGTTGAACTACGCTCTGGACGGTCAGCACCGCGATGTCAAGGATGTCGCCCACGAATTCCTGCTGAGTAAGGGATTGGTTCACTAAGCGTCAGATCAACAACTCGCCGCGCAAAGTCAGCACCGCGTTTCCCTTCAAAATCACTCGTTGCGGAGTTACTTCGCACCAGAGTTCGCCGCCGCGCTCGGAGATTTGGCGTGCGTGCAGGCTGGTCTTGCCCAGGCGCTGCGCCCAATACGGCGCTAATGAGCAGTGCGTCGAGCCGGTCACGGGATCTTCCGGAATGCCGTAGCTGGGTACAAAGTAGCGCGAGACAAAGTCGGAATTCTCGCCCGGAGCCGTGATCGCGACTCCCGAGGGATGAAGTTTCTCGAGCAAGCGGAAGTCAGGCCGAATGCGTCGAATTTCTTCTTGCGAGTCGTAGACAGCGAAATAGTTGTCCTCGATCTGCACCACCTCAGCCGGAACCGCGCCCAGGCCGTCGATCAATTCGGCCGGCGGAGTGGGGCAAGCCCACGGCGCGAGGGCAGGAAAATCCATGGCGAGCAAGTCGCCTTCACGAGAAACGGCGAGCGCGCGGCTGAAACGCGTCTCGAAGCGAACGGCCTCGCGTGCTGTCTCTAGAATTTGCAAGACCACGAATGCCGAAGCCAGTGTCGCATGGCCGCACAACTTGACTTCGCAACATGGCGTGAACCAACGCAATTCGTAGCGATCACCCGCAGGTACGAAAAAAGCGGTCTCCGAAAGATTGTTTTCAGATGCGACCGCTTGCAGAAGTTGGTCATCTAACCAGTGCTTAAGAGGGCATACCGCGGCCGGATTTCCGGCGAATGGTCTGGATGTGAAGGCATCCACGTGAAATAGCGTTAGAGACATCACCCTATGGTACTCGGACCGCCCGTAGCATAGAATCTTTTGCTCTGTGACGGGATGCCGCCGGAATCGGTGGCAAGTCCGCGACCAGCAGGTTTAGGAGAGCCGCATGCCAGCCACGCAGAGCGATACCGCTATCCGCCATGAACTGATGGACCTACTCGCCGACGCACGTCAGCGGACTGACCAGTTGTTTGCCGTGGTCAAGGCCGATTCTCTGTACGACCGCCCGATTGCCGAACGTCACCGCATTGTTTTTTACATCGGGCATCTCGAGGCCTTCGACTGGAACCTTTTCCACGAACGTGTATTTGGGATCGAGAGTTTTCATGCCGAGTTCGACCGGTTGTTTGCCTTCGGCATCGATCCGGTGGGCGGCGGACTTCCCACAGATCAGCCTTCAGACTGGCCTTCGATTGCCGCAGTTCGCGACTACGTTCGAAAAATCCGGGCCGTTCTGGATGAGAAGCTTGCGGATGCTTTGAACGATTCCCAACTTCCGACCGGTGACGGATTTCCGCTGACCACTCTGCTCAACGTGGCCATCGAGCATCGCCTGATGCATGCGGAAACGCTGGCTTATATGCTGCATCAGTTGCCGCTCGATCGCAAGGTGAAGCAAGTCGAGTCGTTAAGAAGTCCCGCTCCTGTGGTGGATCACGGCAGCGTCGAAATTCCAGCAGGCGTAATCACGCTCGGTCTCTCGCGGGGCAGCGATTCGTTTGGCTGGGACAACGAGTATGAAAGTCACACCGTCAGCGTTCCCGCTTTTGCTATTGATCGCTACAAGGTGACGAACCAGCAGTACCTGGAGTTTATTAACGCATGTGGTTATGAAACCCGCGCGTTCTGGGGCGACGGAGAAAACGACGGCGACTGGAACTGGAAATCTGCGCAGGCAATTTCTCATCCGGCTTTCTGGAAGCGCGCAGGCGAACAGTGGATGTACCGCGCGATGTTCGAGGAGATCCCATTGCCGCTGGATTGGCCCGTCTACGTCAGTCAAGCGGAGGCGAAAGCTTATGCGCGCTGGGCAGGGAAGTCATTGCCAACGGAAGTCCAGTGGCAGCGCGCTGCATACGGCACCGCAAACGGCGGCGAACGCACTTACCCTTGGGGGGAACAAGCTCCGGACGCCACCTTCGGCAACTTTGATTTCGCACGCTGGAGTCCCGCTCCAGTAAATGCGTTTCCTAAAAGCTGCAGCGCTTTTGGCGTTCATGGCATCTTAGGCAATGGTTGGGAGTGGACCTCGACCGAGTTCGCTCCGTTTGCGGGGTTTGAGCCGTTCCCGTTTTACCGCGGATACTCCGCCGACTTCTTCGACGGCAAGCACTTTGTGCTGAAAGGCGCATCGCCCCGCACCGCGGCATGCATGTTGCGGCCTACGTTCCGAAACTGGTTCCAGGCGCACTATCAGTTCGCCTACACCGGATTCCGCTGCGTGAGCCGCTGATCGACAATGCTGCGGATGGTGAACGTCCGACAATGAACGTTTCACGATGAGCGTTTCAATGTGAACAAGGAGCCAGTATGCTGATTCAAACTATTACTCCGAACGCAACCTACGAATTCGCAGCGGATGTGCGTACCGGGCTTACCAAGCCGGGCCAGAAAGAACTGCTGTCGAAGTATTTGTATGACGACGTCGGTTCCGCGTTATTCGAAGTGATCAGCCGTCTTCCGCAGTACGGGCTCACGCGGGCGGATGAACGCCTGCTGCGGCGGCACGCGCATGGCATCGTCGAACGGTTGGCGACCCCGGTTTCCGTGGCCGAGCTTGGCAGTGGCAGCGGTCAAAAGACTCGCCACATTCTGGAAGCGCTTTGCCGGCGGCAGAGAACCACCTACTATCCCATCGAGATTTCCGCCTCCGCTCTGGCCATGTGCGAGCGCGAACTCAGCGACATCGAGTCCATCAGTATCCTGGGTTTCGAACGCGAATATCTCGACGGGTTGTTGGAAGTGGCTGCGCAGCGGAAGACCGACCAGCGCCTTCTTGTGCTGTTCTTAGGAAGCACGATCGGGAACTTCGATCGCTCCGCCGGCATTGAGTTTCTGGCCGAAGTTCGCCGCATTCTTCTGCCCGGAGACTGGCTTCTGCTCGGAACCGATCTGGAGAAATCGAGCGTTCAACTGCTAGCGGCCTACAACGATGAACTCGGTGTCACGGCTGCCTTCAACTTGAATTTGCTGGCTCGCATCAATCGCGAACTGGATGCCGACTTTGATCTCGCTCAGTTTGAGCACGTGGCCAAAATTAACCATGAGGCGCGCAGCGTGGAGATGCACCTGCGGTCCCTCCGACCACAAACCGTGCATATTCCCGCCGCCGATCTTCGCGTCGAGTTTCTCGAAGGCGAAACCATCTGGACCGAAAGCAGCCACAAATACTCGCCAGAAGAAGTGTTCTCTATGGCAAGCGTTGCCGGCTTCCGCTGCGAGGCGCAATGGATCGATGAGCAATGGCCATTTGCGGAGAACCTGCTGGTCGCAGAGTAGTTGGTCAATCTCGAACCTGCAGCCCGTTCCTGCTGTGTGTTTCCGCGCGTCGCAGCGAAACGCGTGAGAATTCCCATATTCTGTGAAGCAGAAGTAAAACTTTGTAAATCCCGCCGTTTTGTGCAATTCACCATGTAAATTAATAAAGGAGCATATGAAATCAATCACCAGCCGTGTTCTGGCAATCGCACTCTGCTGCGCTTGCAGCGCCAGCATCCAAGCGCCTTTCGGTTATGCGACGGCAACTGGCGTGCAGAGTCAGCAAACTGCTGGAACAGGCGCGGTGTCTAGGCGCATTGGCGCCATCAAAGCCATTAATGGAACGGCCATTACTCTCACGCCTGACTCCGGTCCGGACGTCAACGTCACGGTTCAGGAGGCTGCACGTATTGTCCGCATTCCTCCGGGCGAAAAAGATCTAAAGAACGCCACGCCCATTCAGTTGCAGGATCTTCAAGTCGGCGACCGCGTATTGGTCGGGGGAAAGACCTCTGACGATAACGCCTCGCTGCTAGCTTCGTCTGTAGTAGTGATGAAAAAGGCCGACCTCGATACTAAGCACCAGCAGGATTTGCAAGACTGGCAGAAGCGCGGAGTGGGGGGCTTGGTCGGCGCCGTGGATCCCGCCGCGGGAACTGTCACCATCTCCGTCGCCAGCTTCACGGGAAAAAAGAACATCGTCATTCATGCATCCCCGACGACTGTGATTCGCCGCTACGCGCCTGACTCCGTGAAATTTGACGACGCCAAGCCTGGCACGCTGAAGGAAATTCATTCCGGAGACCAGGTGCGAGCGCGCGGCGAACGCAGCGCCGATGGCAGCGAAGTGACCGCCGAAGAAATTGTTTCTGGATCTTTCCGCAATGTTGCCGGAACGGTCAACTCCGTCGATGCAAGTTCGTCGACACTCAGCGTTCAGGATTTATTGTCGAAAAAAACAGTGCTCATCAAAGTAACCGCAGACTCGCAACTCCGTCATCTTCCCCCTGAGATGGCTCAGAGAATTGCCGCGCGTCTGAAAAGCGCGGCTGCCGGAGGAGCAACCGCAGGAAGTGCAGTTGCTTCGGGCGGCAGAGCCAGTGCAGCGCCCGGACAAACTACAACACCCGCGCAAACTGCGAATCCGGCATCTGCTTCAGGAGCGGCTGAAGGCGGAGCGAACTGGAAAGCAGGCGGCGCTGGCGGCGGTCGCTCTGGCGGCGCTCCCGATCTGCAGCGGATGCTTAGCAGTTTGCCCGCTACGTCACTCGCTGACTTGCATAAAGGCGATGCCGTGATCCTGGTTTCGAGCGAAGGCACCGCGGGCACAGGCACCGCGATCCAACTGGTCAGCGGCGTCGAGCCCATTCTGCAAGCCGCGCCCAACGCCGGCCAGGCCATGATGCTTGCGCCTTGGAGTCTTGGCGGCCCCGCAGGCGAAGCAGGAGGACCGTAGTTTGTTCTTCGCGAAAATTCAAATACTGCACTTAGCGGTATTCGCACGGAAGTCTCACTTTGTGGAACGGAATGGTGGAATGAAAGTTCGCAGCAATCTTTATCTGGCCTTTTGTTTTGCAGTCTTCGTCTTGTTATCGCAGTGCGCGACGCTCAGCGTGTCGCAAACCGCCGCGGCCCCCGCCACTTCAGGAGCTTTGCGCGGGCAAGTGACCGACCCTTCTGGCGCGGCTATCGCGAAAGCAACCGTGATCATGACGCCTGCGGCCACTTCGTCGACTCCAATTAAAACGCAAAGCGATGGACAGGGTAATTATGAATTCAAGGCTTTGGCCCCCAGTCAGTATTCGCTGACTGTAGTTGCCGATGGATTTTCTCTGTACGAAAACGACAATGTGAACATCGCCGCGGGTCAGGCCCTGCGCCTGAACGTACCGATGAACATCCAGGTTGAGGAGCAGAAGATTAATGTCTCCGATTCGGTGCCTACGGTGGATGTGAATCCCGCGAACAACGCCGGAGCCATCATCATCTCAGGCAAGGAATTAGACGCGCTTCCCGATGATCCCGACGAATTGCTCACCGACTTGCAGGCGCTGGCCGGGCCTTCGGCTGGCCCAAACGGCGGACAACTCTATATTGACGGTTTCACCGCCGGGCAGCTTCCTCCCAAGTCGTCAATTCGCGAGATTCGCATTAATTCGAATCCGTTCTCGGCGGAATACGACAAACTCGGCTACGGCCGCATTGAGATTTTTACGAAGCCTGGCACCGACAGTTACCACGGCCAGATTCAAGTCAGCGGAAACGATTCGGCGTTCAATACGACCGATCCATTTGCCGGCGCCGAGCCAAATTATTACACTGTCCAGTTCGATGGGAGTGTTGGGGGCCCGGTCAAATGGATAAAGAACTCTTCTTTTTTCGTCAGCGCCCAGCGGCGAAATATTAACGACCTCTCGGCCATTGACGCTGAGACTCTCGATCAGAACTTCAATCCCGTGCAGTTTTTGGAGTCGATTCCGACGCCGCACCAACGCACCAATATCGGGCCACGTTTTGACTACGCAATCACCAAGAACAACACGCTAACCGTGCGTTATCAGTATTACCGCGACACGGAGACTAACGACGGCATTGGCCAAAATACCTTGCCTTCGCAGGCTTATGACACGACCACCACCGAACACACCATTCAGATCGGTGACACGCAGGTCTTTGGCGCGAAGGTGGTTAACGAAACCCGTTTCCAGTTTCTGCGGGATAACAATAGCCAGACCTCATTGGATACGAATCCGGAGGTCAGCGTATTGGGCGCATTTACCGGCGGCGGCAACGGTACTCTTACCACCGACTACCAGAATCACTACGAGCTACAGAACTACACATCGGTGATCCACGGCAATCACACGACTAAGTTTGGTGGACGCTTGCGCGCGGAGCACGAGGATAGCAACACTACCTCCGGTTACAACGGCACGTTTACATTTTCCTCCTTAAACGGAGCCACGGATACGCCCGCCAATTGCCTAACCGATCTTGGCACCAATCCCAATCCGAATCCGCCTTGCCCCATCTCGTACCAGTATGCGGCGCAACAGCTTGCCCTTACTGGCACTCCAACGCTGGCTACGCAACTCTTCATTACTGCATGCGCGGCGAACGGTACTTTCACAACCTGCAACCCGAACGCCGCAGTCACGACTTATGACGCCGGCCTCTACGTGCAGGATGATTGGAAGGTTCGGTCAAATATCACTCTCAGCTTTGGATTGCGCTACGAAGTGCAGAATGACATTCGTGATCACGTGGACCTCGCTCCGCGCTTCGGTCTCGCCTGGGGCGTCGGCGGCAGAAATGGTCCTCCCAAGGTTGTGATTCGTGGCGGGATGGGAATCTTCTACGATCGCTTCCAGGAGACGCAGATTCTTCAAGCGTATCGGTTGAACGGCGTCCTGCAGCAGGAATATGTCATTAACAATCCCACATGCTTCCCGGGAATCGATCAGCCTTTCAATCCCTCCTCGCTTGCTACGTGCGGCACGGTCAGTTCCAGTACTTCAACGGTCTACCAGATCAGTCCCTCGTTGTATGCTCCGTACACCCTGCAGTCGGCCATCAGCGTGGAGCGGCAGGTCACTAAGTCTGCGACTCTGTCGGTCACTTATCTGAATTCACGCGGCTTCGATCAACTGCTCAGCGTCAATGCCAACGCGCCGTATCCCGGCACGCCCTGCAATCCATGCGTGAAGCCGAACCCGAACGCGGGCAACATTTACCAGTACGTATCTGAAGGCGTGTTCCGGCAGAACCAGTTGATCGTGAACACGAATATTCGCGCCGGTACCAAGCTTCAGCTGTTTGGCTACTACACGCTCAACTACGCCAACAGCGATACGGCCGGCGTCACGAGTTTTGCGTCGAACTCTTACGACATCAGCCAGGACTACGGCCGGGCAGCGTTCGACATACGCCAGCGCCTGTTCTTGGGCGGCTCCATTGCAGCCCGGTATGGAATTCGTCTGAGTCCGTTTTTCGTAGCATGGTCCGGTTCGCCCTTTAACATCACGACCAGCAGCGATTTAAATGGAGACTCACAGTTTAACGACCGTCCGGCGCTTGCTCCCGGAGCCAGTTGCAGCGATCCAAATATTTATTGCACGCCGCTGGGCACGTTCAACGCCGCTCCCACGGCTGGTGAAAAGCTTGTGCCGATTAACTACGGAACCGGCCCTTCGCACGTCGCCCTGAACCTGCGGCTCAGTAAGACTTTCGGATTCGGCCCGAAGCTAAAAAGTACCGCAGGCAATCAGGGGAACCAGGGGGGCCCGGGCGGCGGAGGAGGTGGCGGCCGGGGTGGTGGAGGCGGTCCGCGTGGTCCTCTATTCGGCGGTGGTCCTTCGTTCGGTGGTCCGGGTTCTGATCGCCGTTACAATTTCACGCTGAGTGCTTCGGCACGCAATATTTTCAACAAGGTGAACCTGGGCAATCCCGGCGGAGTTCTAGGCTCGCCATTCTTCGATAAATACAACAGTCTTCAATCCGGTCCATTCTCCACGGGTGTGGCTGTTCGCCGTATTGACTTGCAGGCGAGCTTCAGTTTTTGAACAATTGCGGATGACTCGCGGCTGCTCTCAGGTCATAGGTGTTAGATCCTGGACCACAACCTCACACTTAATATCTAAGAGCTGACACCTGATCCTTTGTCTCCCTTCTCGACCACAAGACGCCAGTTTCTTAAATGGAGCGCCGCCGCTGCTACAGTCGCGCTTGCTGCAGATGGAATCTTGTTGGAGCCGAACCGTCCTCGCCTCGTGCGGCAGAGTTTTTCCCTTTCGCGCTGGCCGGAACAATTGGATGGTTTTACGATCGCGCTGCTCAGCGATTTTCATTACGACCCATACTTCTCGATCCATCCGTTGCACGCCGCTATTCCTATGGTCAACGGTCTTCGTCCCGACCTGATCGTGCTCGTCGGCGACTTTGTTTCAGCGCCGTCTTTCGGAGACGTCAGGAAAGCGGCATTCGCCGCCGAGCCATGTGCTCGCCTGCTGCGGCAGATGGCTGCTCCTCAAGGCCTTTGGGCCGTCATGGGAAACCACGATGCGGACACCGACCCCGAGCACGTCACTCGCGCGCTTCAGGCCGAGAGCATTCAGGTTCTGGCGAACCAGTCGCACGCAATCGAGCGCAACGGCACGCGCGTTTGGCTCGCCGGAGTAAATGACGTGCTCGGCGGAACCGCAGATTTGCAGGAGACCTTGCGTCACGTCCCCGCAGGCGAGGCCGTCATTCTGCTCGCACACGAACACGACTTCGCCGACGAAGCTTCACGTTTTCCTGTCGACCTGCAGCTTTCAGGGCGCTCTCACGGAGGCCAGGTGAGAATTCCGCTGCTACCTCCGCTCTATCTGCCGAGCATGGCGAAGAAATATGTTTTGGGAAGATACCAGGTCGGTCCACTCGCGCTTTACACCACCGCCGGACTGGGAACTGTGGGAGTGCCGGTGCGCTTAAATTGTCCCCCCGAAATTACACTGGTGACTCTCCGGCACTCGGCCGGGAAATAGCCGTCTAAACGGGCCACCGAGTCTGAAATATGCAACCGCGTTCACATTGAAAATCCTGTGCGTCAGACACTCCCCCTTTAACCCACTGATAGCCAAACACTTAACTCCGCATCAGCGTGGCACCAGACTTGCCGATAAGTATAAGGCGCTGTTTGTGTTGGTCTGAAGGGTTCCAAGAAAATGCTTCGTCGCGTCTGGCCATTGCTTCTGATCATAGCCGCTCCCGCCAGCAGCGCCGCATCTGTGCAGGCTCCGTCTCCGCGACTGCGGCAGGCTCCCTTGACCGAGCGTGAGCACCAGACATGGAAGACGCCGAAGCGTGCCGCCGAGTTCAGCGATGTCCCGCACGTGAGCGCTCGAGCGCGCTGCGAAGCTACGCAACCGCCGGAGGCCTTAACCACGCCCGATCCTCTGCTGGTTCCGACCGGAACAGGGCTGAAAGTCAAAGTGAGCTTCATCATCGGCGCCGACGGGCGAGTGCATAGTCCTCTGATTCTGCAAAGCGTTGGTCCCGTTGGTGACCGCAACGTACTGCGAACCGTACGCACCTGGCGCTACCGTCCCGCGACCTGCAACGGCGTGCCCACGGAGGCGGAAGGGAAGATCGAGTTTTCCCGCCGCTGAGATTCCGCCCGCTAGTGCTAACCCTTCGGCTTCATTCAGGGCAGGCTCCGCTTGAGCTAAAATGACGGCAGTAGCGCGGTCTGAATTGTGGACAGAGATAGATTTCCAAGAGACATTCGAGATCAAGACAAGAGGCAGGCCAAGCCACCCGGCTTGACTCCTGCGCAGGATGCCGAAGGTGTGCCGAGCATCGGCCCGCACAATCCTGCGTTGGGCGAGATTTATCAGCGTCTCTACCCGGAGATGCGCCGGCCGAAGCCCAACCAGGAAGCGATTGCCGCGGCTCTGCAAGCCATGCAGCGCCTCACCATGGAGGCGGATTCCGAAACCGTCTCGGAGGATGCCACGCAAGAAAGTATCGTGAATGCTTCCACTGCCTGTCGCGTTTGCGGACATCGCAATCGCGAAGGCAATAAATTCTGCGGCGCGTGCGGACTCCCGCTCGCAACCGCGTCACATTCGCCCGACTCCACACCTCAAGCTGCGGCAACATCTAACCTCGACAACGACGAAGGCACTTTGGCCCAAGCTCCGCCACTAGCGACCGAAGCCAAAGACGAGGTACATCCTGCTCCGGGCGCTCCTGCGGGCACGCACCATTATCATCATCATTACCATCACCACTATTTCCAGGGAGGAACTGGCGACGTTGCCACAGTTGCGGTGCGAGCGAACGCTCCTGAGAGTGCGCGGGAAGCGGACCGCATGAGAGTTGCTGCCGCGGCAAAAGGCGAACCAATGAGTCGCGGCGAGGCCTCAGTGCGGCGGCTTACTCAGGAATGGGTTCTGGCTTGTAATACGCGGCAACTCGATGAGTTGATCGAACTTTATGCGCCCGACGCCGTGGTATTGCGATCGAATCTGCCTCCGATTCGCGGTGCGGTGGCCGTGCGCGAGTTTTTCTATTCGGCTCTCGAAGCTGGCTTGGGAGAAGTAGCGGTCGATCCGCTTCGAGTGGATGTCTTGGGAGATCTGGCTCACGAAGTTGGACGTTACAGCGCGTTGGTTCCGGGCGCTACCGGCAAGCGCCGCGAAGAGCGCGGCAAATATCTCTGGGTCTTCGCCAAGCAGACGAGCGGGGATTGGAAGCTGGTTTCGGAATGCTGGTCGAGCGACCTGACGCTTTCCGGTGCCGAATCTGATATTCCCAAGACAATTACTTCTTCGGCGAAGATGCAGCCTCGAAGAGGCTAGGTGCCAGGTCATAGGTGTTAGGTCTTAGGCCCAACAGGGCCCTAAACCACGCTGAGCTTTTGCAAATCGCTGCGCAACTGTTCCAGGGTTTGCATCTGGATCGTTTGCATCCCTAGTTTCGCGGCGCACTCGAGGTTGAGCGCCCGGTCGTCGATGAAGCAGCACTCTTCCGGATTGATCTGCGTAATCTCGGTCGCGAGGCGATAAATGCCGCTCTCCGGTTTGCGTAGCCCAACGAAGCAGGAGCTGACGAACAACCGGAAGATTTCTCGCAGACCAAATTTCTCGATGCGGTACAGGTTCAATTCGCGAGACTCATTGTTGATCGTGCCCATGAAGTATTTTCCGGAAGCGGCCAGAGTGCGCGCGAAGGTGAGAACCTCCGGTATGGGCTCCGACAGCGAGAACATGAAATCCCGAAATTCGTCGCGGGTGAACGGACGATCGCGGTAGAACACGGTGTGATCCAAATATTCGTCCAGCGTGATCTTGCCGCGCTCAAATGATGAGACCACCATTTCGTGCCGCGCATGAAACTCATTTTCATCGAGATGAAAGCGTTCGACCGCAGCCATGCGTTGCGTGTGATCCCACGCGTTGCTGAGCAGCACCCCTCCGACGTCCCAAAAGATGGCGTGAATTTGCGACACTGATGAAATCCTCCAACCGAAATGTTACTAGCTCTCGTCATTCCGAGCCGTTCTTTCGCGCGCGGCTCCAGCATCATACAATTGCCCCAGCGCTAGGGAAAGAACAGCATTTCCGTTCCCGTGGGCCTGTTGTACACTGTGTAGCCTTGTCTCCAAGTCTGCGGAGGGAATTTTCTGGATCAGAACCAGTTGGATCAGAACCCGTCAGTGACGGATCTTTCGCCGGTTGCGGCGGCCTATGAAGGTGCCCCCGACATGACGTGGCTGAACCGCCGGCTGCGGGACTTGCTGTTGCATGCACCCTCGGCGATCGGTATCACGGCGGGTCCGGAGCATCGTTGGGCCTATGTGAACATCGCGCGGGCAAAAATGGCGGGCCGGGCCGGTCCCGAGGACTTCATCGGGAAAACCGCGCGCGAGACTTATCCGGAACTGGAAGGGCACCCATTCTTCGATGGGCTGGACAAAGTTTATAAAACTGGCGTGCCGTTCATCGGAAGAGAATTGCGCGCCCCCTTCAGGCGGGGGCCAGACGGGGCAGAAGATGAAGCATACCTTGATTGCGTTTATCAGCCGATTCGCAACGATGAAGGCAAAGTTGAGGGCCTTCTGATTCACACCGTCGAAGTGACCGGACAAGTGCTGGCGCGCCGGGAGGTTGAACAGGCCAATGCTAGCGAACGGCAGGAGCGTGCCGCGGCCGAGTTCGAGAGAAACCAGCTGCGCGAACTGTTCAAGCAGGCTCCGGCCGGAATCGCCATTCTCAACGGTCCCGAACATCGCTGGTCGTTTGTGAATTCGACATATTGCAAAATTGTGGGCCGTTCGTCCGAAGAGCTTCTGCAGCGAACCATTCGGGAAACGCTGCCCGAATTGTCCGGTCAGACTTTTTTTGAACTCCTCGATGGCGTTTACCGCAGCGGTATTCCTTATCTCGGCAGGAATGTGAAAGCGGTTATTAATCGCGGCCCAGGACGGGCGCCCGAAGACGCATATTTCGATTTCATTTATCAGGCCGTGCGCAAGCCCTCGGGAGAAATTGAAGGCTTGATGGTGCTGGCTGTGGACGTTACCGAGCAGCACAATGCCAGGAGTCTGCTGGAGTCGCGGGTTCAGCAGCGCACGCAGGAACTTAAGCAGGCGCATGAAGCGTTGCGGACTCTCTCTGGCTCGCTGATGCAGGCGCAAGATGAAGAGCGCCGGCGGGTAGCACGCGAGTTGCACGACAGTGCCGGACAGTACCTTGCCGCCGTGCAGATGAATCTCACTGCGTTAGGGAATCTGGTGGGGGCATCTCTGGGCGAGGGTGCGCAGACTCGTCTGGCGGACACCATCGATCTGGTGGATCGATGCACAGCGGAGATACGGACTCTTTCCTACCTTCTTCACCCGCCGTTGTTGGACGATGTTGGATTGGCCTCCGCCATTTCATGGTACGTTGAAGGTTTTTCGCAGCGTAGTGGAGTGGCCGTAAGCGTCGACATGCCCAAGGATTTGGCGCGTCCCTCGCCGGAAGTTGAGACTGCGCTTTTTCGCATTGTGCAGCAGAGCCTGGCCAACATTCATCGGCATTCCGAGAGCAAAGTGGCGCGCATCCGCTTGACTGTTGAAGACAGGCGGCTTGCAATTGAGATCTCGGATGAGGGAAGGGGCTTTCCGCCAGAAGTGATGTCCAAATTTCGTGCGAGTGGACAGCTTCCCGGCGTCGGCATTTCAGGCATGCGGGAGCGAATGAACGCTCTGCGCGGGACCTTCGATGTGATCTCCAGTGAGTCGGGAACTACCGTCAGGGTCAGCGTGCCGACAGGGACAGCGGCCTGACACTTCTGCCTTCAGCAACCGCTGGCTTTCTGCGACCTCACGATAGAATTCGCTTTCAAAGATTAGGAACCCCAACGCTCGTCCCTTCAGAAACGGGGAGACAAGTGCGCCGCAACCCTTACGTTATCCGAAGGTTCTAGTGTTTGTAGACCGTTGTGTCGACGTGGTAGTTGCGCCAGTCGAACCAATAATCTTTCAGCGCGGGAACGCGGTCGAGACATTTTCCTTGCGCTGGACCGGATGTGGCGCACCCTTGGAAGTTCCACTGGCTGTCGATGAGTGTGTCGAGTAGCGTCCATGTTTTGTTTTCACTTTTGTCATCAGGACTGGAATTCGTCTGCAGAAAGAATTCGGCGTCGCGGCCGTCGACGCGGCTGACGAATACACGGAAGGATTTGCCGTCGGGGCCGAGGACTAGCAGCAGCGGCGCGCCGTTCACGCGGTCAAGAACCGGAGATTGCTTGGCGAAAGTTTCCCACGGATATGCACGTGCGGCGCCGTTGATAGTAACTCCGATAACCACATCCCGCGATTTGAGTTCGGTGCCCGGAAAGCTGATGACAACCGGGAGCTTGGCTACGTCGGGCTCCCAGTTGGGATCGTATTCTTTTGTGTACTTGGCGATTGGCGACAGCACCTGTCCGGCTGGAGATTCGCTTCTCCATTCACCGAAAGTTAGTTCGTCGCTGAGTACCAGTTCGAGCGCTGCGCCTTGCAGTGGTCCATAGATGGCCTTGCCCGTGATCTGCTGCCACCATGTTCCAGTTTCTTCGTCGCGCATCAGGAAGTTCTGGTTGTTGATGCCAGCCAGGTAAAAATGCAGGGCTCTCCCGCTGACCGTCCGCGTCCACACCAGACCGGTGTGACAGAGCGTTCAATACGTTACGGCGATCGGAACGCCTGCGACTACGTCGTTGAGGATGTGATGGTAAGCCATCTGGCTGATGGGATAGGCGCGGGCGTTGTTGCCGAGACGAACAGCCAGGATCATTTCTTTGGCGTCGAGTTTGCTCTCGGATTGCGCCACGAACTGCGGGCCGGCAATGGGATGAAACATCCATTCAAAATAGTTTTGACGCGCCATAACAGCTGAAAAAGTAACGATCAGCAGAGCGAACACGATGAGTACCTTGCGCCAACGGCCGACCGTTTTCCAAAGCGCGAAGGCCAGGAAAAAGCATGCTACACCTGTGATCAGCGTGCCGAGCGGAGCGCGCTGGCGCAAGGCCATCGCAAGCAAGAGCGGGCGCGGCGCTTGGTAACGGAAGGGACGAATGATGAAAGCGGGAATAAAGAATAGGGCAACGGTGGCGAAGGCGCATGCGGAGAAAAGAATCCAAAGCCAAAGGGAAGTACGAGCTCGATCTGTTCTGTGAACAGCTTCCTGATTTGCCGAAGGTGCGCTCATTGGACGTACGATTCTAACCCGGGTTTGTCACAGAAAGAGCGCCGCGCAGCGGACTAGTATAAAAAAATGGAAACGCATCTGAATCGGTTTGCTGGCCATCAAAAGCCTATTCTTCGGCAATCCCTGGTTAGGCCTTCCCGCAGAGAACACGAGAAAAATTGTGCAACCCGCAGGCTCAGAGATGGGACAGCGGGCATATGACCCTGGTAACTTGCCGCCGGAACTCGGGTGAACCTACGATGATAGACAGGTATGACTCTCTCATCTTTATTGGTGTGCGTCGACGACGCCGCGGCGCAGACGCTGCGGAGTTCTCTGGAAGAGCTAAGGATTCAGGTCGAAATGTGCCCTGACGCGGTGCGTGCAGCCGTGCGCCTGGCGCAAGATCGCTTTGACCTTCTTATTGTTGATTGCAAAAGCAAGGCGGACGTGGTTTCCATCCTGCGTGAATGCCGTTCCTCCCGAGCGAATGAGTCGACCCTGGCTATAGTAGTGGCGGAGCAGGAAGACATCCGGGACATGTTTTCCCTCGGCGTAAACTTCGTGCTGTACAGGCCCTTGGCCTCTGACCGGGTGATGAGCAGCTTGCGGGCGGCTCAGGCAGTGCTGTACCGCGACAAGCGCGGCAAAGCCCGGGCTCCCGTGCACACTCATGCGACGATCGACTACGCCGGTGGCGAACAGGAGCGAGCTACCCTTGTAGATCTGTCGGAAGACGGGATGGCGGTAAATTTTGGGAAAAGGCTACCCCCTGCCAGCAAAGTTTATTTTCAATTTCAATTACCGGGGCAGACGGCGCGGGTGCGGCTCTCCGGCCAGGTAGTGTGGCAGGATTGGAACGGGCGTGCCGGGGTACAGTATGTGGACGTTCCTCAGACTTCACGCCGGATTCTGCACGACTGGTTGCAGAAAAACCTGGCCGATGCCACGAAGCGGGAGTTGGCGGCTGAGTCTGTGGAAGTGGAACACTCGACACGGCCGGAAAAAGATGCAAAGGTGGAAAGGCAGGTTGAAGAGAAAGAGAAGCAGAGCAAGTCGCCGGACGCGAAGAACCGGAACGAAAAAGCGATTTCTCGACTGCGAGCAGAGCCGGACAATCGTCGCGGACAAACTCGATATGCCTGCCGTCTCGGAGCGGAGGTTTATCAGCAGGGCAGTTCGGTTCGGAACTACTGTCACCTGAGCGATCTGAGCCCAGGCGGATGCTATTTGGAAATGCCCCTGGCTTTTCCGACCGGCAGTGCTGTCGAGATCACGGTGCGCACGCAGGAAATGAAGTTGCGGTTGGCAGGCAAGGTGAAGGCGTCGCATCCCGGCTACGGGATGGGCGTCTCGTTCACCCTGAATAGCAAGGATGAACGCCACGGAGTGCAGCAGTTGATTGACTTCGTCGCGGCTACGGCCGAAAGCACCAGCTAGGTTCTCAGTTCTCAGTTCTCAGACTAATTTCGCTAAAGATTCTTCTGTGCGAAAGAAAGTCAAGGTTTCGCGTTTCGCAGGGCTCAGAGGCAGAATTTTTCTAGTCGTGCAATTGACCGTAGACTGACAACATCCCTCCACATATGGTTGGCGTGGTACTGTCCACTATTGCCGCTGCGGTGCAGTTGACGTCGATCCCTCCGGGTACGCCCGGGGCGTAGCCCGGCGTGCCGCCCTGGACAAACACTAATCCGCCAGCCACAGTGGGGACGGCAAATTTCACCGCGCCAGGCCCAAGGTTTGCAGTGCCGGTCGAGCTTTTCCATAATTCGCTCAGGACTGGATCACTAGCGGGTCCTGGGATCGCATTGTAGACGAACAGCGTCGCGGGCCTGGCAGCGGCAGCTGAATTGGAGAGCGGATGCCATACGCCGAAGCCGCTGGCATCGATGGCCCACAGTAGCGCGGTTGAAGCGTCTGACCCATCCCATGAGACCACGGGGATCGGACCCGGGAAGGCAAATTTCAGAGGTAGTTTCTCGATAGCGCCTACGGTGTTGAAAGAGCCCGTGATTGAACTGGCTTGATAGACGGTGATGGGATCGTTGGCTCCGGCGACATAAAGATAATTTTCCGGATTGGCGGAGTTGCCTGCCCAGAACGCCTCGGTTCCCATAATGCCTGACGATGCAAAGATCGTATTGAGTTCGCCTTGTTCCTTTTCTGTTTTTTCGGCTGCATTCACTCCCTGAAAGCATTGAGCGATGGCACCGTTGCCGGGAGTGGCTGACTCGGTGCAGGCGGTGAGCGTGGGGTTTGAACCAGCCGTGCAATCGTAACCGCAGCCATCGAACCCGCCCATTACGTCTTGCAGCGTTGATCCGGTCTGCGTTTCGTAGCAGACTCCGTAGATAACTCCTTCTTTACCGCCCGCCACCAGTTCATTGTTCGTCCCACACAGCGGAGAAGCTGTGACCGGGGAAATAAGCGTGACCCCACCGGAGCCAAGATCATAATCGCCTGTGGGCGCTTCCAAAGTGAGCTTATTGGCGAGCGGACAGCTATCTGGACCGTAGGCTGCACACAACGTGACCGTCACCAGATCGAGATTAAGATCTGCCACGTCATTGGGAGTGTAGTAGTCAACGGCCGCGAGCCCCGAACTTGTAGTGGCGATCTTGACCACGCTTTCTCCAAAAGCTGTGCTGCCGTTCCAGGTTCCATTACCCACGGCCACGTAGATGTTTCCTGCACTATCTACGGCGGGGGCCACCCCCGACATCCAGATTCCACCTTCGTGATTTGTTGCACCGCCCTCGGTATCAAATACCCAGTCAGCGCCGACTGGAGCGAAGCTGTTCGTGCTGTAGGTATAGGTAAGTCCCGCAACGTACCCACTGTAGGGCGGAGTGTCGCAGAACGAGCCGAAGGCGACGTACAGATTGACAACCCCGGGAGCTGGACTGAACATGGCCAACCCGGGCCGCTGATTTTCATGGGTCGCGGTGACGCCGGTATGAAAAGCGCCCGACAAGTCGTAAGGAGCGCTACTGCCGTTGGTTAGTTCGGTGCCGGAATTTATGTTGATCGCGTGGAGGCGGTAGGTGTACGTCATGCTTGCCGTTTGGTGTGCGCTCACCACATACATTACCGGAGGCGTAACGGAAGTATCGATCACCGGCGTTCCAGTAATACCGCTTTGCGGCGTGAGGTTATTGCACGGTGCGCCGCTATGATTCACCGGCAGAGCGGTAAATGGAATCGCAAACTCGCCCGCCTGGTTCAGATTGAGCATCCAGCATTGCGTAAGCGAAAAGGTATATCCCGTGGTGGATAAGGTGTAGGTCCAAGTAAAGGCGTAGACGGAATTGTTCTCGGTTGCTACCAGCACAATATTCTGGGTGCCGGAGCAATTTGCGCCCATGGCTACACCGGAAAGATACAGTGGCTGAGCATAAATTAAGCCGTCAACGGCTCCGGTCGCTCCGCCGGCCGCGGGTGTGAGGAGGCCAAAGTTCGCGGCGCGTCCTGTTGGGAACAGCGATGGACTGAGCGTAGATTCCTGCGATTGCACACCATCGCGCATGTTGTCGTAGTGATACGTGGAGACGCAGGGGCCGGTGGCACAGGCTCCGGCCTGCGCCTTGGCGTTGAGCGCGGCCAGGATGGCCAACATCACAACAACGCACATCTGAAGGAGAAGACGAAAGGGGCCCATGAAGCCTCCTGTGGTAATTCTGAATTTTCTTACGGGGGAGCCAATCGGGGGAGTGGCGCTGCTAAAAAAGGAGGTAACAGCATGACGCTTCGCGCGGCGGCTGTCAAGGGCCGAAGACATAAAAGCCCGGAAGTGGCCTTAAAGTGCCGCCCGTTTCGATTATTCGCTGGAGGGCTAACACATGAGCATCTTCTCCGTCCAAAATGTCATGCGGCTTCCGATTGCGCTGTTACTGCTGGCAACTGCGCCGTTTGGCCAATCCCCGGCTCGCCAGCTTTCCCCCCAAATTCCTCAGGATGATGCGATCCGCATTCGTGAGTTTTACCGGCTCGCGGACAAAATCCAGAATCAGATCTGGCCGAATTGGGATAAAGTGCCTGCGCCCCTGATGCTGGTGACAGAAAACACCGAGTTCCTGACACATCATCCCGCGCCGCCGAAGGAATTCACGAAGGTCGACGGCGGATTCTATGAGCGTCCGCGCCAGTTCCCAACCGCGCTGTTAGCAACCTTTCCAGCATTCGGGCCGCCCTCCGTCATCGTAATCGGCGAGCCGAAAAACACGGAGAGTAAAACAAGCACGCCCTGGCTCGTCACGCTGATGCACGAGCACTTTCACCAACTGCAGAACGCGCAACTGGATTACTACAAAGGCGTCGAGAGCCTGGGATTAAGCCACGGTGACCAGAGCGGCATGTGGATGTTGAACTATGCCTTTCCTTACGAGAATCCTCAAGTTGCTGAGGGCTTCGGCCACCTTCGCGATCTTCTCTTGACTGCTGTAAGCGAAAAGGATGATGTCGCATTCGCGAAGCTGGCGAAGCAGTATGCCTCCCAGCGTCGGGAGTTTCTGGCGCAGCTTTCAGCAGACGATCACAAATACTTTAGCTTCCAGATCTGGCAGGAGGGAATCGCCCGCTATACGCAGATCATGGCGGCTGAAACCGCGGTATCGTACCAGGCGAGTGAAGAGTACAAGGCTCTGCCCGATTTTGAATCGTTCGTTGCTTATGCCGCGAGAGCGAGAAGGGAAACACTCGATGAACTCAAGCACGCCGATCTGGCAAAGGGGAAGCGCGTCGTTTTCTATTCGTTCGGCGGGACGGAAGGCCTGCTTCTCGACCGGCTCGATCCGAAGTGGAAGAGCGAGTATTTTCTGCGAATGTTTTCCACTGATTCGTATTTCGAGACGCAATAGCTGGCTATTTTGACCGGGTCGTTTCTTCCTCTACGGCTTTCTTGAAGTAATCCAAGGACATTCGGAGACCTTCCGCCAGCTGAATCTTGGGTTCCCATCCCAGCAATTGCCGGGCCTTGGTGATGTCGGGACGGCGCTGCTTGGGATCATCCTGCGGAAGAGCTTCGTAGCTGATCTTGCTCTTTGATTCGGTCACTCGTAAGACCTGCTGGGCACATTCGAGAATTGTGAACTCGTTGGGATTGCCGATGTTCACCGGAAGATGCTCCGAGGATTTCGCTAAACGCATGAAGCCATCGATTTCGTCGCTGACGTAGCAGAAGCTTCGGGTCTGGCTGCCGTCGCCATAAACGGTGAGGTCCTCGCCGCGCAGGGCCTGCTTCATGAAGTTGGGAACGACGCGTCCGTCGTTGAGTTGCATGCGGGGGCCGTAGGTGTTGAAGATGCGCACGATGCGTGTGTCGACTTTGTGATAGCGGTGATAGGCCATGGTGACGGCTTCAGTGAAGCGCTTGGCTTCGTCGTAGACGGATCGCGGGCCGATGGAATTCACATTGCCCCAATAAGTTTCTTTCTGGGGATGTTCGAGCGGATCGCCGTAGCACTCAGAGGTCGAGGAGACCAGATACTTTGCGCCGTATTTAAAGGCGACATCGAGAGCGTGAAAGGTGCCGAGTGAGCCGACTTTCAGTGTGGGAATGCCATGCAGCGTGTAATCGACTGGGCTGGCTGGGCTGGCGAAGTGAAAGACGTAATCAACGCGACCCACATCGAAGGGTTCGCAGATGTCTTTTTCTATAAACTCGAAGGCCGCGTCATTGCGGAGACGCTCTAGATTCGCGCGGCGGCCGGTGAGCAGGTTGTCGACGACGACTACGCTCCAGCCTTCGGCGAGCAGCGCATCGCAGAGATGAGATCCCAGGAAACCGGCGCCGCCGGTGACCAGTGCGCGTTGGCGGCTCATGCTCTACTGGCGCCGTTCTTGAGGGCGGCAGGCGCTCCCTCGGCATGAGCGGCCGCGCGTCCGACACTGTAATAGGTGAAGCCGTAAGCTGCCATCACATCGGGGTGATACAGGTTACGGCCATCGATCACGATGGGGTATTTGAGTTCCTGCTGAAGCCGGCGAAGATCGAGGTTGGCGAACTCTTCCCACTCGGTGAGGATGATCAGGGCATCGGCGTTATGCGCCGCTTCGTAGGCCGAGTTAGCGAACTTGATGCCGGAAGTGATGACCTCCTGCGCGCGATCCATGGCGGCAGGATCGTAGGCCGTGATCTTGCAGCCTTCCTGCAGCAATGCCTGCACGATGGCTATGGCAGGCGATTCCCGAATATCGTCGGTGCCACCCTTAAAGGCGAGACCGAGAACCCCGAGATGTTTGCCGCGGAGCGTCCAGAGGGCGCTGCGCACTTTGCGCAGGAAGCGGTCGCGCTGGTCTTCGTTGATGCGCATGACTTCGTCGAGCAGGCGGAAGTCGTAGCCACATTCGCGGGCGACGGCTCGGAATGCCATTACATCTTTGGGGAAACAGGAGCCGCCATAACCGATACCAGGATTCAGGAAGCGCGGGCCAATGCGGGTGTCAGAGCCGATGCCGTGGCAGACCTGGCTTACATCGGCACCCACGGATTCGCACACGGAAGCAACCGCGTTGATAAAGGAAATCTTCATGGCCAGAAATGCGTTGGAGGCGTGTTTGATCAGTTCCGCGCTCTTGGTGGTCGTGACAAGAATGGGCGCGGGGATGGAACTGCGATCGGGTTGCGGAATGGCCTCGGCACGCTGGTAGTATGAGCCGCTGGTGAGCGGGGCATAGATTTCGCGCAGCACGTCGGAGGCGCGTTCGGTGTCGCAGCCAACGAGGATGCGATCGGGAAATAGAAAGTCAGCGACGGCGCTACCTTCCCGCAGAAATTCAGGATTGGAGGCGACATCGAAGAACTCAGGATCGGCGCCATTGCGCAGAATAATCTTGCGAACCCAGTCACTCGTGTAAACCGGAACCGTGCTCTTTTCGACAATGACTTTGTATCCGTTGATGGCGCCGGAAATCTCGCGGGCTACCGACTCAACGTATGAAAGATCGGCATCGCCGCGATCGGTGGGCGGAGTTCCTACAGCGATGAAAATCGCCGCGCTGGCCCGCACTGCCTCCTGCAAATCGGCTGAGAATTCCAGGCGATGGCCGCGGTGACGGTTCAGCAGTTCCGGCAGAAACTTTTCGTGGATGGGGACTTGACCGTCTTTGAGATCGGCTAGCTTGCGTTCGTCATTGTCGACAAGAATGACGTCATGACCGAGGTCGGCAAAGCATGCGCCAGCCACCAACCCTACGTATCCGGAACCGACGACAGCGATCCGCATATTCAAGCTCCAGGAACTGAGAGTCTGGAAAGGGTTATGCTTTCGGACCTTTCCGAAGAAAAAGCGCTGGGCCAGCTAGAAAAAATAACTTGGAAATCATTCTAACTCTTCGCAATATTAGTTGATTTTAACATTCCCGGATGGCAATAGAGACAGAGAAACGAATCCCAATTGGCTATTTTTGCTCCTTCTTGCCGTTTTGGGACTTCTCCTCAGTCAGCGACTAAAAGAAACAGCGGGTTTGCGGCATCTGGTTCGAGGGTCGCTTTTGCACAATGTGTAAAGTGAATGCATATTGACAACCCATGGTTTTGGGGCGAAACTCCGCTACAGAAGCACACTCGCAATCTGATTGTGGTTGGCAATGCCTGATCATCCTGCGCCGGAGACGGAGTTTCCCAACTTGCAAGGAAGCGGTTCGAGCGCCGAATCCGACCTCGGCGAACTGGCCGCGTTGTTTGCTGCGCATGGCGGCGGCGATCTTTCGGCTGAAGTTTCAGCCGATCTCGCCCTCGAGATTGTGCTCAATGAAATTGTTGAGCAGGCGTGTCTGGCCACGGGTGCAACCGGCGCTGCGATTGTGCTGCTCCGGGATGGCGAGATGGTCTGCCGCGCCAGCAGCGGCGCCAATGCTCCGGAGTTGGGCGCGCCATTGGGCAGCGAATCCGGCCTGACGGCGGAATGCGTCAAGATACGGCAGGTGCAGCGTTGCGACGATGCGCAGACTGACCCGCGCGTCGATGCGGAGGCTTCTCGAAGTTTGGGAGTGCGATCAGTAATGGTCTTTCCCCTGCTGCGGAACGGAGAGATGACCGGAGTCCTAGAAATTTTTTCTTCGCGGCCCGGGGCGTTCGGCGATCGGGATGAACTTACGCTGGAAGCGCTGGCTCACCGGATAGTGAAAAACCTTGATCGAGCGAGCGAAACGGCATCGGTACCACCCAGCACTGTGACGTCCCACGCTGCAGCGAATACTGCGACTCACAATTTATCAACGGAAGCGGTCGAGCCGCCGGCAGTGGCTTTCGCGGAGGAGTCGAGCGCGGATTCCAACAGAAGCTTGGAGAAGCTGGAGAAGAAAGAACACAACGACGTTTTCCCCGAGACTGAGCAGAGTCCGCGAACCGGCTTCGACGTTGTGACCATGGCGCTGGTCGCAGCCGTGGTGGCCTGTGCGATTCTGCTAGGCACGTTGGTGGGAGTGCGCTTGGGCTGGCGAAGAGTCACGGGCGTGCGGGAGCAGGTCATCAAGTCAGCCGGCGCGGGGTTTAGTAGTCGAAGCACCGCGAATAGTAGCGCAGCGCAGGACGCGGCCGCGCCGAACAACAGCACGCGGGCGAGAGAGCCTGCAACCACGGCGCCTTCAAGCTCCGACGTAGACGAAGCTGAGAATGCGAAAAGTGCTGACAGTGGTAAAAGAAATACGGCGACACCGAACACTCCTCCAGCCGGTGCGAAAGATTCTCCGCCGCCCTCAGGGAGCCTGCTGGTTTACGAAAATGGAAAAGAGGTCTTCCGCATGCCGCCCGCGGCCGAAGGAGAAGTTGCGAAGACTTCCCATGGTTCGCCGAGTGTTCCGAGAGGTGTGCCTGGAAGTGTGCAGCGGGCTTCCGCTCTAGAACCAGCGGGAATTGTTGAGTTGCCGCCGGACGCGGCGAATGGCAGCCTGCTCCATCGGGTCGAACCGGAATATCCCGAGGAAGCTCGGCAGCAGCGGATTCAAGGAGCAGTAGTGCTGGAGGTGCGAATCGGTCGCGACGGCGCAATTCAGGATGTAAAGCTGGTCAGCGGCCAGCCCCTGCTGGCTGATGCTGCCATCGCTGCTGTGAAGCAATGGCGATTCAAGCCGCGCGTGCTGAAGGGGCAACCGGTCGAGATGCAAACCACAGTTACGCTCAACTTCAGAATGCCCGCCTAGCCTCTCCTCGGGAATTTGTCTGGGGGCGAACAGCAGAAAAGAAATCAACGAAAAGCGAAACGCCGGTGCGGATTGCGTCACATGAACTGTGAAACAACCGCACCGGCGACGTTTTTTACAGCGAATTCAGGAAGGCTAACAAGTTCGACAAGTCAGTCGAGTCCAGAGCTTGATAGTTTGCGATAACGGGAGCCGCTTCACCGCCATGCCTCAGAATCGCAGCCTTGATGGTTGTCGAACCATTATCGTGCATCAAGCCGCCGGCCTTCGTGAGCGTGTTGGATAAGCCCCACAATGGCGCGGTTCTCCACATGGTGAGCGTGGCCACGCCTGTGTTGTTGGGCTGGAAGGGAATTCCGCCGGAGTCACCCGATCCCATATTGTGGAGCAGGAAATCCGAATACGGATTGAATGTAACGTTGCTCAGAGCAGTGACTGTGCCCGTCTGTGACCCATTAGTAGTCTTCAATGTAACTTTGGGCTGAGTGGTGAAACTCTCCATGTGGCAAACACTACAGCCGATGTTATTGAACACTGTGAGCCCAGCCTCTGTCGCCGAAGTCGGAGGTTGCGGCGGTATGGGCGCCAATAGCGCCTGAAACTGGGTCATCTTGATCATGTTTACTTGTAGAACGTCCTGCGGAACGTTGGTGTCAGTGTTGCAGGAGCTTGGGAAGGGCAATCCCTGGGGTAGATGTTCATTCGGGAAGAACTGACTGGCGGTGCCGAAGAGGCTATTCGTGTTGGTGATCCCCAGCTCATTGAACTCGGCATTCGCGGTGAATTGGAACAAGGTAACGATATTGAGCTTCTGTCCGAATTTCCCAGGTCGGACGGTTCCGTTTTCATCGGGCACCATATTCGCGACGCCGCTGATGCCGTAGGGGTTTCCCGGGTTCCCGACATTTGCCAGAATCGCAGAGTCGGGGATGTTGTCGACCAATCCAAGACCAAACAGGTTGGGCGATCGAACAAGGCTTACCACGGTTGCATCGGCCGGAATTACTTCGTGGGGCAAATTTTGTGCGGTGCCTCCGCCAGACGGGGCTAAGGCTAACTCCGTGGATGTATATGTAAACGTTGTTGTCGTCGGGACGCTCACGATGGGGTAGGTGCCGTTGTAACCGGCAACACCCACGCCTAAGATCATGGCATTCTGTCCTACTTTGAAGCCGTGCGCGGCATTTGTGGTAATGGTGACGGTCGTTCCCGACTCGGTAGCTCCGCTGGAACTCGCAATATTCATGATATTGCAATTCGGAAGCGTGCCGAAAGCCGCATTTGACAGGCCGTGAATGATCGGGCCACCTTCATTCTCGGGATACGTTCCGTTGCCGTCGAGATAGTTGAAGGTGTTATCAGGATTCCATTTGCCATAACGGGTTCCGGTCAAAGGACCGGTGTCTCCTGCAGTACCGGTGAGTATGTTGACTCCGGCTCCGTGACAAGTGAAGCAACCCGGTTCCGTCGACACCGGGCCGAGGCCGCGGATAGGATCCCACTTGATGGCAAACAGGCCATAGCCGCCATTGAAGAGACCGGTCTGGTTCGATGTAAGTCCAGCGAGAGGACCGCCGAATTCACCGACAGTAGGCGGCGGAGGTGGCGGAAGAGCAGTGTTGGTGGCTGCCGCTGTGTGAAGCAGCCGCGAGGGGACGGCAAGAACGGCGAGACCTACCAGGATCAACACTGCGAGCAGGCGAACGGTACGAAAATTCATCGAAGTACTCCTTCACGTGGTCAAGTGTCCAAGTGCGAGATGGACTTCCAAGAGAAAAGAAGTCAGCATCACAAGTTTGTTGCGACCATGACGTGAACGTTGGGGGGAGGAGCGACGACTCAGCATGGGCCAGTCATGCACGACGCATTCTGCTACAGCCGTATCGAAATGCAATACACAGAACACTCTAGTTTTTCAGCGCAAAGCGCGAACTTGTCACCCAACTCGAAAAATCTAATTAGAGTTGCGATAGGGTTTGCTCCGGCCAAAGGGACCGGATGCCAGCGGGCATTTTGCTATTAAAGACTGCGCTTGTCAAGTGTGCAAAAACCTGCAATATCCGGTAAACACGGGGTGAAACCCAAATCTTGCGGCTGATTCAGCTAAGAAGAACGGCTGGCGGGGTATTAAAATTTTCTCAATGCGACAGTAATCGAGGGCTGAACAGGGCCTTTGTTCTCCAGTGAATCAACTCTATTTTATCGTCCGGAACCGGTTCGATGAAGTCTTTCTTCACTAGGGCTTTTTACCTCTTGCAGGAAGTTGCACGGCTGGTTAAACTCGCTTCACTGATGTAGATGCAAGCCACCGTATTCGGTGGTTCAGTGTTAATTCCCCCCCTAATTTGAATCGATGATCGGTAGAGTCGTCGATCCGACTTTTGCAAACCATAAGCACATCCGCGCATTTTTTTTGAAATTCCGCGAATGTGACTGAAAGGGCGGAGCTGTGAACGGAGAAGCAGGATTGATGGATGGATACCAGCCGGCGGTCGAGACCTCTGGGCTGCTAAGCCAACCGCGCTGGTACGCTGTTCGCACACGCTCGCGCCATGAAAAGCTAGTCGCGAAACAATTGCAGACTCAGGGAATTGAGTCGTTTCTTCCAGTGGTCACCCAGACCCACAACTGGAGCGACCGCCGGAAGCAAGTCGAAATGCCGTTGTTCTCCGGTTACGCCTTCCTTCGCATGATTCATTCTCCGGATGATCGCGTTCGGGTGCTGCGGACCCAGGGCGTGGTCAGTTTTGTCGGAGTCCAGGGTACTGGAACACCCATCCCCGATCATCAGATCGAATACATCAAGACTCTGGTTGCCAGCAGAATTCCTTATGAAGAGCGTCCGTTTCTCCGCGTGGGTCAGCGGGTGCGGGTTCGCGGCGGAGCTCTCGACGGCGTGCAGGGCATTCTGGTGGCGGAGAATGGTGATCGCAGCCTGGTGCTGTCAGTTGAGCCAATCCAAAGATCGTTGTATGTCCGCGTAGCTGGCTATGACGTTGAAGCCGTTTAGTGTTTCCCCTTCCAAAGTTTTTCTCCCTTGAATTTCAACCACACAGGAATTTGTTGCGAGGTCCTAAGCCCTATGAATCAATTAGAAAACAAACCAAAAATTAAGAACGACAATCCACTAACGAGAGAAGAGGTTTCTGCCGATAACCAGATTGTGGCGGATCAACCTCTGACCGACGCGCATTTTTCGCTTCGCAGCCTTCGGGCTGAGGCGGAAATCTACGCCATCAGCCGGACCCTTGAATATACCGGCTGGAACCGGCGCCGGGCAGCGCAGTTGCTGTCCATCAGCTATCGCGGAATTCTGTACAAGATTCGCCAGCACAACCTGACCCCGAGTGCGGTTCGGCAGGTGGCGCCTCTTGGGCAGACACTCAAAGTCGAGTAGCCGCGCGAGTCACAGGAACTACGGGCTCTTGATTTGGCCCGAAGAAAGTCATTATTCCCCCTGTGTCTTGTCGTGTTGCAAGAAATGCCCCCTAAGGCACACATTAAGAAACACAATTACGAGGGCGAATGAGTTACTCGAAAGATGGAGGTTTTGCAATGAAAACAATGAATACTGGACTGGCGAAGCGAGTGTTGCGGTTTACCTTAGGAACATCGATGGTTTGCGCGCTGTTTCAGATCTGCTCGGCGCAGACGCAGCCGGCTCCGACTCCCAGCAACGCGGTTGTCGCGGATGCAAGCAAGCCCGCGGACGCAAGCAAGCCTGCCGTTGACGGCCCCCAGTTCAAATCCCGCAGTCCGCGCTACCGGATCGAGCCGGGCGACACCTTTGACTTGACCTTCGATCTCAGCCCGGAGTTCAACCAGTTGGCTGTAGCAGTGCAGCCCGATGGGTTTGCCTCACTGCGGGCCGTCGGAGACGTAAAGGTTTCCGGTCAGACCGTGCCTGAGATGACAGAGACTCTGCGCGTGGCTTACGGAAAAATTTTGAACAATCCCGTCATCTCGATCACGTTGAAAGAATTCGAGAAGCCGTACTTCATCGCATCCGGCCAGGTCGCCAAGCCGGGCAAATACGAAATGCATGGCAACATGACGGTCACGCAAGCGATCGCGGTTGCGGGAGACTTTCAATCCAGCGCCAAGCATTCCCAAGTCGTGCTGTTTCGCCGCGTTGACGATCAGTGGACGGAAGCTAAGCTGATCGATGTGAAGAAGATGGAAAAGAACCGGGATTTGCGCGAAGATCCGTTTCTTCACTCCGGGGACATGCTTTTTGTTCCGAAGAATACAATGTCGAAGATCGATCGTTTGATTCCGAACATGAGTCTGGGCACGTACTTGCCGCTCACCATGCCGTAGAGCGTCAAGAAGATGGTAGGGTTTTGTCCGCGTAACTGTCCGAAAAACTTGAAGACAAAAGGCAGTATGGAGGCAATATGACTGATTCAATTTCCACGAACGGCGACGGAAACAGGTCGTACTCGTTTACCGCGAGAGACGTTGTTGCAATCGGCTTTCGCCATCAACGGGTGATGATTCTCTGCTTCTTAGGCGTCGTGCTGGGCGTTCTTCTCTCCGCCGTGTTTCTTCCCACGAAGTACCGAGCCGAAACCAAACTCTTGGTCAAGCGCGAACGCGTCGACCCCATTGTCACCCCGGAGCAAACCGCTCCCATGATGTTCAAGGACACCGTGGCAGAGGAAGAGATCAACTCCGAAGTGGAGTTGATTCAGAGCCAGGATGTTCTGCAGAAAGTCGTCACGACTTGCGGCCTCGACAAGCCGAAGCCGCTGTCGCGATTCCTGCACCCCGGCGAGACTCAACAGAACCGCACCGACCGGGCCATCTTGCAACTGCGCACAGACCTGGTGCTGGAGGTAGTCAAGAAAACCAACATCATCAGCATTGCATATGAATCGAGCAAGCCGGAACTGGCGCAGCGCGTGCTTGCCACGCTGGACGCGGCCTACCTCGACAAGCATCTCGAGGTGCACCATCCTGCCGGACAAGAGGCCTTCTTCGATGAGGAAGCGACCAAGTACAAGCAGGAAATGATGAACGTCGAGAGCCAGCTCAGCAAGTTTTCGGGCGGGCAGAACAGCGTGGCGCCGACGGTTCAGCGCGACATGGTTCTGCAGAAGTTGGCCGACTTTACCGGCTCTCTCGATACCACGCGGGCTTCCATCGCCGAAGGGAAGAAGCGCATCGGCGATCTCGAGGGACAGTACAATTCGCTCCCCTCGCGCATCACCACGCAGGCAAAGAAGGGCGACAACGCGCAAGTCCTTCAGAACCTGAAGGCGACTTTGCTTACGCTCGAGATGAAGCGCACGGAGTTGTTGACCAAGTTCCAGCCGACGTATCCGCTGGTGGTCGAGGTCGACAAGCAGATTACCGATACGCACAACGCACTGACAATGGAAGAAACATCTCCGGTGAAAGAAGAGACCACGGACCAGAATCCCACGTACGCGTGGGTGAATGGAGAACTGGCCAAGGCCAAGTCTGACCTCGCCGGACTCGAAGCTCGTGAAACCGCGTTGAATGCCATCGTAGGCGTTTACTTGTCTCAGGCGCACAAGCTCGAAGAGCAGGGAATTCTGCAAGGCGACTTGATGCGCACGCAAAAAGCGGATGAAGCGAATTATCTGCTTTACAACAAGAAGCGGGAAGAGGCGCGCATCGCCGATGCCCTCGACCGCACGCGCATTCTGAATGTGTCGATTGCCCAGAACCCGGTGATCCCCAGCTTGCCCACACGGTCGATCTGGGTATTTGCCCTCGTGGCTTGCTTGTTGGGTTCAGCCGTGAGCCTCGGAGTTGTCTTTGCTCTCGACTATGCCGACCAATCATTCCGTACGCCGACTGAGGTAATGACGGAGTTGAGAATTCCGGTGTTGGCCGCAGTTCCTTCCCACAGAGTTTCGGGTAACGGGCTGCACAAGAACGGAAACGGCAATGGGAACGGAAACGGAAACGGAAACGGCCATAGCAATGGAAACGGCCACAGCAACGGTAACGGTCATAGCAACGGCAATGGCAAAGCGCACAATGCTTTGGAAGATGTCCCCTATGAGCTGACCAGCAAAACCCGCAACCCGAACTTCCAGGAGAGGAAGCACTAAATGTTTCTGGAATTCTTCGGACTGCGGGAACAACCTTTCGGTGTGTCGCCTGACCCGAGATATCTTTATCTCGGGGCAGGCCACCGGGAAGCTCTCGCATCCCTTTATTACGGCATCGAGGCGAATCGGGGATTTCTGTCTCTGGTGGCGCGGCCGGGCATGGGCAAGACGACTTTGCTCTTCCACCTTTTGCAGAAATTTTCGCACACGGCCCGAACCGCGTTCATCTTCCAAACTCAATGCAATTCACGTGAGTTCATGCGTTTTCTGCTGGCGGAAATTGGGATTGAGAACGATGTTCAGGACTTCGTGAAGATGAACGAGGCCTTCAACCGGTGCCTGGTGCAGGAAGCGCGAGCCGGCAGGCGATTCATCGTAGTGATCGACGAAGCGCAGAATCTGGACGCATCGGTGCTCGAAACAGTCCGCTTGCTCTCCGATTTCGAAACGCCCCAGGCCAAATTGCTGCAAATTATTCTGGTCGGGCAGCCCACGCTGGCCGACAAGCTGGCGAGTCCTGCTCTCACGCAATTGCGGCAAAGGATTACATCCCTGAGCGGCCTCAATCCTCTCACCCCGCAGGAAACGTCGCGTTTCATCGCGCATCGTTTGCAGGTCGCGGGATACAAAGGCCAGGGTTTGTTCTCGCCCGAAGCTCTTGAGTTGATCGCGGAGGCCAGCGAAGGTATTCCGCGCCAGATCAACAATTACTGCTTTCACTCGCTTTCGCTTGCCTGTGCCACTCGTAGTCGTACGGTCGACGGTGAAGTGGTGCGGGAAGTAATTAAGGACCTCGATATCACGCGGTTCATGACCGAAGTCGAAGTGCCCTCAAGCATGTCGAGGCTCGCGTCGCTAACCAGTTTGAATGCGGATCCGTTGCCGCCAATGCCGCAGATGCAGGCATCCGATGAAGCGAGCGAACCGGTGTCCCAACCGACTTTATCCCCTCGCAAGCCTACAGAAGATAAATTGAGCCCTGCAGACGCGGTACAGCACATGCAGAACGTATCGCGATTATTGCGTACCTGGCGTACCGGGCTCGAACGCCCTGATTGAGATGCCAACAGTCTAGAGCACACCTTTTGGCGGGGAGTTTACCCGCGCAACCAGAAGATTTACTAAGGAGTCTATGAGCAAGAATTTTGAATTGATGCAAAACCTCGGCAAGGAACGCGAAATGTTCCAAACGGCAACAGCGCCTGCGCCTTTGCCACTGCCCATTGATCCCTTACCGGTCGCGCCTCGGAATACTGAAGTGCGGCCCCCGGCTGAGGTAAAGCCGCTCGAGTTGAAAATGGAAGCGGGGCAGCGTGATGAACTCCTCAAACTGGTGCAGCGAGTGTTCTTTGCTCCGGGAGAGGACGGTTCGCGGCTGGTCGTGATTTCGGGCACGGAGTCCGGCAACGGTTGCAGCTGGATATGTGCGCGCATGGCGGAAATCCTGGCTTCGCAGGTTTCCTCCACAGTTTGCGTAGTGGATGCGAACCTGCGCTCTCCGGGATTGCACCGCGAGTTTGGCGTGAAGAATCATTACGGGCTCTCCGATGCGCTGCAGGTTTCCGATCCTGTGCGCGGCTTTGTGACTCAGCTGTCGCGTCCGAACCTCTGGCTCCTCAGTTGCGGCGCGGAAAAGGCGGGTGCACAGACTTTGCTCGGCTCCGAGCGCATGCGCACGCTGTTGCCGGAACTACAAAGAGAGTTCGATTACGTTTTGATCGACGCTCCGCCGCTGCGGGCAGGCGATGACACAATCATGCTAGGCCGCAACGCCGAGGGAGTGGTGCTGGTTCTTCGCGCGAATGCTTCGCGGCGCGAGACCGCGCGCAAGGCGGTGCACGATCTCGAACACGCCAATGTGCGGGTTCTCGGTGCTGTACTCAATCACCGGACGTTCCCGGTTCCAGAAAAAATCTACAAAAAACTCTAAGCTCTGAAATCTTCAGACCTACATCCCAAAGACTGAACATGTTTGAGAACCTGAGAGAAGATATCAACCGGGCGATGCGCGAAACGCGCACCGACCCGAACTGGAAGCCGAGCCTCGGCAAGCGGCTCGAGGTCATGGTGCGCCACTCTACCTGGCCAGTCGTCGCTTACCGCTTTTCGCAGTGGGCACGCAGCGTGAGAATTCCAGTGGTGAAGCAACTGCTGCAGGTCTTCGGCCTGTTCTTTCGCAAGTGGGTCGAGGTTTTCACGAGCGTGCACATTGATGTGCGTGCCGATATCGGCCCGGGCTTCGTCATTCACTCGGTCTACGCGATCAACCTGGGCGCCACAAAGATTGGCAAGAATTTCACCATAGCGACAGGATGCTTGATTTCGCATGCGTGCCGCGGCATCGGCGACGACGTTTATTTCGGACCGGGAGCAAAGCTCGTAGGCGACGCGAAGATTGGCAGTAACGTAACCATTGCGGCCAACAGCCTGGTGCTCACCGACGTCCGCAGCAACATGATGGTAATGGGCGTACCTGCCCGCATCAAGTTGCCGGGCGGGCGTCCACAACGCTTCGTGAAAAAACCGGAGGCAGCTACGGCTCCGGTGGCAGAAGTCAAGGTGGCACCACTGGCGCCGCCCGAGCCCGCGCACACCGCAGCATCTGTATCGGCATAACAAAAGATTAGCTGGCGGAACGCCGGCGCTACACAAAGCTCAAGGGCATCTGGGCCAGAAAGAAAAAGGAGAGAGTAAGCCTTGGACTTTGCATGGAACGAAGAACAAGCGGCTTTTCGCAAAGAAGTGCTGCGATTTGCCAAAGAAGAGCTGAACGACGACGTCATCACGCGCGACAAGAATGAGGAGTTTTCGCAGGACTTGTGGCAGAAGTGCGCGAAGTTCGGAATTCAGGGACTTCCGATTCCGACCGAGTACGGCGGCGGCGGCGCCGACACCCTTACAACAGTTTGTGCGCTGGAAGCTTTGGGCTACGGTTGTCAGGATAACGGCCTCATCTTCTCCATCAATGCGCACATGTGGAGTTCGGAGATTCCGATCTGGTCCTTCGGAACGGAAGAGCAGAAGCGCAAATATCTTCCCGGCCTGGTGAGTGGTGGACTCGGCCTGCACGCGATGACTGAGCCTGGGTCCGGTTCGGACGCCTACAGTTTGAAAACTCGCGCCGAGCGTAAGGGCGATAAATATGTGCTGAACGGATCGAAGACCTTCAGCAGCAACGCCCCGAACGCCGACGTTACGATTGTTTTCGCGAATCTCGACTTCACGCGCGGGCCGAACGGTGTCACCGCATTTCTGGTTGACAAGGGCACGCCGGGATTTGCAGTTGGCAAGAAGCTGCACAAGATGGGATTGCGCACTTCTCCGATGGCGGAAATTTATTTGCAGGACTGCGAGATTCCGGTTTCAAATCTCCTCGGCAAAGAATTTGGCGGGCAGGCAGTCTTCACCTCCTCGATGGAGTGGGAACGCATCTGCATCCTGGCCAGCCATCTCGGGGCCATGCAGCGCATCATGGAAATTTGCGTGAAGTACGCCAAAGAACGAAAACAATTTGGCGAAGCGATTGGCAAGTTTCCGGCGATTTCGAACATGATTGCCGACATGGATGTGCGGCTCGAAACCGGGAGGCTCGCACTGTACAAAGCTGCCTGGATGAAGAGTCAGGGACGTCATCCTCTGCGTGAAGCGTCGATTGCGAAGTTGTATGTGGCCGAAGCCTGCGTGCAGAGCTGCCTCGAAGCAATCCAGATTCACGGCGGCTATGGTTACACGACGGAATATCAGCTCGAACGCGAATTGCGGGACGCCATAGCTGGAACCATCTATTCAGGAACGTCGCAGGTGCACCGGGTCATCATCGCCAACATGCTTGGACTTTAGTTTGTGTTTCTTCAGAAATGTTCTTCAGCTTATCTCCTCCGGATCATACCTTTTGTGATGTCGATCAAAATTAAATCTAAAGGGATCAGGTTCTAAGTCATGGCATACGTGTTGCAGCAATTGCTCAGCAAGAGTGCGAAGGCGTATCCGGAGAAGATTGCGGTGTGGGCTCGAGGCCGCAGCGTCACCTATCGCGAACTGGATGAGCGATCGAATCAAATGGCTCACCTCCTGCGCAAACAGGGGATTACGAAAGGCGACCGCGTCGGGCTGTTTTTTCCCAAGTGCGTGGAGTCAGTCGTGAGCATGCTGGGCGTGCTCAAAGCGGGGGGCGTTTATGTTCCTCTCGATCCGCAGGCGCCGGCAGACCGCGTGGGCTACATTATCGGCAACTGCGGCATTCGTGTGCTCATCACGAATCACGAAAAGCGTGAGGTTCTCACTCCGGAGACTTTGGAACTTCTTGAAAGCTGCATCTCGACCGATCAAGCCGAGAATGGCAAAGACGGCAAACTGATTCCCTGGTCGATGCTCGCCGAGTTTCCCGCGGATCATGCTCCAGAAGTGAGCCTGATCGAAACCGACCTCGCCTACATTCTTTACACGTCAGGCTCGACTGGCCGGCCCAAAGGCGTAATGCTGTCGCATCAGAACGCGCTGACTTTCGTCGAGTGGTGCGCGGAAGAGTTTCAAGTGCGCAGCGAAGATCGGCTTTCGAATCATGCTCCGCTGCACTTCGATCTCTCGGTCTTCGACGTTTACAACACGCTCGAAGCCGGCGCCACGGTCTACTTAATCACGGAAGAACTCGCGTTGTTCCCCACCAGCCTCGCTAACTTTATCGAGACGCAGGGCATCACGATCTGGTATTCGGTCCCGTCGGCGTTAATGCTCCTGCTTCTGCACGCACACCTGACACCCGAGAAGCTGAAGAGCGTGCGCACGATATTGTTTGCCGGAGAAGTATTTCCCATGAAGTATCTGCGGCAACTGGCGGAGATGGCGCCAGCCGCGGAACTCTACAACCTCTACGGACCGACGGAAACCAACGTCTGCACGTACTACAAAGTGGAGCGCGAGCGCCTTGCGAGCCTGGAGAAGCTACCCATCGGAATCGCCTGCGCCAACACCGACGCCTTCGCCGTAACCGATGACGGACGCCGCGCCGCACAGGGCGAGACTGGCGAGTTGTGCGTGCGCGGACCGGCCGTAACCTACGGCTACTGGGCCGATCCAGAGAAGACGCAGAAAATGTGCGTGCCCAATCGCTTCGAACAGAACTTCGAAGAGAAGATGTACCGCACCGGAGATCTGGTCACGATGGCCGAGGACGGCAACTTTTATTTCCTGGGCCGGCGCGACAGCATGATTAAGAGCCGCGGCTACCGCATCGAACTCGGCGAAATTGAGAGCGCTCTGCTGAGCCACCCGGGAGTTCGCGAGGCAGCCGTGCTCGCCGTTCCCGATGAGATTGTTGGAAACCGCATTCGTGCCGTAGTCGCGATTCACGTTCCCGATTCACTCAAGCCAATAGATTTGCAGCAGCACTGCTCCACGCGGGTTCCGAAGTACATGATCCCGGAGGTTATCGAGCTCTGCGTCGAACTTCCGAAGACATCCACAGGAAAGATTGATCGCGTGAAGTTGGCGGCGAAAGATCCGGCGAAAGAGCCGGTCAGCGTCCGCTGAAGTTGCCGCAAGAGCAGCATCGAATTTGTTGTAAACGCAGTACATTCCCAGCAATTGGAGAGTAAACATGATCGAGTCAGCAGCGGTGAAAGACCAGATTCGCGAGTACGTTATCGAAGAATTCGCGAAGACCAAGGGCATCAACCAAGTCACAGACCAGGAAGTGCTCACCAAGAACGGCATCATCGATTCGATGGGGATCTTCCGCCTGGTGGCATTCTTGGAAGAAACCTTTAACGTCCGCATCGGCGACGAAGAAATCACACACGACAACCTGGAAAGCATCGATGCCATTGAAAAGCTCGTGATTTCCAAAGCGAAAAAATAGCTGGTACACCGGCAACTTAACGGGCGGCACATAGATCGCCTAGGTTCGCGTCAGGCTGCGGCTTCGTCCCCTCCCCTCCCCCGCACCAATCTTGTAGCTATCTCCTCAGGAATCTCTCATGGGCATAAATCGTAAAGTATTTTCGAACGGCTTCAAGGTCTTTGACCTGCTGCTAATGGTGTGTGCTTTCGGGGTTTCCACTCTGCCCTTGTTCCACCGCGTGGGCAGATTTAGCTTGGCCGAGTTTTTTGAGATGCGCATAAAACTCGCCAACTTGCTGCTGTTTTGTATTTTTCTCTTAGTCTGGCATTTCCTGTTCACCGTGTTCGGCCTGTACCGGTCGATGCGTTTGTCGAGCCGGTGGGAAGAAGTGCGAGAAATCTGTGGCGCGACAACTCTTGGGACCATCGTCATCGCGGCGGCCGCTCTCACGTTTCGGATTTGGGTTGTAAGTCGAGTGTTTTTGCTTTTGTTCTGGGTGCTGACCACCAGCATGGTGATCTTGAGCCGCATGGTCATCCGAGCTGCGCTTTCCTATGCAAGAAGGCATGGACGGAACACCCGCAATCTCCTCGTGATCGGCACGAATGCGCGAGCGATGACCCTGGTGCAGCGAATCCAAGGCAAGCCCGACCTTGGCTATCGGATTCTCGGGTTTGCCGATGAGCAGTGGGACGGGTTAGACGAGTTCAAGAAGCAAGGCTACCCGCTCGTGGCCGATCTCGAAACACTGCCCGCGTACGTGCGTCGCAACGTGGTCGATGAGATTGTGCTGGCGCTGCCCATCCGGTCGTTTCACACTCTGGCTTCGCGCATCGCGTGGGTTTGCGAACAGCAAGGCATCATCGTAAGGTTCATGCCGAATATCTTCGACCTGAAGGAAGCCAAACATCGGGCGGATGAGTTCGGCGGCGACGAACAGCTAGTCAGCCACGACAGCACGATTACTGACGCTTGGGGCCTGGCCGTCAAGCGGGCAATTGACATTGTGATTTCAGCGGCGGCGATCATTTTCCTGGCGCCCGTGATGATCATCACCGCGGTGATGGTGAAATTGACCGCTCCCGGACCCATCTTCTTTATACAAAAACGTCTCGGCCGCAATAAGCGGATGTTCGACATCTTTAAGTTCCGTACCATGGTCGTGGATGCGGAGAAGCGCCTGAAAGACCTCGAAGACAAGAATGAAGCGGACGGCGCGGTATTCAAGATCAAGAACGATCCTCGCATCACGCCGCTTGGCCGCTTCCTGCGTAAGACCAGCATCGATGAGCTTCCGCAGCTCTTTAACGTATTAAAAGGCGATATGAGCCTGGTGGGTCCGCGCCCGCTGCAAGTGCGGGATTACGAATTGTTCGACACCTTCTGCGAAGACTGGCAGCGCCGCCGGTTCAGCGTTCGTCCGGGAATTACCTGCCTTTGGCAAATCATGGGCCGGAGTTCGATTCCCTTCGAAAAGTGGATGGAACTGGATCTGCAATATATTCGCACCTGGTCTTTGTGGTTGGATTTAGAAATTCTTGCTAAAACCGTCCCCGCGGTTTTGAGAGGCTCGGGAGCAGCCTGATCGCTCCCAAGGGTAGAATGCATTCAGTCAAATCTTTAAATCTTCGAGCTGACATGACACCGCAAATTGCGCGCGCACTGGGATCCCCCAGCGTTGCTGAATTGGTGGCACAGCAGGCGGTTGCGAACCCTGGCGGGATAGCTGTCTCCGCTGGTCACGAAGTTCTCTCTTACGCCGAGCTTGACCGCCGTGCGAATCGCCTGGCGAATTATCTCTGTTCGGTTGGTGTCGGCCGCGACACTGCAGTGGGCCTTTACCTCGAACGTTCGCCTGCCATGGTCGTTGCGGCTCTCGCCATTCTTAAAGCTGGCGGCGCTTATATTCCTCTTGACCCGAGTCAGCCCATCGCGCGGCTGACTTTCATGTTGCAAGATTCGGAAGCGCGCGTAGTGGTCAGCACAACGGCGCTCGCGGAGAGATTGCCAGTTGGTCCTTGGCAAGTTGTCGCGGTCGATCGCGATGCGGAAAAAATTGCGGCTCAGTCGGACGGCCAACCAGCGGTGACGGTAAAGCCGGAGGACTTGGCTTACATCATCTATACCTCCGGCTCTACTGGACAGCCCAAGGGAGTGGAGCTCGTTCACTCCGGTCTGTCGAACTTGGTGGCCTGGCATCTACGAGCCTTTCAAGTGACCTCAACCGATCGGGCTAGCGCGCTGGCTTCGTTGGGATTCGACGCTTCCGTTTGGGAACTGTGGCCGTATCTGGCTTCCGGCGCGAGCGTTCATATTCCTGAGGAGCGCGTTCGAAGCGATGCCAAAGCATTGCGCGACTGGATGATGTCACAAGGCCTCACAGTTTCCTTCGCTGCGACCGCCATGGCGGAGAGCTTGATGCAACTCGAATGGCCGAAGACGACCGCTCTGCGATTCCTGCTCACGGGAGCGGACACGCTGAAGAAATATCCTTCGTCGAGCCTGCCCTTCGTTTTGGTAAACAACTACGGCCCAACCGAAGGAACCGTCGTCAGCACTTCGGGTGTGGTTGCGGCGGATAGCTCAACAAACCAAGCGCCCTCGATTGGCCGTCCGATTGACGGAGTTGAAATTTATATTCTCGACGATCATAAGCAACCGGTCGCCGAAGGCGCCTCGGGAGAACTCTACATTGGCGGCGCTGGCCTGGCGCGCGGATACAGAAATCGTCCCGATCTAACCGCCGAGCGCTTTATTCAGAACCCGTTCAACGCGGAACGTAACGCGCGTCTCTACCGCACAGGAGATCTGGCCCGCCGCTTGCCCGACGGGCAGATCGCATTCCTCGGCCGCGTCGATGAACAAGTGAAGATTCGCGGCTACCGCGTCGAGCCCAGCGAAATCGCGACTGTTCTCGGTCAGCACTCCGCTGTTCGGACCAGCGTGGTGATTGCCAGAGAAGATGCACGAGCCGAGAAAGAGTTGGTGGCCTATTTGGTTTTAGCTCCGGGCGCGACACTGAATGCCGGAGAACTCCGCGACCACCTCAGGAAACGATTGCCCGACTACATGGTGCCAGGCGAGTTCGTTTCTATCGAGAGCGTCCCCGTAACCGCGAATGGCAAACTGGATCGCGGAGCTCTGCCTAGTTCCAGCGGAAATCGGCACAGCGAAGCCTATGTTGGGCCGCGCACCGCAGTGGAAGAAGAGCTGGTAAAGATTCTGGCTCCGTTGCTGAAGCTGGAACGAGTTGGAGTGAACGACAACTTCTTTTTGTTGGGCGGTCACTCCCTGCTCGGAACTCAGTTGATTGCCAGAATCAGCGAAACCTTTGGAGTCGATCTGACTCTTCTTAAATTATTCGATCATCCGACCGTCGCCGAGATGTCAGTCGAAATTGAAGACCTCATTCTTGCGCAGGTCGAGGGCAGCGAGTCGAAACTCGCAGGAGAACACCATCGCAGTGTCGTCTAGTATAAAAATTTCGCCAAAACCGGAAAGTCGGGACGCGGCATTGAGCCTTTATCACCTCCTCGAACCGGAGGTGTTGGCCAATCCTTATCCGCTTTTCCGCCGCCTACGCTCGGAAGATCCCGTTCATTGGGATCCCTTTCTTCACGCCTGGGTGGTCACGCGCTATCCCGATGTGCTCGAAGTGCTCTTGAACTTTTCCGCCGACCGCACGCCAACTCCCGCGCAACTTGACGAGATGGGACTTTCGTCGCTCAGCCCGATCGCGCGCGTGATGGTGAAGCAGATGCTGTTTCTGGACGCTCCCGCCCACACGCGGCTGCGCAGCCTGTCCGCCAAGGCATTCACGCCGGCGCGGGTTGAAGAACTCCGTGGGCACATCAAAGATATTGTCAACAATCTCCTCGATGGAATTCAGCCCAAGGGCGAAATGGATGTGATCGCCGACCTTGCCGAGCCGCTGCCGGCAATCGTTACTGCTGAAATGCTCGGCGTTCCGACCAGCGATCATGGGAAGTTGAAGGTGTGGTCCGCGGATTTCGCCGAGATGCTGGGAAATTTCCAGCACAATCCCGAGCGTTACCCAACCGTACTGAAAGCGGTCGCGAATTTGACCGAGTACTTCCAGAATGCCATTCACGAGCAGCGTGAGCATCCCCGCGAAGGTCTGATTCACTCGCTGATGACGGCGGAGATTGACGGCGACCGGCTATCCGATGAAGAAGTGATCGCAAACTGCATCGTCACGATGGTCGGCGGGCAGGAAACGACAACCAACTTAATCGGAAACGGTCTGCTCACTTTACTGCGCAATCCTTTCGAGTTGGAAAAGCTGCGCAACGATTCTTCGTTGATTCCATCTGCCGTCGAAGAAATGCTGCGCTATGAGAGTCCCAGCCAGCACACCGCTCGCATGTGTCCCTCAGACCGCGAGATGGGCGGCAAGCTAATACGCCAGCGCCAGGCAGTGATCGCGGTGATGGCCGCCGCTAATCGCGACCCGGAGCGCTTTCCCGACCCCGACCGCTTCGACATTTCTCGGAAAGACAATCGTCATTTGGCATTCGGCTACGCTTCTCACTACTGCTTCGGAGCGCCGCTGGCGCGCGTCGAAGGGCAAGTGGTATTCGAAGCGCTCTTGCGGCGGCTCGGTGATCTCACTCTTGTGCCGGAACCAATCGAGTGGCGCTCGAATCTGGGACTACGAGGATTGAAAGCGCTCAAAGTTAAATTCGGCGAAGCGTCCGCGGTTAAATCATCAGAGCAGCCACTACAGGTGAATTCGCCAGTTGCGCCGCCCGTTGCGCAAGGCCGCTGCCCGTTCGAGCCGCAAGAATCTCAGCAGAAAAAGGTCCAGCAAAATAGCAGCCAGGAAAGCAAGCAGGACGTAATCCGAAAATATTTGCAGTCTCGAATGTCCCACAAAGTTGAGGACGCGCCCACAATTCCGCGCAGCAATCCAGGGCCAGCGCCGCTTTCCTTCGCACAAGAGCAGATCTGGCTGCACGGGCAGTTTGCAAAGGGCCTCTACAACGAATCGGTGACAGTGTACCGCCGCGGTCCGCTCGACCTGCCCACGCTGCAACGCAGTCTGGCCGAGGTTATCCGCCGCCACGAAGCCTGGCGTACGACCTTCAAAGAGCTCGACGGACACCCGGTGCAGATCGTGCAACCGCCCTTCGAACTCGACATCGAAGCCGTGGATTTGCGCGATCTTTCATCAGATAAAAGAGAAGCCGAGGCCTTGCGTCAGGCGCGTGAGCAGTCCAGAGTGCCGTTTGATATGCAACGTGGTCCGCTCCTTCGGGCCATGCTCGTCCGGTTAGGCGAGGAAGAGTATCGTCTTTATTTTTTCCTGCACCACATTATTTTTGACGGCTTCTCGATCTATCGCGTCTTCTTGCCCGAGCTAGTGACGATCTACAACGCGTTCCTCGCAGGGAAATCTTCTCCGCTCCCTGAACTGCGCTTACAGTATTCCGATTTCGCCCACTGGCAGCGGGAATCGCTAGGCAACGATCAATTAAACGCATCCCGCGCCTACTGGTCGGCGCAGTTAGATGGCGACCTTCCAATTCTGGAGCTGCCCACCGATCATCCCCGACCGGCGACACAAAGCTTCCGCGGAGCCATGCAACGCTTCGCGTTTTCCAGAAATCTTTCCGACCGGCTGCACGACCTCGCGCAGCGCGAGAACACGAGTTTCTTCACCACTATTCTCGCGGGCTTCGCCGCCCTGCTGCGGCGCTATAGCGCGCAGCAGGATTTCGTAATAGGCACCGTCACCTCCGGCCGCAAGCGCTCGGAATTGGAAAAATTGCTTGGCTGCTTCCAGAATCCTCTGGCGTTGCGCTTGAAATTGCACGGCGACCCAAGCTTCCGCGAACTGCTGGCCCATGCCCGGGAAGTCACGCTGGGAGCGCTTTCCCACGATGACGCTCCGTTTGAGCGGCTGGTCGAAGAACTCTCAGTGCGCCGCGACACCAGCCGGAACCCATTGTTTGCGGTGATGTTCTCGCTGGTCCCGCCGACGGCAGCGTTCGAAACCGGATGGGATCTGAATCAGCTTGATCTCGAAATCGGCACTGCAAAATTCGATCTCGATCTCGAACTCGACGACCGCCCCGAAGGCCTTTTCGGCCGTTTCGTCTATAGCACCGATCTGTTTGACGCCAGCACGATGGAACGCATGGCCGGACATTTCCAGACCATGCTGGAAGCGATCGTTGATGATCCCGAGCAGAAGCTTTCGCGCCTGCCCATGCTGACCACGCCGGAGAAACATCAGCTTGCGGATTGGAACCAAACTGACGCCGAGTACCCGGGTGCACTGTGCATGCACGAGTTGGTCGAAGCGCAAGCCGCGCGAACGCCCAATGCCATTGCTGTTGAACATGCCGACCAGCGCCTGACCTATCGCGAACTCGAACAGCGTGCCAACCAGTTGGCGCATTTTCTAACCAAACGCGGAGTCGGGCCCGAATCGAGAGTTGGCATCTGTTTGCGGCGCTCTCTCGAATTGCCGGTAGCTTTGCTCGCGGTGCTGAAGGCCGGCGGAGCATGCGTGCCGCTCGATCCTGCCTATCCGAAAGAGCGCCTCACTTACATGCTCGAGGATTCGCAGACTTCGCTAGTCCTCACACAGCCCGGTCTGCTCGCGGAAGTCACCGACTTCGATGCGGAGATAATCGCGCTTGATCCTGGTTGGAATTCTTTCTTCGCCGAAAGCCGCGAAAATCCCCGCAGCGCTGTCAAGCCGGAGAATCTGGCCTACGTTATCTACACATCGGGTTCTACCGGAAAACCGCGCGGAGTGCTGCTCAGCCATCGCGGCCTGGTGAATCACAATACTGCCGCGGTGAAACTATTCGGCATCACGTCCGCGGACCGGATGGCGCAGTTTGCATCCATCTCTTTTGACATTGCGATCGAGGAAATCTTCCCGACATGGATTGCCGGGGCCGCACTCGTGATTCGCGAAGAAGACGCATCGCTCGCCGTGGGGGATTTCCTGCGCTGGGTGAGCGAGCGAAACGTTACCGCGCTCGATCTGCCCACAGCGTACTGGCATGAACTTGTCGGAGAACTTTCGGAATCGACCCTGCAATTGCCCGAGAGCCTGCGAATTGTAATCGTAGGCGGCGAGAAAGCATCGTCCGCCGCTTTGGCTGCGTGGCACAAACTCGCGGGTTCGCGCGTGCGCTGGGTCAATACTTATGGCCCTACCGAAACCAGCGTGATCGTTACCAGCTTCGAGCCGCACAACTGGGACGCAATTCCACCCATCCTTCCCATTGGCCGTCCCATCGCAAACACGAAGATTCACATCCTCGACGAACATCTCCAACCGTTGCCCGTAGGGATTCCCGGAGATCTCTTCGTATCGGGACCAGGATTGGCGCGGGGATATTTGAATCGTCCGGAAATTACGGCCGAGAAATTCATTCGCGATCCCTTCACCACCGAGCCCGATACTCGCATGTACAAAACCGGCGACCGTGCGCGTTATCTAGCGAATGGCGAGATTGAGTTTGCCGGACGCACCGACGATCAGGTCAAGATCCGTGGCTATCGCGTGGAATTAAAAGAGATCGAATCCGTGTTGGGAGCGTACCCAGGCGTCCGCGAAGTCGTTGTCGTCGCGCGGGAGAATGCCCGCGAGAACGGTCCGGGCGACAAGCATCTCGCCGCCTACGTGGTGCCCTCGCGCGAACAAGCGCCCACCGGCAGCGAACTGCGGTCACACCTGAAACAGAAACTTCCACATTACATGGTGCCTTCCGCATTCGTTCTGCTGGAAGCCATGCCGAAAACTCCAAATGGCAAAGTGGACAGGCGAGCCATGCCCGCTCCGCAGCCCGCCGATTTCACTGAGCCTAACGAATACGTCGCGCCGGCAGACGATCTCGAAAACAATCTCGTCAGGATCTGGTGCGCGGTTCTTGGCAAAGAAAAGATCGGCACTCGCGACAACTTCTTCGATCTCGGCGGACACTCTTTGCTCGCAGCCCGCCTCATGCATCGTATCGAGCAAACGCTCGGTCAGCGGCTCCCTCTAGCTGCGTTGCTGCAAGCGCCCACTGTCGAACAATTCGCGGCGCTGCTCCGGCAAGAAGGCTGGTCGGCCTCGTGGTCATCGCTGGTCGCGATTCAGCCCGAAGGTTCGCGCGTGCCATTCTTCTGCGTCCACGGAGTCGGGGGCAACGTGGTCGGCTTCCGCGATCTGGCCCGCCACATGGGACCGGACCAGCCGTTCTACGCATTGCAGCCACAAGGCCTCGATGGCAAGCGCCCCTGCATCAGCAGCGTCACCGAAATGGCCGAAAACTACATTAAAGAAATTCGCCGGGTGCAGCCCGAGGGACCGTATCGCATCGGTGGCTACTCCTTCGGCGGGCTGGTAGCTTACGAGATGGCGCAACAACTTCGCGCTCAGGATCAGGAAGTCAGCCTGCTCGCGCTTCTGGACACCTATCCCGGCAAAATGGAATCGCGCGGCTCGCAGTTGCGCAACCTTCGTAAGCTGCCGTTGAAAGCGGCTCTGACCTTCCTCGTGAAAAAAGGCAGTTTCGTCATGATGACGCTGTGCAAGCGCCTCGAACTCCAGATGCTGCCGAAGCCTCTGCGCAATGTGCGGCAAGCCTGCGCCAAAGCCGCCGGGGACTATACCGTTCAGCCTTATGCCGGCCAGGTCACTCTGTTTCGTGTGAAAGAAAAATCTGTTGGCAGCCTCAACGACCCCTACGCGATCTGGTGGCGGGTTGCCGCCGGTGGAGTCGATCTCCGCGAGATCAGCGGCGATCACCTCAGCCTGCTCAAAGAGCCGCAAGTCAGGCTGCTCGCCGAGGAACTCAGCGACGCGCTCGGCCATTCCGCGATTGCTGGCGAAGGTGCTCTCGTAGCTGCAGTCAGCTATTAAACGAATTTCTTTCTACATCCAACATCAAGACTTCATAAATCCATAAATCAGAAATAAGGCATTTTCGATAAAGAATGACTTCGCCCAATACAGAAGAATTAATAGATCCAGAAATATGCAGCGACGCCATTGCCGGCCTTGATGTCGAGCCCGCGAAACCTGTGACCGGCCGCTTCTCCGGCAAGTTCGCGCGTTGGATAACCAAGGGCGGTTTGGCCATCGTCGATCAGGGATTGATCTCCGGCTCGAATTTCCTCATCGGAATCTTGCTGGCACGCTGGCTCATGCCCGAGCAATACGGAGCCTTCGCGCTAGCGTTCTCCGTTTTCCTGCTGCTCTCTTACGTCTATCAATCGTTCTTGGCCGAGCCGCAGGCGGTCTTCAGCGGATCAGCCTATAGCGGGTCTCTTCGCGGATATTTGAAAACACTTCTCGGGATCCACTTGATCCTGACCTGCTTCGGCGTAGTTCTGCTCGGAGGCGCGGCCGCAATTGCCGCGGTCCTGGGGAAAGGAAATGGCCTGCCCGGCGCGCTCGCGGGCGTCGCGATCGCTTCGCCCTGCATTCTTTTTTTCTGGCTCATGCGCCGCTCGTTTTATATGAACATGGCGCCAGGCCGTGCCGCAGTTGGAGCGTTTATTTACTTCGTCGTTGTCACCGGAGGATTATTCGTCGCCTACAAAAAGGCCTTGATCTCTCCGTTCTCTGCGTACCTGTTAATGGCGATCGGCGCGTTGGGCACCGGTTTTTACCTGCTCTCGCAAATCAACAAAGTGCTGCCACCCGATACTGCCACTCCGCCGACGCGCCGTGAAGCATGGCGCAAGCACTGGGAGTACGGCAGGTGGGCGCTAGCAGTTTCCGTCGTGACCTGGATTCCGTATTACATGTATTACCCGCTGGTGAGCGCTTTTTCCGGAATGGCGCAGGCCGGGCAGTTGCGGGCGTTGATGAATCTTTCGCTGCCGATGGAACAGAGTTACACCGCGCTTTCCATTCTGTTTTTGCCTTACGCGGCGCGGGTCTGCCGTGAGCGGGGAATCTCCAGTGCCGGACCTCTGGTTCTGAAAATCACCATGCTCTTCGTCGCCGGCGCGGTGGCTTACTGGGCCATCCTCATCCCGCTCAAAGTCCCGGTGTTTCACCTGCTCTACGGCGGAAAGTATATGGAAGTCGCGCACTTCATTCCTTACGTTGCGCTCGGAACTACCATGTGGGCTGCGGCTTTTGGTCCCGCAATCTTATTGCGCGCCGTCGAGTCGCCCGATTCCATCTTTTATGCTCGCTGCGTCGCCAGCGCTCTTTCGCTGCTGGTTGGAGTTCCCGCCACGCGCGCCTTCGGCCTGTGGGGCGTAGTTTGCAGCATCATCATCGCAAATTTTTCCGCTTTCCTGATCTCGCTGTACATCTTGAATCGCAAGTCGAAGTCAGTTCCTGTATTGAATCCCGTTCTGCAAGGTGAGGCCTAAATAATTTATGACGACTTTAAAAGAACTTCGTTACAAAGCTTCGCGAACCAAGCTCCGCGCGCCTCAGGCGTGGTGGGAGCACCGTGGTCTGAACGACAAGGATGTATTGTTCGCATCCTTCGAGCGCTCCGGCAACACCTGGCTGCGTTTCGTTCTCATGGAAATTCTTACCACCGGCGATGCCGGATTCCTGAACGTGAATCAGGTCCTCCCGGAAATGGGCACGCATCGCGAGATGAAGCCCGTGCTGCCGAACGGCGGCCGCCTTATCAAGACTCACGAGCAGTATCGCTCTGAGTACAAGCGCGCCATCTATCTCATGCGCGACCTGCGCGACGTCATGCTCTCGAACTGGGCCCGCGACAAGGAGATGGGCTTCTCCGCATACTTCGATCACGGCAAGGGCATGGACGGCTACGTCGAATCTTTCCTGCGGGGAAAAGTCACGCGCTTCGGATCGTGGCAATCGCACGTGGATTCCTGGCTGAATTGTCCTCTCGCGAAAAACGGGAACCTGCTGGTCGTACGTTACGAAGACCTGCGCCGCGATACCGAAACGGGTCTTCTTGAGATGCTCGAGTTCCTCGGCATCAACGGCGATCGCGACCGCATCCGCCGCGCCATCGAAAACAACTCGCTGCGCAACATGCGCGAGAAAGAAGAGAAGGCCAAGAACTCGGGTGCGCCGCTGGTGAAGGGCACTCTTCTGCGCAAGCATAACGTCAATCGTGAAGATGCCCGCTTTGTTCGCACAGGTTCGGTAGGCGGCTGGCGTGAAAAACTTTCCGACTCGCAAATCGACATGGTCACCCGCTACGCCGGAGAAGCCTTGCTGCGCGCCGGTTATCCCGCCGGGCTCGCCATGCCGGTGCAGGGCGAAGAAGTCGCTGCCGAGGTTCGGGCGTAACAGAAAGCCTATGACTTTAGTACTCAAGCAAATTCTTCCGCTTCTGGCGATGATGCTGTTGCTGGTTCCTCTGGCTGCTCCGCAGACCAGGGACGCCGGCGACAACGAGACTCTGCGCCAGGCCGCCCAGAAGACTGGCTTCTGGGTGGGCACGACAATTCAAGGAAGAATGTGGAATCGCGATCCGGAGTATAAGCCTGTGCTGGGCCGCGACTTCAATGCTGCCGTCTCCATCGTTTTTCCGAACCTGACGCAGCCTGAGCGCGGACGGTTTGATTTCGATGCTATGGACGAAGCCATGCGCTTCGCCCGGCAATACAACGTGAAACTCATGGGGCACAGCCTGGTTTACAAAAATCCCAACGCGCAGCCCTGGTTGCACTTCAACGGCATAACCTGCGGCGGATGGTCGGCGAAGGATCTCGACGAGATCCTGAAAGATCACATCCAGAAAGTTGTCCGTCACGGCGGCGATACCTATTACGCCTGGGAAGTTGTGAATGAGCCAACTCAGCAGATGCACGACAGTTGCTGGGCGCGCATTCTGGGCCCCGAGCAATACATAATGAAATCCTTCCAATACGCTCGCGAAGCCAATCCGAGTGCGTTGCTTATCCTGAACGACACGTTTGGCCAGGCCGGAATCGAAAAAGACCGTGCTGATCATTTTTTTGCCGTCGTCAAGAAGCTCAAAGATGCAGGCGCTCCAATCGACGCAGTAGGAACCGAGATGCACTGGGAGATGCCGCAACTGCGGCCTTCCTATCTCGAAGAATTCAAGGACTTCCTCGAAAGCGCACGCAAGGTCGGCGTCAAAGTTCACATCACCGAGATGGACGTTTACCAGGGCTCGACAAATTCTCCCGAGGCCTTCGCCAAGCAGAAAGAAATTTTCTACAATGTGGTTCATACCTGCTTGCTCGATTCGAATTGCATCGGCTTCATGACCTGGGGCATTGCCGACCGCTACACTTGGTTGCGCACCGCGGATTGGAAAAATTTCCCTGACGCCAAGCCCGTATTATTCGACGACGATTTCAAGAAGAAGCCTGCCTACTTCGGCGTGTTGCAGGCATTAAAAGAGGGACGATGAACAGTAGTGTTATAGCTCGGACGCACGAAGATCAGACACCCGGCCATATCCTGGATCTGCGGCGGCGCAATCCCCTCTGGGTGATCGTGTTCTTTGTCCTGGTCGGGTTTTCCATCGCGGTTCTCGTGTCTCTGCTGGCCGGGTCCAGGCCCTTCGGCGTTTTGATCGCAGCCGCGGGGATTATATTCGCGATTCCAACCACAATCTTGATCTTTCAGGCATTTCCGCAGGGCTGGTCAAAAATTCAGATCCTGCGCCAGAACTGGACCTGGTGGCACCCGCTTTGGTTCTTCATCTTCTTCAGCATGTTGGTGTTCCGCATCCGCGACGTGGGCGCCGCGAAAGCGAATCCGCTCGATGCTTGGGCCATGACACGCGTTCTGCCCGAAGCATTTGTGTCGCTCGCTCTAATCATCCGGCTGCTATTGAAAAAGCCCAATTGGATGCGCGCTCTGTTCACCGGAATTCCCGGCGCCATGGCGGTGTATTGCCTGGTCTGCGTAGCCTCCACCGCATGGTCGGTGAACGCCTCGTGGACCGCCTACAAGTCACTCGAGTTCTTAGCCGACGTTTCTCTGCTCGCCGCAATCGTCGCCAGCGCGGACTCATCCCTGACCTACCAAAACCTCTTGGATTGGACGCTAACTTTCTACGGACTTTCTCTGGTTGGTGTCTGGATTAATCTTCCGATCTGGCCGGCAGAAGCCATGGATGGGGGCCGTCTCACCGGTGTGGTTCCGGTGGAAGCTTCGAACAGCGTAGGAACGTCGGGCGCGGTGTTGTGCCTGATTTCACTTTGCCGGCTCATGCCGCTGTTTGGCCGCGCCAAAAGCAAGGCCTGGTATATCCTCCTCTTTATCTTCGGCCTGATTTCCATGGTCCTGTCGCAAACCAGAAATTCTGAAGCCGCCTTCATGGTCGCCGTACTGCTCGTCGTGGTTTTCCAGAAACAGCTGCGGAAAATTGTCCTGGTCGGCATCGCCGTGTTGACTCCTTTCGTGGCCGTGTCGGTTCTGCTGAGCGAACGCATGTGGATAAAAGCCGGCGACTTGATTCTGAGCTTCGCCGAGCGCGATCAGTCCTCGGGCGCGATTGGATCTCTTAGCGGCCGCACCGCATGGTGGGCGTATGGCATGGAGCAACTGGCGCATCACCCGTTCACCGGATTAGGCGCATACGCCGCTGGCCGCTTCGCCGTCCTCGGTAAACTCGGCGTCGGCGCCGCGGCCATGATGCACAGCGACTGGATTGAAGTCGCCATCGGCACCAGCTTCTGGGGACTCATTCCCTTCGCCGGCGCACTGATCGCGGCCTGGTGGCTGCTCATCAAATGCATTCGCAGCAACGCCTTCTCGCCGGAGCAACGCCAGCTTGGGCTCGAGTGTCTCGCATTGCTTTGCATGCTTACCTTGCATTCGTTCTTCAACGATGAACTAAGCTGGCACTGTCCGCTGCTTTATTTCATGATTCTCGGCTACGCCGAATTCATACGACAACAACGCAAGGCCGAGCCCGTCTACGCGCCCAGGCCAACCCAACTTTGGCAGACGCAGACTTCCACGGTTTCTTAATTGTGGATTACGAAAAAGTTTTTGGATCGAAGCAGTAACGCAACAAAGTAAACGGTTTTACAGTCCGCAAACAAAAATTAAAACTCTTAGGGGGAGTGAACGAAATGGGGAACAAGACTCGCATTCTGGTAACTGGTGCCGGTGGTTTTATTGGTCATCATTTGGTCAAGCGCTTAAAGGCCGATGGTCACTGGGTTCGCGGCGTCGACATTAAAATGCCGGAGTATGAAAAGTCCGCAGCCGACGATTTTCAACAGCTCGATCTGCGCATCTGGGAAAACTGCCTGGAAGCCACACAGAACATCGACCAGGTCTACAACCTGGCTGCCGACATGGGCGGAATCGGTTACATCACCGCATTCCTCGCCGACATCTCGAAAAACAACATCCTGATCAACGCGCACATGCTCGAAGCCAGCAAACAGAATGACGTCAAGCGTCATCTGTTCTCGTCTTCGGCCTGCGTCTACGCGCAATCGAAGCAGAAATCCGCCGAGGTCACGCCGCTGAAAGAAGAAGACGCGTATCCGGCCGATCCCGAGCCCGGTTACGGATGGGAGAAACTTTTCGCCGAAGAACTCTGCCGCTACTACTATCACGACTACAAGTTCGAGACGCGCATCGTGCGTTTCCACAACGTTTACGGACCTCTCGGTACCTATGACGGCGGCAAAGAAAAATCTCCCGCTGCCATCTCCCGCAAAGTTGCGAAAGCTCACGACGGCGGCGAGATCGAGATCTGGGGTGACGGCGATCAGACGCGTTCCTACATGTACGTGGACGATTGCGTTGAAGGCCTCATCCGCCTGATGGCTTCGAATCATCGCGAAGCGCTCAACCTCGGCACCGACGAAATGGTGAGCATCAATCATCTCGTCGACATGATCTGCAAGATCGCCGACAAGAAGCTGACCAAGCGCCACGACATGAGCAAGCCTCAGGGAGTTCGCGGGCGCAACAGCGACAACACACTACTGCGCAAGGTCCTCGGCTGGGAGCCCAACATGCCTCTCGAAAAAGGCCTGGCCATCACCTACAAGTGGATTTCCAGCGAACTGAAGAAGAAGAAAGAAGTCGGCGAGTTGGCTGAAGTAGCCGGCGACTAACTTCTCATTCGAGCCTGACCATGTCCAATCTCATGACTGACAGTTGCGTCAATATCCTCGGCGTCAAGGTCCATGCCACCAGCATGGACCGCGCTCTCGCGACCATCGAATCGGCCGTTGCAAACGGCGACAAAGGCTATGTCTGCGTCACCGGCGTGCAGGGCGTAATGGAAGCCCAGGTCGATTCTAACCTCAAGCGCATCATCAATCACTCGGTGCTCACCACGCCAGACGGACGCCCCACCGTCTGGGTCGGTTGGCTCCGTGGATTTTTCAAGATGCGCCAGGTCACCGGTCCCGATATGATGCTGCGGATTTGCGCGCTGTCAGCGGAGAAAGGCTACACCCATTTTTTCTACGGAGGAAACGCCGGCGTCGCTGAGCAACTAAAAGACTCACTGACCAAGCGTTTCCCCGGCATGAAAGTTGTCGGCACCTACACTCCTCCATTCCGTCCTTTATATGCAGAGGAAGAAGCGGAACTGATCCGCATGGTTTCCGAAACCAAGCCGGATTTCTTCTGGGTCGGCCTGAGCACGCCAAAGCAGGAGCGCTTCATGGATCAATACATCTCGAAGCTCGACACCAAACTCATGTTCGGTGTGGGTGCGGCTTTCGACATTCATACCGGCCGCATCAAAGACGCTCCCTATTGGATGAAAGTCACGGGCGTGCAGTGGATGCACCGTATCTATCAGGACCCAGCCCGCTTGTGGAGGCGCTACCTGGTTAACAATCCCAAGTTCGTCTACCGCATCGCGCTGGAGTTGCTAGGCATTCAGAAACAGGAGATCGCGTAGAGCAGCACCGTCATCGCCGCAAGGCCTGTCATTGTTGCAAGGCTGTCATCCCGAGCGGAGCGAGGGATCTTGGTTTCGCCCGGGCTGGCAACTCTGATGGCATCGTCAAGAACAGGATCCAGTGAGTTGCCCTTAATTAACGCATGAGAGTTCTAATCGTACACGGCGCGTACCAGCAGTTCGGCGGAGAGGACTCCGTGGTGCGAGCCGAGAGGGAATTACTCGAGCGCCACGGCGACGAAGTGCTTCTCTACACTCGGCACAACGACGAGATCAAACAGTTTAGCGCCTTTGAAAAGGCAAGCTTCTTTCCTCAGACTGTCTATTCCTGGAAAAGCAGCGGCGAAATTGCAGACGTTGTCCGCAGTTTTCAGCCGGACGTGGCCTTTGTCCACAATGTTCTTCCATTGTTGTCGCCGTCGGTTTATCACAAGCTGCATGCGCTCGGAGTACCGGCGGTGCAAGTGCTGCACAACTTCCGTCCTTTTTGCCCGAATGGTTTTTATTACACGCAAGGGCAGATTTGCGAGGCGTGCCGCGGCGGCAACTATCTGAATGCAATTCGGAAGCGCTGCTACAAAGACAGTTATGCTCTGAGCGCGTTGTATGCGCTCACCCTGGGCTCGAACCGGCTCGCCGGAATGGTTGATAAAATCGCCGGATTCATCTGCCTCACCGAATTCTTCAGAATCAAGATGCAGGAAGCCGGCGTTCCAGATTCAAAGCTGTTCGTTCGTCCCAATTTTGTCTACGCGCCGCCGCTGACGCCCAACGCAAGTGGCGCCGGCAACTACGCGCTCTACATGGGCCGCTTGTCCCCGGAAAAAGGCTGCTGGACTTTAATTCATGCCTTTGAACGGATGCCGCAAGTTGCGCTGAAGATCCTCGGAACCGGGCCAGTAGAACAGGAACTCAAAGATTACGTAAGCGCCAAGGGACTCGCCAACATTCAATTCCTCGGCTTCAAAAGCGGCGACGAAAAATGGCAGTTGCTGCGAAATTCTCTTTGCCTGGTCGTTCCATCAGAGTGGTACGAGAATTTTCCCGTCACTGTGTTGGAAGCCTACATGGCTTCAAAGCCGGTGGTGGCATCGCGCATGGGCGGGTTGCCGTACATAGTCGAAGACGGAAAATCAGGCCTTCTATTCGAGTCAGGCAAGGTCGACGAACTCGTACAGAAGATTCAACAGCTGGTGAATGATCCCGCGGGCGCCGTACGCATGGGCGCGTGCGGTCGCCGTTTTAGTGAAACCAAGTATGGTCCCGAACAAGGTTACAGCAATCTTATGAAAGTGTTCTCGCAGGTACAAGCCACAGCATGAGTACCGCCGTCGACGTAAAATTCGAGCGAAGTCGAGCGCAGCTTCCTGAGCAAAGCGCAGAACCGATGGGCGCAGAGAAGGTCAACGCTGGGCCCATGAGCCCAGCTCCGCTCTTTGTTGTTGGCATGTGGCGCTCCGGAACTTCGCTCTTGTATGCACTGCTCAACCAGCACCCGCAGATCGGCCTGATGTACGAATCCGACTTTGCCTTGCTGTCGTCAATTTTTCTGCTGCCGCGCAAGAGTTCTTCGTGGATACCAAAAGTCGACTCCTGGAATGGAGCGTTAACTCGGCACAATATTGACACTGCGAGCATTCCAGAGAACGTTGTCGGTTTGCCCAACGCTTTTCGCGTTGTCGCCCAGCAGTATGCGCAAAAGAAAGGCGCAACGATTTGGGGATGCAAGTCGCCGAGCTACTACGACTGCATGAATCAGTTGGCCGACTGGTTTCCGGATGCGAAGTTCATCGTGATCTGGCGCGATCCCGCAGACGTCTGCCGCAGCATCGTACGCGCGGCGCAGAAGTCACCCTGGTTCGCGCGTCCCGGCATGGACCTCCGCGCTCTGCTCGGCTGTCACCGCATGAAGCAGGAAGCTGACCAGCTCGTGCGCCGCGGCGTTGCCATTCACCAATTGCAATACGACGACTTAGTCAGGCAACCCGTCGCCGCGCTGACCGCCATTTGCGATTTCATCGGCGTGACTTACGATCCGAAAATGAATTCTCTCGAAGGCGCAGACCGCTCGGCCATCTACAACGGTGATCATCATTCCATGGTCAAGAGCACCAAGATCGTTGCCGATCGCCAGCGCCCTGAAGTGCTCTCTCCAGAACTCAAAAGCAAAATCGAACGCTATATCGTGTTCTGGCGAAAACAATATGACGGAAGTTGGCCGGTAAACGCTGCAGTAACCGATGGCACCAAAGCTGCTTCCTGGCTCGATCGCACTCGCGACCGCATCCGGATCAGTCAATTGCGCGCGTTCGATGCCATAGTTCCCATCTTGTATTCATTGGTTCCCATCGCAGTCTGGCAGAAATATCGGGAACTGAAGGGCCGTCATCACCAGGTTGCAGTTAAGTCCAACAGGAGCAAAGCCACGTAATTCAGAGTTCCCCCTCACTGAATCATGTTAAAGCGCTAAAGGACGTCAGCTTTTCTGGCGAATCGGGATACTCAAAATGCGACAAACTATGTTGTTGACGCACACAAAACTCAAGGAGCAATTCCATCCTTTGACCGGATCCGCCAAATCACTGGCGACACTCGTTTGCGTGGTTCTCGTTCTGTCACTCTCTGGATTCGCCCAGAGCGGAACCATGAGCACGTTCGCGGGATTGAACAGCACGATCAAAGGCTCGAACGCTTCTGCCACACCAGATCCGACCATCGCCGTCGGCACACTGGAATACTGCGAGCACGTCAACAGCGAATATCAATGCTGGTATAAGAGCGGCGCAAACGCCAACGAACCCGTGAACTTTCTCGGCAGCACCAGCCCCAAGACTGATGCCGGCCCCTGGAGCCAGAACAGCAGCAACAGCGGCAACACTCCCAATTGCCCCACTGCTTTCTCTCCGAATTCTCAAATGCTCCATGACAATGTCTACAACCTGTGGATCATGGAGAAGCGAATCACATCCAAGCTCAACGGCAACAACTATATGTGCGTTGCCATCAGCAACATTGAAGACATTTCAAAGTCCACTTTCGCTTGGTTTGCTTTCGAATACAACCTGGATAACGTAATTCCGCTAAACTCCCATGGCAATTACTATTATCCGGATTATCCTCAGACAGGATTGTGGCAGGATTCCACCAGCACCACTCCTCCGTACACCGCTGCTACTGACCAGGCGATGTGGATCACATACGATCTGCAAGACCCGAACAACAGCGACAACATCATGGGAGTTCTGATCTGCGCAGTAGACTTGGCTGGCCTGCGCGCCAGCACATCCAGTCCATACACGAACAATTCTCATACTCCGGCGTGCGCGGTGGCTCATCCTCTCGTTACCTATACCCAGCGCCGCAGTTGGGTTCCGGCTAACAACTCCGACACCACGCCTCCGATTTCGAACGACGGTGAAATGTTCACCTACATGATCGAGCCGCTGGAGAACGACTCCAGTTATCTCACGGACCCGAATCACACGCAGGGCGTTGAACAGTGGACGATCAACTGGACGGCAACTCCGCCCACTCCAACTTTTGTAAACAGTTGGGACCAGCCTTCAACCCAGCCCAACGGCGATCAACTGGGCTGCTTCAACCCGCTCAATTATTACGGCACGGTTTGCGTTCCGCAGCCCTCGACGGCAACGACTGGAATCCATATCGACTCCGTCGCGGACCGCATGCAGCAGTTTTTCCACTACACTTCGAACAACGGCCAGGGAAGCATTTGGACTTCGGCTCATGCCATTCAAATTAATCCCAACTCAACTGAATTCACTCAGACCGAAGCGGATATCCGAATTCTGCAGCGCAACACAGCCTATCCCAATGCAGTCTACGTCGCCGCGGACTATCCGACTCTCGATCCAGTCGACCCCAACGTCTATGTCGTGCTGCCCAGCATCGTGCGCGACAAAGTCGGCAACCTCCAGGGCATCCTCGGAATTTCCGGCACGGGCAGCAATGAACATCCCGGCCTCGATAGCTACAATTTCATTCCCAGCAGTCTCACCGAGGGAACTTACGGATATATCGCGAGTCCTCTCACCGACGGCGATGCCGAAGATGCTGACAACTTGAACTATCGTTGGGGAGACTGGTACTCAGGAGTGCTCGATCCCAGCGATGGCTGCACGGTATGGGTCGCCGGAGAATATCTTCCCCAGAACCGCACGACAGAACCGTACTGGTACACGGAACTGGCGAAGCTTCCGCCCATGAATTCGTGCCTTGGGCCGGTAACGCTTTCCGATACGAGCTTGAACTTTGGCAATATACAAGTTGGGGTAAAGAGTCCGCCAATCGTCGTCACCGTAACTAATAACCAGACGGTCGCGCTCAACATCAGCGGAATTTCCACAGGTGGTGGCGTGTTTACGCAAACCAATACTTGCGCCCAACCGCTTGCTCCGAACGGTGGCACTTGCACGATCAGCGTTTATTTCACTCCCACTGTTACCGGCACCGCAACCGGAACGCTTACGGTGACTGACGGCGCAAGCAACAGTCCACAGACCGCTTCTCTCACTGGCATTGGCGCTTCGTCCGCGATATCGTTGAGCCCGGGCACGCTCGCCTTTGGCAACCAGGTTCTGAACATGACAAGCGCTGGGCAGGCGATTACAGTGACGAACAGCGGCTTCATTAACCTCACAGTCAACTCGGTTGTCGCCAGCGGTGGCTACTCGCAAACCAGCAATTGCAGCGGAGCCACGCTTACTCCAGGGCAGACTTGCACAATCACGGTGACGTTCGCTCCTACTGTTACCGGATCGATGGGGGGCGCGATCACGGTCAACGACACGGCTGTGGGCGCGCCGCACGTGGTTGGTTTGACTGGCAGCGGGATATTGGCGCTCTCCATGTCGAACAACCTTAACTTCGCCGCCACGAATGTCGGATCTACTTCTGTCGCGCAGACCATGACGCTTACCAACAACGAGAGCCAGAGTGTTTCGTTTACATGGGCAACCAGCGGCGACTTTTCGGCGGTGGGCAACAACTCGAGTCCGTGTAACGGGACGCTGGCCGCCAAGGCCAAGTGCACCTTCGCGGTGAGCTTCACGCCGACCACGAATGGAATCGTTAAGGGGAACTTGACCATTACTCCGACTCCTTCCGGAAACATTGTCGAAGGAGGGCTGACGGGAACAGGTCAAAATGGCACGACATCGCCGCTGACCTTTACGCCCGCAAGCCTGAGTTTTGGAAACGTTGGAATTACTACTTCGATTGCCAAGACAACGACCATTAAAAACGTGAGCGCGGCAACGATCGATATCAGCAGCGTTACGGGCAGCGGATATTTCGTGGTGACGCCGAGCGGCGCAACACCTTGCGGCGGGAACGTGCTCGCCGGCAAGTCCTGCACAGTGACGGTCACGTTCACTCCGCTGGTCACGGGAACCATTATCGGTGGCGTGACCGTGATCGATAATGCCGCGATCAGTACTCAGATCCAGGACGCCAGTGGAACTGGTTTGCTGGATATCACGCTGACTCCGACTTCGATTAACTTCGGAAGCGTGACCGTGGGATCCACAAGCGCCGTGTCAGTGATTACCGTTACTAACAATCTGCCGACAGCAGTTGCGATCAACAGCGTGGTCGCAAGCGGGGATTTCATTTCGACTTCGGGCGGCGGTATTCCGTGCGGAAGCAGCGTTCTCGCCAACAGCACTTGCACTCTCGGAGTGCAGTTCAGCCCGAGCGTGACTGGAGCAATCAGCGGCGCGCTGACCGTCAACTACGCAGCAGGCTCGTCGCCGCAAGTGGTGAGCTTGTCGGGAACGGGCAGCAGTTCCGGCAGCAGCAGCAAGAGCGATTAGGGTTCGAGGCAAGCAGACGATTGCCCGCCACTTCGGTGGCGGGTTTTTTTTGTGCTGATGATTTGCCGTCGCTTGGACCACAGCGAATGAGCCAGCTTGCGGAAACATTCCCCGCGTGTTGAGAGGGCGTTGCCGCAGGCGCTGAAGCGCGAACTTACTTGAGCGGCTTAACGGCACCCTTCGGCTCCGCTCAGGGCAAGCTAGAATTGGTGCCCTTCTCGAACCTGCTTGACCTTAAATCTGTTTGAGTAGTTCGAGCACGGGCCTTTGACTGGGCAATAGGGCCGGCTCGATTTCCGCTGCTGTCATCCATTGCGGCGAACCTTCCCAGGAATTCTTCAGTTCTCCGCTGGCTTGCACGGCGAACACCGAGATGTTGCAGGGAACGTCGGCGTCGCTGTAATACTTCAGCTTCAATTCTTTTCCAGTAACGCTCAGGCCTGTTTCTTCCAGGATCTCGCGACGCAGCGTATCCTCTGCCACTTCCCGCCAACTGGAAATTCCTCCGGGGAAGCACAGACCACGTCCATCGTTGCGATGGATCACCAGAAATTTATTCTCACGTTGAATAATGCCGATTGCGGCGCGGAGTGTGCCGAAGATCGGCAAGCTGCGGTAGAGCGTGAAACAGGTGCGCGCGAACATCCAGAATATCCGGCGCTTGATGTCATCGAGAACGGTCGGCAAGTCGCAAGTCTAGCATGCAAAGTCGGAGCTTCCGGGCGATCGATGTGCGGCATTTTTCGAGTGAACTCACTTCGAGTGCCTGTGAATTTTAGCCTCAAAAAAATAGTTTTGACACAACCTTGCCTGATCTGAGGGATGCTCCCGGTCTGCACCCCTTAGCGGTACCCCCTCCCCCCTGGTATCCTTTATCGCCAGTGTTCATGCGGGTTTGCGCGATTGCGATTGCACACTCGCGAATTCGATCTTTGTTTCCAATAGCTTACGGGTAAAATACTGTGTTCAAAGGAGTTACGGGTCAGCATCCGGGCTGCGAACGCCGAAATTGGGACTGTGCTGAATTCATCCGGCGGTCACGGCCTCGACAATCATTGCTTGTTTTAGTTTTGGGCGCAAGGTCAGATGTCACAATGGGGCTGTGGATTTCTTTTTTGATCTGGAGCCCACGCGGTACGCTTAAATCTGCCAAAACGTGATATCGCCTGGTGACGACAGTTAGCAATAAGAGCTTGTGGGTTGTTGGATAATGTGGTTGCGTGAGAGTCTTTAAGGTTATTTGCTGCCTCATCTTGGGGCCATCGTCAGGTACTGTCTCGGGATTGCTTGTCGGCGCGGCCATGCTGTCGCCCGGCGACTACAGCGCTCCGGGTGACGGTTTTATGATTCTGTTTTGGATGGCTGCAGGGTTTGCCATTTCCACGTTAGCATCTGTGATGCTGGCCCGTTGGATTTGGAAGCGCTCTGTCCCTGCCCAGAAGTGAATGTGGTCGACCGCTGCCAGTACACTCGATGACCAGCGGTCAATGCGTGGAATGTCCTGATTTCGTCATCTATCGGCAAACAGGGTCGTGGTGGCGCGGATTCCCGTCAATCCACCTGGAAGAGTGAGTTGCTCTCCAGCGTGCCGCCAGGTGTAACGACGGTTACAGTGCCGGTGGTCGCGCCAGTGGGCACGGTGGCCTCAATTTCGGTGCTGGAGACAACCGTGAACGCTGCGGGTAGTCCGTTAAAGTTGACTTTCGTCGCGCCTGTCAGATTGTCTCCCAAGATCGTTGCATTGTCTCCCGCCGTGCCCAAAGTCGATAGTATCTTCACGAACGGCTTCAGTCCCACGGACAGACTAAATACCGTTCCGCTGTCCGCAGTACCGCCATAGTAGGTCGTACCGTAAAGGGTGCCGTTCGTGGCTTGCACCAGTCCACCTTCAGGCTGATACCCATCAGTGCAATTCTTTTGCGAGCAGAAGTTGTAGAGCGTGGTGAGCTTGCCCGCGGTGGTGATTTTGAAGATGGTGCCGCAACCTCCGTTGCAGTTGGTGTTGTTCGCCCCACCCAGATAAGTTGTCCCGTACAGGTTCCCGTCGCTGGCTTGAATCAGTGTGGCGTAGGGAGTGGATCCGTCCGTGCAATTCGTTTTTGCGCAGAAGCTGTAGATCGTTTTGAACGTGCCTGCCGCCGTGATCGAAAAAACCGTACCGCCCTGGAGGTGCCCCCCGTCGGTGCTCGTGGTCCCGTAAAAGGTCCCGTTGCTGGCCTGAACCAGCCCGCCGATCGGATCGCCACCATCAGTGCCTGTGAACTTGTGCAGCGTGTTGATGGCAGCTTCCTTAACTACAAAGACGGTGCCGTCGCCCGACTCTACTTCGCCGGTGGTCCCATAGAAGTTGCCGTCCGTGCCCTGTACCGGTTTGCCGAAAGGATAGATACCGTTGCCGCCAGTGAAGGTAAGCGAATCATCCAGCTTGCCTGCGGTCGAGATTGCATAGATCACGCCATCATTGTCCGTACCGCCAATGGACGTGCCTCCGTACAAATCGCCATCTTTTGCCTGAATCGGGGTAGCCCACGGCAGGGACCCGGTCGTTGTGCCGCCGAAGTTGTAGATGGTTTTGAAGCTGCCTGTCGAGGTGATCTGAAAGACCGTACCATTGTCCGTGGTCCCGCCCAGTGTGGTTGTCCCGTAAAACTTCCCATTGCTGGCGAGTACCAGTCCTGCATAGGGTTTGGAGCCGTTCGGGCACAGCGAGCCTGTAGCGCAGAACTTGTAGAGCGTGGTCGGCTTGCTCGCAGTCGTGGCAAATTTGAAAACCGTGCCCTCGGCGGTGCCGCCTCCCACCTCTGTTGTTCCGTAGAGGTTCCCATCCGTGCCCTGAACGAGATTGTAGTAGCCGGGATTCGAGCCGTTTGAACCCTGGAAACTGAACAAGGTCTTGAACGTGGTCTGTGCCGGAGAGAGAATCGCCGTGGCGGCACAGAACACAGAGAGGATGCCGGCCATTTTCGTGAGGCTAAGTTTCCTTCGTGCCGCTGCGGAAGTCAACAGTCCGTCAGGTAAGGTCGCCGCGACCAGGGTGCTCCGCAATGTTCTGAGAATAGAGCTTTTCATTTTCATCTCCATGCATCTCTACATTCACTGGCCAAAGTTATTCCGGGGAGTGTTGCACCGGAATCGGCCTAAACTATGCCGGAATGCGCCACAACGTGGGTATGCTAGTTACCGGAGTTCTCCCCGGTAGGCAAATCAAAAAAAGCAAATTCTTGTAAGTTTTTGCCCCTAAGAACGGCTGCCATTGTCCGCGCTGTCCCTGTTCGTGTCAATCTGAAATAATTTGCATAAGGAGCGAGAGCAGTTTCTGTGGTGGATAGTTGGCGCTAAATCGCCATTTCACTCATCGAATCGTGCCAGAGCGGTTTTAGACCTACAACAGTCATCCACGCGAAGCAAAATAGACTATGAGGATCGCCAGAACTATTGCGCCGTAAATCGCGATCCCTTTCCCTGTTTTCGGAGTCCACAAATACAGTGCTATCACCAGTACGGCAACGGGGATGATCCAAAGCGTCACGCTACCCGAGAGGGTACACCAACGATGACCCAGAGGGTAGCTGTCGGAATATCGCCATTACACGCATTGGCCACGGTCAGAACGTGTAACCGCCCCGATTCCGCCGGTAACGAGCAATCCGGGCGAGCGCCGGGTTTCTAGTGGTGACTCCCGCCACCTGAATGGCCTGCACTTGCGCGAGCCGAATGTCCTCCACCGAAGAAATGTTGAACCGAGAGGCTTTGAATTACGGTTTAATTTCGAATACAACTCCCCCACCAGCGGATGCTGTGCCATATAGGTTATTGCCGCTGCCGAAAGTCATCGGTTCGGTCGGCGACTGACCATCGCCTCCATCAAATGTGTGCAGCAGGACTTCTTTCCAGGCGCCACCGGAGACCTGCGCTATCTTGAAAACGACGCCGCATCCGTACGATCCGCAATCAGCGTTGCCGCCGCCGTATTTCGTCGTGCCGTACAGATTGCCGGCGCTGTCCACAATCACGCCCGCTGATGGGGTCGCTCCGTCCGCTCCGCCGCTAAAGCTGTAAAGCACGCTCTGAGTCCAAGGACCGGAAGCCGCTGGCGACAACTTGAAGACCACTCCGCAGAGGCCATAGAAGTCGCAATTCGGATTACTCTTCCCACCCCCCAGAGTCGTTCCGTAAAGATTTCCTGCGCTGTCAAATGCGAGGTCGCTGTTGGGATAGCCGCCGTCCGCGAGGCCACTGAAAGTATAAAGAACCGATTCATCCCACGGGCCGGAATCAGTCGGCGAGAGCTTGAATACGACGCCGCATCCGGGACCGGAGGAGGTGTTGCAGCCCGTCGCCAGGTTGCCCCCGGCGTAGGTCGAACCGTACAGATTTCCAGCTGCGTCGAACGTCAGGCTGCCCCATGGTCCTCCGCCATCGCTGCCTCCCGTAAACGTGTAGAGCACGGTCATATCCCATCCTCCGGAGGAACTCGGCGACAGGCGATAAATCGTTCCACAGCCGCCTCCACCACATGTGCCGCTGCCGTCTACCGCGTTAATTCCGTAGAGGTTCCCGCTGGCATCGGCGATCAGCCCATCCGGAATGCCGCCGTTGGAATACGTGTCCATGTATTGCAGTACGGTCTCAGACCAGATGCCCGTTCCCGCGGTCAGTTGGAATACCACCCCGCATCCAGAGACGGCCCCTGAACAACTCCCGCTGTTGCCGCCATTCAGGGTCGTGCCGATTACGTCGCCTGCGGCCGTCACTACGACTCCACCCACAGGAAGAGCGCCAGTAGTCGAGGTCGAAAAGCGAAATAGCGAAGTATCGTGCCAGCCGCCGTTACCGGCGGGTGAAAGCTTGAACACAACTCCGCAGCCTTCGTACAACGCGCAGCCGAGCTTAGTGTCGCCTCCGTCCTCGGTCACGCCGTACATGTTTCCCGCAGAATCGAAGATCAGTTTCGAGCTGGGATATGTGCCGTTGCTTCCGCCCTGGCTGAAGGAAAGCAAAATCTTGTACTGCGCTTGTGCCTGCGCGTGCACCACAAGGCTGAAAGTGAAAGCAATGGCCGCCGCGAGAGAGAATAACAATACCCGGGTCTTCATTTGGTTTCTCCTTTTGGAAAAGTCTTACTGCTCGGGTGAGGAGCGCGTCTCGTGGGGGAATTTTCGCCTGCAGGAGCTCTGTCGATACGGGATGCTGCAACAGTTCTAGACTTCCCTGTTCGACAGAAATGGATCGCTCCTGTGCGTTCTAGAACACGCAGCAGACTGGAGCGGAATTATAACCCCGGAATTGCTGCCTGACAGAGAATTTTTTGGGGCGAAAATGGGTTAGGCCGGCGATAAATTCGTTTCGGCCTTCCGGGTCGTGTTTCCTGGTTGGCATCGGGCCAAAGCAAGATCAAAAGCAAGATCAACTTCAAAGGCAGCGGACAGGAGTGTCCGCTCCACACGGGCCACGTCAACTTCAAGAGTGGCGCTGCAGGCGTTAGGGGTTCCCCCTTCTCGCAAAGAACGCGAGAAGGGGGGCATCCCATTTTCGGTGGTGCTCGCTGCGGTGCCTCGCCTAGGGTTTGATTTGGTATACAACGCCACCGTCGTGGGTGCCGCCGTATTCGGTGGTGCCGTACAGATTTCCGCCGGGGCCGAAGACCACTCCACCGTAGGCGAAATTCCCGTCGGTGCCGTCGAATGAGGCTAGAAAAGTCTGGGTCCAAGCCTCGCCTGCGGGGGTTAATTCGTAAACCGCCCCGTCTCCATCGGCTCCCCCTACCTGGGTGGTGCCGTATAGATTGCCTTTGGCGTCGAAGATGAGTGCGCCATAATCGGGGCCATCACCGTTGGTGCCGTCAAAGCTAAAAAGTAGGGTATCGCTCCAGCTTCCGTCGCTACTGGGGGATAATTTGTAGACAGATCCTATCCCGTAGGCTCCACCGAAGTAGGTGGTGCCGTAAAGATTTCCGGAAGAATCGAAGACCACGGTTGCAATAGAGGGAGTCGAGTCGCTGTTGGAGCTGCCGAAACTGTGAATCAGGCTTTCGGTCCAGCCGCCGCTTCCGTTGGGGCTCAATTCGAAAATGGCTCCGTCATATGCCCCGTAAGCACCGCCAAAAGCCGTGACGCCGAAAAGTTTGCCATCGTGAAACGTAAGCACAGAATTGGGAGCCTTGCCGTCGTCGGGATATCCGGTAAAGGTGTAGATCGTCTTATAGGAAAAGGCTGCGCCGCTCTTGGCCAACTCGAACACGGTTCCGCACCCACAACCGGTGGAGCTCAGAAATGTGGTGCCGTACAGATTACCCTTGGGATCCATGGTCAAACCAGCCATGGGTTCCTGACCGTCGCCGCCGTTTCTTATGAAATTGTAGAGGATAGTTTCTTTCCAGGTTCCGCAAGATTGCGGCGAGAGTTCAAACACGGTGCCTTGATCGACGGTACCGCCGGCCGAGGTGGTGCCATACAGATTGCCGTTGCCGTCTAAGATCACGGTTGGGCTGGGGTAGTTGCCGTCTTTGTCGTTGGGGTTGAAGCTGTAAAGAATACTGTAGTTGAAGCCGCCGCTGCCATTCGGGGAGAGCTCAAAAACCGTACCGCAGCAGTCCACCACGTTGTAGGTGCCGCCGTAGGTTGTGGTGCCGTAGAGATTGCCCAAGTTGTCCGCGACCAGGGTGCCGTTGGGATTGTAACCATCGACGCCGCCGGCGCCATTGAAGCTATGCAGTATTGTTGGGGTTTGAGCAGAAGCTGGCGCCGAGGCCAGGAAAGTGGTGAGAGCGAACATCGACAGGAAGAGAATTGTCTCCAGAGTATGCTTCTTATGCGGCATCAGATTTCCTCGGTTCAAGTCGCGGGGGGCGCGTGCCGATTACCATACTCTGGCGCTTGACTGGTCCACAAGGATGAAAGAATCTGCACCACTGTGGGCTCGAAAAAAGGCAAGAGTGGCTCTGCAAAACTAATGCACGCAATCATCGCTAAAAGCTGGGACACCCGCGAGCAGAAGATGCGGAGGAGAACTTATTCCCGCTCGGTGTGTTCTAGTTATAGAGTGCAATGCATCGTCTCTTGCTAGCGGATGATTCGGAGGCGGTCCGGCTTGCCATCAAGTCTTTGCTGCAGCGCCTCGCTCCCGAGTGGGAGATTTGCGGCGAAACCCCAGAAGCCGACGAAGCCGTCCGGATGGCCGAAGAACTGAGGCCGGAGGTCATTCTCATTGATCTCTCCATTTCTGGGTCAAAGGGATTGTGGATCGCGAAAACCCTGAAGGACACGGCGCCTTTTTGCAGGTCTATTCTCATCAGCGAGCAACATCCTGCTATACTCGCGCACCTTGAGGCGGAATCCGGTTTCGTATGCCTGGCGAAAACACAACTCGCTTCGGCGCTGGTTCCGGTGCTGCGGGGCGAGAGGAATACGCCTTAGCAGGGCAAACGACATCGCGATCCTTGACATCAGCATGCCGGGAAAGAGCGGGCTCGAGGTGGCGGCTTCGGTCAGCCGCAGGCATCCGGAGTTAAAGATTTTGATTTTCACGATGCACAGCGGCAAGACGCTGCACGGCGCCGCCCGCGAGGCTGGCGCGCACGGCGTGGTGCAAAAGTCGTATGCATCTCGCGATCTCATTCGCGCCATCGAGACGTTGATCGATAGAGGCAACTTCTTTCCGAAGGATTCAGCCCCATCGTCTGATTCGCCGCTTCGGTCAAATTTCAGTTTTGTTTTCTTTCGCACGGCTGCGCTGGGATTCGCCTAACGAAGTTCAAGTTTAGGAGACGATATACTTCGTAGAGGAATCGCGGTTGAACCAGTTCGCTCTCGTCCCACCTGACCGTACAGCCGTCACAGGAGAGTCCCGCGCCACACGGACTCTCGTGCTGGCCGGTCTTGCCCACGCCTTGCACGACGGTCCGCCCGAACAACAACTTTTTGCGATAGCTCCTGCGGACCCCAATGCACCGAGCAGCGGTTCGATCTCTGGTACAACGATGATTCAGGCGACCGGGCCAGGCGTCTGCTTGTAGCGGACACGTGAGACTTGGCAGCCTCGGCAGTTGGCCAGAAATATAGGTTCTGTCAATAAGGTGGTGGCCGGGTCGGGTGCAGGTTGGCTCCCGCGGGCCGGTTCAGCGGGAGATCCATCGCTATGCAGAATCTTTCATGTTGACGGCCTCCTGCCCAGGGAGTACGATTCCGCGCAGTTAGCCCCGCTTATTTACTTCTCCCCTTTGGCGTGACAACCGGCGCATGTGCGCGCCGGCACAAATCTCTCAGGAGGATTCTCCCATGCGTTCTCGCTACGTGACATTTCTCTTTTTGTTGTCTTTGTGCGCCCTGGCGGCCAATGCCCAGAGCGCGGCATCTTCGCGCCAGCCGGGAACCTGGACCGAGCGCGCCCAGCTTACGAACGCCGGCGAGCCTGGGGGGGCCGTGGCCGTGGCTGCCAGCGGCAACACGGTGGTGGTCGGAGGCTACGTGTACGTCAAGCCCGCCGCCGGTTGGACCAGCATGACGCAAACCGCGACGCTAAGTCCCTCAGACCCCAGTTCGGCTATTTGCTTTGGCTGTTCTGTCGCGATCGATGGAAACACGATCGTGATCGGAGCCTACGAAGCGAACGAAGGATCCAACGTGAGCCAGGGAGCGGTGTACGTTTTTGTCGAGCCCGCCGGGGGATGGACCAATATGACCGAGACCGCGAAGCTGACCGCGTCGGATGGCGTGGCGTACCAGCAACTGGGCCACTCCGTTGGCGTGAGCGGCAACACCGTTGTGGCTGGAACCTATACCAGCGTCGCGGGAGCGACCAAGGCCTACGCATTTGTTGAGCCCGCCGGCGGGTGGGCAAGCGGAACCCAGACGGCGGAATTGACTGGAGGGGGAGTTGTAGCTGATTTGTTTACTGCGTGGTATGTCGCGATCGATGGTGGAACCATCGTGACGACTGGAGGGGGGCTTCCCAATCGAGCCTATCTGTTCACCGAACCGGCGGGAGGCTGGACGAACATGACCCAGACTGCCGTCCTTAACGCGAAGAATCAGGTGCGGCACATCAGCTCGGGCAACATCGCCATCAATGACAACACGGTTGCCTTTGGGGTTACTTATAGCCCGGAAGACGGAATCACGAACGCAGGAACCGCCTATGTGTTCGTGGAACCTGCGGGCGGTTGGATGGACATGAACCCGACCGCTCAACTCACCGCGAGTGATCCGACCGCCCAAGCTTGGTTCGGCGATGGCGTGGCTGTCAGCGGCAGCTCGATTGTGGTGGGAGCGCCCTTTGCGGAAGTGAATTCCAATGTCGGGCAGGGGAAGGTTTATCTGTTTACGGAGCCGGCCGGGGGATGGAGCAACATGACGCAAACCGCCGAAATGACCGCGCTCAAAGGAGAGACGCTCTCGGGGCTGGGCTCGGCCGTGGCAGTCTCGGGAGACGCGATTGTGGCGATAGCGCCCCGCTACAACGAGTTCGACGGCGCGACTTATATCTTCGAGCAATAGGGAATCCGAGCGACTGTCCCCACTGTGACCGCGATATTCCTTAACAACTTCACATTATGTGAAGTACCCTGAGGCAGTGCATATCGTTACGCGCAAGCATCTGAACGAGGCGATGGAAACCTGCCCAGATGCGGCGAACGAAATCAAGGCGTGGGTGGGCATTGTCGAGGCAGTCCGTTGGCACAACCTTGCGGAAGTTCGCCGCGTGTTTAAAGACGCCGATTCTGTGGATGACTATGCGGTGTTAAACATCAGGCAGAATCGGTACAGAATGATCACCGTGATCCACTACGCAAAGACGATGGATCAAAGGCACACTGGAGGGCACGTCTACATCCGATCGTTCTTAACGCACAAGGAGTATGACAATCGCAGTAAGTGGGACAGGAGATTTGGAACGAGATGAGCACAGCTCTCGCGAACCCGGCAAAAATGATGGCGCACGGCGCTCCGCGCGTCATACACAATGATGCGGAACTTGAGGCTTACACCGAGGCTCTGTTCCAACTAACGGCGCTGGAGCGTCCCTCTCGCCATGAGGTAGAGGCAATCGAACTGCTGACTTTGCTGGTGGAACGTTATGAGCGGCAGCGGAATCCGATTCCGGCGGCGGATCCGGCTTCAGTCGTGCGATTTCTCATCGAAAAGCAGAATCTGCGGCAGCGTGACCTGATTCCTCAATTTGGCTCGGAGAGTGCAGTGTCGATGTTCCTGGCGGGACAACGGGACCTGACTCTGGAACAAGTGCGGAAATTAAGCGCTCGCTTCAATCTTCCGGCTGATGTTTTCGTATCGAAGTCAAAGAAAAGAAATCGCTAGTAAAAAAATAGCTTCAACGCGGAGTGCGCGGAGAACATCCGCGGAGGACGCGAAGATTCGCTAGTTCAGTAAGACCGGCTGAATTCCTACTGGAACTACGCCTCCCGAGATGGTGATGGGCGAGCCGGCGATCGTCATGTTCTGATATTGCGTCCATTTTGACGAAACCGTTTGGTTGCCGGTGGTACAGGTTCCGTTGGCGCAGCTTTGCGAGGTATCCCACATGATTAGAGACTGCGTGCCGGAGCTGGAGATGGTGCAGGACCAAACCGTGCCGACGGCTGTGCAGGGATTCACCAGTGTTGCGTTCACCAGCCAGTTGTAGGTTTGCTGGTAGGCCGTTTCGGCTGATGCGGGCTCGGCCTGGGAATCGGCGTAGTACCACGCCATGCCATTGATGCCGAGCGACCAGTTGATCAGATAGAAGCGCGGCATGAACGAGGCCGCCATGTCGGGATCGGTGTACGCGTTGGTGAAGCCGGTCAACGAGTATTGCGCTTCGCCATCCCACAAAGGCTTGGCCAGTTCCGCCGGTTGCAGGATGCCGTGAATGTTGGAGACGTACCACTGCATCGCCGATTCCGGAGTGCAGGGAGTGGGCGCCGGGCAATTGTTTCCAGTTTCGTTGCCGGGCTTCATGTGGAAGTTGATGATGTCGACGGCCGTTGCAATTGCATTTGCCGGGTTGGGGCAGGGCAACGCATCTCCTGAAGGGGAATTGTTGCAATAGAGTTCATTCTGCCCGTAGGTGAGAGCTCCGCCCTTGGCATGCGCGGAAGCCATCACAATCTTCGCCGTGGGATCGATGGCGGTCGCGGTGCAGGCTGTGGCGGTGCCATTTCCGTTTTCGTGAATCACACCGCGGCCGGTGATGATGCAGTTCGCATCTTCGGTCAAGCGGGCTATCTGTGCGATGCTGCCTACCCAGAACAGCTTGGTGTCGACCTCATTCCAGATTTCCCAGTATTTAATGTGCGCATGCGTAGCTGTGTAGCCGGGACTATTGACGTGGCTTGCGATGGCGGTGATCCAGGCTTTCCAGATGGCGTTGGGGCCGCTGCCATCGCTGTTGAGATCGCTTGGCGGATCGCATTCGCCGTCGCCGCCTCCCAGACCCGTGGTGTCGCTGCAGGTTGTATCCGAGGGATTGGAACTCGCCCAGGTTGGAGTGCGAGCTAATGTATACATTCCCTCCATGGTTCCACGGGAGTATGCCAGGGCAAGATCTGAATCCAGGCTGGCGAAATTGAATACACCCGAGGCGGTGTTGAGCGAGGGCCACTGGTCTGGAGGAGAATCCCAGAAGCGCTGCATGCCGTAGCTCTCAGACGGCCAGCCGCCGCCGTTTGTATCGGACTCGGAGAATCCGAAATAACTGGCTGGCGGAAAGTTACCACTCCCCGTGGATGCGTTTGCTGTCAGGGTGAGAGATTGCGTGGCGGTTTGCTGAGGCGATGAGGAATCGGTCACTTGTACGGTAAAGGTGAATTGTCCGGTTTGGGTGGTAGTTCCGGCGAGCGATCCGGACGAGCCCACGGTGATTCCAGTGGGCAGCGTACCCGAGGCCAGACTCCAGTTGTAGGGAGCTTTGCCACCTGCGGCGCTCAACGGGCTGGCGTAGGCGGTTCCGGCGGTCGCGGGCGGCAAGGATTTAGTTGCGATGCTGAGTGGTCCTGGCGACGAAGTGCCTGCGGTTATGGTCACGGAAGCGGTTCCGGTCTTGGCGGTATCGTCTACGCTGGTCGCGGTGATGGTAACTTTTGTAGAAGATGTGACCGATGGCGCCTGATAGAGACCGCTGCTTGAAATCGTGCCCTTGGACGCGGACCAGGTTACGGAAGTGTTCGAGGTATTCAATACCAGAGCGGTGAATTGCATGGTTCCGGCGGAGGCCATGGTCGCCGTTGCGGGCGAAACGGTTACTGTTACGGCGGGAGGATTATTCGACGATGAAGCTGGACTCGCGGTGGAAACGCCGGCGCAGCCTGAAAGACAGAGAAGTGCGGCTGCCAACGTAATCAGAATTGCGCATTGCGGTAAATCGGCTCGACGCGAGCGCCAGTTGTTCTTAGCCGGGGGGATTGCGGGTTGCGACATCCAGCCACCTCTCGATTGGGGTCTCGGTGGACGCTCAACGGTTAAGCATCCATGAGGTGAACTCTATAAAGGGTGCGTTGAGGCTGACAGATGCCGAAGGGTCGTGGGCAGGCATGAGCGAAAGTACATGCGGTGGATTAGTCGGATTCCAGGAATTTTGCAGGAAGGTAACCGTTTAGAGGGCCGACAGGAGCGGCTTTCGAGCTTAAGCCCGATCATCTTCCGAACTAATCGCGGCGCTGGAGCGCTGCTCTTCCGCGGTGATGCAGGCGTTTGTGAATTCTTGCGCAACCGCTGATGCGTTTTTCCGAACTGGCTCGGGATGGCACGGCTGACGCCGTGCCTCCCGAACGCAGTTCATGCAACTCCTCCTTTATTAGTAGCTCTAGTTCAGTATCACTGGCTTGATTCCTACTGGAACAATGCCTCCTGAGATCGTGATTGGAGTGCTCGCTGTGGTCATGTCCTGGTACGTGGTCCACTCCGATGAGACGACCTGGCTGCCGGTGCTGCAGGAACCGTTGGCGCAGGTTTGCGACGTGTCCCACATAACAAGGTAGGGCTTGCCGGAGATGGAGATTCCGCAGGACCATACTGTGCCGGTGGCGGCGCAGGGTGTGGTGAGAGACGCTCCGGAGAGCCAGTTATAGGTCTGCTGATAGGAGGTTTGCGCCTCTACCGGCTCGGCCTGGGAATTGGCCGAGTACCAGGCTATTCCAGAGATGTTGAGGGTCCAGTTGATCAGATAGAAGCGCGGCATGAAAGAAGCCGCCAAATCTGTGTCAGTGAGATAGTCGCCACTGAATCCGGAGCTTGAATACTGCGCTTCACCATCCCACAAGGGTTTCAACAGATCCGCTGGTTGCAACATGCCGCGGATGTTTGCGACATACCACTGCATGGCTGATTCCACCGTGCATGGAGTCGGGGCCGGGCAATTGTTGCCGCTTTCGTTTCCCGGCTTCATGTGGAAGTTGATAATATCCACCGCCGTCGATATCGCGTTCGCGGGATTCGGGCATGGCAGTTGGTAGGTTGAAGGGGAGTCATCGCAATACAGTTCGTTCTGTCCATACTTGAGCGCCGCGCCTTTAGCGTGTGCCGAGGCCATCACGATCTGCGCCGTGGGGTCAATCGCGGTTGCCGTGCAGGGAACGGATGTTCCGTTGCCATTCTCGTGAATCACGCCGCGGCCTGTGATGATGCAATTGGCATCTTCGGTAAGCCGCGCCAATTGGGCGATGCTGCCGGCGAAGAAGGCTTTGGTATCGGGCTCGTTCCAGATTTCCCAATACATAATGTGGGCGTGGGTTGCGGTGTAGCCCGGGCTGTTGACGTGGGTCGCGATTGCAGTGATCCACGCCTTCCAGATGGCGTCGGCTCCACTGCCATCGGAGTTCAGGTCGCTTGGAGGGTCGCACTCGCCGTTGCCGTTGCCACTCCCCGTGCCTGAGTAATTGCAGGTTGTGTCGTTCGGATTGGACGTTGCCCACGGCGGAGTTCGAGCGAGCGTATACATGCCTATCTTCGCGCCTTGGGTATAGGCCAGGGCGAGATCCGTGTCGAGGTTGGTGAAGTCGAATACCCCCGAAGCGGTGTTCAGATATGGCCATTGCAACGGAGGGGAATCCCAGAAGCGCTGCATGCCAAAGTTTACGGTTGGCCAGTCGGAGCTTTCCGTATTGGACTCCGAGAATCCGAAGTAGATTGGCGCTGGGAGGGGTCCGCCGGAGTTGCCGGCGGCGACAGTCAGAGTGAGCGACTGCGACGCGGTGAGTTTCGGCGAAGAGGAATCGGTGACCTCGACGCTGATGTTGTAGGTGCCGGTCTTCGCGGCAGTTCCGGAAAGCGATCCAGAGGACTGAATGGTGATACCACTGGGCAGCGTTCCGGAAGAGAGTGACCAGGAATACGGGGTTGTGCCTCCCGTGGCGGTTAAGCTGTTCGAGTAGGCCGCGCCCGCGGTCGCGTTCGATAAGGATGTTGTTGTAACGGTGACTGGCGGCGGAGTTATGGTGACCGAAGCCGTTGCAGACTTGGTTGTGTCAGCCTGGCTCGTGGCGGTCACGGTCGCCGAGGTGTTGGAGGTGACTGTTGGCGCCTGATACAGGCCGGTGGTGGAAACCGTTCCCCGAGAAGCGGTCCAGGTAACGGCTACGTTGGGTGTGTTGCTGACCAAGGCAGTGAACTCCGTGGACATGCCGGAGGCCACGCTGGCAGTTGTGGGAGTGATGGTGACTGCCACCGCAGCATTCACGGTGAGAGTGAGAGATTTCGACGAAGTGAGTTTCGGCGACGAGGAATCTGTGACTTCGATGGTGGCGGTGAAGGAGCCGGTCTGCGAAGTAGTTCCCGAGATCGATCCGGCTGACAGCACGGTGATTCCGCTGGGCAGGGATCCGGAAGAGAGCGTCCAGGTGTAGGGGAGCTTGCCTCCGGTGGCGGACAGTGTGCTCGAGTAGGCAGTGCCGGCGGTCGCAGTTAACAAAGATTTTGTGGTGATGCTGACTGGAGGCGGAGTTACCGTTACTGCCGCCGTCGCGGATTTCGTAGTATTAGCGACGCTGGTCGCGGTCACAGTGGCAGCGGTATTCGAGGTAACGATGGGCGCCTGATAGAGGCCGGTACTGGAGATCGTCCCTAGCGAAGCTGACCAGGTTACAGCTATGTTGGATTTGTTGGTGACCGTGGCGGTGAATTGCGTGGACGCGCCAGAGGCCACGGTTGCAGTCGTGGGAGCGATGGTCAGCACGACGGCGGGTGCCTTAGCGACTGTAATCGCGAAGGGCTCTCCTATGGCTAGGTCTGAGGAGTCTTTGACGTGAATGCCGAAATTGTAAGTTCCTGTTTCGGTTGGCTGGCCGGAAATGGTTCCGGTTTTTGTGCCGAGAGACAAGCCTGCTGGAAGTTTTCCCCAGGAAATGGAGAACGTGTAAGGAGCGGTTCCGCCGCTGGCGGTTAATGTGGCGCTGAAAGTCACGCCGACTTCGCCGCCGGGAAGAGTTCCTGAAAGTTTCAGGCCTTTGTTGGATGCGTTTGCCTGAGCCTCGGCCGCGCTGGCAACAGAAGCGAAGCTGATCACTGAGAAAGCGATGAGCAGGGCAAGGAAAAATCTTGAGATGGTTAAAGAGAGTGGTTGAAAACGCTCGGATCGATCAGATGGCTGGCGATCGCGAGCCGGGGGAAATGCGTCGGACAACATTTTAAATACCTCTCGAAGGGGGATTCGAAAGGACGCTCAATGTTTTGAGAGTCCATGAGAGGACTCTATCGAGCGTGGCTAGGGATTACAGATGTCGAACGACATATGAACTGCAACAACAATTTATGAGAAGCGGCTTAAGCTTCTAGCAGCGTGGACTGGCGAAGCTGCGGGGTCGATGATCGGCGCGAGGCTGTTTTGTTTTTTCGCGCGAGAGATGGAAATAGATTGGCGGGGCGCAGGTCCGCCGCCGCTTAACGCGTAGAGCACGACTTCGACACGGCTTGAAACTCCGAGCTTGTCGAAGATTCGGAAGAGATAGTTTTTCACAGTGTGTTCCGTGAGCGTGAGGCGCTGAGCGATCTCGCGATTCGTAAGTCCCTCGGCGAGACAGCTGACAACTTCGAGTTCGCGCGCGGAGAGCAGCGCATTTCCGTTCACGTTGTTGAGCCGGATGGGAGCAGGCTCGGCGAGAGCTTGCAACAGATAATGAAGTTCGCGGCTGCTGACCCACACCTCGTCGTGATGAACGCAGAGAATACATTTCGCAAGCAACTTGAGAGGTTCCGTCCGGGAAAAAATACCGAGGGCTCCGGCGCGAAAGGCCTCGATCACGGGCGCGCGTTCGGAAGAATCCAGAAGCAGAATCACGCGTGTCGCCGGAGAAGCGGAAAGAATTTCGCGGCACAGGGCGAATCCGGCCCCGGAGTGATCTGACAGCCTTGCGCTGATCAGCGCGACGTGCGGATGCTCCTTCTTCACGCGAGCGAGAATATCGTCAGCCTTCGATTCTGAGCCGGAGACACTGAACTGGCCTTCCCGGGCTAGGGCCTCCACCAACAATTGCGTGTTCATGGAGGTGTTATCTGCAGCCAGGACGCGAATCTTTTCTTTTTCTCGCTGCGGAAAGCTGGTCAATTGAGCCATAGCGGAAAGCCCTCATGCGAATCCCAATCGGGAGCCATTCGTCTCCCAACATTTTGCTGGGAGAAGGTTTTCTTAGGGGAAAAAGACAAGGTGCAAAACCGACCAGAAGGTCGGGAAGTTTCCTACCCGATCAATTCTTGGAAACAGCGTATTCGGCGGCGCTCAGGGGGTAAATGGCCCGAATGTGCCAGTGCCGGGATAATTATCTTACGCGCCACCGTGATGACCTCAAGGTAAACGCGACCATTGGAGCGACGTTACTTTAGTATGCAAGATTCTTCACGGAGAAGATTGTCTCATTGACACGTTTTGTCGCCTGTAATACGGTAAGGTTCATTCGGCGTGTAAACACGTGCGCCAAAAGATTTTCCCCCAAAAAAATTCCTCGTAAAGCCGCCGCAAAGTAAGCGGCTGTGACCGAACCGCTTGTTGAGAACAGGTTGGAAATCCATGCGCAGAATTGACGATTCTCCTATGCAGACAAACTCAGGACTTAGTTCCCGTCAACGCCTCTCGATCTTCTTAACTGTGGCGCTGCTGATGGCGTTGTCCGCCACCTTATTGATCTCGCGGCCTGCGACCGTGGCTCATGGCCAGTCGTCGGGATGCGGCTCGAACCCGTGCCCCACCGATCCGGGACCGCGTCCATTGCCTGCTGACGCCGGCGCCTTCTATTCGGCGCTGACCACCAATCAGAACGCGATCACGACTCGTCTCACGCAGATTTTCACCGAGGTGAACTTCGTGGCGGGCGGACCGTTGGTAAAGACCGTCGGCCTTGGCCCGCGTTTCAATTCCAACTCCTGCAATAGTTGCCACGCTTACCCTGCGGTCGGCGGTTCCAGTTCTCCGACGAATCCGCTGTTCGGCATTTACCAGCTCATGGGCGCGACCAACACCATGCCCTATTTCATCACCACGAACGGGCCGACCATGGTAGCGCGCTTTCCTTACTTATCTGACGGCGTGACGCCCGATGGCAGCGTGCACCAGATGTTCACGATTTCCAACCGCACGGACGCTCCGGGTTGCACTCAGGAAGTTCAGCCGAATTTCACACAGGCGCAGTCGACGAACGACATTATCTTCCGCCAGGTAACGCCTACGTACGGCGTGGGACTGATGGAGCTGATTCCTGAAACATCCATCCTCGCCAATATGAATGCGAACCTTCCGCTGAAGGCGACGCTGGGAATTACGGGACATCCGAATCAGTCCGATGACGGCACCATCGCGCGCTTCGGCTGGAAGGCTCAGCATAAGTCGATGATTACCTTCTCCGGCGAAGCTTACACAGTGGAAGAAGGCGTGAGCGACGAAGCCTTCCCCAGCGAGAACGACGAAACTTATCCGACCTGCCTGCCGCCGTTCCCGGTCGCGCCTGGAACCAACAAAACCAAGGGCGTTCCTGACGACCGCAACGATACGGGCGAAGCTCCTAAAGTTGGAGTGAACTTCCCCGGCGATCTCGAGCGCTTCTCTCTGTTCATGCGCTTCCTGCAGCCGCCGACGCCTGTGGCGCCGACGACTTCCACCACCAACGGTCTCGCGGTGTTCAATAGCGTCGGCTGCAATCTGTGCCACAACGTTTCGTTCACCAGTTCGCCTTCATCGATCGCCGCGCTGAGCAACCAGACCGCGACGCTCTATTCGGACCTGCTGGTTCATGACATGGGACCGGGCCTGGCGGATAACGTTACGCAGGGCGCGGCCAGCGGCGATGAGTTCCGCACCGCTCCGTTGTGGGGCATTGGCCAACGTCAATTTTTCCTGCACGATGCGCGCACCAACAACATCGTGACCGCAATTGAAGATCACTACAGCCTGGGCAACGGCATTTATCCAGCCTCCGAGGCGAACGCGGTCATCACCAACTTCAACAATCTGCCCACAACGGTTGGGACTGATGGGAATACGCAGGCACAGGATCTCATCAACTTCCTGCGCTCGCTGTAAGGCTCGGCATGACGAATATTAAGGGGACTGCTATGTCATTGTGGACGAAAATGAATCGAGTGCAGGCTCAACTCAGCAAGCATAAGTGGTTGAAGAGCATTCTTCCTCTGGCCTTGTTGCTGCTGCTAGCCGCGGGCGCCACTACCTACTTGCCGAAATCTGTGAAAGGCGGGACGTGTACGCCATCGCCCTGCCCCACGGCGACGGACCCCGGTCCTCGACCGCTGCCGGCCACTGCTGGCGGCTTCCTCGGCACGCTGAGCGCCAACGAAGTGCAGATTGAGCCCAGCATCACCGCCGAATTCGACCGCGTTCACGACGTGGTCGTGACGTCTCCCACAGATGGCGGACTGGGGCCGGTGTTCAATGCCAATTCCTGCCAGACCTGCCACGCCTATCCGGCGGCTGGCGGATCGAGCCCGCCAAGCAATCCTCTGTTCAATGTTTACCAGTACAACGGCGCCAGCAACTCGATGCCGTTCTTTGAGACTTCAACCGGTCCGATCCTGGAAGCACGCTTTATCAATCAGCCGGGCACGACCATCCCTGACGGAAACGTACATCAGTTGTTCACGATTCAGGGCCGCGCCGACGCTCCGGGTTGCACGCTTGCGCAGCCGAACTTCAACCAGGCTTCGACGGAAGGCAATCTGGTGCTTCGCCAGGTGACTCCGACCTACGGAGATGGGCTGATCGAAGTGGTGCGCAACATCGCCATCATCGACAACATGAATTCGAACCTCACCGAGAAGGCATCGCTCGGGATCACAGGACATCCGAATTACAGCGGCAACGATGGCAGCATTCAGCGCTTCGGATGGAAGGCGCAGGTGCGCTCTACGCTGCTGATGTCCGCGCTGCAAATGAACGTGGAAATGGGCGTCACCAACGAGACCTACCCCACGGAGATCAACCAGACCGCGGGTTGCCTCTTCAACCCCGTACCGGAGACGGTCACCAACTTCACGCCGGGAATCCTGACGGAGATGTTCCCCGGCGATTACTCGCGCACGGAGTACTTTATTCAGTGGCTGAATCCGCCAACTCCCGGACCCTCCAGCAGCGCTACCAAGAACGGCAAGACGCAGTTCACCAACGCCGGTTGCGTTTACTGCCACACCACTTCGTTCACCACGCCCCATACGTCACGGCCGGCATTGGACAGCATCACCATCAGCCTTTACTCTGACCTGATCGTGCATCACATGGGGCCTGGGCTGGCCGATGGCCTGCCGCAGGGTGGAGCGGGTCCGGATGAATTCCGCACCTCGCCACTGTGGGGCATCGGGCAGCGCCTCTGGTTCCTGCACGATGGTCGTACCGCCAACATCGTGACCGCGATCGAAGATCACTACAGCGTGGCCAACACCAGCTACGTGCAGTCAGAAGCGAACCAGACGGTCGTCAACTTCAACAACCTGAGCAAGACGAACCAGCAGGATCTGGTCGACTTCCTGCGCTCGCTGTAAGTTCGAGAAGTTAAAGGTAACGCTGGAAACTATGGGCCGCGTTTGGTTGAGCCAAGAATTGGTTTAATTGAACGCGGCCTTTTGTGTTCGATCCGGACACCATAGTTCGGAGCCGAACCTACGCACGCATCTGACAATCGCATTCTTTGCGAAGGGAGCCGCCGCCATCCACTCTTGCGCGTCCCCAGCTAAGCAAGTCGCAACCCGTTCCAGGCAGATTCCTCAACTCCAGCAACCTCTATCGCTTAGGGGCAACTGTACATATAGTATTCAATGTACATTATTGCACATACACAATGTTCCACTGGAACATACTGGAGTTATGTTCCAACTGGAGCATTTTGTATGTACAAATGTTTCAGCCCCGGCTCACCGCCCCGCGGCGCGCCGCCTCGCCTGCTCGGCTAGCGTGGTGCGTCCTTCCGCTTCATAGAGGTCAGCCAGACCAAGCCACAGCTTGGCATCATTCGGCGCCAACTTCACAGCGTCTTCCTGAAAGCTGACAGCGCGAGCCGTGTCCCCCAGTTGATACCAGGCTTTCGCGCGGCCGGTTGCGATCATCGAATTGAAATTCGCGCCCAGAGATTCTCCTTCATCGCGAAATGGACTCGAGGCCTCGGCCTTGTCGAAGGCCACCAGAGCCTGTTCTGGCTGATGCACCTGCAAGTAGGATTGTCCGAGCAGCATCCACAGGTCGTGAGGGCGCGAGGAAGTCTCTGCCGATCGCTTGAAGATCTCAACCGCATCGGCATAGCGTTTTTCAGTCAGGTAGAACAGCCCGAGGTCAAGCCAGCTTTCATCGCGTGGTTCGATGCGCAGGCTGGTGCGAAACTCTGACTCAGCCTCTGCGGCGTGGCCTGTGTGCTCGAGCACGAGCGCGCGCGTGAGGTGCAGGTTTGCGTTGTCACTGAAAATGTTTTGCGCGCGATCCAGATAGGCGAGTGCCTCAGGGTAGCGATTGAGACTGTAGAGAAGTCCAGCGGCATTGGCGAAGGAGTTGAACAGCTCAGCTTTGTCACGCGAAGTCTTCGCTGCGTTGAGATCGCGTGAGAGATTGAAGGAGACTTTGCCGCAATCAATTTGCAGGCGATCAATGAGCGAATTGGTTTGCGGAGTGCGGCGCAGGAAGATGGCAGACACTTCGTCCATGTAGACGGGACGCCAGGTTTGGCTGCGACAGAATGCTGGGAGCTGCGGGAACAAAGTGATGCCATCGTAACGAGCCAGGGACACGATGATGGTGTTGATGTTGCGAGCGTCCGCTTCCTGCTGCCAGGCGGGCGAGTCGGGAGGTTGGGTGCTCAGGTCATAGGCGCGGAAGAAAAGTTGCGGGCCAAAGGGGATGGCGCGGCTATCAATGTAGTCGAGGTAGCCGGGCGAGAGTCTCCACGTTAAGTAGCCGCCGAGGCTGTAGGTATTGAAAATGTTTGCGGGCAAGTTTTCGCGCTGAATGAAATCGACTGCGCGTTCGGGGAACCACCACGAGAGTCCTGTGCCGAAGAGTGACAGCTGAGAGGAGCGCAGGTAGTGGCGGTTGGTGATGAGGTCGTAGGAACGAATGCCGGTTAGGATGGTGAGTGAGGTTGTGAGGAGCAGGAGGGTTGCGCTGGTCCATGCGCTCTGTGTTTTTTGTTTCGATACGAGCCGTCTCGAAATGGCCGTTGCCGTTCGGGATCGCGCTGCGACGGCTTGCCAAGCTTCATTGAGGAGCGATCCGCCCAGGACGACTACGACGCAGGCGAACAGGGCTTGCAGGCGGACGTGCTGGATGGTTAGGTATGCGGAGGCGAGAAGAATAATCGCGGCTCCGAAGTGCTTGCGCCATAGGGCTAGGCCGGCGCAGACCACAGCGACCGCCAGCAGCCACCAGAAAGAACTTTGCGGATCGCGCCAGTCCAGTGCCTGGCGGAGGCTGGCCCATGACGGGTGAATGTTTTCCCATTCGACCACCCACAGGTTGTGAAGGCTCTGGGCTTGGGCCTGTCTGCTTAGAGCTATATAGATGTTTGCTCCCCATGGATTGACCAGCGTTGCAACCGCGCTAAGGGCTAGCCATGGCCAGGCGTGCTTTAATCTCGCCCTCGCGGGTGGGCGAGTTTCTGCGAAGGGAAGGTCCAGTAATTCCAGCAGGACGTAAGCGCCGCACAGGGCTAGGCCTGCGATGAATCCTAGGTGGAGGTTGACCCAGGCGACCATGAGGATTGGGAGCAGCCATAGTGGTGAACGTCCGGTCCGATAGTGCCTCCACAATAGGCTCAGAAAAGCTGCGAACAGGATTACTGTGAACATCTCTGCCCGGGGTTGGGCGCGGTTTGCTATCAGGGGTATAGCTATGAGCGCCAGAGCGCAGGTTGAGATGGTGTCTCGACGCAGCAATAGCGCGATCGTTCCTGCGCAGGCTATCGCTCCCAGCCAGGAGAGCAGCGCGTAACCTCCGGCTAGATAGGTTAGATAGAAGGCGATGCTGGAGAGCGCGGGGTAGATCCACGGGGATCCTTGCGCGGTGTAGGAGAAAACGTCTGTGGAGAAAAGTTGATGGTGGTGGAGGATCCAGCGTCCCGTGGCTAGCTGCCAGCCCAGGTCGAAGTCTTGCAGGGTGTGCAGGCCAGCTAGCAGTGCGTAGATGAGGGCTAGTGCGGTGAGAAAAGGGGCGGCGTAGCGATGGACGTATCGGTTTTGATCGTGTGGAGGGTCGGGCTGGGGGCGCATCGCTATGGGCGAATCATAGCATTGAGCTTGTGCAAGAGCCGCGGCTCCCTCATCTTTCGGCCCTTCGGGGCTGGTTCCTGTTCCGCTTCGTACCCACGGCTTACGCCGTGGGCTGCATTCTTTCGCCGCTCCGCGGCTACATGAAGGGAGTCGGCTAGCTGGTGTAGGCCAGTTCTTTGGCACGTTGGGTGGCTTTTACTACTGCTTTGATTAGCGTTACCCGGAGCTTGCCTTCTTCTAGTTCCATGATGCCGTCGATGGTGCAGCCGGCTGGGGTCGTTACTGCGTCTTTTAGCAACGCGGGATGATCTCCTGTCTCGAGCACGACTTTGGCTGCGCCCATTGTGGTTTGCGCCGCCAGGAGTGTGGCTACGTCGCGGGGCAAGCCTACTTTTACTCCGGCTTCGGCCAGTGATTCGAGGATGATGTAGATGAATGCGGGACCGCTGGCCGAGAGGCCGGTTACGGCGTCCATGTGCTTCTCGTCCACTACTACCGTTCTTCCTACTACGTCGAACAGCAGGCAGGCTAGCGCGATTTCATCCTGAGAGACGTGGCTGCCTTTGCAGAGGCCGGTCATGCCGGCTCCGAGGGCGCAGGGCGTGTTGGGCATGGCTCGCACCACGGCAACTTTCACACCGAGGACGCTTTCGATCTGGCTGGTGGGCACGGAAGCAGCTACCGAGATTATGAGTTGGCCTGGCGTGACGCTGGGACGGATTTCTTCGAGGACTTCCTGCACGGTTTGCGGTTTGACGCAGATGAAAATAATGTCTGCACCCTGGACGGCTTTCAGGTTGTCGGTGCCGACCTCGATGCGGAGTTTTTCGGCGAGGCGGAAGGCGCGGTCGGAGTGGCGCACGGTGGCGCGGGTGAGCTCTCTTGAGAGCAAGCCTTCGCGGAGTAACGCCTGGAGGATTATGCCTCCTAGTTTTCCTGCGCCTAGGACGGCTACTTTTTTGTTCGACAAAGTGGTTGGCATGCGGACCTGCCTTTCGGGGTGAGAGTTTTATATCATTTTATTGTGTGGGGAGGGATGGAAGCTTGCAGCGCCACAGTCTTTACCACGGAGGACACGGGGTCTCACGGGGTAGTGCAGGGCAAGAACCGTTAGCCGCTGTGCTGAAGCCACGTTGAAAAAATAAAGCACTTATCGCAGCGCTGAAGTTGCGCTACCCGGAATCCAATGCGAACCTCAGGCGCTAAAGCGCGGGTCATTCTCAGCGCTTTAACGGCACTAATAAATTCGTGCCCTTTTCGAGATCTGCTCTGACTTGAGGGCTTTGTGGCGCGGCTTGAAGCCGCGCCCTTTCAAAGCTTCCCTTCCTTGCGGAAGAATGTCTTCACAGATCGTTGGCTACCGTGAGGATGAAGGTGCGGTCATCCCAGGGCGAGGTCGCGATCATGCTCTCTCCGCCGAAAATAATTAAGTCATTGTCGGCTGAGCTGTAGAAGGCGGAGGAGAAGTGGCGTTGCGGAGCGGTGCCGCTTACCTTTTCGGAAATCCACGCTGGCGTTCCTCCAATGTTGTTGGCAAAGGTGAGTATCCAGGTGTCTTCGTAATAGGCGGTCCCGGTCAGCGAATTGTTTCCGCCATACATAATCATCCGGTTGTCCTTGGAGTCGTAGACAGAAACCTGGCCGGTGCGAGCCGCTGGGGCGGTGCCGGTGGGCACGATGTGCGTCCAAACCGGAGTTCCGCCGGAGCCGTTGGCGTGCGAGAGCGTCCACACATCGGAAAGACCGACTGAGCCGGAATCGCCAGCGTAGAGTGTGAGGACGTTGTTGGTGGAGTCGTAGATGGAGCTGGCGTTCTCGCGCGCAGTGGGCGCTGTGCCTGTGGGCGAGAGCTGCGTCCATGTTGGAGTTCCGGGGCCGCCGTTGGCATTGCTGAGAACCCATACGTCGGACAAATATCCGGCGTCGCAATTCGCTCCGCCGAAGATCATTAGAGTATTGGTTGTTGGATCGTATTGATTGGTGAAGTTCATGCGAGCCGAAGGCAACGTGCCCGAGGGGCTTAACTGAACCCATGACGGGACGCCGTCGGCGGAGTTGGCATCGTCGAGCACCCAGGAATCGTTCAAGCAGGCTGTGGCGCTGGTGCCGCCGCCGAAGAGCATCATGTGATTGCCGGTGCCATCATACGCGGCGGCGTGGCCGTAACGAGCGCTGGGAGCGGTTCCTGAAGGGAACACTTGTACCCAGTGGTAGGGAGTGGTGGTAACGGTTTGGCCGGCAGCAACGATTCCGGAGACAGACCACATATCGCCGATCGCGCCGGTGGCAGTGTCTCCGCCAAAGACCACCATCTGGTCGGTCACGGTGTCGTAGATGGCGCTGGTATGGTAGCGGGGCGCGGGGCCGTCCTGAGTCCAGGTGCCGGTCGCCAATCCGTTGGCATCGGTCAGGATGTAGATGTGATCGTCGGTGAAAGTCTTCGGCAGGGAACTGTCGCCGCCGAAGATGACCATGTCACCGGAAACTGAATTGTAGATGGCTTCATGACTCTCGCGATTGGGAGCGGTGTCGGTAAAGGTCGATTGACTCCATGTGGGAGTGCCGCCGATGTTGTTGGGGTAGGTGAGAACCCATCCGTCGTTCAAAACTTTTCCGTGGTTGTTGCCACCACCGAAAATCGTCATGCGGTTGTTTACGGAATCGTAGACGGCGCTGTGGCCGACTCTCGCGGCGGGCGCGGTGCCCTTCGGAGAAAGCTGAGTCCAGGTGGGCGTGCCGGTGACGCCGTTGGCGTTGGTGAGGGTCCAGACATCGCCAAGAACGCTGGTGGCCGTGGTGCCTCCGCCGTAAACGGTCATCACATTGTTCACGGAGTCATAGATGGCGGTGGCTTGCGTACGCGCGCTGGGTGGCGTTCCGATCGGCGTGACCTCGGCCCACGAGGGCGTGGCCGTCGATCCGTCGGCGTTGCTGAGAATCCAAAGATCGTTGTAGTAGTCTCCGTTGCAATCAGTGCCGCCGAACACGATCATCTTATTTGTGTTGGGGTCGTAGACGGCGGTGTGCCCTTCACGCACAGGAGGCAAGGTTCCGGTGGGCGCTTCTTTCGTCCAGCCGGGAGCTCCGCCGACGCCGTTGAGATGAGTGATGACCCAGAGTTCGTTGATGCAAGGTCCGGGGAAGCCAGTGCCGCCGCCGAAAGTGATCATGCGATTGGTGGTCTGGTTGTAAACTGCGCTCTGCCCGAAGCGGTCGGTAGGCTGCTTTCCCGAGACCGCCACTCGGATCCACTCGAGGTTTTCCTGAGTCGCGGCGGATGACGGGATCAAGTTCTGCGCGGCCCAAACGTCGTTGAAGTCGATGTTGGTCGGCGCATGCTGGCCGGCGAACGAGAACAAAGTATTGGTCACGGGATCGTAAACACCGGAAGCCTGGCTACGCGTGCCGGGACCGTAACGGTTCCATTTTTGAGCCGACGCCGGCAGAACCAAGAGGGCGCTGAAGAGGAAGCAAACCAGACCGAGGCGAACGCAAGAAGCAAGATTAGGACGGTTCATTGACCGCTCCGAGTTGAATTAGGAGACAGCTACCGCAGCTGGGCTCCTGGATTTTTGGAAGTGTGCATGCCCGCGGGGGAGAGAAAGTGCGGAACGCAACACTGCGTTTAAGCAGAGTATGACGGAGTTCCACGCGCGTCAAGATGACAAAATTTGCATACTCTTAGGAGCGATTCACCACAGAGGCACAGAGGCACAGAGAAGAACCTTTAGGAGCTTTTTCGTCATTCCAGGCCTACCTGAGGATATTTATCTAGTAGAAAGAAATAGCGGGGAGCCGGGCGGAGACGTTCTTCTCTATCCGATAGACTCCGTGCAAAATACTTCATCTTGACAGCGCTGGCGCGTGCGGCGAAACTGATGTTTCTCGCGTTGGCATTTGTTCCCCCCCTCCCGAGCATACGTCCAAAATATTTTGGGGCTCCAAGATAGGCAGCAGTGTTGTTTGCTATCGAAAAACTCAGCAGCGGGCATCAATGTCAGTTCAACCACCTTCAAGTTCAAAAATTAGGAGAGAATTCGTGAATACCTCCCAGCAAAAAGTAACAAAGTTCTTGGGCGCGGAAACTGTTTCGCGCCGCTTCGCCAAAGTCTTAACCCTAACCCTGGCGGCGATGATCGTCGTATCGCTGGGCGCTTCGGCGGCGCTGGCTCAGGTTCCGTTTCTCTACGGGCCGTTATCGCCGGGGCAGAAGGCTCCGGGCGCAGCCACATTCACGTTGACCGTGTATGGCACGGGCTTCGCTTCTGACGCCGTTGTGGATTGGAACGGCACCGCGCTGACCACCACATTTAAGACGGCTGAGGAATTGACGGCTTCGGTTCCCGCGGCGGACGTGGCTACGGCCGGCACCGCGCTGGTGACCGTTAAGAACGGCACCGGAACGGTTTCGAACGCCCTGTACTTTGAGATCGTCAAGAACGGATTCACGGCGGCGTTTTCCAAGATCGACTATGCCACTGACGTTACGCCGAACGATGTGACCACGACGGAGTTTACCAGCTCTGGCCATCTTGATTTGGCGGCTGCTACTGGTAACAACACTGTTTCGGTTCTGTTGGGTACTGGGACTGGAACTTTTGGGACGAAGGTGCAATATGCGGTGCCGGGCAATCCGTACGCGATCATTCACGGGGATTTCAACGGCGACGGCAAACAGGATCTAGCGACTGCTGATCAGTATTCGAGTCAGGCATCGATCCTGCTGGGCAACGGCGATGGAACCTTCGGGGCGCATGAAGAATATTCGTCGGCGACTGGCGGCGCGCCGGTGGCACTCGCCACTGGGGATCTGAACGGAGACGGCAAACTTGATCTCGTGGTGGTCAACTACAAGACCAACAATGTGTCGATCCTGCTGGGCAATGGTGACGGCACATTCAAGACTCACGTGGAATACGCCACGGGCAACGGGCCGATGGGCGTAGCGGTTGGCGACCTGAACGGAGACGGCAAACTTGACCTGGTCGTCGCCAACAGCATCGACAATACGGTTTCAGTTCTGCTGGGCAACGGCGATGGCACTTTCCAGACAGCTGTTCCTTACGCGACCGCGAACACACCTACCTGCGTAGTGCTCGGCAATTTCGGCACGACTGACACACTGGACGTCGCGATCGCCACTTCGGGCGGCCTGGCTTCAGTGCTTCTGGGCAACGGAAACGGCACGCTGCAGAACAAAGTGAACTACACGATTGGGTTGGGCGCGGTCGCGATTGCGGCCGCGGACTTGACCTCCAGCGGGAAACTGTCGCTGATCACTGCGAATGAGACCGACAATACGACTTCGGTGTTGGTGAGCAACGGCAACGGAACTTTCAAGGCGCAATCTGTTTTCCCCACCAATGGCGCGCCAGTCGGATTGGCGATCGGCGATTTCAACCAAAACGGCAAGCTGGATATCGCCGCAGTAGACAATACCGGCAATTTCGTTTCTGTGCAGTTGGATAGTCTGCTGACGCTGTCTCCGACAATCAACAGTTTCGGGACCATCACTTCAGGCGACCCGAGCGCAGCCAAGACCATCACCTTGAAGAATAACGGGACGACGGCCTACACGATGGGAACCATTGCCACCGTTGGTTCTTCTCCAACCGACTTCTCGCAGACCAACACGTGCCCGACGCAGGGCACGGGTACACTTGCCGCGGGCGCATCCTGCACGTTCTCTAACGTGTTTGATCCTGCGCTTTCGGAATTCGCCGATGCTCAGGTGCAGATTACGAGTGGCGGCAGCATGATCGCGTACCAGGAGACCGGTACGGGCAACGTTCCGATCATGATGAACCCACGCACGATCACATTCTCCGGCTACCAGTTGGTTGGGACCACGAGCGCGGCCAAGACAACCACGTTCACCAATGAAAGCGGCGTGACGGTCACCTTCACCAGTCTCATCCTTTCGGGCGTAAACGAGAATCAATTTAGTCAGACCACCACCTGCAACATTCCGGGAACGCTGGCTCCCGGCGCGAGTTGCACATCCAACATCTATTTCGTCCCGACGGTGTCTGGAACAGCCAGCGTAACGGCGATTTACAACGGCGACTTCACTGTCGGACGGGCGGGTACGCTGGTCACTGCGGAGGCAACTGCGGTGAAAGTTACGCCCACGTCGATCACGTTCAAGAGCACTGCCGACGGCGCCACCAGCACTTCGGTGGTCACGTTCCAGAACGCGGGATCGGTTGCGCTCCCCATTACAAGCATCAACTTCATCAATGGCACCGAGAACTACTTCAGCCAGACCAACACTTGCAACTTCCCCAACGGCAGCGTTCCGGCAAACTCCAGTTGCACCATCACCGTGGCCTTCACGCCGGAGACTGTCGGAACCTTCACAGCGACCATGAGCATCGGCAACGGCGATCCCACGGGACCGCAACAAGTTAAGCTGACCGGTACGGGCACAGCCGCTCCGGGTAGCGCGGTTCGGGTGAAGTAGGTTAGCAGTTAGGGCACAGAGCCAGCCCGGGTTCAAAACCCTGCTGGCTCTGTGCCAATTGTTTGTGTGGACGCTCTTAATTTATTGATGGACTTATATCGAGTCTGCTGTCGCACGTTATCTCCGACTTACCAGTTTCTTAGCGGTTCCATCAGCTGTGGGGAGCAGGGGGCTTCATGAAATCTTTATCGGTTAAGTTGCCTGGGATTGTTCGCGGGCGGGGTGCAGTTGTGTCTACGGTTGTGCGCACGGCGTCAATCGGATTGTTATTGACGGCGCTGGGAGTTCTGGTCGTTCGAGTCAATTCTGGAATAACCGTGCACGCGGCGCCGGGTGACGCTGCATCGGCAATCAAGCCGGCTTTAGTGGACCAGAGCAAGATTCTGGAGAGCTACGGCCAACTGCCTCTCAGCTTCGAACCCAACGCAGGCCAGACCGATAGCAAAGTGAAATTCCTTTCGCGCGGCCCTGGGTATACCGTTTTTCTTACCGATGATGAAGCTGTGCTGGCTCTTTCGGCCGGCAATAAAAACAAACATTCGGCATCGGGTGAGAGCGCCGCTCTTCCGATGGCGGGCTTCCGCGACTTGTCAACGCCGCGTCCTGAGCCGTCACGCACGGGAGCCGTGCTTCGCATGCGCCTGGTGGGCGCTAACAAGAATGCGCAAGTGGCAGGCGCAGATCAACTGCCTGGTACGACAAATTATTTCCTCGGAAAAGATTCGCGCAATTGGCGCACGAATGTAGTGAACTATCGCAAAGTCAGCTACAGCGACGTGTATCCGGGAATCGACCTTGTCTATTACGGAAACCAGCGTCAATTGGAATACGACTTTGTGGTGGCACCGGGCAGCGATCCTGGCGCAATTGGCGTTAGTTTCACGGGCGCTTCAAAGATGCACCTCGATCGCCAGACCGGCGACTTGATCTTGAGCACAAACAAAGGCGATGTCCGCTTTCACAAGCCCGTGGCGTACCAGACCGAGAGTGAGCAAGCTTCGCCCGCGGAGCCGAAGAACTTTGTCGAATCCAGCTTCGTGCTTGATGCAAAGAACCGTGTCACCTTCCAGCTTGGAGCCTATGATCACAGCAAAGCGCTGGTGATCGACCCGACGCTCGGCTACTCGACCTATCTGGGCGGTACGGGCAACGATTATGCGACCGCGATTGCCGTGGATTCAAGCGGCAGCGCCTACGTTACGGGATACACGCAATCGACGAATTTTCCGACTACTGCAGGGTCGTTCCAACCTACCTGTGGCGGCAGCACTGCCTGCAGTACGACACACATTAATGCGTTTGTTACCAAGCTGAATTCCACTGGAACGGCGCTCGTTTATTCCACCTACCTTGGCGGAAGCACCAAGGATTACGGTTACGGCATCCAGGTGGACGGCGGCGGAGATGCGTTCATTGGAGGCACAACATTTTCTTTGGATTTTCCTGTGACTGCGGGTTCGTACCAGCCGGCTTGCGGCGGTGGCACGTGCGTGGATGGTGACGGATTTATCACCGAGTTGAATCCGACCGGCTCAGGGCTGGTTTACTCCACCTATCTGGGAGGAAAGAATACAAACGAACTGGATGCCATTGCGCTCGACAGTGCTGGAAACGCATACGTCACGGGATATACAAAGTCGACCAACTTTCCAGTTACGCCCGGAGTGTTTCAGCCTACGTGCGCCTCCTGCAAGGAAACGTTCGTTGATTCGTTTGTGACGAAGATCAATTCGAGCGGCTCGGCGCTGGTGTACTCCACGTTTCTGGGCGGCAACAACGCTGACGTTGGTTACGCCATCACGGTCGATTCCACTGACAACGCGTACGTGACGGGTTACACGTATTCCACGAATTTCCCGACGACGCCTGGCGCTTTTCAAACCACGCTGGGCGCTACGACCGGCGTCTTTGTCACCAAGATTAATCCCACGGCGTCAGAGAAGGTGTATTCGACTTATCTGAATGGCAGTGCCACCGGCACGAGCGCTTGCGCAGCCTGCGGCTCGTCGATCGCTGTGGATGCGGAGGGCAACGCCTATGTCGCCGGCTTGACCTGGGAGACTAACTTTCCTACTACTCCCGGAGCCTTTCAAGTCAATTATGCGGGCGGTTTCCACGACGCTTTCGTAACGAAGTTTAACTCCACGGGAACTGCGCTGATTTACTCGACCTACATCGGTGGAACGGGCGATGACGGGGCTACCTCTATCGTGCTGGATAGCAGTGGCACTGCGTACGTCAAGGGGAACACGTTCTCGACTAATTTTCCGACGACTCCTGGCGCTTATTCCAACACCTATACCGCGGGTACGGATTCTGAAACGTTTGTCCTCATCTTGAATCCGGCTGGGTCGGCGTTGAATTACTCGACTTATCTGGGCGGAGTTGCGGGCAGCGAATACGGCCTGGCCACGACCATGATCGCGCTGGATGATCAGGTCCCGCCGGGTATTTATATCACCGGCTATACGAACTCCACGACGTTTCCAACTACTTCGGAAGCATTTCAGACCAAGCATTCGGGCGGTTATGACGGCTATGTGACCAAGTTTGCTCCCAGCCCGAACGTTGGGCTGTCGCCCGGGCTGAATTTTGGAAACGTGAACGATGGAACCACAAGCGCTCCCATGACGATTACTGTGACTAACACCGGTAATTCGAATCTGACGGTGACGTCGGTTGGAATCAGCGGAGCCAATGGCAGCGATTTTAAGGAGACGAATACTTGTACGTCTGGCAGCGTCGCTCCGCAAGCCACCTGCGCGATTAACGTTACGTTCACCCCGTCGATTTCTGGAACTGAGAACGCAACCGTGACCGTGACCGACAACGCTCCGAATAGCCCGGAGACGACCACGCTTACCGGCGTAGGCGAAGGAAGTGGGCCGGCGGTAACCCTGTCGCCGACAAGCCTCACGTTCCCAACTCAATTGGTCGGCACGGCGAGCACTCCGCAAAACGTGACGCTCACGAACACTGGCGTGGCGGCCTTGACGATCACCAGCATCGCGACCACCGGCGATTTTTCGCAGACGAATAACTGCGGTACAAGTGTGGCTGTCAACGCGAGCTGCACCATCAGTGTTACGTTTACGCCGACCACGATTAACACTCGCACAGGTACGGTTGTGGTTACGGACAACGCGCCGGCCAGTCCGCAAACGGTAGCGCTTGCGGGTGTAGGCACTTATGTGAGTTGGACACCTGCGAGTTTGAGTTTTGGAACTGTGACGATAGGTCAGTCGAGCGCGACACAGACGATTACATTTACCAACAATGCCACGACCGCACTTACGATTAAAAGCGTCACTGTTACAGGAGCCGACAACAAGGATTACACCCAGACGGATAATTGCGGTACGAGTCTGCCCAGAAAATCCAGTTGCTCGATTATTGTGACATTCACCCCTACGGCCGCGGGACTTCGAACCGCCAACATTACGGTTTCAGATTTCCTGGGCGGCAACCAGAGCCAAAACATTCCGTTGAGTGGAACTGGGCAATAGTAGGGCAGCCGATTTGAACATTGGGATGGAGACTAGCGCAATATGCGGATTTGCAATTATTTAGCTTTCTTTCAGGCCCCCAGCAAGCACCGTTTGAACCTCTTCACTGCAGGACTGGCATTTCTGCTGCTGACCGTCGCTGCAACAGCGCAGCAGGTTACGCTTTCCACCACGAGCATGAGCTTTGCCAATACGCCGGTGGGAACCACCAGCGCCGTAAAGAAGGCAACTCTCACAAACACCGGTACAGTATTGCTAACTATTACCAGCATCACCACCACCGGACCTTTCGCTCAAACGAACACCTGCGGCACTACCGTCAAAGCGGGGAAGAACTGTACGATTTCGGTTACCTTCAGCCCAACCGTTGCGGGCGAGGCGACGGGAGTGGTCACCATCACTGACAATGCCACCAACAGTCCACAGACAATCACGCTTAGCGGCGACGGTATTACGGGCGTTTCGGTGACGCCTACAAAGTTGACCTTCCCCACGACAACGATCGGAACGACCAGCGCTCCTTTAACGTCGACGCTAGCTAACAACAATTTGACGGCACTCACGATTACCAGCATCACAATTACCGGCGCCTTTGCTCAAACCAACACTTGCGGGACTTCACTGCCTGCGACAAGCAAATGCACTATTTCGGTGACATACACCCCGACGGCAACCGGAACTCAGACTGGCGTGGTGACCATTACCGATAGTGCCAGCAACAGCCCCCAGAAAATTAATCTGACTGGAACGGGGCAGGCGTCGAGCGCCACACTTACTTCAATCAGCATTTCTCCGGGATCTGCCTTGCTGTCGGTCGGGAACACTTTGCAGTTGACCGCGACGGGATACTACAGCAACGGTACAACGCAGAACCTTACGACCACCGCGACTTGGGCCACATCGAATTCCGGCGCCGCGACCGTGAAGGCGGGATTGGTGACCGCGGTTGCTAATGGAAGCTCTTCGATCACTGCGTCTTACACTGGCGTCACGAGCGAGTTGGCTCCCCTGAACATTGGTACGGGATCTGACTACTTCATTGCTACAAACGGCAAAGACACGTGGTCGGGAACACTCGCTGCGCCGAACGCGACTAATACCGATGGACCATTTGCCTCGATCGCTCACACGCAGACCGCTGTGCAGACTCTTGTAGCTAATGCGAACGGCCGCACTACTCCCATCACGGTGCAAATTGAGGGAGGGAACTATTATCAGCAAGCGCTGACCTTCACTGCGGCTGATTCTGGCACGTCCACGCTGGGAGTGCTGTGGGAGAACTACCCGAACGAGACGCCGGTGATAAGTGGCGGAATGGTTGTGACTGGCTGGACCAATACGACCGGAAACACTTATCAGACGACGTTGCCCGAGAGCACGGTTTACTTCGAGAATTTGTTTTATAACGGCGGGCGGCGGTTGCGTCCACGCGTGGGCGGATCTACAAACGGTACCGTTGGAACTTATCTCCGAAACGTCGGCCCGATTTATCTGGCCGGTTCGCCACCGCCGGCTCCTGCGCCTAACGCGAACTGCGCCGTGTACGTGACTGGCAGTGGATGGGAATGCTTCGATCGTTTTACGTATCACGTCGGCGACGTCAGTTCTACCTGGACAAACCTGAATGCTCCCTATCCGACAGGCGATATCGAACTGCTGGATTTCGAACTGTGGAGTACGCCCAAAATGCGGATCTCCTCCATCGACAGTGTCAACCACATTGTTTACCTGACTGGTGCGACTCATCAGCAGGCGGGGGTGCATGGCTTCATTCCGAATCACCGCTACGTGGTTGAGAATGTCAAAGACCTGCTGACTCAGTCGGGGCAATGGTTTCTCGACAGGTCAGTAACTCCGTGGACACTGACCTATCTCGCGAATACCGGGGAGAATCCGCCGACTGACACCATTATTATTCCGCAGTCGACGCAGGTATTTAAAGCGACTTATTTGCAATATGTCACCTTTCAGGGACTGCAGTTCGAGCATGACAACTTCACGTCGGCCTCTGGCGGATATGTGTCGACCCAGCAGGAGCCGCTTATGACGGCGGCTTTGGGCTGCTACAACTGCCAATACGTCACTTTCAATAGCGACATCATTTCTGAAACGGCGGGCGCGGGGATTGAGTTCACGACGACTGATAACTCTTCGACTACGTCTCACAATACGTTTGAAAACGGCGCGCTCTACGACATCGGGGGATTGGGGATCCGGATCGGCCTTCTGCCTGCTTCGGCAAACACCGACTCGAACGTGCCACAGTTCACGACGGTCGAAAATACTTTGTTTGAAGGATTCAGCCGTGTTATTCCGAGCAGTCCCGCGATCGTGCAGGGCTCCGGGCACGACAACACCTACACTCACAACGATATCTACGACGGCTACCACAGCGGTATTGAGGTCTGTCTCGCGCCTACGTGCTCTCCCGGCACCAAGAATTCCACCGGCACGTTCAACAACATTGCTTCCTACAACCACGTGTTCGACTTGTATGAGGGCGTTACGGATGATGGCGGGGCTATTTACTTCGCTACCGGCGGGTCTGCATTTGTCGCGAGCGGGAATCAGATCGTGAACAATAAGATTCACGATACGAGCGACGCTTCGATTATCGACAGCGACGGCTACGGCGGCTACGGAATCAACCTCGATGGTTCAACCGGCCTGGTTACGGTAGAGAACAATCTGGTTTATCGAGTGTCGGCCATGGGCATCAACATGACTCACGGCCCGCAACTTCCAAACAAGGCCAATACGGTCACCAATAACATCTTTGCGTACGCTCGCCAGGGAATGATCGCGAATGGCAACCCTTACTTAACGGACGTGTGCCCCTCGGGCGGTCCGAACCTTATCTTCAATACTTCGAGTAATTTGTTTTACTTTGATCTCACCTCGACTGGTGGTTTCTATGTGCAGTCGGGATGCGATTACGCCTGCGGCTCTTCTCTTACCAGCTTGCATAACTGGCAGAGTAACTTGTACTGGCGGACGAATGGAACCTTCAACACTGATCCGGACGCGTTTCATTACCAGACCACTGCCAGCTCTCCGAATATCTGCGCCTCCTCCTCGAAGAGCTGGACGTTCGAAACGTTCGCTGGCTGGCAAGGGCTAGGTGAGGATCTGTCTGGGGTGTCTAACGTGAATCCAGGATTCACTAATCCGGTCTATCCTTACGACGATTACTCGTTGCCGAACGGTTCGCCGGGAGTAGGATTTGTGGTATTCGATCCGAGCGATGCGGGCCGAAACAATCCGATCATCAAACCGACTGACCCGATTGACATACCGGCGACGATGGTCACTACGTTCTACAATCCGGCAAGCTCATACTAAGCACCACGCACTGATCTGAAGTTGCTGGAACCATCATGTCTGTTGCTCCGTTTCACTGGACCGATCCAGGCACATGGCCGTGGGTGATCTACGTGTGGTTGGCGTTCATCCTGGCCGGATGGATGATTCCGGTTTGGCGTTGGCTGCGACGTAGGCGAGCATCTGCCTGGCCTGTCGTTGATGGGCGCATTGAGTCGGTCGATGTGAACAAGCCGAACTTTTCATTCACAACCAAGCGTGGGTATTGTGTCGCCGAACTCGGATACTCATATTCCTTTGCCGGGACTCTAAATTCAGGACGCTACAAGCGTGAGTTTCCGACGCAACAGGAAGCTGACGAGTTCGTGCGCGACCTGCAAGATAAGGCGGCCGCTGTCCACTACAATCCCATTAAACCTTCTAGTTCTGCATTGCTTGAACCTGACATCGAGTTTTGCTGCAGAGTCGAGCACCTGCCCGGCTGCAGATTATCACGCGGGGTTGAACTCCGTTCCCGAATGGATCAGACCCTTCCTTTGGCTCTTCGTTTGTTTTTCTGCCATCGGACTTTTCCTCAGTCTTTGGGTTCATCTCGTGTGGCACCGGGAGCTTTTTTCTGGATGTTGCACGTGGGAATCTTCGTCGTGTGGTTCCCCGCCGTTTTGGTGGCGCAAAGGCTTGTCGGGAATTTGAACCGAAGAGATTTGTGGAAGGTAGTTTTGAAGGGCTCGCCCGACTGGATGCGTTACTTGGTGGTACGCATTTTTCGTCTACGCCTTTGTGAATTTTCTGCTCTTCATGGGCAAGATTCCGAGCGGCAGCAGCGGTACGAACCCACCAGCCTCGGTCTGGCGAGGTTTCTCCGGTCATTGGATGGCGTTACATTCGGCGGCGCTCGCCATTCTATACACAGGTGTTCGTGCGGCGGATACGAGCCCGCGCTGCGGCAATGGGCATTTGGCATTGCCGAATGCGACCTACTGCCCCAAGTGCGTCAGCCTGTAATGCGAGTTCGTTAGGATCGGAGATTGCATAGCTGCAACCCCTCGACTTACCCCGTATCGATCATCCCGTTGCTACTTGGCGGTTTGGCCAGTCCCGGTGAGAGCCACCGTCTGAGGGCTGCCACCACCCCCATCTGAGATGGAAACGTCGGCCGTGCGCAGGCCGGTTGCCGTGGGTTTGAACGTGACCGTGATGTCGCAACTTGCTGAGGCCGCCACGCTCGGTTGACAGGTATTCGTTTCCGTATAGTCCGAGGCGTTCGTTCCGCCAATCGTAAGACTCTTGATCGGCAGCGCAAACTTGGCAGTGTTGGTGAAGGTTGCAACTTGCGGTGTGCTCGATTTGCCTACCGTAACCGTCCCAAAGTTCAAGGTACCGGGCGACAGGGTAACGTAGGTTCCAGTTCCAGAAAGAGCTACGGTCTGGGGACTGCCGGCGGCGTTGTCTTTCACCGACAGTGATGCTGTAGTGGTGTTGGGCTTCGTCGGCCTGAAGGTGATAGTAATTGTGCAACTTGCCCCGGCAGCCACGCTCGAGCCGCAGTTATTCGTCTGCAAGAAGCCAGCCCCGATCGAGATGCTCATGAGGGTAAGAGTCTGATTACCAATATTGCTCAGCGTAACGCTTTGAGCCGAGCTGCTGGTGCCGATCAACTGAGTGGGAAATGTCAGGCTGGTTGGAGAAAACATAACTGCAGGGCCGCTTCCGAGACCGTTGCCTGTCAAGCTACCGAGCTGAGGACTGTTGGGAGCATTGTCCGTAATCGACACATCGGCGGATTCCGCTCCGTTGATCGATGGCGTAAAGGTCACAATAATCGAGCATGTCGATTGGGGCACGACGGTAGTGCAGTTATTCGTTTCCGCGAAATCGCCGCTGTTCGGCCCTATGATGGTGACATTGCTGACAGTAAGGTTCGTATTGCCAGTGTTGGTCAGCGTCATGGTCTGAGGTGCACTGGTTGTGCCGTCGGACACATATCCAAAATTGAGGCCCGGAGAAAGTCCGACGTTCGGACTGGGAGAAAACTTACTGACAAATGCATCGTTCAGGCCTGCGTTGCTGGTTTGTAACGACCCCGCGACGACCGGAAAGTTCGTGGAGTCGGTATACCCGGTTACGTACACGTTCGGTGGATTCTGATTATCCAGCGCCAGGACGGACGTTGCTCCACCATACTCGGTGCCGGAACCGCCAAGGTAGGTGGAATACAATAACGCTGAGCCGGTTGAACTCAACTCGGCGACAAAAGCGTCGAAGCTGCCTGCATTCTTAGTCTGGAAAGCGCCGGGAGTGATTGGGAAATCAGTCGATTTCGTATTACCCCTGAGCCAGACAGCGCCCGAAGGATCCAGGCCGATGCCCGTGGCGCCATCATCGCCAGTGCCTCCAAGATAGGTGGAGAAAATGAGCGCGCTGCCAGTGGGATTTAGCTTCGTAAGAAAGGCGTCGTGCCCATTGGCACTGCTTGCGAATACGGTCTGGAAGACGCCCGGAGTGATTGGAAAATTCGACTCCGCGGTCAGCCCGCAGATGTAGGCATTTCCTGAGCTATCCACAGCAACGGCTGTGCCGCAGGCTTCGCATGGAGTTGTGGCGGAGGTCGATCCGCCGACATAGGTTGAATAGACCAATGCGGAACCAACGGAATTAATTTTGGTAACAAAAGCAGCAACGTTCGCATTTAGCTTGTTCTGAAATGCGCTGGGACTTGTGGGAAAGTCAGTCGAGTGCGTATATCCAGTCAGGTACGCATTGTTTGAGGAGTCCAACGCGATCGAGTAACCCTCATCCCCTTTACTTCCACCCAGGTAACTCGAATAAATCAATCCTGAACCAGTGGAATTGAGTTTGGTCACGAAGACTACCGTCTGAGAGCATTTGCAAGTTGTCTGAAATGCGCCAGGAGTAGTGGGGAATGTGAGAGACTGCGTATAACCGGTCAAATAAGCGTTATTCGATGCATCCAAAACAATTGCATTTCCCTGGTTCTTACCATTGCCACCTAGGTAGGTGGAATAGATTAAGCCGGAGCCGGTGGGGTTCAATTCCGTAACGAAGGCATAGCCGCTGGCGCACTTGTCAGAGCCGCAGCTGGTCTGAAACGCTCCCGGGGTTGTAGGAAAGTTTGTGGAGAAAGTCTGCCCGACGATGTAGGCATCTCCGGATGCGTCCAGAGCGATGCCGTTACCATATTCGTTGCCCGTGCCACCGAGATAGGTGGAAAACACAAGGAATGACCCGGTAGGATCGAGCTTGCTTACGAAGGCGTCCGCCGTGGAGCCGCTGCAGCCACCAGCGCAACTGGTTTGATAAGCGCCGCTGGTCGTGGGAAAGTTTGTTGAACTGGTGTAGCCGGTTACATAGGCGCTGCCTGTGCCGTCGATCGTGATGGCGGTGCCGTAGTCGTTGCTGCCGCCGCCGAGGTAGGTCGAGTAGGTCAGGGTTGGATCGATCACGAGGGACTTGCTGTGGTCGTATTGTCCCACGGCGAACCCGATGCGGTTGTTGGAATCGAGGACGTAATTGGCCGCGACGAGGCGCTTGCTGTCGGTTGCATCGTTCTGGTAGGCGACCGGCTTGTGAAATCGGACTTCTTCCTTACCGGCGCGCAGAACCAAATCGCCGGTTTGCTTGTCGATATGCAGGTTGCGTGCGCCGTTGAATTTCAGGTTGATCAGCGCGGCGTCCGCGCCGGGAGAGACTACGAAGTCATATTCCAGTTGGCCCTGATTGCCGTAATAAACCAGGTCAATTCCTTTCAAAACATCGCGGTAGTTCACCTTGGCGAAGGTTGCCGCATTGGTGGTCCACTTCGAAGGATCATTGCCGTGAAAGTAATTTGTCCGGCCGGGAAGTTCATCCATCCCCGTCACCGTTGCATTGCGGTCAGCATTCACGAGTTGCACACGCAGGATGGCGTTATTCTGGGGCGCCAGCTTCGGCGTGGGATTCAAAACTGCCTCGGCTAAGTCAGGGCCGCCGTTGTTATCTGGGGCCTCTGAGGATGAAACTCCGTTCGCCGCGCGGCTCTGCTGCAGAGAAAAGACCGCTTCAGCGGGCGTGAGGAAGAGCGTATAGCCGGCTCCGCGAGCGATGAACTTGACTTGAGCATCGGTCTGGCCATGATTGGCCTCGAAGCTCAAGGGCAGCTTGCCATAACTGTTGCGCAGGTCAGGGCGGGTAGTGGCGCCGCCCGCTGCGAGAATTAATGCGCTCGCCAAGAGCAGCACGCATACGCCGGCGACGCGCGACAATGTACTGAGGGAAAAGAGCGATGCAGAAACGTGGCTGCGAGACGAGGTCTTGCGGCAGAAACTGCTTGAACAAAAAGGCATGATGATTCCTCTAACCAGGGACTCCAACGCGTGCGTGCTCGATGAGAGCCTACGCCGGCTGGGATTCACCAGAGTTTCCGGCAGGGGGATTAAATCCTAGACAAACGAAAACGCCTGGGAGCGCTTCGCGTGCAAACTGCGTGATTATAAGATGCTTCGAAAGCCGCGTCAATGGCGGAGTTTCGGGGTTCGGTGCACAATAAAGTGCGCAAAAAACTGCATACTGATGAAATGCAGTGGTCAGTGATCAGTGGTGAGTAAAACCTGCGGTACCGATTGAGCTTTTGGTTTGACTGACCACTGACCACTGAACACTGACCACTGTTTACGGCAGTGGCGCCGTTTCCAGGAGGATCGGCTGCGCTCCAACTTGAACCGAAGAAGCGCCGTTGAGTTGGGTCACGTTTCCGGCTACATCGCGATAATCGACATACCCTGTCGCGGGAAATGCGGTTGGAGTCAGACAACTGCTGGTGGTGCAATCCTGGCCAGCATCCCAAACTGCCACGGCCGAGTAGCCGCCTGAACGTGTGAAGCCGCAGGTCCACACTGTACCTTTTGCGGTACAGGCCTGGCTCACGGTCGCGCCCTGAGTCCACTGGTTCACTTCCGCATAGGCAGTTGCGGCCGGAGTGGTCTGACCCGTGCTGTCGTCGTACAGGCTCGAGTCCGTTTTGCTATCCCACGCGAACCAGTAAACGCGACTTACGTTGTCGGATTCCTGCAGCAGCAGGTAGCGTGGTAGAAATGCGGCCTGGCGGGCCGGGTCGGTAAAGCCCTCGCTGGGGGCCTGGCTCCAGCCGCCCTCGGTGTTGAACAAGGGCTTGCCAGCGGTGATCGTTGGAAACTGGGCGAGTGTGCTACTCAAGTCCGCCATCACTATGTTGACATTCTCAGGGGTTGGGCACGGGACGGCGTTCGCGCCCACTGCAGTGGCGGTGCCGACATAACCGTGGAAGCCGATGGCGTCAGAAAAGGAACCGCCGAAGTATCCAGTCCCCGCGGGCACCTGCGTCGAAAAGTAGGTCGCCAAACTCGAGGCTACCTGGCCCAAGTTGTTACCGGCCGCCGCCCCAACCGGCGACGGGGTCACAATCTTTGCTGTGGGATCGATCGCCGTGCCGCTCGGGAATACGCTGCCATTTACCGTGCAACCGTTCGGAATGCTGGGCGGTGGGCCTTCGACTACGCAACGCGCATCCTGCTCCATGCGGACCAACTGTTGTGTCGTGGCGTACTTGGGATTCCACGACACCGAACTGTTGAATTCGTTCCAGATCTCGTAGTAGGAAAATCCGGGCGCCCCGGCATCCTTCTCAGCCTTGCTGTACTGCGCGGCTGCCGTGACCCATGCGATCCAGATTGCATTCGTACCGGAGCCATCGGAATTCAGGTCCAGCGGAGGGTCGCATTCTCCGCCGCCCTCTCTCGAGGCGTTGGAGCAAGTTGTGTCGTTAGGTTCCGATGAGGCCCAGTTAGGCGTGTAAGCAAGAGTGTAGAGCATATCTACGGGAGGGTGCGCCTGCCCTTCTGACATCCACGTATCCATGTTCTGGGGGGCGCCGGTCCAGTTAAATACGTCAGACGCGGTGTTGACCTCCGCCCAGTCCACGCCCGCAGCCCAAAGGCGCTGGCTGGCGAAAGGGAGAGGTTGCCGAGAGCCGCCGACAATGTAGTAAGGCCAGGGCGCGTTGGTGCTGTTGAGGTGCATTCCGAAGTAGTGCTCGCCGACCACCGTGTTCAAGCCAGCGCCCGTTGTCGTGGTTGAGATGGAAGGAGTGAAGATACAAGGCGCTGCATTCCCGGTGCCGCCACCACCACCACCACCGCCACCGCCGCTGACCGAGGAACTGCTGCTACCGCCGCCGCACCCTGGAGTTCCCAACAAACTTGCAAGAATCAACAACAGGAACATAAGCAGGCCGAGATGGCCCTGGGGGGATTCGTTCTTCCTCATTGTCTCCGTGATTCCTTCCTCGACGAAGGCGCGCCTAATATCCTGCCAACACAAACACGAAACTTTACACTGAGTTGCGCCCGGAAGCGCGAAAAGATCCTGTTTCTTTTTGGCATCATGCACAAGTCATTTAAGGCTTTGGGTCAAGAAACTGCTAGCGGTAAATCCATGTCTTGGCGGTGCTGACGCCTTTGGCGTCTGCTCCACCGAAGATGCGAGTGGTGCCGTCCATGAGCTTGATCGTCGCAGGATAGTAACGAGCAGTATCCAGGCTTCCGGATGCGGTGCGGAACGTGCCGCTTCTCGGCTCGTAAATCTCCACGGACGGCGCGCCGCCCACAATCAGAACGCGGCCATCCAGCAAAGCCGTGGAGTCAGGGAGTTTGGACCGCGGTTCTGTAAGCCTCCCGGTTGCAGTAAAAGTTCCAGATTGCGGATCGTAGAGTTCTGCCGACGCGAGAGGTTTTCCCTGCGCATCCGCGCCGCCGGCGATCAGAACTTTTCCATAGGTGAGAAGTGCCGCTGTATGCCCGGATCGTGCGTCATGCAAGCTGCCGACGACGGTAAATTGATTGGTCTTGGGGTCGTAGATCTCTGCGCTGGCCAGCACTGAGTGATGGCTTCCAGTTCCCCCCGTGATCAGAACGCGTCCATCGGAGAGCATGGTCGCCGTATGATTCGCGTGGGCCGCGGTCATCTTGCCGGCGACGGTCCACTTGCCATCGAGAAGATCGTAGGTTTCGGCTGAATCGAGCGACTGGGCGCCGTCATCGCCTCCGGTGACGAGAAGCTTTCCGTTGCGCAGCACGATGGCTGCAGCATGAGCGCGGCGCGCATGCATGTTTCCCCGCGTGGTGAATCTTCCAGTCTCGAAGTCGTAATCCTCACAACTCGACAACGCAACGCCGCCGCGCGTCGAACCCCCGGCGATCAGGATTTTTGCATCCCCTAGGACGGCCGCGATATGTCCTTCCCGCGGCACCGCCATTCTGCCTGCCTTGGTGAATTTCTCTGTAGTTGGATCGTAGACCTCAGTGCCGGCCAGGATCGTTCCATGTGCATTTCTGCCGCCGACGATCAACACCGTAAAGTCGGGCAGCGCGGTGGCCGTGTGGCCCGCGCGCGCAGTGGTCATCTCCCGGCCGGCGATCACGCTACCGAGCGGCAACGCCGGACGCGCGCCGGTGGGCGTTTGCGAGGGAGCGACTGAAACCGCGAGCAAGCTCGCAAGAAATAATCCAGCGCCGATTTGTGCTTTCGTTCGCAACAGAAAAGTGTACGGGAGCGCGAAGGAATGCTTCAATACATTAGCAGGTTCGTTGGATGTGTACGCAAAACCGAAGATCCCCCGATCGATGACGACTAGGAGGAGGAAAACCGACAACAGTTCGGAATAAAATTAGCCCGCGGCAGAATTCCGCCGCGGGCTAATTTTCCTGAGAAGGCTACGACCCTACGAAACCGTCAACTGCACCGTCACCGTACGAGTGATGCTGCCGTTGTTGGCGATCACAATGATCGAATAAGTTCCGGCCGCCGTGTTCGTTCCTGCAGTCACCGTTAACACAGAGGTTCCAGAGGTCTTGATCGAGTTCGGACTGAGCGTCGCCGACAGTCCTTTCACTTCGGTGATTCCGTCCAGCGTCAGTGTGACCGTCCCCGTAAAATTCAACGGAGTCAGCGCCAGGTTAAAAGTAGCCGACTTGCCCGGCTTCACCGTCAGAAGCGCGTTGTCGACGGTGATCCAGAAATCCGTGCCCACCGGACTCAAGGCGCAGGCTGTCCCGGGACTGCCCGAGGGCTGCTTGTAACTCGAACTCGAATCCTGTGTGGTTGCGCTCTTCCACGATGAGAAATCATCGTAGGTCCAATCGTTGGGTGAAGGGATGGTGTAGGGTGTGGTCGTGCTCGAAGTGTTCCACCACGTGTTGTTCTTCGACACCAGCGAGGTCTGGAAAGTTGTCCAGTCTGAATCGTTCAGATAGCCGTCGTCGAACAATAACTGCGTGCTGCTGTTTCCCTGAATCGTGTTTCCAGTGTTCGTGAAGTCCTGGGTTATCAAGTTGGTTTCCTTGCCAGTTTGCCAGTTGGTGACTTCAATGCCGCCCTTCACTCCAATCAAAATAATTTGAGATGCCGCGTTATTCATCAGGACGCTGTCTGTAAGCGAAACGCCCTCTGAGTTACGCAACACCAACCCGCCCACAACCTGCGCGCCGGTATGATTACAGATGTAGGCGGTGTTCAGCGTGATCGGCCCCTCGTCTTTCTCTACGAAGATTCCGCTCCTCAAATTGGAGGTGGCAATAATTCCACTGGTGCTGATGCTCGCATTATCAGTATCCCAGTGGAGACCGTAGGCCTCGTTATAGCTTATGGTCAGGCCGTCAATAGTGTCGTCGTGTACCTGCCATGCATGGAAGCCTGAAGTGTTGCACACGTAATAAGCGCCCTGAGCGCCACGCCAATTGTTATAGGAGGTCGTGTCCGATTGCCACAGCCCATAAAGCGTGGTGGCCTCCTGGAATCCGCTATCGCCGTTGTGCAGCGCCGAACTGTTCTCCACCGTGAAATATGTTGCCGGATTCGAGATGCTCAAGCCCTGGCCGTTGTTCCACTGAAAAATGTCAGTATCGAACTCAATATTTGAAGACTCGCCCGTCACTGCCACGGCTGCCGAAGCATGGCAGGTATTGGCGTATTGAAAAGTCAGTCCGCGGATCACGATATAAGATTTGTGATCAATCTGAAAAATCGACGACGAAGTCCCGGCCTCCACGGTTGCGGTGCCCATGTCGGTTCCGGATGCCGGCCACACGTAAAGTAGGTTGCCGGTTTCGTCCACGTAGAACGTTCCCTGCTGCATTTGCGTTATAGACATCACCTGCGTCAGCACTGTGCCATTCACAGCCACCAACTCCTGCCGCATCGTGATCTCCTGTTGGAAAGGGCAGGTCGAAAGCTGAGGACAGGTGCCCCAGTTATTAGTCCAACTCGTGGTGTAGATGCTGTGATTATCCGAATACTCAGAGAAGCCGGTGTAGACCGTAGCCCCGCTCACAATTACCGTCCCGTTTGTCGCCGCTTCGATGGTGATCGGCAGGGAAGTATCTTTGCTACTGTGGCTCATCGTGATGCTTTCGCGATACGTTCCAGCCTCGATGGTCACTTTGGTCCCAATGCTGTTGTGATTATTAGTCTCCGCCGCAGACACGCCCGCGCCAATCGTCTTAAACGGTTTCGACTCGGTGCCCGGGTTTGAATCGTTTCCCGTCGCTCCATCCACGTAAAGGGTGACTGTTTCCAGCTTCTCATTGATGGTCGCCTGTCCCATCGCGCCAGTAATAAGAAAGAACGGCAGCAACAGTGCAATCAGAGTGACGCTCGGAATCCTGAGTTGAAGAGAGCGAAGGGAGTTGAATCGAAGAGAGGCACATTTAGCAGACGACCCGATACCGCTGGCCGATGGGGGAGTGGCGCGCATTTAAAATACCTCGAATGGGGATTTCGGAATGCCGCTCGATTCGGCGGCCTCGACATGAACTTTAAATAGACCGTTGTCCTGTGACTAGGTCTCAGAAGTGCATTCTCCGCATTGGGCGCGGCTTTTCATCCAATTCCTCACCAATATGGGAAAAAATCTTCGGCGGCTCTACAAGCGCAGCCCGTCTGCCTGAAAACTCGTGCGAAGAATTAAACAAAGTGAGAGGTCGTAAGACTTAAGACTTGAGACTCAAGAGTGGAGAAAAAAGTTTAGACATCAGAGTTGCTAGCAAGATGCGACGCTCCAGGCTGCAAGAAACTGCGTCGCGCCGCTTTTCAAAACCAGCAGTATGCAAGAACTTTCATTCTTGACACGCAGCAAGACCGGGCTAGAATAGCGCCACGATCTCCTCATCCCCCCGAGGAGTAACGCTAGATCGGGTGGTTTTCCTTCAACCCTGCTGACCCAGAGAGCCGTTCAAAGGCGCGGTTGAGTTGCGAGATCGTCCGTCGGAATTACCAGGTTTCTTTTTGAAGTACCTAGGAATGTCTGTTTTTCGTGTGTGCCTGCCATCTTGAACCAAGCATGTGTGGATTCCGTCTGTCACTATGACACCCGGTTCTTCGCCTAATAAAGATGAGAGATCTGCATACAGAAGAATCTGCGCATAAGAGAAATGGATAACCAGAATACAGGAGCTACTATGCAACGCACTCTGTCGACCGCGGTTGTGGGTTTCTTGTTGAGTTTGGCAGCGGTACTACCGGCCATCGGCCAGGATGTTTCCTCCAGCCCCGGTTCGTTGAGCTTCGCCAATACCTATGTTGGCAAGGTGACCGGCTCCAAGGTACTCACGATCACGAACATACAAAAGTCAGGAGCCGCGATCATTAATACCGTCGGCTTCTCCTGCGCGGGCTACGGAATATCTTCCGGAGTCGCTCCCACTTCTCTGGCCAAGCCCGGCGACATCACGCACTACTCCATATTCTTTCAGCCGCTCGCGGCCCAGTCTTATGACTGCAACTTCGTCATCACCATGTCAGACTCGACCGTGGTGAACGTGCCCTTGACCGGAACCGGTTTGGCACCCCAGACAACGGTAAGCCTGAGTGGAACTTCGTTGTCGTTCCCCAATCAGGCAGTTGGATCGACCAGCGTCGCCCAGACTTTCACTATTACCAATACCGGCAACGCCAGCATCAATCTGAATACGATTACCATCTCACCGGCCGATTTCACCACTAACGCCATCACACTGCCTTACTCCATCGCGAAGGGCGGCAGCCTCACGGTCTCGGTCTACTACAGTCCGAGCCGAATCACATCCGAGACCGGCAACATCGACCTTACTTATAACGAGATTCCAGATAATGGCGTGAGCATTTCAGGCAACGGAGTAGCCGCAAAGTCGCTTGCGATTGCTACAAACGCGACCTTGCCCCAGGCAACCGCCTCGGCCGCATACGAAGCCACACTGACCACGAGTTCAGGAACCGGGCCATTTACCTGGAGCATGGCTAGCGGTACGACCTTGCCTTCCGGTCTGACTCTTTCGAGCGCCGGTGTAATCAGCGGCACACTTGCTTCCAGCGTTCAGGCGGGAACCTACACCTTCTCGATCCAAGTGAAGGGCTCCAAGCCCAACACCGTCAAGAAGACGTTCACCCTCGGCGTTTACGCTAACATGGGAGACAGCTGCAACAATCTCTCGTGGGATGTTGCCGGCACATCAACGCCGATTCAGGCTCTTACTGATCTCGGCACCGGAACCTACGAGGGCGAAGAAGGTGGCTTGTACCCCGACGGCGCCAACGTTTATCCCTCGGCTCAGTATGCCTACGGGTTGAGTTTGGCGCAGAGCATTGGGCCTCTCAGTTCCACTGGCCAGCCTGACCCGACCGGAAAATATGTTCTGCTCGCGCTCGGCGAATCCACCGCGCAGAACGAGTTCAACCGATTCCTTCCAATCGCCAACTCTGATCCCGAGAAGAATCCTAACTTGGTGATCGTCAATGGAGCGCAGGGCGGCGCAACGCCCAACGAGTTCGTGAGTTCCAGTTCCTATTACTGGTCCACGATCCTCAATAACTACCTCCCGCAAAACGGAGTAACTCCCGACCAGGTAGTTGCTGTTTGGATCGAAGATACGGACTCGATTAAGACCGGAACCTTCCCCACAGATATGACCACCATGCAGGCCGAGTATGAAACTCTCGCGCAAGACGTGCTCACCAACTTCCCGAACGTGAAGCTGATGTACTGGTCTTCGCGCGTCTACGGAGGCTTTTCCAATGGCCTGGTCGATCCCGACGATCCCGAGCCTTACGCGTTCGAAGCGGGCTACGCTGTGAAAAACGCTATCGGAGACCAGCTCAACGGCAACGCCAACCTTTGCGATGGTTACAACGGTTGCTCGCCCATCCTGGCCCCCTGGATGGCGTGGGGTCCGTACTACTGGGCCAACGGAATGCTGGGCAGGGCAGACGGCCTCGAGTGGGATTGCGAAGATTTCTCCGCCGACGGCACCCACCCATCCTCCACCTTCGGTCAGTTAAAGGTATCTACCCAGCTACTGCAGTTCCTAAAGACCGACGAAACCGCGACGCCCTGGTATCTCGCACCCGGCGCCGCCAATATTCGCAAGCACTAGAAAATTAAATAGTGCGATTGCCGGCCCTGTCTCTCAATTCTTTCAGGAGACAGGGCCGGCGCTTTTTGGTCGTTTTTTATTTTTGATCTCGACTTCGAGCCAAAGATCAGAACGCGTGCGCCAATTGTCTTCGTTTCGCCCCTTCACAAAAGCTAATACTCCTTTCCTATTATTGACCTCTCGCCGCGCGTCCCTATAATCGCCGAACTTTAGATTCTGTGGGATCTCGCTACACCTGCTGAATTGTTGCTGCTGTCAGGGATGTTCTTTGTCCCAAGCGTCAATTGCGATTCGTGAGGAAAAATGGGGAAATGCGTGAGCGGTATGAGGAAGCGCCTGTTCGTACTTTTGCCAATCGTCGCCGTTTTCAACCTCGTAAGCGTAAATCTAGCCGCACAGCAAATCACGGCAGGCATTCGCGGAACCGTGATCGATCCCAGCGGAGCGATTGTCCGGTCGGCATCTGTGACTGCAAAGCAGATCGAAACCGGATTGACGCGAGTGGCAGTCACCGACCATCAGGGAGAGTACGTGCTGGTCGAACTTCCGATCGGGCATTATCAATTGGAGGTTCAGGCCAAAGGTTTCCAGAGGTACTTGCGGCAAGGAATTTCTTTGGATGTCAACGAAACAGCGACGGTCAGCATTCAACTCAAGCTTGGCGCGGAGTCGCAGCAAGTTGAAGTCAGCGCGGATGCTGCACTCGTGCAAAGCACGGTCAGCAGCCTTGGGCAGACTGTGATGGAGCGCGAGATTCTCGACCTCCCGCTCGATGGACGCAACTTTTCTCAGTTGGGATTGCTTCAGCCCGGCGTCGTACCCCTGACTCCCGGACTGCTCGAAGCTGGCGGTCCGGCCCGCGAGAACCAGGCTTACGCCGTCGATGGGCAACGGCCAGAGTCGAATAATTTTCTGATCGACGGCGCAGATAACGTCAGCTCAGTCGACGGAGGCTTCGTTTTCAAGCCGCCAATTGACGCGATTGCTGAATTCAAAATTCTCAGCCATAACGCGAATGCGGAGTTCGGACGCAACACCGGCTCGACCACCAATATCGTCACTCGCTCCGGATCCAATTCATTTCATGGCGCCGCCTGGGAATTTCTGCGCAACGATGCGATGGATTCTTCCGACTACTTCACGCAGAGCGTTCAGCCTTTGAAGCAGAACCAGTTCGGCGCCACCTTCGGCGGGCCGATTGTTAAGGACAAAACTTTTTTCTTCGGATATTACGAGGGCTTCCGCAACCGGCAGGGTGAAACCGTTCCCGCGACCGTGCCCTCCGCGGACGAGAAGACGGGCAACTTCGCCGAGCTGTGCACCTCCATCGGAGCGACCATCGACCCGACCTCCGGTATGTGCAGCAACCCCGCGGGGCAATTGACGTTTTTTGGACAGCCGGTGCCATTCAACCAGATGACGCTGGTCACTCCCATCGATCCGGTCGCTGCAAATGTCTTGCCGTTTTTCCCTTCGCCAAACGTTGGAGAGAATGGATTCATCGCCACGCAAACTCTAAGCGAGAACAACAATCAATTCGGAGTGCGGCTCGATCATTACCTTACCCGCGCGGACAATCTGAATTTCCGCTACATGTATAGCAGCGGTCCAACCACCGACCCTCTTTCGCCGGTGGGCGCCAACGTCCCAGGCTTTCCGGTCGGCGAGTACGACCGCGCGCAAAACTTCGTAACGCAAGAGACGCACATCTTTTCGCCCACCACCATCGGCGTCGCGCGCTTTTCTTTTCTGCGTAATACGTTTTTACTGGATGAGCACCTAAACCATGAATCGCCTGCGGATTTTGGTTTTCAGTACGCTCCCACGCTGCCTTCAGCCGCGGGACCGCCGTTTATCCAGGTCGGCGGCTACGCTTCGGTGGGCGACCCTATTACCGGTCCGCGCAACACGTATCAAAATACATTCGATGTCTCTGGCTCTTTGAGTTGGGTGCACGGCCGCCACGAATTCAAATTTGGCGGCGGCTACCGGCGCGACCAGATCAATGCATTGCAGGGCATCGCCACCAATGGCTTTTTTGTATTCGCCGGCATCCCCTCCTATGAGGACTTCCTCTACAACGACGGTTTTGCCAATTATCTTTCGGGCAATCCAGTTGTCTTTCTGCAAGGCGGCGGAAATTTTGCCCGTGAAATTCGCGATCGAGCCCTCGACGCTTACGCCCAGGATAATTACAAGGTCACACCTCGCCTGACCTTGAACATGGGATTGCGTTGGGAACTCCCGTTTCCCTCCACCGAGAACCATAACGAGGTGAATCTCTTTGTTCCGGGAGCGCAGTCGCAAGTGATTCCCAACGCCCCGGCGGGACTACTGTATCCGGGCGATCCGGGCGTCCCTGCGGGATTGATTCCAACGCAGAAAACAGCGTTTGCTCCGCGCTTCGGCTTTGCCTGGGATCCTCGCGGCGATGCCAAGACCGTGGTGAGTGCGGCTTACGGAATTTTCTATGAGCCCTACTACACGGGCGAAGGCGGCCCACTGCAGGACCCGGTCAGCGCGCCTCCGTATCTGAAGACGCTCCAGTTAGGATTTCCCATCAACTCATTTGCCAATCCGTTTTATTCTCCAGATCCCTTCGGAGTGCCATTCCCCGAACCCATGACGTTGCTTGTGGTCTCGCGCAATCTGCATCTGCCTTACGCGCAGGATTGGAATCTGAATATTCAGCATTCCTTCGGCACGGACTGGCTACTTCAAGTCGGATATGTCGGCACCACCGGCGTGAGACTGCCGCGATTCATTGAAGGCGATCCAGCGGTCTATTATCCCGGAGTGGATACGACCAGCGCTGGCTGCTCGGTGGCAAGCCCTTGTCCAATCTCCACCGAAAATAATGTAAATAACCGGCGCCTGTATTCCGGATGCACCTTGGCGGACCCGCCGTCGAGTTGCATTTACGGTTCGGTGGGCGAGATCGCCAGCGTCGCGAACTCCAGTTATAACGCGCTGGAGGCCAGCCTGCGCAAGCGCTTCAGCCACGGCCTGTCATTTCTCGCGTCTTATACGTGGTCGCACTCGATCGACGACGTCTCTTCGTTCAACATCACGGGATCGGCCTCGCAGCCTGTAGCAGGTGAGAATGATCTGGCGCAGAATCCCTTTGATCTCGTGGCCGAGCGCGGCCCGTCCATGTTTGATGCCCGCCATCGCCTCGTGTTGAGTTACCAGTGGAGCCTTCCGTTCTTGCAGCACTCGAGTAGCTGGTACGGAAAGGTTTTTGGCAACTGGCAGTTGAACGGAATTTTCACGGCGATGAGCGGAACACCTTTCACAGTGTTTGACTCGAACGACGTTTCGCTGCAGGGGCAAGCGCCGGAGATTTCGGGATTTTCCAGCAATCGCCCCAACGTAGTGGGCAATCCAAATTCCGGACCGCGCACTGCGGCCGAATGGTTCAACGTGAAAGCGTTTCAAGCAATTACTCAGGACCCAAATTCTCCAGTCGAACAGTTTGGGGACGAAGGCCGCAACGCCGTGCTGGGTCCGCGATACGTGGACTGGGACTTCTCCGCGTTCAAGAATATTCGTCTGACAGAATCAAAAGAACTTCAATTTCGCGGAGAGTTGTTCAATGTGCTCAACCATACGAATTTCCGTCTGCCGGTGAGTGACATCGAATCGCCGACCTTCGGGCAAATCCAGTCGGATGTCAGCCCACGCGTGATCCAGGTCGCGCTGAAGTTTCTCTTTTAAATGCTGAAGCCAAGTCCATTCGTTCGCAGGCTCCTAATCCGGCTTCTACTCGGGCTGGCAATTGCCTATGCCTGTTTCGGAGCGTACATCTGGTGGGCGATGCGCCAGACTCCTGAGACCTTCGGCCGAGTGATGGCGAAAATGCCTGGCCCCGTCGTCTTCATGTTGTTCCCGTTTGAAACATTGTGGATCCACGCGCGTGCGGGAGGCCTGCATGTGGGAGATCGGGCGCCGGACTTCTCCCTGCTCAAAGTGGACAAGAGCGAGCGGGTTCAGTTCTCCCTCCTAAACCAACGACAACCGGTGGTGCTGGTATTCGGAAGCTACACCTGACCGCCGTTCCGGCGGGAGGCTCCCGCACTCAACAAGCTCTACCGGCAGTATCGCGATCGTGCCGCTTTTCTGGTCGTTTATATTACAGAGGCGCATCCCAGTGACGTTTGGCAGATGGAGAGCAACATCAAAGAGAAAGTCGTTTTTGCGAGCCCGAAAACGGAAGAAGATCGCGCGTTCATCGCCGGAACCTGCGTTCGAAAGCTCGCCCTTGAGCTTCCGGCGGTGCTTGACGAGTTCGGCAACTCGACCGAACAAGCGTATACAGGCTGGCCGGACCGCATTTACCTCATCGACACGCAAGGCCGCGTCGCCTACAAGAGCAGACCCGGACCGTTTGGCTTTAAGCCTGACCAATTGGAGGCAGCCCTCGGCCGCGTTTTACCTGCGCGAGAAAAATAAGTTGGCAGTTGCGCCTGGACGGACGAATGCGTCCGTCCCTACACGAGCCTATCTCCGCAGGATCTGTCCCTACTGATTTACTTCACGGTTTCGGTAAAGACTGCTGGCGATAGGCTGCCATAGGTCGCGTCGATGGTTACCGTGCCGGCTTGCGATCCGGTGGTGTAGGTCACGGTGACTTCGCCGATGGTGCTGGTTACGGGCGCCGAATTGCTGAATGTGCCTCCCGCTCCGTTGTCGGTGAAGTTCACGGTTAGGCCTGAGATGCCATTTCCGTATTGGTCAGTCACCGATACGATCAGAGTCTTCGGCAACTTGTTGTTGGGATTCGCGGACTGGTTGTTGCCTTGAATAATGTTCGTGAGGGCTGGGCTGGCCGGAGTGGAATTCTCCGTGATCTTCAGGCTGATGGTTCCATCCTGCGCGGTCACGGTGAGTGCCTTCGCTACCGTGGGCAGGGTGTACATGGTGCTGGTTTCACCGTTCGTGCCGGTGATGCCGGGGTTCGGATTGAACGTTCCGCCGAAGCCGTCGCTGAACGAAATCGACGTACCCGAGACCAAGTTTCCGACCGCATCCTTGGCCTTCACCACGATGGGGTTGGGCAGAGTCGTTCCGACAGTCCCAACTTGTTTGCTGCCTGAGATCGTGCTGAGCGATGCCACCGGACCAACCACGCTGGTCTCGGTGAAAATTGCAGAGGCATAGCCCGTGCTTGAGCCCGTTATCGTAACGGTCTTTGGAGTCTTCGGTAATGTATACGTGGTTGTAGCTACGCCGTTGCTACCAGTGGTTGCTGTGGGATTGCTGAAAACGCCACCCTTGCCGCCATCGCTGAAGGTTACATTCACGCCGGGAAGCACCGCGCCACTGTAAGGATTGTTCGCAGTGACCGTGAGCGCTATGGGCAGCGCCGTGCCTGCGGCGCCAGTCTGGCCGTTGCCCGCAGTGACAGCGATGTCGGGAAACAATCCATAAACCGCGAGCTGCGTTTGCGTGCCGGCATACACTTTTCCGTTCGCGACGGTTGGAGTGGCGAAATGCGTGACCGTGCCTAACGTATCGCGGCCGCCCGATGCCTGGCCGGAATTGTAGAGCTGGAACAGCGCAGTCGCGTCATAGGCGGAGAGCAGCGGAACGTTGCTGACATTTTGCACGAGCCACACAATGCCGTTGCTGGTTCCGTTGGAAGAAACTTCGGGAAGTCCGTACGTGGTCAGCTTGCTCGTCGTCTGTCCGAAGGCCGTGAGCGCGCCATTCGCCAGCGAATACGATCTTAAATAATCTCCGTGCGAGAGAAAGTACACGAGGGAGTCGGTGCCGTTGTTCCAGTACAAAGGGCTGCCATGATAGTACTCGGCGAGTGCGCCAGGAATGTATTGAGGAATCTGGGAATTGCTGGCCGTGCTGTAGCCGCCCATGCTGTCGGTATTGATCAGGTAAATGTCGCCACGCTTGCCGGCGGTGACCAGCAGATTCGGGTAAGCGCCAGTGGTTTGCGGCGGAAGAAGAGTCATGGCGCCGGAGCCCATGTCCATATCGTCGGCGGCTAGAGTGGACTGATCGAAGGGCGTGAAAGAATCCGCGACGGTGAAACCGCTGGCGCCGAGTTGCAACTGCAGCAGGCTATCGCCGAGATCGAAAATGTTGTCGCCAAAATCAAAGAGGCCGTTTGCGGTCGAAATATAAATATTGCCTGCGCCGTCTGCGGAGGGGCCGACGCCGCTTTGCCAGATCGAGCTGCCGTAGTTGTTATCGGGCTGCATGGTCATGACGGCTAATTGCTGCAGCGTGGAAGCACTGTAGGCGAACAGCCAGCCGCGAGCGTTCAAGTCGCAGCCGTTCGATCCGAATCCGATGAAGATGTTGCCATTCGATTCCAACAAAGCTGGGCGCTGGAGCTGGTTCTTGACGGTGAAGGTCAAGGTTCCGACGGTGGCGCTGATCGGAGTGGGACCTCCGAACATTTCGGCGCCGGTCGTGACATCGAGTGCGTGCAGATAGAAATAATAAGTTCCCGAGAGTGCCGTCTTCGCGACCACGTAAAGAGTTCCGCTGGTGGGGTCGATGACTGGCGTTCCCAGAATTCCAACTTCGTTCAATCCCGTAACGCCGCTACAGCCTTGCACTGCCATGGTTACAGTGGTCGCGCCAGCCGGATAGAGAAGGCTGGTTTGCCAGAGCAAAGCGCCGGTATCGGCGTCAATGGCAAACACGCTGTCATGCTCGGTGGCGACGAAAGCCACGTTGTGCGTGGCTCCGTTGACGGTCAGGGCATACATGTAAAGGGGCTGGGCCGAAACGTAGCCATCAACGCTGAAGGCGAAGAGCTTACCGAATTGATTGGAGTTTACATCCGCGGAAGTGAGCAGGGTTTCGCTGATGTTTTGTCCGTCGCGTGAGTTGTCATACTTGTTGGTGAGCACGCTCACCTGAGCGGAAGCTCGGGAAAAACACACCGTCAATGACAGCACGGACAGGATCGCGACGGCGCCGAGCGCCTTCGACAAACGATAACAATTCAACGTATCCTCCTCCAACTAACCTGCTGCGTGCAAACGCTAATTGAGGGAGAATCAGCGGCAAAAGTTGTCAATGTCCAGTCCCGTTCAATTCCAATCACTTCACTGTCTCCGTGAAGTTGACAGGCCCCAGCGTGGATGTAGTCGTGGAGATGGTTACCTTACCTGTTTTCGTTCCACAGGTGTAGGTAACCGAAGCCTCACCGTTGGTACCCGTTACCGGCTTCGTGGCGGAGAACGTTCCTCCCGCGCCGTTGTCGGTGAAGGTAACGGTTACGCCCGTGATCGGATTCTGGTACTGATCGGTTACCTTTACGACCAGCTTGTTAAGTAGCGCCTTGCTGGGCTGCCCTTGCTGGTTGTTGCCCGAGACGATCTCGAGTATTGAGGCCGGGTCGGCCACCGAGGTTTCGGTCACGTTGGCGAATGCGCTGCCGTCCGCGCCGTTTACGGCGAAGGTCTTCGCGGAGGTGGGAAGCGTGAAGGTAGTGCTCGCCTCTCCGTTGGTACCGGTAATTGCCGGATTCGGGGAGAACGTGCCTCCCAGGCCGGAGTCTGAGAACGTAATCGGAGCGCCCGACACGGCCTTCCCCGAAGCATTCTTGGCCTTGAGGACGATGGGCAGCGGCAACGTAGATCCTACTGTTCCAGATTGCTTCTGACCCGAAACCCCCGTGATGTTGGTTACCGTTGGGGTGGAAGTTTCAGTGAAGGTCGAGGGCGCATAACCGCCCGAGCCCGTGGCCGTGATGGTAATGGTTTCAACGCTCGCCGGCAGAGTGTAAGTGCTGGTTGCGGTGCCGTTGGTTCCGGTGACCGAGGTTGGCGTGCTAAAGGTTCCGCCTGCGCCGCCGTCGCTGAAGGTGACGCTCACGCCGGATTCAGGAATGCCGTTGCACGAGGCTACCGCTGAGAGCGCTAGGGGTAGCGTAGTGCTCTCCATGCCGCTCTGGTTATTGCCAGCGGTTGTGGTCATGGCGCAGGTGGCGGCCGTCTCGGTAAACGTTGCCGACGTGTAGTTGGCGCTGGTGGCGTTGATGGTGACAGTTTTCGCAGTCGACGGCAGAGTGTAAGTAGAGGATGCGATGCCGTTCGAGCCTGTCGTGGCGGTTGGGCTGCCGAAGGTCCCGCCGGCCCCGTTGTCGGTGAAGCTGACGCTGAGTCCTGAGACTGGGCTGCCGTCACTCGACGCAAGCACGGTCAGAGCAACCGGCAGAACGTAGCCAACGCTGCCTGTTTGATTGTTGCCGCCATTGGGGCTGAGCGCGAGAGTGTCAGCGATTTCCGTGAAATTTGCCGACGTATAACCCGAACTGCTGGCGGTGACGGTCACGGTTTGCGCCGTCGATGGCAGGGTGTATGTGCTCGAGGCAGTGCCGTTCGAGCCCGTAACCACGGTTGGAGTTCCGAACGTTCCTCCCGCTCCGTTATCGACGAAGGTGACGCTTACGCCCGCGACAGGAGTGCCGTTATTGGTTGCCGTAACGAGGAGCGCTGTGGGCAGGGTGGTGCCGGTGCCGCCGCTCTGGTTGTTGCCTCCGGTGGCCGCGAGGGCGAGTGTGACTCCGGTCGAAGTCGCGGTTTCGGTGAATGTTGTTGAGGTATAGCCGGAACTGCTTGCGGTGATGGTGACGGTTTGGGCTGCGGGCGGCAGAGTGTAAGTAGTGGATGCGGTTCCGTTGCTGCCCGTAACTACTGGCGATGGTGGGTTGAAGCTGCCTCCCACGCCGCCATCGCTGAAGCTCACGCTCACTCCAGAGTTCCCGACGCCAGAGTTCAGATTCGAAGCGAGGACGCTGAGAGCAGTGGGCAGAGCCGTGCCCACGTAACCACTCTGATTGTTGCCGGCGGTCGCGGTGAGACCCAACACTGGCGCCAGATACCACGGTACAGTCGTGACGTCGGTTCTCAGGAAGTGGAGCAATTGAGTCGCGACCTTCAACTGACCAAAGAAGGTTGAGGGATGCGTTCCATCGAATGAGAAATCTTCGCAATCCCAGACCAGGCCGTCGCTGCGTCCGAGCATGCCGTTCGACCAATAGTAGGGACCCCAGGACATCCACGGCGCCACTACCGGACCATCCGCCGGGTTGTAGTTCAGATTCGCATTGCCGTTGAGCTGGTCGCCGATCGCCCACTTCACTGCGTATCCGACCTCGTACGCGTAGGGTTCAGGATTATCGGGAGTAGCCAGGCCGTTGGAGTAGCCGGCATAGACTCGCGACGAGAAATAGACCATCTTCAGATTCGGAAACAAAGTGAGCATGGTCTGCATCAGCGTCTCGTACTCAGACTGCAAGCTGGTGATGTCGGTCGGGAAGGTTCCGGTGGCGATTCCGTCGGTGTCTTCCATCCAAATGACGACGACCTGATCGGCGGTCACGCTATTCTGCGGAAGATAATTTTCGAGCACCGTCGTCCAATACGCGGAAGTGGTGCTCGTAAGAGTGTTTGGCGTGGCTCCGCCCTGCGCTCCGTTGACGATTACAAGGTTCGGATTCTTTGTGGGATCGGCATTGGCGATAGGCAGGAAGCGGTTAAATTCGTTCTGCGCGGTCGATTCCCCGATCGCCATGAAAACGTACTTGCCGGTAGGGTCGGGTGCGCCAGTGGAACTGAGGGGCTGAATCGCATCCGCGAGGCCTATGCCATAAGAGTTCTGCGCGGAAGGCCGCACGTTGCTGCCATTGGGATAGAGTCCACCTTCGTACTGACCTTCAAATTCGCCGGTGCCAAGGTCGGTAATCGCGATCATCGGGGTATTCAGTACAGGGTCATTCCATGAAAGATCGTTGCAGCTTTCGCCGTTGCCATCGCCGAGATAGGCATATACGCCGACGGTCAACAGACTGGTTGCCGTCGCACCGTTGGAAGTGTCTGTAACCTGAACGGTGAAAGGGTAGCTGCCAACCGCGACTGTTGAAGCGACGGTTCCTGTGATCTCGCCGGAACTGGAAAGAGTGAGTCCCGAAGGCAGCGAAGATCCGGAGGCAACGCTCCATGTATAAGGTCCAACGCCGCCGCTGGTTGTTAGGGCGGCTTCGTAGGCATAGCCTTGCGTGGCCTGCGGCAACATGGGGTTGGTAGCGACTTTTAAGGTAGTGGCCGCAGTGCCATTGCCGGTGAGCGATACGCCATTGTCGGGAATGGCGTCATAGTCCAGATCCAACACGCCTGTTTCTGAGATAACCTGGCTCGGAGTGTAATAAACCGAAAGCGTGAGGCTGGAATTGGCTTTTATGGCGTAGGGAAAAGTGACAGTGTTGGTCGTGAAACTTGGCGGCGCGATGTTAATCGCTTCCAGATTCAAGGTTGCGCTGCCGTTGTTGGTGATCGTCACGGTTTGCGCGGCGCTCGTGGTGCCCACACTCTGGTTGGGAAAGCTCATCGAGGACACGCTCAAACTTGAGGCCGCTGTTGTCGCTAAACCCGTGCCCGTGACTGGGACGTTCAGCACGAACCCATCCAGCATGGTGAGCACAAAGTTACAACTCTCCGCGATGGCGGAGTGCGGCTGAAAGAATATCGAATAGTGGGTGAGGGTCTGCGTTTGGCCCATCTGAAAAGGTACGGTGCCGGACGCGATGCCCCAATCTCCTGAGGAGCCGGTGGTGCAGGAAAACGCAATCGTCTCGATATAGAGCGTGCCGGAGCTGGTGTTGTTGTAGATGGTCAGCGTCTTGTTGCCGCTGGCTTTTCCGACGTAGGTGTTCGCGAAGGTCCACGAACTCGGTACGGAACAGATCTCTCCCGATCCGTTGGGGCAGTTTGGGTTTTGGGCGTGAGCGGCGGTGCTGGCGATCGTGGCGAGTGCAGCCAGCAGGAGAGAATTCAAAACGACGCGCGAGATGCGGTGCATGCTCAAGGCCATAAGCCCCAACTCCTTCAAGTGACAAGTCTGACTTGTATTGCGGGGGAAAAACCTGGCCTCAGCTGAAGCCTGCTAATACGTCCTTCACTCTTGTCTGCAGAAAGTTATAGCCGCGCACTGACGTAGGAATTGATCTCGCAGTTCAACTGAATCTCCTCGAACTGCGGGGTAGTCCAAGTCATACCGTAATTGTCCCTCAGACAAATGTCGGTGTTCCGGCCGCGTAGGATAGGGGGAAATCCAGCGACTGGGGCTTGCCAGCGCCGTTGAAATCTTCCTCATTCTCCGGTGCAGGAATAGTGTTGTCAAGGGTGAAAGTTATTGCACACTGTGGAAGGTTCGGGCATTTCGGTAAAAAGTATGCAGGTATTTGCATACTCCCGGGGACGGAATCGTTGAACGAACTCAATGAGTGTTCATAAGGCTGTTGCCGCCAGCTGCTTACCTAAGTGCCTGAGGGTTCGAGAGGGAAATGCTTACGTGGAGAGAGCCGCCTCGGCTGTCCGCCGAGCGGAGCAAGGCGAGCTCATAACTCAGGCCGAACAAGCCGAGAGACGCTTTCGCGTCAGCCGTTGACCCCGCTCCCGCGCCCCTGCTACCGTCATATGTTTGCCTGCACCTCACGGAGATTCCTTATGCCTGCCATTAAATTTCGCGGAGTCGATTTCATCCAGTTCGATGCGCTACTCACCGAAGAAGAGCGCCTGGTGCGTGACACCACGCGCCAGTTCATTGAAGACAACCTTATTCCTATCATCGAAGAGTGCAACCGCGCTGGGCGCTTTCCGCGCGAACTGGTCAAGCCCATGGCGGACCTCGGTTTCTTCGGCGCGTCGCTCAAGGGCTACGGCTGCGCCGGCATGGGCAACGTCGAATACGGACTGATGACGCAGGAACTCGAGCGCGGCGACTCCGGCGTGCGCAGCTTCGTCAGCGTGCAGTCGGGACTGTGCATGTACCCGATCTACGAATTCGGCAGCGAGGAGCAGAAAGAAACATGGCTGCCGCCCATGCAGAAAGGTGAAAAGCTAGGCTGCTTCGGGCTGACGGAGCCGGGCTTCGGCTCGAACCCCGGCGGCATGAAGACGCGCGCGCGCAAAGTTGGCAACGAATACATCCTCAACGGCGAGAAGATGTGGATCACTTCCGGTACCATCGCCGACATCGCCGTGATCTGGGCGAAAGTTGAAAACGAAAACGACAAGATTCGCGGATTCCTGGTTGAAAAAGATCGACCCGGTTTCACCTCGCAGGATGTCCACGGCAAATGGTCGCTGCGCGCTTCAGTCACTTCAGGTCTGTCGCTGCAGGACGTTCACATCCCTGAGACGAACTTGTTGCCGAAAAGCGGCGGGCTGAAATCTCCGCTGATGTGTTTGAATCAGGCCCGCTACGGCATCGCTTGGGGAGCGATCGGTGCAGCCATGTCGTGTTACGACTGCGCCCTTCAGTACGCCATCCTTCGAAAGCAGTGGCGCGACCAACCCATCGCCTCGCATCAGCTAGTGCAAGACAAGCTCACTTGGATGATCAGCGAAATCACCAAAGCGCAACTGCTTGTGCTGCAAGTCGGCCGCCTGAAAGATGCAGGCAAGGCCGAGCACCAGCACATTTCGATGGCCAAGCGCAACAACGTCTGGATGGCCCTCGAATGCGCCCGCCTCTCGCGTGACATTCTAGGCGCGAACGGCGTAGCCGACGACTATCCCATCATGCGGCACATGATGAATTTAGAGTCGGTGAAGACCTACGAAGGCACGCACGATGTGCACTCGCTGATCATCGGGCAGAGCATTACCGGGATCGACGCGTTCTAAGAGCCTTGGGATGCCGGCGAAAATGCGTGCTTTAACCCCGCAAGTGTGCGGGAGGACGCGATTTTTTTCCAACCGCACGAATCTGTTCTGTTTTTGTAACACCGCAAAAATCGGCTTGCAGCGGGCGACTCCAGCGATTCGCAGCCCAAAATATTTCCGATCTTGGGTGAGACTCCGCGCACCAAGACTTTCGGAACACCAACAATCAAGCAGCTCTGTTCCAACTTCGTAACAAAAATCACTTTGTTTTTCGGATTTGTAGTCTTGTCGAGTAGTGTTGCTGGCCATTGAGGGGCGTAGGGCCTTTTCCCCAAAGGCTAAATTTATCCTGATTCTCATTGGCGGAGGTGTGTCACGTGTCTTCCACACTCCTGGAACTCGCGATCAGCATGATCTTCCTGTACCTGATGTTGAGCGCCGCATCGTCGGCAATTCAGGAAATCATCGCCAACATGTTCCGCTGGCGGGCAAAGACTCTCGAGAAAGGCATCGCAGGTTTATTTGGCAGCGCCCAGTTCAAGGATGACTTTTATAAGCTGCCAATCATTGAGAGTCTGTGCAGTCCGAACGCGCGCGGCGACCTTACGCATAGACCCTCTTATATCGCTCCAGCAACATTTGCTCTCGCCGTGTTGGACTTGGCAGCCAAGAAGGGGATCAGCCTTCCTGGCAGTCCCGCGGCAGCACCGCCGCCGGCTGCAAGTCTAAACAATCCCGTAGCTGCCGGGGGCGCAGCTGCACCGAACGCCGCACCTGCAGTCGACCCGCTCGCCAAACCGGCAGCACTTCTGAATTCGCTGCTACGGGGAGCTACCAATGTAGAGGATCAAAGAAAACGACTTGAGGGCTGGTTCAACGACTCAATGGACCGCGTCTCCGGCTGGTACAAACGCACGTCCAACGTCTGGCTGTGGATCATCGGAGGTGTGCTCTGCGTCCTGGTGAATGCCGATTCAATTTCCCTGGCCAAGGCATTCTGGAATGACCCGACCATGCGGGCAGCGACCGTCGCCGCGGCAACGGAGCATGTGAAGAATGCGCCCAAAGAAGAGCAAAAACCGGCGGCCACCAACACCTCTGCACCAGCCGCAGCGTCCGGCGGAAGCGCCAGCGCACAAACCACACCCTCTAACGACGATGCGTTCAAGCGGCTGAATGATGTTAAGCGAGAACTGGCCACGTCCGATATTCCGCTGGGCTGGTGTTGGAGCGATGACAAAGGGCAGAAGAAATGTTTCCCGATCCTCAGTAGTACGGCGCCTCAGGCCCAAGGCACGGCAGTGGCAGCCAAAGATGCGCCAGTGCCGGATTCCCGCATGATCGACAGTGCCAGCGCGAGCGGAGACCCTTTGCTGTGGTGGTTCTTGAAGCTCGTCGGTCTGACTCTAACCGTTCTGGCGATTTCCCAAGGCGCGCCGTTCTGGTTCGATCTGTTACAGAAGGCAGTGAACCTGCGGCTGGCCGGAGATCCGCCGGATGAGAAGCAGAAGAAGTAGGGCGAAGTCGAGAGCAGTTGAACTTGTTTGCTCCTTACTAAATTGGTGTTGCATTCACGGATTCTTGAACTTCAGGAGGCTCAATGTCGAGGACTACTGCCGATATCGTAGGAACCACGGGAGCGAATTTCACTTTCACGCTCAGTGCAGGCACCATCACGAACGCCGCCAAGTTTGCAGGGAACACGCAGGGACCCAGTTTCCCACTTAGCGGCGATGGCCGCGAGGTCACGATCCAAAACCTTGCCACCGGGGAAACGTGGGTGGAGCTGGATTTGGCGGGAGCCCCCGGAGACGGAATGGCGGTAATCGATGTTGGCACAGTTACATCTGGGACCGTAAACGCAGCAGCACCCAAGCATACGCTCAATGCCGGAAAAACGCCGGGTTTCGTCGAACTTTTTGGAATCTGAGGGCCTCAATGAAAATATTCGTGGCAAGCATCAGTGCGGTATTGTTTGCGTTTCCGGCAATCGCTTCCCCATCGGACAACGTGTGGACGGCAAAGGACCCACAGGCATTTTGCCGACATGACACGCGCCAAGAAATTGTGTTCTACTGCGACAGCCTCGCTGCCTTGCAAACCGCCGTTAACGCAGCGAAAGCTATTCCGGGATCCGACCTGACAAACGCGAATGTCGACTTCATTGACGCGTTGAATAAGCTCGACATCACAAGTCCGAGGGCACTCGACGACATCATAAGCGCAACAGCCTCAACCCTTGCCTTGAACAGCGCGATATCAAGTGCCCTAAAGGATGCGGGCCAATCCCGGCCCGACCAGCAGCTCAGTCCAGGCGCTACCGCCAGCGGTACGACTTCGCTAGTGTCCAAAGCGGGAAGTGCAGAACTTCTCTCGCTGGCCCTCAACACCGGTGCCGTAACGGAGTCGGTCAATGGCACGACGGCGACGCTTACCACTAACGGCGATCAGATATTCCGCCTTGTAACCGGAAACAATCCGGATTGTACCGTCACTTGCAATAACCTCGGGTGGTTTGAGAATCATGTCCTCAACCCCTTGAATCTTTCTGGTAACCTTGATTTGGCTCAGCAGAGTAGCACGACCACAGCAACGTCCGGTCAGGCAAGTGGCACCACTGCCACCTCAGTGTCCCAGGCGGCGATTCCAACAGGCGCAGGCAAGCTTTCGGGCATTACCGCGCGCTACCAGTTCCTGAACAGGTTCGATCCCCGAAGTGCTAAATTTAAGAGCGCTTGGGCCAGCCAGGTCACTTCGCTGAAGAAAAACCTAGCCGCCATCACAGCCGATACGAATGCCGTATCCGCTGTGCTCGCAAAGCATGTTCCGTTCTCCGATTCGGAAGCGGATAGGACTGATCTCGTTCAGGCGGCTGAAAGCAAAATGGTGCAAGAGGCAGACGCCGATCCAAGCGGAAAGAAGTTGGTCGTCTCCTTCGAGAGATTCTGGCAGCAGGTGATGACCAGCGATGTGATGAACGACTCCAACCTTGCTTCCGCGGTATCGAAAGCCGTGCAGGATCGTGCGATCTATCGTCAGGCATGGTTCAACGCGCTCGATCAGGCTGTCGGTAACCTGTTCACTTTCGAGTACGACTACGGCCGCCCGACGAACCAGCCGACAACTCATGATTTTAAGCTGATCTACGCCTATAACTTTCAAACTATGGGAATGCTTACCTTCAACGGTGCCGTCTCCATCTACGGCTCAATCCCCGCCGGCGCGAAATACGGGAGCTTACACTACGGCCAGGTTTCAACCGAGTATGACCGAACGCTCTCCGGCAAAGGCAAATCTACTCAGACGCAGCTGAGCATCGCTGGATATTGGCAATACCAACCACATCCTTCCATCCTAAATATTCCCGCAGGTACCGTTGCTCCGGGAACGGACATAACTCTCCCAAATGGAACGCAGGAATTCGTCGGCACAGCAGGTTCCCTGTGGGTCACTCAGGCCAAGCTCACCATCAAAGGAACCGGAGGCATCAACATTCCCATCGGTGTGAGCTGGTCGAACAAGACCGATTTACTTCAGGGCAGCAAGGTCGGCGGGCAGGTTGGGATCAGCTATAACTTTTCCTCGCTTGCTGGCCTCTTTACCGGCTCCAGCAACCAGTAAGCTAGCTAGGCCGTAGGTTTCTCCCGCGGTGGTTCCACGGCCGTAAACTCCTGCGCGAAGCGCTGGCTGTAGCTCTCCAGCAGCGACTGCACGCGCTGCTGATCGGTCGAGCGCAGAATCAATCCCGCGTGGTGATGCTTCTTGATTCGCAGAAACACTTCCGCATCGTTGTACGCAGATGTGTCGGGATCTTCCTGCCGCGCCAGCGATAGAATCACTCCCGCGTATTCCTCGCGCGTAGGAGGCAGCCGATAAGTTCCGTTTTCTCCGGCGACTTCGATGCGCGCCCACTCGCGCCATAAGTTAATGCCGGTCGCGGCCTCGACCATTTCATTGATGTAAGCGCCGCCTACGCGTGCCGCGCATTCCAGAAAATAGAACTCGCCATCAGCGTGCGCTTTTATAAATTCGGCGTGCGACACGCCTCGCAGCAATCCCAGCGCGGCGATCAGATCGCGATTGATCTCGCGCAAAGCTGCATCCTCCTCGCTTTCTCTCGGCACTGTGAATGAGGTGAACACTCCGCCGCCTTGCGCTACATTCATCGGTGGCTTGCCATACTTGCTTACGTTGGCAAACACCACTTCGTTTTCGGAAACCACGGAGTCCACATGGTAGACCTCGCCCGGAACAAACTTCTCCAGCAGGAACGACGACTGCTTATCGCCCAGTTGATCGAGCACGGGCCACAACTCTTCAGCGGCATGAATCTTCTTGATCCCGATCGCTGACGCTTCCTGTCTCGGCTTCAGCACCCACGGTCCCGGTACGCGGTTCATGTAGTACTGGATGTCGGCCTGATTAAAGACAGGAACGAAATCTGGCACGCGCATGTCGCGATCGAGCGCCCTCATGCGCATGGCCAGCTTGTCGCGGAAGTAGCGCGTGGTAGTCAGCCCCATCCCCGGAATGCGCAGATGTTCGCGCAGCGTCGCGGCGGTCTCCATGTCGAATTCGTCAAGAGCAACGATCCGGTCGATTTTCCGCGTGCGTGCCAGGTGCGTGACAGCATTCACGATGTCAGGAATCGGAAGTTCGGTCGGGATATAAAAAGTGTCATCGAGAATTTCACGCGGCCAGTCGGCGTCGCGCAGTTTCTCCGCCGTAAGCAGTAGCACGCGGCAGCCTAGGCGCTTGCACTCGCGCATGAACTCCTGTCCCTTTTCGTAGGTGGTGATACAGAGAAAGGTTAGCGGTTGCGATTCCGGCATGGGGTCATCTCTAAGCAGGTTGCAGAGAATACCACGACAGCAGCGGACTTGGCATGGAAATTTCCGACTTACTTCTCCGGTTTACTTCTCCAGATAATATTGCACCGAGGTTACGACGCGGACGGTCTTCATCAGGCTGTTGTCGGCCGTAGCGTTGTTGTCGCCCTCTTCGCCGGTGGTGCTGCCCTGATCGGCGGGAAGAATCGAGAACACGCCCTGATTCGCCTGCCGGATCGATCCGACTTTGCTGCCGGAATCGGAAGCGAAGCGCTCTGCCGCCGCGCGGGCATTTCGTGTTGCCTCCGTAATCATGTCAGGCTTAATCGAGTTCAGTCCGCTGAACTTGTAAGCCAATCCCTGCCCCGGATTACTGTTCAGCACGATGCCTTTTTGCAGGAGTTGCATAGTCTTCTGCGCCGCAGCCGCGACCTGGTCGACTCGCGGCGTTCTCACCGTGATTTGTTGTTCGACAATGTAACGTTGCGGAGCCCGGTTGCCGCCTCCATATTCATTGGCCTGCGTGTCTATCACACGCACAACGTCCAATTCGATTTCCGAGGACTTGATTCCTTGCTCGTCGAGAAACTGCAGAATGGCTGTCTTGTCGGAATCGGTCTTCGCATACACTGCCGGCAGATTATCTCCGGCCTCTTTGTAGCTTAAAGGCCAAATCACCAGATCGGACTTCACCGTTCGCTCGACGAGTCCCTTCACGCTGACATAGCGGTCGCTAAGACGCGTCGCCTTGATCTGGGCGCCGAGCAGCCAGCCTCCGACGATGATGCCGAAGGCAAGTAGCAGCCCCAGCGTCGCTAAACTGCCTTTCAGTTGGCTATTACTTTCCATCGTTGCCTCGGCTGTAGTCCAGAACTGAGATTCGGTGCCGCTAAGTATAGCTCACGAAAGTCTGGCGCAGGTTATTCAATCCATCGGCTTGAAGTGTTTTGACCGCGCCCCATCCGATTGATGTATTTCCATCTTCCGCCGATTGGGGTATAGTCTCAACCCGGCGGACAACCATTTCCTAACCATGCTCGGAGGCCCTTATGGCTACGCAAACTCGTCACGAAGGCAAGGCCCGCAGTTTCGGAGAAAACATTGAAAGCGATCTGGCATCGCGGTTCTTGCGTGTGGTCGAAGTAGCGGCGATTGCTTCAGCTCGCACCATGGGTCAGGGCGAGCGCGATCTCTCTGACCAGGTGGCCACCGAGGCCATGCGCCAGACCATGGATTCCATCCCCATGCGCGGCACCATCGTCATCGGCGAAGGCGAGCGCGACCAGGCCCCCATGCTTTACATCGGCGAAAAAGTCGGCGCCGAATTTCCCGACGGACGCGAAGTTCCCGAGGTCGACATTGCAGTCGATCCGCTCGAAGGCACGAACCTGTGCGCCACCGGCGCACCCGGATCGATCACCGTGCTCGCCGCCTCCGAGCGTGGAGGCTTGCTGCACGCTCCCGACTGTTACATGGAAAAGATCGTCGTCGGACCTTCCTGCAAAAACGCCGTCGATCTTGATGCCCCCGTGGCCGACAATCTGAAGAATATCGCGAAGAGAATGGACCGCGACGTTGAAGATCTGGTGGTGATTGTGCTCGATCGCCCGCGACACGAGAAACTGATTGCCGATATTCGCGCTGCCGGCGCTCGCATCCGGCTGATCGGCGACGGCGACCTTTCGGCTGGCATCGCAGCTGCCGTCATTGGCACAGGAGTGCACGCGGTCATGGGTTCAGGCGGCGCGCCCGAAGGTGTTATAACCGCCGCGGCCATCCGCTGCCTCAACGGCTACATGCTCGGACGCCTGGTGGTAAAGCCCGAACAGGAAGAACGCCTCGCCAAGATGGGCATCAAAGACAAGAACAAAATCTACGAAGCAGAAGATCTCGCTCCTGGCAGGCAGCTTATCTTCGCCGCGACTGGCGTTACAGAGGGAGCGCTGCTCAAGGGCGTTCGCTTCTTCGGCGAAGGAACGCGGACTTCGTCGGTGATCCTCACCCTGCTCACCGGCAAAGTGCGCTTCATCGAGAGCATCCATCTGGAAAAGGGGCCGGATGTTAAGGTGCGGTTCGCATAAGGATCCAATTGACCTGGCCAATTCAATCATCTAGAATAACCATCTAGGTGGATTGTGAAGACTATTGGACTATTTGAAGCCAAGCAAAAGTTGTCAGAACTCGTCGAGCGTGTCAGCACTGGCGAGCAGATCGGCATCACGCGGCGCGGCAAACTCGCCGCCATGATCGTCCCTGTCCGGCCCCAAAAAGGTTTGGACGAAATTTGGGCAGACATGGAAGACATTCGCAAACGCGTTGATCGTTCCAAGTTCTCCACGATCAAAGAATTGATCGAAGAGGGTCGGCGTTGAGCCGTTTCGTGCTCGATACGTCGGTCAGTCTGGCTTGGTTTCTTGATCGGCCTGTGCCGCCTCACGCGGTGCAGGTCTGGAACAGTCTCAAGCAGGGATCTCGCGCGGTAGTCCCTCCGCTCTGGCTTCTCGAGATGGCGAATGGGTTTGCCACTGCGGATCGCCGAGGTGCCCTCGCAAGATCTGACATTGATCGGTGTCTGACGGATGTCGACGCGCTGCTAGCCTCTTCAGTTGAGTACAGTACTACTGCGATTTCGTTTCGGCAAGCGTTTGCAAGCGCGAGCGGATTCCGCCTCACGGCTTAAGATGCCGTATACCTCGAGACAGCGCGGACCGAGCACCTTCCACTCGCCACGTTGGATCGAGCCCTGGCCGATGCTGCGCGAAAGGCCGGAGTCCGTCTGTTCGTTTGAGGTATCCGCTTCTAGAGGCTACTTCAGATACTCCTTCTTAACCTCCGCCGGCACTTTTGGTTCTGGTGGAAAGTCCTGCGAAGATCCTTTGAACATCGGGACGGTGTTCTCGGCGCGGCGCGTGCCGTCGTGGACCGCGATCTTGTGTGGCTTGCCGGGTTCGTAACCTTCCCACAGCGATACTCCCGCGTAGGCGCCGTCTTTGCGCAGGATGTAATAGGTCATGTCGACGAAGCGCAGCTTGGTCATGTCGTTGTTGTAGTTGCGCACGATGCGCTTGAGCGCGTCCATGCCGGCTTCTTGCGGAGACATGCCGTGGCGCAGGTTCTCTACGATTGTGTGGGCGCCTTCGACCTTGATGTTCTCTTCGCCGCTGCCGGTCGCTCCCGCTGAGCCCACGTCCTGGTCGGTGTAGCAGCCGGCGCCGATGATGGGCGAATCGCCGCAGCGGCCGGGGAGTTTGAAGCCGAGTCCGCTGGTGGTGGTGCAGCCGGAGATCTCACCTTTCTCATTCAGCGCCGAGCAGTGAATGGTTCCGGTCGGCGGGAAAAGAACTTTATGAATCGCATCGCTTCGCAACTCGGGAGCGATGCCCAACGCCGTTGCATGTTCTTCGAGACGGCGATAGCGTTCCTGCCACAGTTGTGATTGCGGCTTGTCGTCACTCGGCTTTACATCAGGCTTCGTGTCGGGAGGCTGCCAGTGCGGGTCGGCGAGGCCTGGTCCCCACCAATCTTCGTTCGAGTGATACTCCTTCCACAGCAGCCAGACTTTGCGGGAGTGGTCGGTAAGCAGGTTCTCGCGCGGGAAGCCGACGGCGACGGCGAAGCGCTCTGCGCCTTCGCCGACGAGCATGACGTGTCCGGTGTGCTCGAACACGGCCTTTGAAACCAGCGAGACATTCTTGATGTTGCGCACGCCGCCGACGGAGCCGGCGCGGCGCGTCGGTCCGTGCATGCAGCAGGCGTCGAGTTCGACCACGCCTTCTTCGTTGGGAATGCCGCCGAGGCCGACGCTGGTGTCGTTGGGATCGTCTTCCGGTCCCTTGACCACTTTGAGCGCGGCGTCGAGCGTGTCGCCGCCGCTTTTCAGGAAGGCGAACGCGTCCTCGAGATAGTTGAGGCCGTTGTGGGCGCAGATGATGATGGGTCGCTTGTAGGAGCCGGATTGTGAATCGTGTGGTTGCGCGGTTGAGGGCTCGGCTTGGGCGCGCGTTCCTACTCCGGCGGCGACTGCTCCTAACACGGATGTCTTTACGAAGTCACGGCGCGAGAATGGCATGGGTTCCTCCTGCTGGTACGAAAGCGGGAGCATATCACGCGGCTTGAGGCTTTTCACCACGGAGGCACGGAGACACAGAGAAAAACAAAATAGAATAAAAAACTCAAGACAAAGTTTCTCTGTGTCTCTGTGGTGCGGTGTTGGTTTTGCCTGTGGATTTCGACGGAAAATAATTCTTCGAAGATGCTGAGTTGAGAGGACTGTGATCGGGTCGTTGGGCGGTTCCGATTTGGGAAAACCGGGTGGACCCCCTCCCCCCCGGTATATTGGAATCATCGACTTAGCGGAAAAATGCGATTTGATCTATGGGGCTCAATCGCTTACGGGCAAAATCTTCCGCTCAAAGGACTTAGGTCCTGTGCGGCTCCCGCGCGATGTACCGCCTCCGCCTTGACCATGATGGCCTAATTTGGTTTCGGGCGCAAGGTTAGATGTCACAATGCTCCGCTTTGACTGAGAAGGCAGAATACTCGTTGACATTACTTTGAGCTTGCACGTAATATTGTGCTACACGTATTTGTGTGCTCATATGAAAACCAATGTCACACTCAAGCTGGATGCCGATCTGCTGCGCGAGGCCCGAGTATTGGCGGCGGAAGAGGACACCTCGATCAGTGCCATGCTGGCGGCACGCCTGGAACAAATCGTCCGCGAGCGCAAGGCTTTCCATCGTGCGCGCAAGCGGGCACTGGCACGGCTACGCGAAGGAATGGATCTTCGGTGGACGCCTGCTCGCTCGCGGGACGAACTTCATGAACGATAACTGGCGAGGGCGCGTACGATGGCCGACAAATATTTCGTTGACACCAACATTCTGATCTACGCCCATGACCGCTCTACGGGAATCAAGCACGAGCGGGCACGCCAGCTCGTCGAGCGCTTGTGGACGAGCGGGCAGGGCGTCTTGAGCACGCAGGTTTTGCAGGAGCTTTGCGTCAACCTGCGGCGCAAGGTTGCGCGCCCCCTTGCTGCGGACGAGATCCGCCGTCTGATCTACGACTACATGAGCTGGGAGATCGTGGTCAACGCTCCCGAGGCTGTGATCCAGGCCTTGGAGATCGAAGCGCGATACAAGACTTCTTTTTGGGATGCCCTCATTCTGCAAGCGGCAGAGCAATCAGGCGCGGCGATTTTGTACTCCGAGGACTTGGCGGCGAAGCAGAGTTACGGGACGGTTCGGGTGGTTAATCCGCTGATTGGGTAGACGGGGGGCCCGCCATTCCACAAAGGGCGTGAGGGGCTCAATCTGCGCCTCTGAGTACAGACAATTCCGTAGAATCTGCAAACAGTATCTTCGTGGGTTTCCACTGTGCCTTGATGTCCTCTAGACGTTTTCCTTGCAGTTCACGAAAGGCCATATAAAGGTTGCTGTAGTCCATAGTTCCGGATTCACGGGCCTTCAGTGGGGTTAACACTCTCACGGGAAGTTCGCCCACAGAATTTCCCAGCACATCGGACAGGGCCAGATTACCTTGGAAGGCGCGGATGTCCTTGCTTCCCGCCTTGAATGCGATGCGTGCTTCAAATCCCTTCATGCCACCGTACTCGGATTCCTTAAGACTGTACAAAGTCACTGTCACAAATTCACGCAGTGCTGCCTCTTTAGCCGCAATTTCGGCTGATAACTTCTGCACTTTTTCCTCTTCCGCTTTCTTTTTTTCTGCGTTCTGAGCGACCCATTTCCGTTGGTCCTCGATCATCTCGCCGATTGTCTTACCCGTAGGAATGCTGGGCGTGCCGCCTTGGAATATGCGTGATACATTTTGTCGCGCGATGTACCCGGACAGGAGTTGCCGCTCCTCGTCGGTCAGGTCCTTGCTGGTTGCAACCTCGCTAATGAGTTTGTCTTTGTTTTCATCGGTCACTTTTTGGCGTTTGATGTTGGCACACGATGAACAGACCAATAGAAGGGTGCAGAGCAGGAACAGATTGGAGTGTTTCACAGGTCGGGCGCCTCCCGTAGCAGGAGAAGTGTAGTGCCCGTAGTTCGAAAACGACAAGAAGATTCAGATCCTGAGGATTGCTCGCCGTTACCCGTCGAGCGTATCATAAGATTGTGTAAGTGGAGGTGTTCAAAAAATGAGTAAAGTCACAAAAGTGAGTAAAGTGAATAATGTGCCTCCCGTCGTGGTTCAGCTTGTCCCGCCAGCCAAGACCAGCGGGTATGCCTTTATCCGTGGCGACAAAGCGAATACGCTGCGCCAATTTAGGGCAATTATATACTTGCGCCACATGTGAATATTGCTTCATACTGGCGCTATGCGTATTTACCTCTTTTGTAGGGCTGTGCTTCGCCATTGGTGGGCGCTTATGAGTTGCGCCCTCTTCACTGTGCTAGGAGCCTACATATTTTATGCTGAAAAAAGCAATAAGTGGGCTTTGGGTGCGACAGGGGCGATAGCTGTACTGTGCCTTTTGATTGCGTGCTATCTGGCGTGGGCTGATGAACACAAGAAGGTACAGAAGTATCTCGATGATGGCCCTCGGTTAGGGCTGCATATCGCCAGCCAGTTCGGAATAAAGGTATGGATGGAACAGACAGATAGCAAGAATACTCCCGTGTGGTTCCGAATTGAACACTTAGGGGGAAGGATACCAACCGATGTGCGCTTCGACCCGATTCAGTCGAAAAAAGGTACATGGACACTATGTTTCGGGTCAGAGGCATACGTGAAGCCGCCAGTGCCCTTGATTTTGACCTACGAGTTGCGCGAGAAAGGGGCGAGTATAGATTCACGCATTGTTGACCATTTAGGGTGGGGTACGCTTTTACTTTCATTCGTGAAAGACACAGACCCGCAACCAGAACAGGACGAATACCCGCTCACCGTGCGATACATGGACGGCGATGCGGAACGCACCCAGATGTTTAAACTGGTGTTCGATAAGGCTAGATTTGGTTTTTTGCCGAATACAATGCACTTATGAAGCAACCTGAATATATCGAAGGGCCGAAGGCGCTAGAGAACTTTGAACGTGGCATGATGGCACTTTTCAAAGTTCCTAAGACCGCAGTCGGGAAGGCGAGAAAAAAGGGCAGGAAACTCACTGCCCCGAAGAAGAAGAAACACGGCAAGGACTAGAACGGGATGGGTGTTTCCCGCGCCCCTGTCGCTTCGTGGCGCGGCGATTGATCTTTACCTGTCAGTTCCGAATAGGTGAGACGCTTGCCGCTGATCTGGGACATGGCGAGTTGGAAGCGTTGGCCGTCATTCATGTCTTTACGGTTGTTGAATCGGAAAGTTTGTTCATCAAGGTAGCGAAAAAGATGAAACGGTTCGACCGACACATACGTGCCCGAGATGCCGCGCTTGAGGAGCGACCAGAAATTCTCAAGGCCGTTGGTGTGTACGCGGCCATCCACGTATTGCACGGCATGATCGACAACCTTGTGCGCGTAGTCGGTAGCGAGTCCTTCATAGGAAAGCAGAGCATCGGAGTAGAGAGCCGCGCCAGCTTCGACATGCTTGCGGACTTCGCCCTGCAATGCAGCCTTCTTGCGATTCGGTACGACGGTGGTGCGAATCTTTCCGCCACGCTCCAAGATGCCCATGACAGCAGTCTTGTCCTTCGTGCCCGTTCCAGTAATCCGGCGCTTGCGCTCACTCAGGTGCATGTTTCGCGCCTTGCCACCAATGAAGGATTCGTCTACTTCGACCTCGCCGCCGAGTTTGCTGCCGAAAAAATCGTCTTGGATAGCAAGCCGAAGGCGTTGCAGCATGAACCATGCCGCCTTCTGTGTGATTCCCAAAGCACGGTGAATCTCCATGCTGGAAACACCGTTCTTGCAATTGACCAGCAGCCAGAATCCAGTCATCCACTTATCGAGTCCAAGCGGCGAGTCCTCGAAAACCGTACCCAGTTTCAAGGTGAATTGCTTCTTGCAGTCGTAGCAAAACCAGATGCGGCGGGTCTTGATGAACGAGTGCTTTGCCCCATTGCAACGTGGGCAAACAACCTTCCCATCTGGCCAGCGGAGTTTCTTTGCGTACTCGAAAGCGCGGTCAGGATTAGAGAAGTAAACGATGGCTTCTTGGAGAGTGTTCGGGGTGTCCATGTATGAAAATATACCCTAAATTCACATGTGTGTCAAGGATATATTTGCCCAATTTAGGACACTGAAGCGCATGCCCGTTGCGGTGCAGCGGACGATCAAGTCCGCATGAAGTTAACCTTCGATGCCCGTTCACGGCGGGCACCATCCATTCAACCTGTGTTGCCCTCCTAGGCGCGACCTCCTGCCGCGCGCCCGAACACAATGCCGTTGGCTCGCCTCCATTTTACGGCACACCACCGTGCAGAGACGTGAACAGCGGGTTCCTCACCGGGCTTGGCGCCCGGTTCGGAGTGACAAAGAGTTGAGTGGGGACTTGCCGGCTCTTTCTGACCCGGCCTCAGAAGACTTGCAGGGCGGGGGCGTTTTTTCTGTTGTGGTGGGGCTTTACGACGATGTGCACGTCCTGATCGAGGGCGACTAGGAAGCGCAGAAGGCGCTCTGCGGAGAACTGGCGGAAGTTGCCGCGCGGGGGCTGAAGCCCGGTTGAATTCTCTGGAGCTTTACGCGGCGCTGGAAGCGCCGCTCTTCCACGACGCTGCGGGCGTTCGTGGAGGACCCTCCGAATGGAGGGACAGGGAGAGTCGAGGTCAAGAACGAAAGCAAGGGCAAGAGCAAAGTCAGAGGCAGCGGACAGGAGTGTCCGCTCCACACGGACAAAAGCAGGTTACTCACCGGGCTTGGCGCCCGGTTCGCAATGACAGAAGAGTTGCGTGGCGCCCGGTTCGCAATTGCAAAGAGTTGAGTGGCGCCCGGTTATCAATGACAGAGAGTTGCGTGGCGCTTGCCTGCTTTTCTGTAGAATGGCTTGGAAAAGTTGAATCCAGGTACGAGGAAGAATTCGTGGCGAAAACTTCTAAGGTGAAGTCTCCGCATCCATCGAGCGGCGGTGGGGGCTCGACGAAAAAACGCAGTGCTGCGTGTGAGGTTTCGACCGGTGGGCTTACAGAGGAGATGCTGGCGCGGTTTGATTCACGCGCGGCTGGCTATGACCGGGAGAATCGATTTTTCGAAGAGGATTTCGAGGAACTTCGCGCTGCGAAATATCTTGTGCTGCCGGTTCCGGAGAAATTTGGTGGGCCTGGATTGAATCTCGCCGAAGTGTGCCGCGAGCAGCGGCGGCTGGCTTACTACGCTCCGGCGACTGCGCTGGCAGTGAATATGCATCTTTATTGGGTGGGTGTGGCCGCCGATCTGTGGCGGCAGGGAGATGCGTCGCTCGAATGGATGTTGCGCGAGGCCGCCGCGGGAGAAATTTTTGCAGCCGGTCACGCGGAGAGCGGCAACGATCTTCCCGTGCTTCTTTCTACTACGAAGGCGGAACGGGTGGATGGCGGCTATCGCTTTACCGGCCGCAAACAGTTTGGAAGCCTGACTCCGGTCTGGACGCGTTTCGGCATGCATGGAATGGATACGAGCGATCCCAGCCATCCGAAGATTGTGCACGCGTTTATGCCGCGCGACAGCAGCGGGTACACCATTAAGGAAACCTGGGACGTTCTCGGCATGCGCGCTACGCGCAGCGATGACACGGTCCTCGAGAACGTTTTCATTCCGGACCGGTACGTTGCGCGGATCGTTCCGGCCGGGGGTGCTGGAATCGATGGGTATGTTCTCTCGATGTTTGCGTGGGCGCTGTTGGGGTTTGCGAATGTTTATTACGGGCTGGCCAAGCGGGCGCTGGATAAGAGCATTGCTTCTGTGAAAAGCAAGAGTTCGCTCGCGCTGACGCGGTCGATGGCTTACCATCCGGAGATTCAGCACGCGGTTGCGGAGATGGTGATTGAGTTGGAATCGATCGGGCCGCATCTTGATCGCATTGCTAAGGACTGGTCGAAGGGCGTGGATTACGGCGCCGAGTGGGCGGTGAAGATTTTCGCGGCGAAATATCGGGCGGTGGAAGCGTCGTGGCGGGTGGTGGATCTTGGGCTTGATGTGGCTGGCGGGCATGGAATTTTTCGGTCGGCGGGATACGAGCGTTTGTTACGCGATGCGCGCTTGGGAAGGATTCATCCGGCGAATGCGTTTCTTACGCATGAAGTGATTGGGAAGATTGCACTGGGGATTGGTTTGGATGAACTGCCGCGCTGGGGCTGATGCCCGTTTGAGTTTTTGGAGCTTTACGCGGCGCTGAAGTGCCGATCTTTCCACGGTTGTGCTGGCGGCACGGTTGGGATCAAAGTCAAAAGCACCGGATATGAGTCTCCGCTCTACACTTGTAGTGGCGCCTCGACTTTGGAGACCTTTGCTGCAGGCGTTCGTGGTTCCCACTTCTCGCAAAGGACGCGAGAAATGGGGCACCCCATTTTTGTGTTTGCGCGCGCTCAGCTAAATCCCAACCTCTGAGGGGATTGGAATTCAGCCGATGGCTGCGCCTCGGTAGCGGCCTACTAATCCTGGTTGGCGACCTAGAGATGGGTGCGCTGGGATCTCGGTGATGGAGCGCACGTTTTTGTTTTGTTCGGAGCGGAAGCGTAACAGCGCGGCGATGTTGCCTACTTTGTCGAACTCGGGATCATCTTTGACGTAGAACAGTTCGATGTCGTGGCGGATTACCCAGGGCAGGATGGCTTCGGAAACGTCGACGACCTCGCGAGTCTCGCGGCTACAAACTGGACAGAGGCTAACGAGGTGGGCGTCAAGGTGGCCGCAGCCGGCGCACTCGACGGCCTGAGCGTGATAGTTCTGGCCGATGAGCAGGGTTTGCACTTCGCCTAACTCGAGGGAGTTGAGGACGCGGCGCAATCCGGTGACTCCGCGGGCATGGTGGCGGGCCTGGTTGATGGTCTCGCTGACGACCTCCTGGCAGCGGTGCTGTTGCGAGTCGGCGAAAATCTTTTCGGCTTGCGAGCGAACTTCTTCATTACTCACGTGAGCTATTTCGGCATTAAAGCGGCCCAGTAGTTTTTGCTTCGCATAGGAATGCAGTTGAGCTTCGAACTGCGACCAGTGAACATCCTGGCAGCCGATGATCCACTTCTCGAACATGTTTTTTTCCAACGAGTCTTTGATGAACTGGGCGATGAACTTGAAATGATGGAGGGCGTCGTCGGCGACGCGGCGCTCGGCGTGGCCGGCATCGTAGGCTCCGAAGCCAGCGCCGCGGCCGCGGCGGGTAAGGGGATGAACGAAATCCATGCGCTCGCTGAGTTCGCCGAGGCGGAGATCGAACAGGCGCGCGCGATGGCGGTCGAGCAGTACGATGCCGAGGCGGGGAAATGCTCCGAGCAACTGGGCGAGGGGCTTTAGATGGAAACGGCGATTCACCACGAGCTGCGTGCCGGTGAGTTGCGCGGGCAGGTCGTACTCGCGCCAGAAACCTTGCGCCGAGCAGGCGAAGATGGCCTTGGCGTGCGTGCCGTTGCCGGGCGCGCGCAGTTCTTGCGAGAGGCGCAGGATGCGGTCGAGATCGGCGCGGGCTGACTCGATCTTTTCCTTATTCTGATCTTTATTCTTCTCTTTATTCGTATCTCGGCCGTTCGCGAGCCCGCCATTGCCGTTGCTTTCCAACTGGCGCAAGGCTTCGCGCGCCAGATCTTTGGTGAGGATGGCTTCTTCCTTGTGGGCTTTGTTGCGCGGGGCCGCGGGCTGAAAATAGAAACTTAGAGCGCAGCCGGGCTGATCTTCGAATTGGGCTAGTTCGTGAATCTGTTCCCGAGTAATCATTCGCGGTGATCCTTTCTTGGTCGCGGCTGTCGTTTGTTGGAAGTGGATTTACGCGGTTCCGGTGGGCGCAAGTCGTCCCTTGAATTGATGGGCGATGCTGGGCGATTTGCGCAGGTGATCGCGGGCGGCAGAGATGGAGATCGACACCGTTTCGGCCGTGGTGCCGGTGATGGCGGAGATTTCTTCGACGCCGAAACCTTCGATGGCGTGGAGGATGAAAGCTTCGCGCTGCGGCGGGCTCAGGTCGCGAAGAGCGGAGGCGATCAGGCGCATCATTTCGTCGGAGCCGACGATCTGTTCGGGCGTGGCGATGCGGCCGTCGGCGATGATGGTTTCTTCGGTGATGGCTTCGTCGGGCTGATGGAATTGCAGTTCAGGCTCATCGCTGGCCTTGACGTTTTGCTTGCGAGCGGAGTCTTCGAGGTGCACAGCGCCGCCGTTGGTGCCATCGGGGCGCGAAAGTTCATCGAGGGCGCGCGTGGCTAAGCGGTAGAGCCAGGGTTCGAGGGCGAGGCGCTCAGGTTTTTCTTTGATGCCATCCGTATCATCACCTAGAGCGGCGGCGATGGTTTCGTCGATGACTTCTTCTTTGGTGATGGAATCAGGGGCGATGAAATCGGAGGCTTCGCGAAAATAGATTTCGCGTTCGACGAAACGCTCGAGGCGGGAAAGATTCACGTTGACGTAGGAGCGAACATCGTCGGACGAAACCGTTGCCGGGAAGACTGCGGCCAGCGTCTGTTCGAAGGGCACGGAGGAATTGCGGCGGGCGGGGGTGTCTTTTTGGCGGCGCGTCCACTTGTGGCTGGAGCGCAGCAGGGCTTTGTGTTTATTGAGTTGCTGCAGCAGATCTTCGAACGCGGTTTTTACGGCGGCTGCGGCGGTTGGGGCTTTGGCCTGGACGGCCATTTGTCCGGAGGGCAGGCGCAGGTTGAGCGAGACGCTTATGCCTTCGCGCGGAGAGACCTCTTCGACCATGCCTTTGAGGTGGATGAGTTCGGGGCGAAAGACTTGCAGGCGTGTTCGCAGTTTTTCGACTTGATGTTGAAGGTCTTTCTCTACGGCGGGAGTTTTATGAAGGCGGTAACTGATGTGAACGTTCATTAGCACCTCGGGTGTTTGACGAAAGTGACGCAACCCAGTGCTTGCTAAAAAAATTGTACACCCGGCAAGAGGTCGTGAAACTGAAATTGAAGATGGATTTTTTGGGGTTGGCAGATTTGGGAATGTTGGGTCGGGCGAGAATCTTAGGACGAATTTATTTTAGGCGGTGGCCGAATTCGATAGGGAAGCGAGCCAAACGCGCGATTTTGCATTCTCGCAAGAAACGCGAGAATGATCGCGCGGCTCGCCCGGATCCTTCGGCGGGCAAAAAGCGCCCGCCTCCAGGATGACACCGCGTTTCGGACGGAAATCGATTTCGGATTGCAGTGTCGCTTATTTGCGGCTTGTTGCTGCGCCAGATATCATCCGAGAACCTTATGACCTGGACAAGAATCTGGACACGAGTTTTGGTGGTTGCATTTCTGAGTGCGGTTGCGTGCGCTCAGGCTCCTTCATCGCAAGAAGTTGACGCGGTCTATCCTGATGCGCATGCGCTTTATCTGGATATTCATGAGAATCCGGAGCTGTCTTCGCATGAAGTGCGGACTGCGGCGAAGCTGGCTGCGCGACTTCGCGGGCTTGGCTATGAAGTGACTGAGCATGTCGGTGGAACGGGAATTGTTGCCATCCTGAAAAACGGCGCGGGGCCGACCGTGATGCTGCGGACGGAACTGGACGCGCTGCCGGTGGAAGAGAAGACCGGGCTGGCTTATGCGAGCAAGGTCCACGCGAAGGATGACGCGGGGCGTGATGTTCCGGTCATGCACGCTTGCGGGCACGATTTGCATATGGCTTCGATTGTGGGCACGGCGGCGATCATGGCGCGCAGCAAGAATACGTGGCATGGGACGCTGATGTTGATCGGGCAGCCGGCGGAGGAGACGATTGCCGGCGCGAAGGGAATGATCGCCGATGGCTTGTTGACGCGCTTTCCGAAGCCTGACGTTGCTGTCGCGCTGCATGTGGGCAACTTGCTGCCGGCAGGGACGGTTGGGCTTGTCCCGGGAGTTTACAACACGAATGCGGATTCGCTGCGCCTCACGATTTATGGCAAGGGCGGGCATGGAGCTGCGCCGCAGACGACGATTGATCCCATTGTGATTGCGGCGCGAACGATTCTGGCTTTGCAGACGATCACTTCGCGCGAAGTGAAGCCGGGTGAGATGGCGGTGGTTACGGTGGGCTACATTCACGCGGGCACGAAGAACAACATTATTCCGGATCAGGCTGAGCTGGGGTTGACGGTTCGGACTCGCAACGCGGAAGTCCGCAAGCAGGTGCTGGCGGCGATTGAGCGAATCACAAAGGCCGAGGCTGAGGCTGGAGGCGCGCCGCGTGCTCCTTTGCTTGATCATTACGAGAGCACCGACCTGGTTTATAACGACCCTGCGTTAGCGCAGCGAATGAAGGGAACGCTGGAAGCGGCGCTGGGCAAGGACAATGTGGTGATAGAAGATCCGATTCCGGCATCGGAGGATTTCTCTTACTTCGTGGAGCAGGGAATTCCGGGATTTTATTTCAGCCTAGGTGGAGCGGATCCGGAGAAGTTTGCTGAGGCCAAAGCTTCCGGGATCATGCTGCCCTCGAATCATTCTGCGCTGTTTGCGCCGGATGTGGATCCGGCGCTGCGGACTGGGATTGCGGCGGAGGTTGCGGTGCTGAGGGGGTTGCTGAAGTGAATGTCGGTTGTGCGACGACAGACTTCGCGAATCGAATCAGAGGTTGGATAGGGTAGATATATCTCCCAAACCGAGTAATCTGGTGTCTCCCGTTACAAGGGTTAAGCGCAGAAGTTGAGCCGTTGCGGCCAGAAAACGGTCCGCAGGATCGTTGTGAGGAAGCTTCAAGAGGCGAGATGCGAGTGCGATCTCATGCGTCAGCGGAGCTTCCCGGAGAGGACCTGTGGCTGCGGCGACCCAGGCCCCGATATCTTCGGGCAGGCTAATTCGACCTTTGGCGTTCAAGAGCAGCGCTTCCCAAGTGCTGATTGGAGAAAGCCAGAGTTCGTTCTCAGGATTCTTCAATTCGTGTGAGACTCTTTTCCCCAAGCGTTTGGTGTCATGCAGGCTCCAGAGCCAGATGTGCGTATCCAGCAGGAGTTTCAATCGCGCAGCACCTCCCACTCATCTTCGTCACTGGCCGGAGAAACAATGTCCCCCAGAATCTTCATCGTGTCCTTCATCGAGCCAATCCAGTCCCTTGGCCCCGCCAAGGGTGAGGCCGGTATTACTTCGGCAATGGGCTTTCCGAAGCGCGTCACCAAGATTGGCTTCTTCGTCTTCTGCACCTGATCGAGGAGGGAAAGACACTTGGCCTTGAATTCGGAGATGGCGACTTCTTTCATTTAATCATTAGACCATAGTCATCAAGAGTGGTCAACATCCAAAGAGGCGAGCGATTACCAGCCCGCGCTTAGCGGCGCTTTAGGGCTTCGAGTTCCTCCAGGGTTCTGGGCCAGTCTGATCCCAGGAGGCGCGACAAGCTGCGGTCGGCCAGGACTTTGCCTCCGGTTTGGCATTGCGCGCAGTAGTTAGTTTCTTTGTCGGCGTAGCGAATGCGGAGGACTTTGTCGCCGCATCTTGGACACGGTTCGCCGTAGCGGCCGTGGACTGCCATGCCTTTGCGAAAGGCGGTGACTTTTTCGGGGAAGGCGGCGTTTGCTTCGGCGCGGAGTTGGTCGATCCACAACTTTAGCGTTTGTTGGGTGGCGGCGAAAAGTTTCTCCCAATCGGGCGGCTTCAGTTTTTGCGTTTGCGTGAGTGGGGAGAGTTGCGCAGCGTGCAGGATTTCATCCGAATAAGCGTTGCCGATGCCGCTCAGTAAACGCGGATCGGTCAGCGCGCGCTTCAGGGTGTGGTTTTCGGCGGTGAGTGCGGCGCGAAAGGAATCGAGGTTGCTGGAGAAGACGTCGATGCCTCCGGCCTCGAAAGAACTGAGCGCATCTTCTCCCTGGACTACGTGCAGGGACGCGCGGCGCTTGGAACCGGCCTCGGTAAGAACCAGCGAGCCGTTAGGGAAGTCGAACGCCGCCAGGGACTGGCGTCCGGCTAGCTTTGCATTTGCCGGGCGCCAGTGCAATCGGCCTGCAATCATCAGGTGAAGGACTAGCCAAAGATCATTATCCAAGCCAAAGGCGATGCGTTTGCCGATTCTGCGCAATTCGCGGACTGTGCGATCTTCTGCGTCGGCTAGCGGTGGTTGGGCGGTTCGCACGAGGAACGCGCTTTGGAGTCTTACATGTTCTAGTGGCTGACCTATTATGCGGGGTTCTAGTGCGGTTATGTAGGCGGAGATGTCGGGCAGTTCGGGCACTGTGGTTGGATGCCTACTTGCTTTTGAATGGCACTATATTGCGGCGGAGTATCTCGCGAAATTCTGCTTGCTGCTGGCCGGTGAAGGCTCGTTTCGGAATCGGAACGTACGTTCTTGGTTGAGGAAAAACTACGAAGATGGATTTCTCCTCGCGCCAGCCGATGAAGGCCGACCATGCGACTCGGGAGTCCGCATGCCGGGATTGTATGCGAAGGCCAGAGTCCGAGGTCGCAAGAGTTATTGGATCGTGTGCGGATGGCATGCGGCGGAACTGAATTCGAGCCGAGATCCATGGCCCGGCCCCGATGTAGCCCAGGCAGAATGTAGCTGCGCCGAGCAGGAACCACTCGGTTTCTCTGAGACTGGGCCGCGGGTACCAGATCAGCAGGATTGCGTTGAAGATTAGAATCGGCGGCATCACTGCCAGACCGATCCAGCAACTCCATCGCCGCAACGCGTTTTTCATCCGCCACGCGATCATTCCGTGACGAAAGTCGTCAGCGGTAAGCTGGTAAGTGACTTCCATGGCGCATGATTATATCGCGGGATGCAACGCGACTAGCCGATTTGCGCCAGAATCGCTTCGGCTTCCGCCGCGGGCGGCATCTCCGGCGTCGATTTCGCACTAGGGCTGACAGACGCCGAAGTCCTTGGTCACCTTGGTTGCTACCAGGACGTGCGTGTGGTCGGGAGCCTTTGATTTTACTTTCCTGCCCTTTAACTTTATTCGGTCACCTGGCGTGATGCCAGCGGTGTTGCCGGCCAGTTCGTAGATCTCTTTGTCGTTTTCGTCGGCGATGGTTAAGTGGCTTCCCGCCGAGCTTATGCAGCCGGTAATCGTCCTGTCTTTTTTCGCTTCGTGCCTGACCAGAACGATGGTGACTACGACGATGGCAGCAACTACAACCACAACTCCGATGATGATGTTGTCTGCATCGGACTGTAGCTTGTCAGCGCGAGCGGGTGTGGCGAGCGCCGCACAAAGGACGACAACCAGAGCTGCACGCCCAATACTTTTCAGGATCACGATGTTCTCCGCGATGCAAACCAAATTGTGGAAGCTGGCCCCTGCCACAGATTCGCGGCAGTACTTAAAAGGAAAGTCCGGCTTGATTTGAGAAAACGAGGCCATCGTACTCGTGGCCGTCCCGGGCGTAAAGGAGTTTCTTAGGAGCTGATCTGCTCGAGAATGGCCCGTGCTTCGGCGGCGGGATCGGCGGCTTCGGTGATGGGGCGTCCGACTACGATGTGGGAGGCTCCGGCGGCGATGGCTTCGGCGGGAGTGGCTACGCGGGATTGATCGGCGTGAGCGGAGCCGGCGGGGCGCACGCCTGGGGTCACGATTGCGAAATTGTGACCGAGTTCGGCGCGGACGGCGGCGGACTCGCGGGCGGAGGTGACGATGCCTTTGCATCCATGGTCGATGGCCATGGCGGCGAGGCGCAGCACTTCTTCGCGCACGGTCCCGCGGAAGCCTACTTTTTCGAGTTCGTTTTCATCGAGGCTGGTGAGGACCGTGACGCCTAACACGATCAACGCCGGGTTATTGGACCGGGCTGCGTCTGTCGCTGCGCGGAGCATTTTGGCGCCGCCTGCGGCATGAACGGTTAACATGCTGACACCGAGCCGGGATGCTTCGTGAACGGCTGCGGCTACCGTCGTGGGAATGTCGTGATATTTTAGGTCGAGGAAGACGCGGCGGCCTGAGGCCACGAGATCCCGCACCACTTGCGGGCCTTCGGCGGTGTAGAGCTGCATGCCGACTTTGTAGGTCAGCGCCGAGTCACCCACCGCCGCGACGATCTTCTGCGCGGCGGCTGCGGTGGAAACGTCGAGAGCAACGATCAGCTTTCCACGTACGTCATTTTCGGGAAGGCTGGTCTCTCGCTGGTCAGAAGGGATGCGGTTGGGCAGAGTGGCCTGCATCCCTTGCAGTGTAGATTATCTAGCGAAGTTCCGCCACGGGATAGTTCGAGGCGACGGTTTCGTAGACTGCCCGGCGCTGAGTGCGGGGCTTAACCAAGTCCAGACGGACGCGCTGCAAGCCACGGTTTTCGAACTGCAGGGCTTGGGCTGCGCCGTAAGAAAGGTCGATAATGCGGCCGGGTACGACCGGTCCGCGGTCGTTGACCTTGACCACCACCGCTTTTCCGTTACGCAGGTTGGTAACCCGCACGTAACTACCCAAGGGTAGTGTGGGGTGAGCGGCGGTCATGTCGTACATGTCAAAGTCTTCACCGCTGGCGGTCGGCTTGCCAACGAAGTACTCGCCATACCACGAGGCTGTCCCAACTTGATACGGTTGATGTTTGCCGGTCTGGTTGCGGGCTTCGGGCTTACTTGGAACGGGGCTAGTCGGCGCGGAACTGGCCTCCGAGCTGTTTGGTCCCTGAGCCGCTCCCAGTCCGACGATCAATAAAGCGATCATCAGTCCATGAGCAATACGTCCTTGCATTCAGTTCTCCTCGCATCTCAAAAGTCATCCTAAGCTAGGCTGTTTGGTTAACGTTCTTCAAATGGTATGGGGCGGGGTGGGGCTTGTCAATCCGAAAGTTCAGTGGCCTAGGGTGACGTGCTAGTTATCGATATCTCACGTAACTTGTTGTTAAATATGAGTAATCGGTGACATGTCTATCATTACAGGGATGTTAACTGTTTATGAAATGGTAAATACTCAGCGTTCTGTAGGTCGACAGGGAATCGCATCCTCAATGGATTCAGTGACTTACAGATAAAGTGCTTGTAACTTGTTTATCGTCAGCATTTTAGGTACAAGGTTGCTTTAGGGCTGAAGAAATAATCTTTTCTAACTAGGGGGGACTTCGGCCCGTTCGGAGGAGTTTAGGCAAAAGACTATGGCCGAGAGACCACCTGTCGTATTGACCATTGCTGGTTTTGATCCGTCGTCTGGGGCGGGAGTGACGGCCGATATCAAGACCATCGCCGCCCACGGCTGCTATGGGGTCGGCTGCATTACTGCCATGACCGTGCAGTCGACGGCCGGGGTTCGGCGGGTCGAGGCGGTCCACGCAGGGCTGGTAACCCAGACTCTGGAGGAGCTGGCCGCGGACATTCCTATTGCGGCCGTGCGGATTGGAATGCTCGGGTCGGCGAAGGTGGTCCGCGCGTTGGTCGAGTTTCTGGGGTCGCGTCCTGGTAAGGCTGGGAAGTTGCCGAATGTAGTGCTGGATCCGATCCTGAGGTCGTCTTCTGGAGCGGAACTGCTGGATGCTGCTGGAACCCGGGTGCTGATCGAGAAACTGATCCCGCTGGCGGATGTGATTACTCCGAATGTGGACGAGGCCGCTGTGCTCACTGGTCTAAAGGTTACGGATCTCGACGAAATGCGGGCTGCGGCGGCCAAGCTTCATTCCATGGGTGCGAACGCCGTAGTAGTCACCGGCGGCCATTTAGAGAAGGCCATCGATTTGTTGAGCTTTATGGGTAAAGTCGGATTCGAAGAAGAGGTCTTCAAGGCGGAGCGGCAGCGGTCAAATTCTACTCACGGAACCGGTTGTGCTTTCGCAACCGCGATGGCTTGTCACCTGGCGCTAGGCCGCGGATTGGCCGAAGCTGCCTTGCTGGCTAAGACTTATGTGGCGGCGGCAATTGCGGCAGGGCATCCGTTGGGACGCGGGACCGGGCCGGTGCATCATCTCTATCGCATGAATCAGCAGAGGCGGGCCGCCGGCAACGGCGGGGAATAATCCTGACCCACCGCTGTCCTCCTCAAGTTCTAAATCGCAGGCTCTAATTCAGAGTGAGCTCATACACGATCCCGTCGTTGAAGAGCCCGCCGTAGTATGTGGTGCCATAAAGGTTCCCGTCAGGACCAAACACAACGCCCCCGTACGGAGTAATTCCATCGACCCCATTGCTCGTGAAGTTATGCAAAACGGTCTCGGTCCAGTTTCCTCCCGCCCCTGGAGACAGCTTGTACACCACGCCAGCTCCGCCGCTCCCGCCCGAACTGGTTGTCCCGTAGAGATTGCCTGCCGAGTCAAGAACAGGTGCGGAAAAAGTCGGAAAGGTTCCAGTGGCTCCGTTGCCGAAGCTATACAGGGACTGCATCCCCCAAGCGCCCGACGCAGTCTTCTTCAACCGGAAGACTGACCCCGCGTTGTAACCGCCACGTCCGAACGTGGTGCCATACACGTCGCCGCTCGCATCCAGTGTCAGGCAACACGGCGAACTCCCACTCGGAAAGGCATACATCAAGCTGGGCGACCATCCTTCTGCAGAGGGCGTGAGTTGGAAAACCGCGCCGCCCTGGTACGCGCCGCCGAACTCTGTCGCCACATAAAGATTGCCCGATGGAGTTGTAATGACCCAAAGGGGATTAGACCCGTAAGTGAGACCGCCGCCAACAAACGGTAGACTTTCTGTCCACTCTCCGCTCTCGGTGGGAGTAAGCTCGTACACCGCGCCCAGATCTGGGTGCGTCGGGCCAATTTGGGCGGTCCCATACAAATTGCCGGATGAATCGAAAGCGACGTTGCTCCAGGGAGCCCTGGCATCTCTACGCTGGAAATCGTAGAGGATATTCTGCGTCCATCCGCCCGATCCCTGCGACAACTCGTAAACACCTCCCTCGATACCCAGGAAAGTGGCAGTCGTGAAAATGTTTCCGCCTTTGAAGAAGAGCGGGCTTTCGGGGCGGCCTGCTACATCCAGAATCACGACAGGTGCTGACCATGTGCCGCCACCTGCTGGCGACATCTCGAAAATCGCTCCCGAACCGTCGCCGCCTCCGTAGCTGGTCACGCCATAGAGATTGCCCGAGCTATCGAAGGCAACGCCCTCCGACGCAGAATAGCCGACGGCATTGGGCTGAAGGCTGACTAGAATCGTTTCCGTTTGCGCGGTCGCCGGCATTGCGGACATCATGAGTGTGGTCAAAGCGGCTACGGCCGCTACGTACAATCCTCGAGGAGGATTTTTGCTTCGCATGGGTATCCCTCGTCGCTGCGATGTGGAGTTTTCACGGACTTCGGCCCTCAGTCTGTTGAGGGAAATGGTTTCTAGACGTGAGAGAAACTCTCACCCGGGGAGGAGGCAAAACTATAGTGCGGCTGGATTCTGGTGTCAAGAAGAATGGCGTTGTGGGTAGTGGCTGAATTCAGGGCCTTGAGTTTGCCGCTTCTTTACGGCATTGTCATCCTGAACGCAGCCGCTTCTCAGGCGGAGTGAAGGATCTCCCGCTCAACCGGCCCTACGCGTAAGCCAAACTCCAAGCTAATCGCCGTCATTGGGTTTTTTCAGCAGAATGCCAGCCACAAAAGCCGCGGTTGCCGCCAGCAGCCATTCGATGCGCCACATCTGGATGGCCTGAAATTCCGCCAGATTCGAGGCTCTGTAAACCAGGCTCACGCTGATCGCTCCGGCTACGCAGCCCACGCCGATCATGAACGCGATCAGAGACGCCGTGGGCAGGCCGATCCAGCGCTGAATCTCGTGGAAATGTAGATATTGCATCCAGCGGGGCAGGGACATTTTCTGCCACCCTGTTACGGCCGAACTAGACCACGAGCGGACTACTGCCAGACTTCGCGGCCACAGACCGCCTGCGGCATCCACACCGGCGGAATGCAGGGCGGGTCTCCGCAGACCGCAGGTATGGCAAAAGCGGGCGCCGATCATGAACTCGGTTCCACAGTCGTCACACGCGTCGGCCATGCCCGAGGCCGCAACGGGAACTGCGGCTGTCGCCGGTTCGGGTACGGACGGAGATCGCCAGAAGTCCTGACGCGCATCAGCATCATGAGCTGCATGAGGCATAGATTGAAGACAGGAGCGCTTATCCAGTGCAAGGCAAGCCGACAGCCAAAGAACCCTCCCGTCTAAGGTGTTTACAATTCAAATACTTGCAAGTTCCTACGCTCTTGCGCCGGAAGTGAGTGCGGGCAATTATTACTCGCAAGCCCGTAAAGATGCGCCTGTTACGTTGGTTCAGGAGCGGCGCTTCTCGATTTTTGCTGGCGTAAATGCACGCCTCACTGCGGAATGTGTCGTGAATGGTTTTGCTTCCTGAGGACGCCTTTTGGTTCGTCTCGTGCACCAGCTACTTCAGTTAGACTAACGGTAAGGATGAGACGTCCGGGATGCGCTTGGGTCTGATATTGGTGAAGCGATTCGTAGGAAAGAGCGCGCTGGTCTGTCTTGTCGTCTCGGGCCTGTGGTCGATTCTGGCTACGGGGCAGACCTCAGCTCTAGCCGGGAGCACGCCCGCCGCGTCCGGCGCTTCTGCCGTTGAACACGATCCGCTGGTCGACTCTGCCTTCGAACATTTCTACAACCTGGATTACGACCGAGCGATCCAGGAGTTTGAAAAGGTGATGGACCGTCACCCGGCGGATCCCTCCGCAGTCAACCACCTGCTGAGCACAGTACTGATGCGCGAACTCTATCGCATGGGCGCAATGAATTCCGGTGAATACGCCAACGATAGCTTCATCGGCAACGCCCATCGCGCAGCCGATCCGAAGGTGAAGGAGCGAATCAAAGCATTGGTCGATCGCGCCGAGACGCTGGAAGAAGAGCAACTCAAGGCAAATCCTAATAACGTAAATGCAATCTATGCGCGTGGCGTCACGCGGGCGCAGTTCTCGCTCTACACTGCGCTGGTTGAGCGGGCGTGGTTTTCCGCGTTGCGCAACGCAGTGGGCGCGCGCCACGATCACGAACGCGTTCTGGAACTCAACCCTAACTACGTGGATGCGAAGCTGGTGGTGGGTACGCACAACTACGTAATGGGCAGCCTGCCATGGAGCGTGAAGGTCGCGGTCGCCATGGTGGGGCTGAGCGGGACCAAGGAAAAAGGCTTCGAATATCTGCGCGAGGTCGCGAACAGCAACGGCGAGAACAGCGTTGACGCGAAAGTGGTGTTGAGCTTGTTCCTGCGCCGCGAGCATCGCTATGACGAGGCGCGCGCGCTCATGCACGATCTGGCCGCGACTTATCCGAGAAACTATTTGTTTCCGCTGGAAGAGGCGAATCTATTTCGCGCCGGTGGCCACGCAACGGAGGCGGCAGCCGCCTATCGCAAGGTGTGGCAGAGCGGCCGGGACGGCAAGTACGGAAACCTGCACTATGAAATGGCGGCGTGGGGTTTGGGCGAGTCGATGCGCAGCCAGAAAGATTACGCGGGGGCTGCGGCCGCGTATGAACTGATCAGCCAGGCTTCCGATCCAGATCCAGAGACGTTGCAGAGGGCGAATCTTGCTGCCGGCGAAATGTACGACCTGCTGCAGAAACGCGATTTGGCGATGAAGAAGTATCAGACCGTCGTTGCAGAAAACGGCAGCACTCCTTTTGCAGATAAGGCTCGCGAGCACATCAAGGAAGCCTACCGGGAGTGAGGCTGTGAAGCGCTGAGAAAGGGACGTTCTGGAACTTTCGGGCTACAATTACGTACTATTTATTGGGCGGCGGGGAGGAGTAGGTATGTACTGCAACTACTGTGGCAAAGTGATTCAGGACGACGCGGCCGTTTGTGCTTATTGCGGCATTCGCGTGGGCGCGTCGGTGGCGCGCAAGCGCCTGGTGCGGCCGCGCCAGGGGCGCAAGATCGCGGGCGTCTGCCTGGGCTTCGCCGAATATTTTGATATCGATGTGACCGCGATCCGGTTGGTGTGGCTGGTTGTGTCGTTAATGACGGGAATAGGCTTGATCTTCTATCCCATCGCGTGGATCGTGATGCCGGAAGAACCGCTGCTGCTGGCCGCGCCGATGGGAGCGCAGCGCGTCACGAACCCATAATTCATTGTCAATCGCCAATTGCTGAATGCTGAGTGCTGAATGCTGATTAAGACAACGGTCGACAATTTTCATCAAATCCCTAATGCAGCCGATTGCGCTTCAGCAAATAAAGAGCGGTGACGCGGAGATCGCTTACCGCGTACTGGGCGAAGGCTCTCCTGTATTTCTGCTGCATCCCTTTCCTGTGAATCATGAATTCTGGCTGCCTGTGGCTCAGGCTCTTAGCACGCGCTATCGCGTGATTCTGCCAGATCTGCGCGGCCACGGAGGTTCCGGAGTTGGCGAAGGACCAGCGACGATGGAGAAGCACGCTGCCGATATTGCGCGCGTGATGGACGATGTTGGGATCGGCCGCGCTCCGCTGGTTGGATGTTCCATCGGCGGATACGCTTTGTTTGAATTTTGGCGAAGGCATCGCGGGCGCGTGACTGCGCTCGGGCTTTTCAATACGAAGGCGCCAGCCGATTCCGCCGAAGCTCGCGCAGGACGCCTGCAGGCCGCGAACGACGTTGTTGAGCGCGGCACCGAACCGTTTTTCGAGAGCATGGTTCCGCGACTGCTGGGTAAGAGCACGCGCGAGCTTCGGCCCGATCTGGTGGAGGGCGCGCTGCGCATGATGCGGAAGATGTCGCCGGAAGATGTGGCGCAGGTGCAGCGCGGGATGGCGGCGCGTCCGGACTCGGTGGATATATTGAAGACAATCAATGTTCCAACGGTGCTTGTTACCGGGGACGAAGACATTCTGACCGGCTTGAACGAAGCCGAATTGATGCGCCAGCATATTTCCAGCAGCCAGTTGCGCGTGATTCCGAAGGCCGGACATTATTCGCCGTGGGAGCAACCAGAAGAAGCGGGCAAGCTGCTGCGGCAGTTTCTGGAGCGTGTTTAGAAGTGGGCGATCAATCTTCAGGTCGGGCTTGCTGGGAGTTGGACCTATGAAAAGATTTGCCGTGGTTGCATTTGGACTCTTTGCGGTTTGCGCTCACCCACAGACCGGCACGGTTGCCCGGCCCCGCATCACTGGAATCGATCACGTTGCTTTCTACACAACCGATCCGGAGGGAGTCAGGTCTCTTTACAGCGGCACACTGGGGCTAGGCTCAGTGACTCCGGTAGAATCTGGCGAGTTCGTGAGGTTCCTGGTTGGCACGCAGTGGGTCGGCTACAGTAGCGCGCCTGATCCGAAAGCAATTGATCGGATGGATCACGTCGCCTTCGCGACCGACGATGTTACGGCGCTGCGGAAATACTTGGCTGCAAACGACGTGAAAGCATCGGAAATCAAAAGACACGACGATCAGAGCTTGAGCTTTTTTGTGAGCGATCCCGAAGGGCACCGGATTGAATTTGTAAGTGGAGGCTTGCATTTGAGGGACGCCTGGCTCGATGCAGGGCCGTCTTGGGTTTCAAAGCATATGATTCATGTTGGATTTCTGGTTCGCAACCGCGATGCGGAAGATCACTTCTACCGCGACCTGCTTGGGTTTCGTTTGTATTGGCATGGAGGCATGAAACCTGACGATACTGACTGGGTTGCGATGCAGGTGCCCAACGGAACGGATTGGCTGGAATACATGCTGAACCATCCTGAGCATCCTGATTTGCGGTTGACTGGCGTGTTGAATCATATTTCGCTGGGTGTTGCTGATATGAAGAAGGCGCAAGCGATTCTCGAAGCACATGGCTGGAAGCCGCATGATAGCGAGAAGGCGCAGATGGGCAAAGACGGGAAGTGGCAGCTTAACTTGTTCGATCCCGATCTGACGCGCATTGAGTTAATGGAATTCAGGCCCGTGGAGAAGCCTTGCTGCGCGGAGTTTACAGGCCCGCATCCTTCTGAGTGATGCTGAGGACACGATCCTGCGGCGATTTGCTACAATCCTCTCGCCATGATTGATACGTTTCTAGTTGCGGATAGAACTGCGGTTAGCGCCAAGGGAGATGGCCCTACAGTGGATGTTAGCGGTGCAGCGAGCCGCGTGTTTCTGCTGACTCTGGAGATTACGAAAATTATTGAGCAGGAGTCGCTCGAGGTCATCATTCATGGCTCAGGCGACGGCGCGACTTGGGGCGTGAAGCCTGTAGTCTCGTTTCCACAGAAATTTTATTGCGGGGAGAGTCCGCTATTGCTGGATCTGACGGCGCATCCGGATGTGAAGTTTGTGCGCGCGCACTGGGAAGTGGCGCGCTGGGGGCGCGGAACGGAAACGCCGATGTTTGAGTTTGGCGTGCGGCTGAAAGAGATTCCTGCGGACGTGCTGCGCGAAGTTTCGGCAGTGGTCAGTGATCAGTGGTCAGTAAGTCTCGATTTCTTGCGGGTCTTCGCTGGCTACTTACTACTTTGTTTTTTCCATCCGCTATATTGATTCCAGATGAAAAGCGAGTCTGAAGTGGTCGTACGTCCTGCGCGCAATTTGCGCGGGAGTGTGAGTCTGCCTGGGGATAAATCCATTTCGCATCGATACGCCATGCTGGCGGCGATTGCCGACGGGCCGTCGCGTTTGAAAAATTATTCGACCGGCGCGGATTGCGCCAGCACGCTCGGCTGTCTGCGCACGTTGGGAGTAAAGTGGGAGCGCAAGGATGGCGCGGGCAACGTCCTCGAAGTACAGGGAAGTGGAGTGTCGTTGGCGGCTCCGAGCGCACCGCTCGATTGCGGGAATTCTGGATCGACGATTCGCATGCTGAGCGGCATTGTCGCGGGTCAGAAGTTTTCGAGCGAAATGGCGGGCGACGAATCGCTGTCACGGCGTCCGATGTTGCGCGTGATTACGCCGCTTACGGCGATGGGCGCGCAGATCACAGCGCAAGACGGATTTCCGCCGCTGCACATTACCGGCGCTCAGCTCAAGGGCATTCACTACCAAATGCCGGTCGCCAGCGCACAGGTGAAGACTTGCCTGCTGTTTGCAGGGTTGCTGGCCGAGGGCGAAACTCGCGTCGAAGAACCGCTGCGGACGCGGGATCATGGGGAAGTTGCGCTGCGGGCGTTTGGAGCGCAACTTGAGCGCAAGGGGAATGAAGTGCGAATTCGCGGCGGTCAGCGTTTGCGCGGAATCGAGGCGCTCGTTCCCGGAGATCTCTCTTCTGCCGCGTTTTTTCTTTGCGCTGCCGCGCTTTTTCCAGGTTCGCAATTGACTCTCACAAATCTGCTGATGAATCCGACGCGCGCTCGACTGCTCGATATCCTGATGCAGATGGGGCTGCGCATTTCTGTAACGCAACTGGAAGAGGTGCATGGCGAACTCGTGGGCACTCTCCAGGTTGAGGGCGGACGACTGAAGGGCGCGACCATCGCCGGGGCCGATACGGCTGCACTGATCGATGAGATTCCCGTGCTGGCCGCGATCGCTCCTTATACAGAGAATGGGATCGAGGTTCGCGATGCTAAGGAATTGCGCGTGAAAGAGTCGGACCGGATTGCATCGATCGCCATCAATCTTCGCGCCATGGGCGCACAAGTGGAAGAACGCGAGGACGGCCTGAAGATTCCGGGTGGACAGTCGCTGCTTGGGGCTGAACTTGAATCGTTCGGTGATCACCGCATTGCGATGGCCTTCAGCATTGCGGCCCTGCGCGCGCAGGGAGAGACGCTCATTCGCGGCAGCGAATGCGTGGCGATTTCTTATCCAGAATTCTTTTCCACGCTGGACGAATTGGTTGAACGCTGAACCTTTTGCCTCGCCGCGCACACAGATCAGTTTTTGCAGCCTGCTTACGTTACCTTCGCGCGATACCGAAGTAATCTGACGAGCGCGCGCAAGATTAGAAACAATCCAAGTGGCGGATTTTCTTATCCGAGTGGCGATTTGCCGGTTCGGCGAGACTTTCCGAAGACGCATTCAGATTGTCTGGAGGATTCCATGCGCCGCAATACACTTGTGTTCGGATTGATTCTGGCGGCTGCCACGGCCTTTGCCAAGGATCTTAAGGCATATCAGAGTGGCGAATTGTTGCAGATGGATTCGGTGAGTTGCGGCGTGCAGCAGAAAAACGGCGACAACTTGAACGTGCCGACTGAGACCGGCTCTGATCACCTGAAGACGCAGAAAGTATGCCAAGAATATGTGCTGCAAACGGACAGGACGATCTATCGAATCCGTGCCAGGGACAAGAGGCATCCAGAACTTTTGCCGGTGGGCGAGCGGGCACAATTTCGCTTCGATAAAGACAAGTTGCTGCTGCGGGCTGAGTATGCCGATAGCAAGGAGCGCGAGTACGTTGTGGTATCGACGAAGCCGCGCAGTGAAAGCACGGCTGACGCGAGCCCGATCCGGCTGAACCATCTGCAGTAGTTGCCTCCAGAGGAGCTGCGATTTTGTGGTAAAGTAGTGCCGCTTGTGAACCGGGCCCCTGAGCCCCGAGTACCTTGCCCCCCAAAGGAGCTTGCTATGTCCACCCTCCGGGAACTTGTGAAAGACCGCAAAATTTATTCGATTGATGCCGAACGGACCGTGCTGGAAGCGGCGCGCTTCATGATGGAACACAACATCGGCGCACTGCCGGTGCTGCGCAACAAAGAACTGGCCGGCATTTTTTCAGAGCGAGACATTATGAACCGCGTGGTGGCCGCGGGCCGGACGCCCGGCACCACCGCTGTATCGGAAGTGATGACCGCGAATCCACGCGCGGTGAATCTCGATGAGAGTATTGAAGAATGTCTCTTCATCATGCACGAGTTCGGCTTTCGGCATCTGCCGATCGTGGAGGGCAAGCAGTTGAAGGGATTGGTTTCGTTGCGTGACATCGCCATGCGGCAGGCTGCTGAACTCGAGCGACAGGCTCGGCGGGCGGCATCTTAAAGGCGGGCTTCGGGCTTCGGCTTTCGGGCTTTAAGAATCCGCGATTTCCGACTGTCTCTTCTTTTCTTGCTTCTGATCTTTCTTTCCGTAGGGCCGAACGCCGAAGCCCGAAGCCCGCTTCATGGTCTTTTCTGCAGCAGGAGTTCGCCTTTTTTGGGCGGTAGTTTGAAGGGGAATTCGAATATCTTGCCGTCCAGCGGGAAACGGAGGATGAAGTCTTCCTGTGTTTTCCAGTTGCCTAACCACTTCGATTTCGTGTTGAAGAAGACCCAGCCGCTTACTTCTGGATTGGCGCGATCCAAGTGTGCGGGGCGCAGACCTTTCGTTCCCAGGAACTCGATCATTTCGTTGGCCGACTTCTGGTATTCCTGCAGGCGCGCTTCGTAAACTTCTTTCTTCTCGGGATGATTCTTGACTTCACGCCGGGTCTCATCGTCGAGCGCATCGGCATCGGACTGAATCTTCTGCGTGTAATCGTCGGGGTCGAGTGACGTCTGTACGATTTTGTAATGCTTCATGAACTGCAGCGTGATGCCGTCGATGGCCGTGTCGAGGCTGGCGGCTCCACGATAGCGAATGGTCAGGAAGACTCCGAGGACGGGCCAACCACGATGGGGGATCACCTGCAGTTCGCGGGCGTCTACGGCGAGGGTTACGCCTGCGTCTCCTGACCAAAGTCCGTAGCGATATTTGCCATCGTCGCCGGCTGAAAAGGTGCACCCTGGCTGCGCTTCGTCCCAGCGCACTACGGGTGGCGGCGGCGTGTGTTTATCATTCTTTGTCTTACTAGTTGGCTTGCTGTCTGCATCCTGCCCCGGAGTGGTTTGTAGAGGCGAGGCTGCGATTGCAGAGACAATTGGCGAGAGAGCGACCGGCGAGACAAGAATTGAGAGTCCGTAAACCACGCCAGCGCGAACGAACCGCAGTCCGGGACGACGCCATGCAGTGTTCCGCAGCGACATCGAAGGGAAGTCCTGTCTCAGTTCACCACCAGCGTGACACTTGCCAGGTCGCAGGTCTGGCCGACTGGGCAACTCGTGGGGTTTCCGGGCGAGACGCCGTTTTGGTCGGTGCCCGAGAGGATGAACGTGTACGTATTTTTCGGAGTGGTATTCCCAGTCAGAGAATTTGATTTGACGTTGGTACCGCACGCCGGCATGAAGACTAAACCGCCGGCAATGCCTATGAGCAAGAGCGCGCCCAGCAGGTGTCTGCGGCGGGAGTTGGTTGCGCCCACTCCAACGAGCGCCAGCCCGGGAAGCAAAATCCACATGGCATAAAAAACTCGACGGCCGCGCAGTTCGGCGCTGGGTGATTGCGTGGTGATGGTGAGAGTAGAAGGTTGTGGAGGGCTGCCAGCCGTGACCGACACAGTGGGAGGATTGAATGAGCAATAGGGCTCCGCCTCCACGACAGGGGTTATCGAGAGGCAGGAGAGGGTGACTTCTCCGGTGTAGCTGGCAATCGGATTCACGGTGACGATGGTGGTTGCGATGCTGCCGGCGGTTACAGGGCTGGGAGTGGCGAGGGTGGGCGCGACTGAGAGCGAGTAATCCTCGGTGACATTTACTACGTTCAAAGTCAGGGTGAGGGGGATCGATGTGGTGCCGCTGGTGCCTGTGATGGAGATGGTGTACAAGCCCGCCGGAGTTGCGCCGCTGCCGGCGCCGCCGGTGGTGGTAATGGTTACGAAGGCCTGGCCCGGAGGAGTTACAGAGCCGGGGCTCACCGAGCATACTGGAGTGCCGGCGGATTGCACTGGTGTGACCGTGCAGGGAGTGGTGTCAAAGGAGACGGGACTGTCGAAGCCTCCGGTGGCGCCGACGCTGATGGTCGCAATCGAGTTCTCGCCGGGATCGACTGCCGACGGGGCGAGCGGGCTCGTTACAGTGAGAGTGAACTGCTGGCCGTACGCCGTGGACACAGAGGCTGCGGTGAGCAGAGAGAGCAACAGAGCGAAGACGAGCGGGCGCGCGAGCTGCCTGAGATTCACCATGAGGAGATTAGGACTCACTACCTTCGATTCCTCCAACGGCGCAAAAGCTGCCCGAGGCGGCGGGAAAGAATGCCGCCGGTCGTGATTGGCCAATCATGATCAGCTAAGCATGATCAGCCAAGCATGTCAGCTAAGCATGACCGGATAAGCAGTCGTCCGCCGATCGCCGTTCGCAAAAGTAATGGTATACGAACGGCTTCTTGCAGAATGCGCCACAGAGAATCTTAGACTAGAGAAGGGGATCGCGCCAACCCGTGACGGCGTGGGAGGGAAAAATTTAGGCCGCCTCTGGTGGAGGCGGCCTTGGTTTACTTGGTTCGGTGCTAGTTGACTGTTAGGGTGACTTGGGCAGTTTGCGTCGTCGCGGCCGAGTCGGTGCCCGTTCCCGTAATTGTTACGGTGTAGGTTCCCGCGGGCGTGCCCGAACTGCCACCGCCTCCGCCACCCCCGCCACTGCTGCCCCCGCAGGCCGGCATTAGGAAGAGAGAGGCCAGGACGATGCCGAGAATTAGGAAGCTGAGCATTTTCTTCTGGCTCGAACGCGTGCCGAAGCTCATCCCAACCAGCGCCATGCCCATGATCGGCAGCCACATTGCGTAGAAAACCTTTCGGGGAGCGAACGTCGAACTGGTGGCTGCGGTCGTGGTGATTGTTAGGGTGCTAGTGGCACCGGACGTTGTGGGCGTGACCGAGTCGGGGGCGAAGCTGGTGGTGCTGCATGCCGGTAGCGGCGATCCCGTGCCGGTTACGCTGCAACTCAGGTTGACCGAGGAGTTGTAGCCGTTGTAAGAGGTCAACGTGACGGTTGACGTGCTTGATCCTCCGGGCGACGATACCGTCGTCGGCTGCGTGGCTGCAAGAGTGTAAGTGGTCTGCGCATACTTTGCCACGAAGGCGTCGATGCCGCCGCCCGCAGCCGTTTGCACGGTCCCGGAGGGAGTCGTCGGGAAGTTGTTAGGGCCGGGTGGCGAAACAGGTGCCTGGGTGTTTCCAGTTACGTAGATGTAGGCGCCAGCGTTGTCTGCCGCAATGGCCCCGTAAGCGCCTTGATCGTCATCACCCGCCCCACCCAGATAGGTGGAAAAGGCGAGTTTGGAGCCGGCCGAATTGATCTCGCTCACGAATGCGTCGCTATTGACTGTGTTGTTGCCCCCATTAAGGGCAGACTGGGTGGGGTTCGCCGTCGGAAAGTTAGTGGAAGAGGTCTGGCCCGTCACGTAAGCGTTGTTGTTTCCGTCAACCGCAATGCCCGCTGCTGAGTCGAACGCAGCGCCGCCGAGGAAAGTGGAATAAACAAGAGCGCTCCCGGCCGGATTCAGCTTAGTTACGAATGCGTCGTTGTCCCCGCCGTAGGTGGTCTGGAATGCTCCGGTGGTCGTGGGGAAATTCGAAGATGCTGTCGTCCCGGTTACATAGGCGGAGTCTGCGGAGTCCACCGCGATGCCGGAGCCAGAGTCGATACTGCTTCCTCCCAGGAACGTGGAATATACGTACCCGTTTCCGTTCGGGTTGATAACAGTGACGAAAGCATTGGAATTGCCGTTAGTGCAGCTTCCGCACGCAGTTTGGAATGCCCCTTTGGTGGAGGTGAAGGCGGAACTGAAAGTTTGGCCCGCCACGTAAGCATTGTCGGTTGAGTCCAAGGCAACGGCTTCCGCCAAGTCGCCTATGTTGCCGGCGATGTCGCTGCCGCCCAGGTAGGTGGAATACACCAAGGCGGTTCCGGAAGAGTTTAGCTTCGTGACGAACCCGCTGCCGGTGCTGCCCGCCACATACGCCTGAAGAGGACTCGCAGTGGTCGGGAAATCTGTGGAGGACGTGCTTCCCACCACATAACTGTCGCCTGTGCTGTCCAGGGCGACGCCCAGAGCTTTGTCGGTGCTGTGGTGGCCCGCACTGTCTGTAGAGCCTCCAAGATAGGTGCTGTACGTGAGGGAGCCTCCGCTAGGGCTAAGTTCAAATACGAAAGCATTGCCAGAGGTGCTCTTCAGAGTGGTTTGATAAGCCCCTGGGCTTGGGACTACCGGAAAGTTGGTTGAGGTTGTGCCACCGGCAACATACGCATCGCCGGAAGAGTCCACAGCAATTGCGTTTCCGCTGTCGCCGGGATTGCCGTTGCCCCCAATGTAGGTGGAGTAGGTCAGGCTCAAGCCGTCGGCGGCGATCTTTGTGACAAAGGCCTGCGCCGTCCCAGTGAATCCGCCGGACGTGCCCGGGAAATTTTGGGATGCGGTTTGCCCGGTGATGTAAGCGTTACCGCTACTGTCGAAGGCGATTCCATATCCGTTATCGGTTCCGCTGCCGCCGAGATAGGTTGAGTATTCGACGCTGACGGAGGGATCGATTACCAGTTCGCGGTTGTGATCGTAGTTGCCGAGTTCGAAGGTGACCTGATTGTTGGCTTTGAGGACGAATTGCGCGTCGACGGGTTGGCGTGCGCCGTTTTGTTCCTGATAGGCGACCGGCTTGTGGAGTAGAACGTCGCCTGCGGCGGAAGAGACTACGAGGTTGCCGGAGTCATCCGTTTTAAGGCTTTGGGCGCCGGTGAAATGGAAGCCGATGGGCGCGGGATTGGCTCCTGCGGCGACTACGAAGTCGAATTCGACTTGACGCTGCGCGCCGTGGAAGGCCAGGTTTACGCCGGGATAAACGTCCTGGTAAGAGACGCGGGCGTAGTGCGCCACATCTTCTTGCCACTTGCTGGGGTCATTGCCGATGAAGTAATTGCTCTTGCCGGGCAGTTGTCCGCCGGCAGAAACCTTGGCCTGCGCATTGCCGCCTGCGAGTTGCATGCGGACTACGGCGGTGGAATCCTTTTGATTGTTGGTTTGCTTTGGAAGATTCTTTGCGGCCATCTGCAATCCGCGACGGATGGTGGACAATCTACTCGCGGCAGATGCGGAGTGAAGCGAGAAGACGGCATCGTTCGCGGTGAGGAATAGAGTGTAGCCGTTGCCCCGTGCCATGTACTCGAACTGAGCGTCGGTCTGTCCCTTATTCTCTTCGAAAGCCAGGGGAAGCGCGGCGAAGTTGGCCTGAACGCGGCCACGAGCGGCAGGCGTAACGGGCTGGGGCGCGCGAGTTCCGTTGGTTGACGCGGCCTTATGGCGACTGGCCGGAGAAAAGGCGAGCAATGCTAAGGCAACGATGGCTAGAACCGGGACGGTGCAGAGAGCATAGACCCATCCTCTGGGAGCAGATGGTTTTGACAAGGTGATCCTCCTAATGAACACACGCTAGTGATGACACGATGAAACCCTGGTCGGCGGAAAAGCACTCGGCCGGGGCCGTTGATCTTTTCTTAGTTGATCTTTCCTTATTAGTTCCGAGTTCTGAGTTTTTTGTTCTGAGTTCTGGCGCGAAGATTCGTTTGACCCAGAATTCGTTTTGCTTAGAAATAAACGCGCCCTTAATCCGAAGGCCTCTCGGTTTGCAATTTTCTGCAGCTTATTCGCGAGTATGGTCTGCAACCCCAAGGTTGTCAACGTAATCGAGGATAGCAATTTAGGTACTGGTTACGGCAAGCTACCAAAGTTCCCGGCGCGAACCGGGGCGGGATTGGGCCGGATTGGGAATATGGAGTAGCGGATTACTGGTCGTCCCGCAGAAGTTCGGGCGAGGGCAGGGTGCCGTTTTCTACCTGCTTCTCGCGCGCGGCGCGGTGTTCGTTGTCGATGCGTACGGAGGTTTCGAGTTCCTTCTTGCCTTCTGCTTTGCGGTTCATGTGAATCAGGATCTGGCCGCGCACGTAGTGAATGTCGGTGCGGTCAGGGTCGAGTTTGTTCGCCGAATCAATTGCGGTGAGTGCCTCCGAATACTTTCCTTCGCGCTGACAGGTCTTGGCCAGGCCCAGGTAGGAATGGATCAGCTGCGGATCTAGGCTTAGCGCCTCTCGGTAGCTCTTGTCCGCGTCGCTGTCTTGTTGCAGGAGAGAGTAGACGTCGCCGAGTTCGTCGTAGTTGAGAGCGAGATCGGGTTCTACGGCGGCGTCTTTCAGAAATTCGTCACGGGCGTGATCGTAGTCCTGCTTTTTTAAGTAAGTGAGACCGAGGTTGAAGTGAACGAAAGTCAGCGTGGGATTGGCTTCGGCGGCAGCCTGGAAATCGGCGAGAGCGAGGTCGTATTGTTCGAGATTGAGGTGGGCTTTGCCCATGAAGAGATGAAACTCGGGCGAACCCTCGCCGGCCTTGATAAGTTGGAGCGTGGCCTTGTCGTCGAGATCCTTTTTGCCGGCGCGGTGGGCGGCGATCGAGAGCACGTAGAGATAACTTAATTGGGTGGATTCCTGCGCCCAGAGTGGCTCCAGAATGTTTGCTGCATCGGCCCAGCGCTCGGCGAAAAAATAGCATAGGCCGAGCAAGTGGCGCGGTTGGAGCGCGTCCGGCTGATCGCTTACGACGGATTCAAACGGCGGAATAGCTTTAAGAAACTCACTTTGCCGGAAGTAGGCGAGGCCGATGTTCAGCCGGATTCCGGGCTCGTTCGGCATAAGGTGCTCGGCTTTGCGTAGCATCTCTAGAGCTTTTGGCCATTGCTTACGACGCATATAGACGACGCCGAGATTTGCGTAGGCAGCGCCGGATTGCGGATTCAACGCCAGCACTCGACGAAAGTCGCGCTCTGCCTCGTCCAGCAAGTTCTGCTTGAGCGCATCTTGTCCCGCTTGAAAAAGCTTAGCGGGATCGTCGGATGCTTCAGATGAGGCTACTGGCGCGGCATTTCGAGGCTTGGTTGCCGTTGCCGGCGAAGAATCTTGCAGCGGTGCTGCGGCCGCTGCGCTCCCCAGCAGCAGGCAGACGACGACTCTCGACCAGATGTGCGCGCTTGACACTCGTCTCATTCCTCTGGTGTAGTGTCCGCCAACCTCCGCAATGAATTCAAGCGCGAGGGCTCGGCGGCATTTCAAGGCAGGGCTTCGATGGTCACGATTCGCGATGTGGCGAAAGAGAGCGGGTTCTCCTCGACGACGGTGTCGATCGTTTTGAACGACGCTCCACTCGCGCGCTACATTCCGCCTGTGACCAAGAAACGCATCGAGAAGGCGGCGGAAAAGCTGGGATATCGTCCCAACCAGTTTGCCCGCTCGCTGCGCAGTAAACGGAGCCACACCGTCGGCGTGATGGTCTTCGACATGACCGATCCCTACTGCACGCTGGTGCTGCGCGGCATCGAAAACACGCTCTATCAGGCTTCCTATCTGCCGATTCTCACCGATGTACACAACGAGCGCAGCCGCTTTGAGCGTTATCTCGAGATGCTGCTCGACCGCCGCATCGAGGGTTTGGTGGTGCTCGCCAACTGGCTTTTTCTCGATCTCAATTTGCTTGCCGATCTGGAAAAGAGCAGCATCCCGACCGCGCTTATCGCGCACGAACTCAAGGGGGACTCAATGAGTTCAGTGATTGTCGACAATGAAGTTGGCGGCTACTTGGCGCTCGAACATCTGCATGCTCTGGGCCATCGCAAGATCGCGTTTATCCGTGGGCCGAAGACTTTGGCGGACAGTTCTCCGCGCTGGCGGGGAATTCGTAAATGCGCCAAGGCGTGTGGTCTTGAACTGGATGAACGTTTGGTGGTGGACTTGCCCGAGTCGCGCGATCCGCTTTCGAGTTTTGAGATGGGGCAGAGGCTCACTGAGAATTTGATCAAGCAGAGGCGCCAGTTCACGGCCTTGCTGGCTTTCGACGATGTCAGTGCATACGGCGCGATCCGCGGCTTAGCCAAGGCTGGCCTGCGAGTTTCGGACGATTGCTCGGTGATCGGCTTCGATGATGTGGCCGCTTCGTCGCTCTGCACTCCAGCGCTGACCACGGTGCGACAGCCGATGGAAGCGATGGGCGCGGATGCTGTGGGTATCGTTCTCGAGGGGATTAACTGCGTGCTCGAGAAACGCGAGGTCACGGCTCATCATCGCAAGGTCGCGCCGGAATTAGTGGTTCGGGAGTCTACGCGAAGGCTTGGTTAGGTTGCTCGGCGCGCGGCGGGAATCAAATTTTTGCATATCTGGAATTTGATCCGCGCCGCGCGCCGCGTTTTTTACTTGACACAAGATAGCCAATAAAAGCACTATTCATACGTTTTAATAAACCAAAAGTGGGCGTTGGGTTCGTTCCGAAATCTGGGCTGTTAAATAAATTGTTCGTCGTCGCGGATGTCTTGGCCGGGCATATGCTTCTGTGGGGATGCGCGAGCCGTCAGCGCATCGGGAGAAAACTTAGTCATGAAATTTCATCGTAAGCTCGTGCGAATCGCACTGTTGCTGCTGACTTGTTGCACGGCGGCGTGGGCGCAAGATACCGCCTCGATCACAGGAACTGTCACTGACTCCAGTGGAGCGGCTATCGCTAAGGCTCAGGTGACGATCAGCAACACGGAGCATGGCGTTACGCGTACCGCGCCCACGAATGAGAGTGGCGAATATTTGTTTGCGGCGCTGCCGATTGGTTCTTACGATTTGACGGTTGCGGCCGAGGGATTCAAGAAGTATCAAGCTAAAAATGTCGTTCTGCAGGTGGCAGAAAAAGCGCGAGTGAACGTGGCGCTGCAAGTGGGCACGATCAGCACCGAGGTCGTTGTGGAAGGCGCGGAAGTGGCTCAGGTTGAAACCCAATCCTCGGACCTGGGTAGCGTAGTGACTGGGAGGGAGATCACTCAACTGGAACTGAACGGACGCGATTTTACATCACTGGTGGGTCTGTCGCCGGGCGTCACCAACCAATCTGGCCAGGACGAAGGGGGAGAGGGTGCGACCACGGTGGCCTTCAGCGTTAACGGTGGGCGCACCGAGTACAACAACTTTGAACTGGATGGCGGCGACATGCTGGATAACGGGAGCAACACCACGCTCAACGTCTACCCCAGCATCGATGCGATTGCGGAGTTCAAGGTGCTGACCTCTGACTACGGCGCACAATATGGCAAGAATGGCTCGGGGACGGTCGAGATCGAGGTCAAGTCTGGCACGAATCACTTCCATGGCGACCTGTACGAGTTTGTGCGCAACGACGATTTCAACGCAACTCAATTTGGCTTGAGTTCTCCGCCGGAGTACAAGAAGAACGACTTTGGCGGAACGATCGGAGGGCCGGTTTATATTCCGGGCCACTACAACGCGAACCGGCAGAAAACGTTCTTTTTTTATTCGGAGGAATTTCGCCGCGACTTGATTCCGGCGAATTTCTTTTCGACAACTCCGGTTCCGACGATGGCAGACCGCATGGGAAACTTTTCGGATCAGTGTTCGGTTCCGGGCAACGCAGAGTGTCCGCTGGTTCCTCAGTTTATCAACGGCATTGCGCAACCCTCGGGAACGAACCCAGGGGACGTGGGACAACCATTCGTCGGCGATCAGGTGCCCATCTCGGACTCTGCGATTGCCTCCGCTCTTACCGCGATGATCCCACAGCCAAATTCCTCATCCGGAAATCTGGGCAACACCTTTGACCAATGGTATGCGTCTCCGACGCTTCCGACGCACTGGCGTCAGGAACTTTTCAAGATCGATCACAACATCACCGACAAGGTTCGCGCCAGCTTCCACTACATTCACGACTCGTGGCAACAGCAGTACCCGGTTCCGTTGTGGACCGACGGCACCAGTTTCCCCAGCATTCAGACAGGTTTCAAGAATCCCGGCGTCAGCATGGTGGCGCGGCTTACGGCTACAGTTACTCCTACGTTGCTTAACGAATTTGTCGCCAGCTATACCACCGATCACATCTCGACGACCCTGACTGGTCCATGGCAGCGGGGCACCGCGTTTGGCAATCTCGGCCTGTATGACAATGGCTTTGGTTTTAGCGCCCCTGAAGTGCCCGGCGTCGGCCTTGTCGACAGCCTGTACGATTTCGCCGAGGACCCCGGTTACGTGCCAGAAGGCCCGATCAATTCGAATCCAACGCTAGGTTTTCGCGACAATGTCACCAAGGTTGTCGGCACTCATAACCTGCAGTTCGGTTTCTCGTTTGTGGATGCCCACAAGAACGAACTGCCCCAACCGCCAACGGGGGCGAATGGCATATTGGGCTTTGCCAATGACAGTAACGGCTCGCAAAATTCCACGGGCAACGCTTACGCCGATTTGCTTCTGGGGAATATAACCAGCTTCACGCAGCAGCAACTGCAGCTGAAGATGCATAATTTCTACAAAATCTACGAGCCGTATTTTCAGGATGACTGGCATGCTACGCGTCGTCTGACGCTGAATTTGGGAATACGTTTCAGTTTCTATGGAACGTACCGCGAGCTGAACAATCTGGCTTTTAATTTCGACCCGGAGCGTTTCGTTACGGGGAACAGCGGTGTCGATACCAATGGCAATGTAACTGGATCGGCTCCCGGCAATCCACTTTTCAACGCGACCTCCACCGATCCATATAATGGCTGGGTGCAGTGCGGAGTTACGGTTGGATCGCCCAAGGGTTGCATGAACAACCACTGGCTAAACCCTGCGCCGCGCGTGGGATTTGCATTCGATCCGTTCGGCGATGGGAAGTGGGCCTTCCGCGGCGGATACGGCATCTTCTACGAACACATGAACGGCAACGAGTCGAATACCGACTTGCTGGAACCCTACGACAACAAGACTCAGACTACGACCGTCACCAATAACTCGGCGGGCAATCTATCTGGTTATCCCAGCCTAAATCCCAGCCTTCTGGGTGCGGGTGCGCCGCCGATTATTGTTGGGTCGATTCCGACCAAGGCCAAGTGGCCCTACATGCAAGAGTGGCACTTGGATGTTCAGCACGAGATCGCGAAGGGCACAGTGGCCACGCTTTCTTATGTTGGAACGGTTGGGGTTCATCTGACTCGCGCTTATGAGTTGAATCAGATTCTTCCGGCATCGCTACAACCTGGGGGAAATCCTTATAGTCCTGGGCAGGCGATTGGCGCTGGTCCGCTGGGAGTGAATCCCATTGTGCCGGGTACAACTTACGATTGCAGTTGGGGCGCGGGCAACGACCAGCCAGGCGTAAATGTTGACGCCTATGGCGTTCCGATGAACGCGACGACTTCCTACGGCACCACCGTTCCCTACACGCCCGGTGTGGCTGGCGGACCGCCGTCGGGCGCGGCCGTTAATTTGTCGGTGGCTTGCGGCAACAGCCCGAATGCATTCCGGCCGTATCTGGGATACGGCAGCATCGGGCGCAAGGACCAGACGGGTTCCTCCAATTACAACGCGCTGGAAGCTTCAGTGCGGCGCAGCATTGGCGGGCTGCAACTTAACTTCGCCTATACCTATAGCCACTCGATCGACGATACATCCTCGGCCAATGACGTTGGGTTGATCAACAGCTACGCGCTCAACACCTTTCGCGCCAGCTCCAACTTTGATCAACGGCACACCCTCACTTTTGCCTACGTTTACGATTTGCCACTGTTTAAGAATCCAGGCCTGGCGCATAGGTTGCTGGGAGGCTGGCAGTGGACGGGCATCACGCTGCTTCAGAGCGGCACCCCGTTCAGTGTGTACAACAGAGGCAACGGCGTGATTGCGCCTGCCGATAACGCGGGCGTGGGCAATCTCGATTCTCAAATCGACAATCTAGGCAGCCTGAGCGCTGGGTCCTATCCAGATCTTGTCGGCAATCCCAGAGCAGGCGTCCAGGGCGGTCCCGACTATGGTTATGGTCCTCTGCTCTACAATCCCGCGGTGTTTGTGGCGCCCACCGGCCTGACTTTCGGCGATGCCGGGAGAAACATTTTGAACAATCCCTGGCGAACGAATTTCGATATGGCATTGATCAAACACTTTGCCATCACGGAGAGCAAATACTTTGAATTCCGTGCTGAAGCGTTCAATGTGTTCAATCACACCGAATTCAGTTGGTTGGGCGGCGATGGAGGATCGGCTGGCGATAACTCCGGACAAGGAAATGCCGATAGCGTTATAGGCTGCTATGGAGGCGCCAACAACTCGGCGGGAGACCCTTCCTGCTTGCCGAGCACGACGGGCTTTCTTCGTCCAGGGGCTGCGCACGCGGCACGCATTCTTCAGTTAGCAGGAAAGTTTATTTTCTAGGGCACCGTCACCTGCTGCCTCGCCGCCACGGCTTGGAGCGCGACTTCCAAGTCGGCGATCAGATCGTCGGCGTTCTCAATTCCCACCGAGAGCCTAATCATCTGTTCGGTGACGCCCATCTTGGCGCGCTCTTCAGCTGGAACCATGGCATGCGAGGTCAGCACGGGAATCGACACCAGGGAGTCAACGCTGCCCAGGCTCGGCGCTAGCGTGAACAGGCGCATGGCCTCGGTTGCGCGCCGCGCGTCTTCGCCTGTGCCTTCGACCTCAAAGGTGACGATTCCGCCGCCGCCGCTCATCTGCTGGCGCGCCACAGTGTACTGCGGATGGCTTTTTAGAAACGGATAATGCACGCTGCGGACCTTCGCATGTTCAGACAAGAACTCCGCTACCCGCAGCGCGTTTTCATTCTGCCGCGCTACGCGCACTGCCAGCGTCTTCAGTCCGCGTATGAGCGTCCACGACGCGTGAGGATCCATGCAATTGCCCAGCGTTGTACGCGTCTGCCAGATTTTTTCTATCAACTCATGCCGTCCTGCAACCACGCCGCAAATCAGATCGGAATGCCCGGCAAGGTATTTCGTTCCTGAATGCATGACGAGATCGATGCCGAACTCCGCTGGATGCTGATTGATGGGCGTGCCAAATGTGGCGTCAATCATGCTGAGCAGATTGTGTTCCATTGCGATCGCTGCCACTTTCTTGAAATCTACTACGCGCAGAGTTGGATTGGTCGGCGACTCCAGATAGAGCAGCTTCGTGCTGGGACGAATCGCCCGCGCATGTTGCTCGTATTCTGTAGTGTCGACAAATGTGGTCTCGATTCCCAGCTTCGGCAGCCACTGCGATAGAAACTTGTTCGCGCCGCCGTAAATATCGCGCTGCGCCACAATGTGGTCTCCACTCTTGAGAAGCGCCATGATCGTTGTCGTGATCGCGCCCATGCCCGAGGCAAATGTGAGCGCAGATTCCATGCCTTCCAACACTGCAATCGTTTTCTCGGCAACCGTGTTCGTCGGATTGCCGTAGCGCGTGTAAAAGTGGTCGGTGTGGGTAGCGCGCAACTGCTCGTCATTGTCGGCGACTTCGAACGTGGAAGTCTGATAGATGGGCGTGGACATCGGACCGTTTTTCTTTTCCAGATCCGCCGCGCCGCGCACCGTCTTGGTTTCGGAGTGATGGGTGTGCCTTTTCATGAACGCCTCGTTCCTACAGACTAATTGCGCAAGCGCACTGCAGCAAGCGAAGCACTGCACACCGTTTATAATTCCGCATCCATGGATCTCGGTTTGAAAAATCGTGTCGCGCTGGTGGCCGCGTCGAGTCAAGGGATTGGCCGCGCCACCGCGGAGGCGCTTGCCGCCGAGGGCTGCCGCGTAGCCATGTGCGCGCGTAACGAAAAGACTCTGCAATCCGCCGCGGAGAAGATCAGAAAGCAATATAGCGCTGAGGTTCTTGCTCAGGCATTCGACGTCACAGACGCCAAGGCTGTCAAACAGTTTGTTGCGGAGGTGGCAGAGAAGTTCGGTGGCGTTGACATTTGTGTGACCAACGCCGGAGGCCCGCCGGCTAAGGGTTTTCTTGTCGCCACTCTCGAGGAATGGCAACGCGCGCTGGAGACGAACTTCCTCAGCACAGTCTACTTCGCGCGCGAGGTCATCCCTCATATGCAGCGGAAAAAATGGGGCCGCATCATCACGCTTACGTCGATTACAACCAAGCAACCGGTGGATGATCTTGTCTTGTCGAATGCGGTGCGGGCCGCGGTGGTCGGCTTGGTTAAGAGTTTGGCCAATGAGTTCGGAAAAGATGGAATCCTGGTGAACAATGTTGGCCCTGGTTTCACAGCCACGGACCGGCTCAAGGAACTAGCGAAGGCCAGCGCTTCTTCTTCAGGGAAAGGTGAGCAGGAGATTTTCGACGCATGGGCTGCGGACGCTCCGCTCAAGCGCCTGGGTGAGCCACGCGAAGTTGCCGAGACCATCGTCTGGCTTGCGTCGGAGCGCGCTTCCTATATAACGGGCCAGACCGTACTTGTCGACGGCGGCATGTATAAAGGCTTATAGATTTTCAGAGACAGAATGCGATTATGAAACGGCTTGTTCCATTATTGTTCTGTGTCGTGGCCGGTTTGTCATCTCTTGCCGTCGCGCAGGCACGTCCGTTTGCCGGACCGGACGTTCAGCAGATCTGCCAGCGCCTGCTTCCGCAAATTGAAAAAATCCCGGCTTTCGATCACCACGCGCATCCGGGCTTTTCCGACGATCCGGATGTCGACGCGATGGCCTCTGCTCCTGACACCAATCTTCCTGTGCGCACGCGCGACGACAATCCTGAACTGATTGCCGCAGCTAAGGCTCTCTTTGGGTATCCGTACGATGATCTCTCAGCCGAACACGCTAAGTGGCTCGTCGCGAAAAAGGCGGAACTGAAAAAGCAGTACCCCGGCACCGCCTACTTCAACATGATTCTCGATAAGATCAATACTGAGAGTTCGGTCGCGAACCGCGCGATCATGGCCGATTACCTTGACCCCAAGCGGTTCCCGTGGGTGTTCTTCGCTGATTCTTTTATGTGGCCCTTTAACAACGAGCGCGAGAGCGCGCGCAATCCTGACGAGCAAGTGTACATCCCGCTGCAGGAGAAGATGCTGCACCGCTGGATGCAGCAGGAGAACGCAACTAAGCTTCCTGCCAAGTTGAGCGAGTACTTGGATTTCATCGTCCGCGTGTTGGAAGACAATCAGAAAAAAGGTGGGATCGCCATGAAGTTTGAAGTGGCGTATTTCCGTCCTACAACGTTCTCGGATCCAACGCGTGAGCAAGCCGAAGCCATTTATAAGCAATACGCCCGTGGCGGCGTTCCCAGCGAAAAAGAATACCGAACTTTTCAGGATTACGTCTTTCGTTTTCTGGTGATTCAGGGCGGACGGCTGAACCTCCCCGTGCACATTCACACCGCGGCGGGCATCGGGAATTACTTCAACTTCAGTGAAAGCAATGTCATGAATCTGGAGAGCGTGGTGCGCGACCCGCGCTACAGGGGCACCACGTTCGTCATGATCCACGGTGGCTACCCGCTGGAGCGGGAAGCTATCTGGCTCGCGTCGATGAAGAATGTTTATCTTGATTCCTCGCTTGGCGAACTTGTGCAATATCCTTCTGCCTTTAGGGACACGCTGAAGATGTGGCTGGAAACTTTCCCCGACAAGATCACTTTCGGCACGGACGCTTTCCCGTACAATGAAGTTCTGGGCGCGGAAGAAAGCTATTGGCTGGGAGCGAAATCATCGCGAATGGCGCTGGCCGCGGCGCTGGCCGAGATGATCTCGGAGAACGAAATCAGCGAAGCTCGCGCCCTGAAACTTGCCCATGGCTACCTGCATGACAATGCCGTGAAGCTCTATGGAGGCAAGGTCCACTGAAACCAGGGGCTTCTTATAAGAAGCCGGGATCGACTTTCATGGCGAAGAAATTGAAAACTAAAGCCGCAGTTGCTGGAAAAGCAAGAGACGCGAAATCTCATTCCCGTGCTCAACGCGCCGTTACCAAACATGCGGCCAGTGAGCACGCGCCACAGCACATTCCTTGGCACACCATTCCTCTTGAAGAGCTGAACCCGCTCTTGCGGCGGCAGTTCGTTGTGGGTCAGGAAATTATGGTGGCGCGCGTGCTGCTGAAAAAAGGATGTATCGTCCCCGAGCACAGCCACCACAATGAACAACTCACTTACATTCTCGACGGGGCGCTGAAGTTCTGGATCGACGGCCGGGAAATCGTCGTCCACGCCGGCGAAGTGCTGTGCATTCCCGCGCACATGCCGCACAAAGCTGAAGCGCTCGAAGATACAGTTGACTTGGATGTGTTCAATCCTCCGCGCGCCGATTGGATCAACAAGACCGACCAATATCTGCGAGGCCAGAAATAGCAGTTCACCTCATCCATGTCTTCTTCCACTACTTCTGAGAAAAGTTCACAACCCAGCCAGACTACGTTTCGTTTTCGTTGCATCGGCTGCGGCGCGATGACCGGTTCGGCCTCGGAAGACTTTCGGTGTTCGGACTGCGGCAACCTGCTTGAGATGACTAATTCATCCTGGAATTCCAATGACCCAGTCGCGCTGAAATCGCTGTGGCGGGAACGGCGTACGTTGAATGAAGCTCTCGACTTGAGCGGAGTCTGGCGATTCCGTGAACTTTTGCCTATGCCTGAGTCCGAGGAGAACGTAGTCACTCTGCGCGAAGGCAACACTCCGCTCTACGAACTTCCGCAATCCTCGCGTGCGACCGGGATTTCACGCTTGTATGCCAAGCACCAAGGCATGAATCCCACCGGCTCCTTCAAGGACGCCGGCATGACTGTCGCCGCAACTTTTGCGCGCCAGGCCGGATACCGCTGGGTAGCCTGCGCCTCCACCGGCAATACATCCGCATCGATGGCTGCTTACGCCGCGCGCGGCGGCATGCGTAGTTTGGTTCTCGTGCCCGAAGGCAAGATTTCCTGGAGCAAATTATCACAGGCGCTCGACTACGGCGCTCTCGCCTGCCAACTCCGCACTGATTTCGACGGATGCCTCCGCCTGCTGCAAGAGTTGGTTAAGCGCGCGCCGGTCTATCAGCTGAACTCGATCAACCCGTTTCGGCTGGAAGGGCAGAAGACTCTCGCAATCGAATTGCTGGAACAACTCGATTGGCAACCTCCCGACCACATCATCGTGCCCGGCGGTAATCTCGGCAATAGTTCCGCGATTGGCAAAGCATTGCTCGAGATGCTCGAGATCGGACTAATCTCGCATTTGCCGCAGTTGTCCGTTATTCAAGCCGAGGGGGCCAACGCTCTGGTTCGCACTCTGCGAGAAGGTGGCGGCAAACGTCTGGTCAGCGTGCAGGCCGAAACTCGGGCCACGGCGATCCGCATCGGCAACCCAGCGTCGTGGGAAAAAGCTGTCAAGGTTCTTCAGGCCACGGGCGGCGCTTGTGAGCAGGTGAGCGAACTCGAAATCGTTCAAGCCAAAGCCGAAATCGGAGCCGAAGGAATTGGCTGTGAGCCGGCCTCTGCCGTCACCCTCGCCGGCTTGAAAAAATTGCTGCAGGCGGGCTTCGTAAAGCCAGAGGAGACTGTGGTCCTGGTTCTCACCGGAAACCTGCTCAAGGATCCCGACTTCACCATGGCATTTCACCGCAGCGATCTTTTTCGGGGCACCGCGGATGAGCGAGAGAGCGCCAAACTGGATCAGTTTCGCCATCCTCCGGTCGTGATTGATGCGACCTTGGAGGCCGTGGTCAAGACTTTGGAACAAGCGGAGAAATCCGACCCAACGGACTCGAATGCCTAAGAAGAAGACCAGTCGCCGCCCGGCCGCGCTGCACCTAGCTCTCCCGGCCACCTCTGCGAATCTGGGCCCGGCATTCGATGCCGCCGCGCTGGCGATGGATCTCTACATTACCGTGGATGCCCGGCCTGCTCCCAGCTTTTCCATCGCGGTGACAGGACGCGACCAGGAAATCTGCCAGCGCCTCGAAAATCATCTCATCCTTACTACTTACAGTGAGATTCTCGAAGCGCAGGGTGCGGAAGTCACTCCGCTATCACTTCGGATTAAGAACGATATCCCCATCGGCAAGGGCTGCGGTTCTTCGGCTGCGGCCCGCCTTGCCGGGATCGCCCTGGCCAATCACTTCGGCCGTTTGCGGTGGACCGATGCGCAAATCATCGGAGAAGCCTCGCGCCGAGAGCACCATCCTGATAACGCATCCGCCTGCTGGATGGGCGGTCTGACGATTGCCCGCATGTCCAGCGAAGCCGAGGCGCAAGTGGTCGGTATTCGTCCAAAAGGGAAGTGGCCGCTGCTACTTGCCATCCCCGACCAGGCCTTGTCTACCGAAGAAGCTCGGCGCGTGCTGCCCGCGCAGTATTCTCGTGCCGATATCGTGGCTAATATCCAGAGCTCGATGCTTCTGCTTGCCGCCTTTACACAGGGCCGTTACGACTTGCTGTCCGCTGCACTGGAAGATCGCATTCATCAGCCTTACCGCGCCGCACTCTGTCCGCTGCTACCATGTCTGCAAGAATTGACCGGGAAACCGGGCGTGCTCGGAGTGGCGCTCAGTGGCGCTGGGCCATCGGTCATCGTTTTCATCGACCCCCGCTCTGCTGCGCAGAAAACAAGAAAGCTCATTGCCGCCCATCTCTCGCGTAGCGGGCTTCGCGCCGAGCTGCTTCCCACCTCCATCGCACCACGCGGCGCCCGCGGCTGATTGCAGTTCTGCTAACCGTTTCGGGCACACAAAAGTGCCATTTACCGAAATAGTTAGTTCAGGATATGTTGGGCCTTCCCCCCACAACCGAAACTTTTCCATCCCCCCGGTGTTTGTTGGACCATACGGGTCGCCTCTTCGGAAGTTCAAGCTGAGTTTGTTTTGGGGATGGTAAGGATGAAGCCGAAAATGCAGCCTCAGGCCCAGCTATGGGACATCGTCCCACCACAAGTTGCGCATGGACATGTCATCTCACCTGAGGTTGAGGAGGAAATCCAACATTTCCTGCAGGCGGTCAAGTCCTATCCCTCCCGCGTAGCGAAAGAACCTGGTATCACCTTTCAGCAACACCTCAGCGGCATTGTCGCGCCTGGCCATGATAGGGCTGAAGTTGATCGACGCTATGTCCGCTCCCGCCGGCACTGATTGAATCGCGCACTCAACCTACATACTGGCTGGCGGAACGATTCCATTCATGCGCAGATACTCCACCATCTGTCCGTAGTGGTCGAAACAGTGGGCGGAGACGCTGGTCGCCAACCCTAGTCGCGTCACCGTTCCTTCTCCGAAAGGGCTCTTTATGGGCTCCACGAGATTCTTCTCGCTGATGGTCTGGACAGCCTTATGCACGTATACGAACGATGCCTTCAGGTAGTCAATGATCTGCGCTTTAGTCTTGATTGACGGCGGGCCGGATTCGTCGCCGACATCCACGGGAACCTTTTCGCCCAGAATTGCCGCTCCAAAGATGTAATTCACCGCGGCTACGTGTTTTATCTGCTCGCCGAAGGTTCGCACACCTTTGAATTCGCCACTGCTCGGGGCGAATCCGAATTTGTCCTCGGGCATCGCCTCCGCTGCGGGAACAAACTCATGCTCGACGTTCATGACGGTGCGGTCGAGCACTTGCGCAACGGATCGATGCTCGTCCTTGCTCATCTTGTCCTGTGCCCCAGCAACCGCCGCCAGAGCGAGCGCGGCAAACGCTAGTGCGCTAAGCTTTTTTCTCATCGCAATTCTCCATTTTAGATCGACACACGAAAGACAGCCTCCGTGTTCGTGGCCAGCTTCTATCTTAAAGGTTCCGCTCCATGATTTGCCGCGCCAAACGGCCATTCCCGGCCTCTCCATGCCCTAATCATGTAGATCACAAGGCCCGCCAACAATATCATGGCAGCGTAACGCACTTCCTTCTGCCAGTTCTCGCGATTGAACAGGATGAAGAGAAATCCCGCGATCGCCACCAGCGCCGGCAGCGGATACAACCACATGCGAAACGGACGCGGTAAGTCCGGCTGCCGCACTCGCAGCACAATCAAACCCACCGCCTGCACGAGAAATTGCAGCACAAGCCGAATGACCACTAACGCCGCGATCGCGTCTCTCAGCCTCAGAAAGCAGAATGCCGCCGCTACAGCTCCCAGCGCCAGCAGCGAAACATAAGGAAAGCAGTACACCGGATGGACCTTGGCGAATGCCCGGAAATAGTTCCCGTCCAATGCGGCTGCGTACGGAACGCGCGAATACCCTAGCATTAGCGAGAAGACCGAGGCAAACGCGGCCACAATTATGAGCCCCGTGACTAAGCGTGCGGCCCAAGCCCCGTAAATCCTCTGCATAAACAATGACACAACGTACAAGCCATTGTTGTTATGCCCAGCCTGCAGCATTTCCCGCCAGGGAATTACGCCGAGGATGCACAGGTTCATCATTAGGTATAGACAGGCAACGAGCAGAATGGAAAGCAGCAAGGCTCGCGGAATATTCCGCGTGGGATCTTTTATTTCATCGCCGAGGTAGCAAACATTGTAGTAGCCCCAATAGTCGTAGGTGGCTACTAAGAGTGCTCCGCCCAAGCCAGTGAAGAACTGATGCGAGAGAGTGAAGGCGCCGGGAGGAAAATCGAACGCGCGAGCTGAGTTGAAATGAGTCAGGCCGGCGAAGATGATCCATCCGATCGTGCCCATCACGCCGAGCCACAATATTGTCGAGAGTCGCGAGATCACCGTAATGCGTCGATAGAGCAGCAAGACCGTCAAGCCGCAGACGGCAATTGCCAGCGCAGTTCCGGGAGTCACAATCCAACTCACCTGAAGTGGCCCGGCGCCTGGAAGGGATAGAACCGCAGTGTGGGCTGCGTAGACCGTTTCCAAGTGAGGCCAGTAATACGCGGCGTAGCCGGCCAGCCCGATGCATCCGCTGGCAATCGAAAGCGGAGCGCTGAAGGAAATTTGCCAGATGAAGAGGAACGAAATCAGCCGTCCCCATTTTCGAGGACCATAAATCTCGCTCAAGTAGCGATACGATCCGCCCGACCCCGGAAACGCCGCGCCCAATTCTGCGGACACCAGTCCGTCGCACACTGCCAGCAGCGCGCCTGCGATCCATCCCAGCATCGCTTGCGGGCCGCCCATCGCGCCCAGCACCAGCGGCATAGTAATGAACGGCCCCACGCCGATCATGTCGATCATGTTGAGCGCGGTCGCGCTGCCGAGGCCCATGCCGCGAATCAGGCTGGGAGATCCCGAATTGTTCTGCGAAGCAGTCGACATTTCGAGGAAGGACTAACAGCGAACGACCAATGACGACGACCAACGACTAACGACCGCCCTCATGTCCCGCGCTCAACAAATTCACGTAAAGCCGCACCGCGCCCGGAACTCCCGCGGGCAATTGCCGGAAGAACGCATACCCCGTGTAAATGTAAGTTCCCTTGCCGTACTGCGCGCGCAGCAGCCCGCCCTTTTGCGCGTCTTCGCCCGGATCGTGACAGCTGAGCAGCGGCTTGAAGTGATCGTCCCATTTATCCATGAAGTAGAGTCCGCGCTCTTGCACCCAGCCATCGAAATCGTGCGCCGTGATCTCGTTTGGGTAATGAAACACGCCATCTTGCGGCGCCAGAACTTCCACTGGAGCTTCCTCCACCGAAACCCGCGCCCGGCTCAGTTCCGCAGAGTACGGAGTGAGGTGCCCATTGTTAAAATCTGCCACACCGGCATTGTATTGCACGACCAGCGTTCCGCCGGCGGCGACGTAATCGAGCAGCTTCTTGTTATTCGTGACCACATCTTTCTGCGTATCGTAGGCGCGAATCCCCAGCACAATCGTTGCGAATTGCGTAAGATTTTCGCTCGCCAGCTTCTCCGGCGGGACCAAAGTTACATTCATGCCCACCTGCTGCAGCACTGTGGGAATGTCGTCGCCCGCGCCCATGATGTAGCCGATCTTAAGATCATGCGGCGCTCTTACATCGACAATACTCACGCGCTGCACCGCCGGCTGGTAATAGTAAAAACTGCCCAGATCTTCGCGCGTCACCAGCGTGTAGCCTTCGCTGAACTTCTCGCCGTCCGCGTCGAGAAGGGCGCGAACCTTTGCTCGCCCCTCCTGCAATCCGGCGGGGAAGACCTTGAACTGGAAATCGCGCTTCTCTCCGCGCCGCGGGAACTCCACTGAGAGCTGTGTCGGATCTGACCGCCAACCCGCGGGTAGTTCAAGTCGCAACACGCCATGCGCTTCGTGACTGAGATTGCTGATTACGCCCACGGTCACTGTTGAATTCGCGCCGTTATGCGTCGAGATCACCTGCGTCCCGGGTTCCAAGGCGACCGAAAATGCAGGAACAACCGCCAGCGTACGCGCACGTTCCGCGCCGGCTTCGTCAACGTACGGCGCGACCACGATTGCGCCGATGCTATTCTTTACCGCTGCGCCGGCCGCGCTTGGCACGGAATACTCTACCAGGGCACGCATCACCGGAGGCGGAAAGGGAAGCGTCGCATACTTCTCGTCGTCGATCTGATTGAGGCTTTCTTTCTCGGGATCATCGCGATGCCAGTAGGGCCGTGTGTACGTCGCATTCTTCGGTACGCGCAGTCGAAAGACTTTGCGAAAGCCATCTCCCGGTTTGACGACGCGCTTTGTCTCGTCGGAGGTCGTCTCCCATCCCTCCGGCACCTCAAGCTTCAGACCATCAATCGAAAGATGATCTTTCGAGCCATTGCGAAAATCCACGGCCACCGAAAACTCCTGGCCTGGAGAAACCGTGGTCACAGCGTCCGCTTCTTTCGCGACTTCTTTTGAAACAGCGACCACACCCTCAAGACTTACGTTCAAAGCTTCGTTGAGTGCCGTCTCGGCCTGCTTGCGCTTCTCCTCCAGTCGCATTAGGAGATCAGCTTTCGCCGCAACACTCAGAGTACTTTTGCTGACTTCCGCGCGCACTCTGTCTAAAGCGGCCACGGCTCCCATCAAAGGCCCCGCTGCCGGGGATGCATCGTCTCCTTTCGCATCCCGGGTGGCTTCGGCAACCTTGCTGGCAATTTCGGTCAACTCCTGCCGCAACTGCGGAACCTTCGATTCTTCCGCTCCTAATCGAGCAGCCAGCCCCGGCAAACTCGTATCAATCCCGTCAAAGAAATCTTTTTCGTGCCCATCTTTATCCAGCTTTGCGGGCTCTACGGAATCCACCAGTTTATAAAACGTAAACCGGTCTCCGGGATCCACAGTCCAATTCGCCGCTCCCTGCGAGAGTTGGTGCCGCAATCCCTGCATTGCGAACTGCACATAGGACCCTCCCAGGTCCGCGTTCTTCTCGCCCGTATTCAACTTGACCGTCCAGTTCGCATCCGGACAACTCGTTGCCCCGAAGCCGCACACATTGCCGATGTAGACCTTTTTTGCCTGCCACGGAAGAAGTCCCTGCGCAATCTGCTCGGGAAACCGTCCCGGGTCCGCTGCTGCCCGGAAGGCTTCTCTCGTCAGAATGGCGGAAGCCTGGTGATGTCCGTGGCCATCGCGGTCGGTGCCCGAAAATCGCGCCGCTAACACATCAGGACGGAAAGTCCGAATCACCCGGACCATATCTGCCAGCGCGATATCGTGGCCGCCCCACTTCGCAAAAGTTTCATCCGCGCTCTTCGAGAAGCCAAAGTCGGCGACGCGCGAAAAGCGTTCTTGAACGCCGTAATACTCATCGGAAGCCAGCAGTTCTTCCGTGCGCAGCACGCCGAGCACATCCGATAAATTACTGCCGACCTTGTTCTGTCCGCCCTCGCCGCGATTCAGCGTCATCAGCAGAACGCTGGCTCCGCGCCCGCGCGATTCCAGCGTCAGCATCCCGCCATCTTCATCGTCAGGATGCGCCACGGTCTGCATCAGCCGCGCGGTCGTGCCCAGTCGCCGCAGTTCGTCGCGCAAGCCGAGGATTCCTTGATCTTGCGGAAGTTCGGGAGGAGATCCTTGATAAGGGAGTTGAGGGAAGTTCGTTACCGGGGTTTTAGAATTTTCAGAGGCGGCGACAGCAGGGGCCGGCCGCGCCGAGCTTTTTCCAGTCCAGAGTGGTGAGCCCATCAGCAGAACCGGGATTGCTAGGAACAAGACTAAGAATGAGATCCGGACCACGGAGGTTTCAGCAAAATATTGGATGAGCCGCCTTAAACGGCTCGCAAGGAGCTTGCATCCCAAGAAGTTCACCTTACAAGGATGGGGCCTACCCCGGCTCCGACGCAAATTTTTTCCTTTCTTGTCCTGTAATTAGACTCCAGGCTAAAAGAAAGGGTAAGCCCAGAGCCGAGACCGAAGGCAAACAACTGAGAACCGAGAACTGAGGGCTGGTTCTTACTGCCGCCCTTCCTTCAGCGTTGCCTGACATTTGCTGCCGGCGGTAAGCACTTCATTAAAGGCCGTATCTTTGCGCAAATCTTTTAGAAGCGGATCCTCCAGCAGGGCCGAATATGCGCAATAATTCTGCTGCACTGCGGCTTTCAGCAAACGTAAAGCGGCATCTTCTTGCCCGCAATATGCCATCAATGCCCCCACGTGATACCACGACTCCGGATCAGGTTCGGTCATCACGGAGGCCACCGCCTCGCGCACGATCCGGTCCATGTCAGCCGGCCGCTGCGCGGCCGTGCACGCCGACAGCAACTCCCGGTGGTAAGCCGAGGACTTCGCCACACTCTTCGCGCTCTCTCGCGCTTGCGCCACATTCCCCGCAGCCAGATATACATACGGCGTCACCCAGTTTGCCCACTCCGAGCCCGCGTCCAGGTGTACGAAATCCATTGCCTTGTCCGTCTTGCCCAACTCCAGAAATGCCCACGCGCACGATCGGAAATTGAAGTTCCCCGGATCCAGCGAGCGCGCCGTGTTGCACTCCTGCGTCGCCTTTTCCTGCATACCCGCATAACGCAAAACGTAACTCAGCGCGAAATGTGCATCGGCGCTCTGCGGCCGCCGCCGCACCAGATCGGTCGCCGCATCATAAGCGCGGCCTAATTCGCCGCGCTGCACTCGATTCACGATTAGATTGCTGGCCGCGAGTTCGCGGTTCGGATCCAGCGCCAGCGCCCGTTCATACGCCGCATTCGAGCGTTGGAACATCTCTTCCCCGCCATTGGAGAAGGCCGAGTCATAGTAATAGCGCAGCCCCAAAGCCTCCCACGCTGGCGCATAGCTCTGGTCTTCTCCTACCACATGTTCCAGCACTGCGATCGCATCCTTATTCGGTGCGGGATCATGCGGCAAGGCAAGAGCATGCAGGTAGAGGTCGTATGCCTCCTGACTCTTGGGGCGTGACGCGGCGCTTAACGATCCTCCCGCAACCCCCAGCGCGGGCAACAAGCCCTGCTGCATCTGAGTGGTCAGCTGGTTTTGCAGGGAGATCAAATCATTCACCGGTGCCGTGACCGTAGCTTGCCACAGCAACCGGTCGGTGGGCACATCAATCGCTTCCAGAGTTACGCTCAACTGCTCACCCTGCCGCATGAAGTGCCCGGTCAGCAGGCGGCCCACGTGCAGCTCCTGACCGACCTTGTGCGGTTCCAGGTCTAAAGCCACAAACCGCCGCGTCACCGACGAAGGCCGCACCTCGAGCGAGCGCGAGTAAGTCAATACGCTGGTCAACTCATCTGCCAGCGCGAAGCGTAGGTAATCCACGGCAAAATCGCCGTTCACATTTTGCAGGGGCAGCACCGCAATTGCATTCTGCTGCTCCAGACTTGCCACGGATCGGTGTTTCCACCAGTACGCTCCCACTGCCGCCAACACCGTGACTAGTAGCGCCAGCGTTCCCAGCAGGAGCCAGAGCTGCCACTTGCCGCCAGTATGTCCGAAGGTCTGGCTCGTGACCCGCAGCCTGGCTTGCTGAAATCCGCTCTTTACTTGCCCGGACTCGTTCTCGCGCTTCAGTTGCTGCAGATCGGCCTTCATCTGCGTGGCGCTTTGATACCGCTGCTTGCGGTCCTTCTCCATCGCCTTGCCGATGATGCCTTCCAGTTCCACCGGCACTTTCGGATTCAGTTCTCCCGGCGGGATCGGCTTGTCGTGCAATACCGCATCCAGCGTCATCAGAGAGTTCTTGCCGGAGAAAGGCTTCTTCCCGGTCGACATTTCATACATGACGACGCCGAAGGAAAACAGGTCGCTGCGGAAATCGATGTCTTCGCTGCGCGCCTGCTCCGGCGACATGTAGATCGCGGTGCCAGGGATCACGCCCACAGCCGTTAACGACTGGTCCAAGCCCGCTCCATCGCTGTCGGTGCCGACGTTATGCACCAGTTTGGCTAACCCGAAATCCAGTACCTTCACCTGTCCGGTCGGAGTCAGGAAGATATTTGCCGGCTTAATGTCCCGGTGCACGATTCCCTTGGCATGTGACGCCGCGAGGGCGTCCGCAACCTGGATGCTGATATCGAGCACCTGCTCGGTCGGCAGCGCATGTCCCGAGATGCATTGCTTCAGGCTCTCGCCCTCGAGTTTCTCCATCACGATGAAGGGATGCCCGTTGTTATCCTCAATGCCATGAATTGTGCAGATGTTGGGATGGTTCAGGAGAGACGCGGCTCTGGCTTCGCGGGTAAAACGTTCCAGCGATTTGGAATCGCCGGCGAGATTTTCAGGAATGAACTTCAGTGCAACGTGACGCCCGAGCTTGAGGTCCTCGGCTTCATACACCACTCCCATGCCACCACCGCCCAGCTTCCCCAGGATTCGATAGTGGGATACTGTCTGGCCAATCATGAGAGGACGCAGCCCCCGAACGCCGTAATGTTAGGCCCACCAGCGACTTAGGTCAACAGGCCCGTTTTGATTGTCGTAGTTCCCGAACTGAAAATCACCCTATTCTTTTGTGTCCGTGAACTGGTTCTAAGTTGCCTGACGGCGAATACTATGAAGTGAGCAACCCTGAATATCGAGGCGGTTCTGATATGGCACGCATCCCCGGGAACGACTCTCCGCAACCGCAAGAAGCGATCCGTCGCCGCGCCACTGAACTCTTCGAGCGTGGTGGAGCGGTCGAAGGCCACGACGCCGAAAACTGGTATCAGGCCGAAGCAGAAATTCTCCGCGAAGCAAACACTCACGCGATCCGCCGCGCGGTCGTCGTCAATGTCAGCGGCGTGGTTTACACCGGCGAATACGAATCAACTTCCGCCGACGGCTACATGCCCGGCGAATGGAAGCCCGGCGATCCCATCCCCGTTCGCCTCGCTGGCGACAAACTATTCCTGCGCCGGCCCAACGGCCGCGAACTCCAAACCACGGTCGTCAAAAGAATCGGCTAAAACGACTATTCTTCCGGCCACAGCCCCGCCGACGCTCCAACCCACGCCATATTCTTGTTGTGATCTACGCCCATCATCAAGCCACGACCCATGCGGATAATCGTCAGCACCGGCGTCAAATCGTCCTGCCATATGTACATGACCCGCACTTCGGCCTTCGTGGCGCCGAATGGAGTTTCGATCACCGGCTCAAAGTGCAGCCGCTCCTGCAGAATGTATTCCGACCGCTTCTCCGCCGGAATCGCTGCGATATCTTCCTTTGTCGGCGCGATCACCACCCCCAACCCAGCGAATGAATATAACGGTTTCAGCGCGTAGTTCTGCAGGTCGTCGGGAATGCTTTCAAGTCGATCGAGAAACCAAGTCTTCGGAACCGAAGGATCCCGCAGATAGGGAATCGAGAACTTGCTGATTCGGAAATACCAGTTGGGATGTCCCGCCCACTCCACGTCAAGATCGTCGCGCCAATCAAATCCAAGTTTTATGTTCTTGCGCTGCAACTCGTCCACAATCGTCCGGTTATAGATTCGCCGGATCGGCACCTGAGTTCCGTTGCGTTCGTAGTAAAGCTGCGAGCCTTGCTTCTTAATGGTTTGAATGTCGACCGTTCTAATCCCCAGCATCTTTTCCGTCAGCAGAAAGTCAGGTAAAGTTTTCTGCGTCTGCGGATTGATCTCCATCAGGATTACGTTCTCCGGATCATGTGTTCCCACAATTGCCCGCCGCAAAAGTTCGCGATAGGAAGTTTCATTGAGACCGCTCAGGAAGAAATTCAGGCCCCGATCAAGTCCGTAGACATCAATGTAACTCTGCGCCAGCGTCACCTGATACGCATAAAGAGAAGGGAAGGCCTGCAACTCGACAAGTTTTGGCTGCAAGTTGCCGTTGGCATCTCGCCCCAACCCAAAATCTACTTGCACAAACAGCGGCCGGGGAGACTCATTCGCAACTCGGAACTCCGCCGGAATTGACGCATCCGACCGCGCACGGTATTCCGGATTATCGACCAGTTGCATGATCAGTTCTTTCCCATCCTTTGCCATTCGATTCAGCAATGATTTGGGAAAGAAACAAGGAGTCTCCGAAAGCCGGAACTGCACATGAGTACCGCAAGCGTCGTCGATCCGCCGCAGGAATGTCTGATACCTTTCGGGAGTGAAGCTGTCGTTGAACTGCTTTCGCAGGGAAGCAATCATTCGTCGCGCCAAACAACCGCGTAGCGCCGGCGTCCCGCCGACAAAATCCTTGTCATTCCGAGAATGCTAAAGGTTAGTCACTCCAGGCAGCCTAAAGGCTTGTCATTCCGACCCTGAGCGCAGCGAAGGGGAGGAACCTGCTGTCCGCCCGCAGCGGCACGCCCCTACGCTTCCACCAAAAACTTTCCATCCTGCATGATCTGCTCGTCGTCCACCCAGATGTTGAACTTTCGCCCTACCACATCGATATGGGTCGACGAATCCCATTCCGCACCCGTGTGGGCACCATAGGGATTCCCAAACGCAATGTGCACGCCAGGATATTTCTCATCCTGCAGAATCTGCCCAATCACGTCTTTCAAATCAATATTCGTCCCAATGGCAAACTCGCCCACGCGGTCGCTATTCTCATCGGTATGCGTGTACTTCCAGAAGTCGTCTTCCAGTTCGCGATTGTCCGAATGCGCTTCGGTAAGCCGGTTCTTCTTCATGTGAATGATTAGCGGAGTCTCGCGCAAGCTGCCAAACTTTGCGCACAAATAATCTCCCACTACGCCGTCAATCACGAAAGTTCCATTCACCTCGCCGGGCGTAGTAAAAATCTCACCGCCTGGCAAGTTCCCCCACTTTTCCGGAGTGATAATTCCGCTGGTTTTCAACCAATGGTAATTATGATTTAGTTCAGCGGTAAGGTCCGTTCCCGCTGCAGTCTTCGCGCGCACGCGTTCCGCCTTGCGCACCATGGCCACAACCTTTGCGCTCAGCCGGTCCACTTTCTGAAAATCGGCGCGCATGCCTTCCAGCATAATCTGGCGGTTGATGTTCACCATGTGTGCGTGCCGGATCTTCCGCCGATTCACTACATCCGTCATCTGCATCCGGGTGCGCAATTCGTTGCGCTGGGCCTGCACTGCAAAAATCGAAACCCGGCTGGTTTCCAAATCCTGCAGAATCTCTGCTGGCAAATCCTTCAGCGGACGCGGCGCCAAATCCTCGAGCACCCAGGCGCGGTAGGGCGAGCCGAGTTCGTCGAGTTCATGCACGATCGCGGCAGCAATCTCGATCGTGGCCTCATCGGTGATTACACACACCTTTTCGTTGGGCTGGATCCGCAGGCAAACCTGCACCGCATTGCGCGCGCCAACCGCGTATTCCGGATCAAAAGAGATTGTGTTGTGTGATCGCGTGCCCCACCCTTGCCGCGGGGTCTGCGTCGGGGTCGTCGAAGGAGCCCTAGATTTGTCTGCAGGAATTTTCATTAGCCTACTTTTCTCACGGAAGCCGGCTCGTCATCCGCCAGGCCTGTCTCCGTCTCCTCAATGATGTAATCGACAACTTTCTTTAAATCTCCAGTCTCCTGATACACCTGCAACTGTCGGTCTGCGCCGCTGCCCGTTTCCAGCATGGTATGGATGTAGTTCAACTCTTCGCGCGAATCGAGTTCATCCACCACATCGTCGACGAATTCCAGGTATTCGTGGATTAAATCCTTGGCCGGGACTTCCGTCTGTTTTCCAAAATCGATCAGCTTGCCGCTCATCCCGTAGCGCGCCGCCCGCCACTTGTTCTCCATTAGAAGGGCACGGCGGTATAAACGGAATCCCTGATTTGCTGTATGCAGCTTATACAGTTTCGCCACCGTCGCTTGAATCAGCGCCGCCAGCGCAATGGTTTCGTCCGCTCGCATCGGAATGTCACATACCCGGAACTCGATCGTATTAAAGAACGGATGCGGCCGGATGTCCCACCATATCTTTTTCGCATTGTCGATGCAATTAGTCTTGATGAGCAGTTTGATGAAATTTTCGTATTCGCCCCAGCTAGGAAAGTAATCCGGAATGTTGGTTCGCGGAAACTTGTCGAATACCTTGCACCGGTAGGATTTCAAGCCGGTGTTCATCCCAAGCCAGAACGGCGAATTCGTCGACAATGCCAGCAGGTGCGGCAGAAAATAGCGCGCATGATTCATCATGTGGATCGCGGTCTCGCGGTCCTCGATCCCAATATGCACGTGCAACCCAAAAATCAGATTTGCCCGCGCCACCAACTGCAGATCTTCAACAATGTGCTTATAGCGGTCGTCGGGATAAATCTCCTGCACGCGCCAGTCGGCAAACGGATGCGTCGCCACCGAAGCCAGCCGCAGCCCGTTCTCCTTGGCCAGTCGCACAATATCGCGCCGCAGCATCTTCACTTCCGTTTTGGCTTCCTTGATGGTCTTGCAGACGCCCGTGCCCACCTCGACGACGGACTGATGCATCTCCGCCTTCACGCGCTCCTGCAGGATGAGCTTGCCCTTCTCGAGGATCTCCGCCTGAATATGCGACTTCAGATCCCGCGTCTCCGGATCGATGGTCTGATATTCCTCTTCAATCCCGATGCTGAAAGTAGGTTTCATGGCGTCAAGAAAAAGTCTGTCATTCCGAGCGAAGCGAGGAACCTTGGTTTCTGCCGAAAGCGCCCGTGATACGGCTGCCCCATCCTTGCGCGTTCTTTGCGCAAGGATGGGGACCACCTGCCTGAACAGTATAAATGAGTCGGGAAGCTGTATGCGTTACGACTATTCAAGCCGCTGCGGGGTCAAGCCACCGCGGCCTCGATGCTTATTACGGCGGGATTCTTCGACTTCCAGCAAGCTCTTTGCCTTCTCCAGCCAAGGTTCTAGCACAACCGCCAATCCTGCTCGACCTCCGAACGCTCATCCCGGAGGAGCGCGACCGCCTCCAGCAATCGCTGCTTTCTCATCAGTGCCGAGCTTTATTTTCGAGGCGGCGCGCATGACTTACTTCAGTCATCTGAGGATTCGCTCCTGCAACTCCTACTTGGCCGTCTTGCCCCGCTTCCGGTCGGCGACCCACGCAGGCTCGGCCTTCCGGGTCTTCTTCTCCGGCGGCCCGTTCAAAAAACCAGCCCACCGCAACTCTTGCGCTGGATTCTCTCCGCTCGTAGCCATCTTTACAGCCATCTCCGCGACGGCATTCACAATCCAGTCAAAATTTTCCTGCCCCACTGAGGTAATCTCTGCGTCTGGCGCTGGATTTAGAAAATCAATCGCGTACGGCACTCCGTCCTCCACGGCAAACTCCACCGTGTTCAAGTCGTATCCCAGCACGCGGCACAAGGTCAGAGCATCTTTCTCGATTCTGGACCGTAACGCTTCCGTGGACGGCGGAGGATTTCCCTTCACATACCGTTCATGATGCGGCGCCCGCGGATCGTACTTCATGATGTGCACTTTTTCCTGCCCCACCCCATAGCAGCGGTAATATTCCTCAAACACAACGCCGTGCTGCAGGGTCATGCACAAATCGCCGGTCTGGTTGTAGTGGTGGAAAAATTCTTCCGGCGAATGCACGTGATAAACATGCTTCCATCCGCCTCCGGAGTAAGGCTTAAGGAAAGCAGGGAAGCCGACGTAATCAAACAACTCCTGCCAGTTCAGCGGATAAATCAAGTTCCTCATCGACTTGTCGGTGGTTCCTTCCGGATGCTTGTGGTGCGGCAAAATTATCGTCGGAGGAATCGCAACGCCCAGCTTGTCCGCCAGCGCGTAATTGAAAAACTTGTCATCTGCCGACCACCAGAACGGATTGTTCACGACAATCGTCCCGTGCAGCACGGCATTCTTCAAATACGCCCGGTAGAACGGAATATCCTGCGAAATGCGGTCGATGATGACGTCATATTTTTTCGGCTCATCCATGCGGATGCCGCCAATCGAAACAAACTCCGCAGTGACATCATCCACCTTCATCGAATTAACCTTCTCGACCAAGGCCGGCGGAAACGTATTTTCCATTCCAAATAAAATTCCAATCTTCTTCACGACGCAGTCTCCATTCCTAAATTGTCATCCTGAGCGGAGTGATGGTTTCGCGAAGCGAAGCAATCACGCAGTCGAAGGACCGCTAGACTCTAGCTCCCTCGATACCGCTGCGAGGAATTCTCCCGCGAGCCAACTGTCCGTGCTGCAGAAGCCCGAAGCCCGAAAGCCGAAGCCCGAAGCCCGATCCTAAAAATACTTCCCCGCCATACTCAGCCAGAGCGGCCAGTCATGCTTCGAATTATCTCCGTAAATATCCAGCCAATGCGGCACGGCCTTGCCATTCAAAATTGCCGATAGTTTCACGTTCTGATCCAGGCACATATCCCAATCCGCCGACCCCAGCACAATCTTCATCTGCCGGTAGCGGCTCAGGAACCAGTCGTCGTTCTGATTCGGCAAATAGTCGGGCGGGCAGTTGAAGTAGCAATCGTCGTCATAATAGCCATCCAGAAATTGATGGATATCGAATGCGCCGCTCATGCTCACGCAATGCGTGACCACATCGGGATGCTTGAGCGCAAAATTTACCGCGTGATAGGCCCCAAAGCTGCATCCCGTTACCGCCAGCCGCGGCGTTTGATTCTTCCAGCGGATAAACGGCACCATCTCATGCAGAATGTAGCGTTCATACTGCAAATGCCGCAGCACTCGCACCTTGGGATGCACGCCCTTGTTGTACCAGCTCTCGGTATCAACTCCATCCGGGCAAAACACTTGAAGTTCGCCGCGCTCGATTTTCGGCGCCAACACGCCAATCATCCCGCGGTCTTCATACTCGAAAAACTTTCCCATGGAGGTCGGAAACACCAGCAGCGGCGTCCCCGCATGCCCAAAAACCAGAGCATCCATGTCCCGGTTCAGTTCCTGGCTATATCCTTTGTGATATTCGCGATTCATTGTTAGGCCGTACCTGCAGACCGAATATCTTACCTGAACCCGAGGTTGCTGGGCGCGAAAGTAAGACTTGAATGTCAGGCCGTAAAGCAATGCCACCAGTCCCGCTGAGGGTCGCGGCTAAAAGTGCAGCAGATACGCGCCACCAAACACCAGCCCTGCGAGCAACAAAAAAGTGAGCAGCAGCGCGAAAAGCAGCCCTGGCCGTATCAAAACCATGATGATCATGGGAATGAACGCTGCTTTTGCGATTTGGAATCTACTCAGTGGCAAATGCACTCCGGAGAGATTCGGCAACTCCGGCTGCCACATATGTTCCTCCGGCCACGTCGTTACCTCCAGAATTTTCTTCACGTCAGTACGCTGCAGATACACGCGTGTCTTCAAGCGTCCCACCCAATAGTCGTGCTCCCGGAAGCTCTTCTTGAAGAAACCAACAAAGGCTGACAGTCCAGACCCCGCAAGCTCCTTCTGTGCATCCGCGGTGACTGCCACAATCTTCATCTTGTCGCGCTTCTCGAGCTGCGCCGCGGCCTCGAGGGTGGCCAGTGCGCCGATGAACGCCTCGGCGGCCTCTGGACCGACCGCGTCAAGCACCCTCTTGTATTCGACGCTGTACTGTTCCCGCAGGCGGTTCAACCTGGCCTGCTCCCGGTTAGGCATGAGCAGTCCATTTAGGTCGCTTGCTGTCTTACTCAGTGAGACGACATCCAGTGCTCCGTGAGCAATCACGTCGGCCAGCTGCGAGGCACGGACATCCAGCAGCCGGATGTCCTGGTTAACTCCCTCCGCCATAATCCAGTCGTGAAACATGGCTTGGCGTGTGTACACGCGGAAGAGTTGTTTGAGTTCGTTCCAGATTGTTATCTTCTGCGCCTGCAGATTCTGTGCGGTGGATTTCACTGAATGTGGCGTGACGAAAACATAAAGTCGATCACTAGGGTCGCAGTGCGCCGCTTCACCCAGCCGAGCCTCCCGATCTGCCACGGCTGCGTCGACCAGATCCTTGGCGATCCCAAGAGGCTGATTCTGCAACACGCCACCGTCGGAGAAAGCGAAGTCTGTGGGCGACAGTCCGCTCCAATCCACGTAGGTTTTGCCCTGCACCCAGCGATGCTTGTCGGCGGGAAGGCGGTCTCCATAATCGTCTACACTGCGTTGGATTCCCTTGGGTCGGAACGCGGCTGGAAATGCTCCGGAGCCGACGGCAACGTCGCACATCTGTTCCCACTGCGCGGCGTTGGCTTGTCCATCGGCGGCAACCTCGAAAAGCTTCTGGTCGACAGAACGGGTGTAATTGAATCCGCCGTCGTCACTGCCCAGAATCGGGAGCATATAGTCGATTCCGTTGAGATTGGTAAGTGCCAGTCCAACCCGCAGTTTTTCCGGTAAGCCATCAATCTGTTCCACGGCTGCGTGTGGCCCGCTGCCGGGCTTCTTCATCGATGTGACCAGCATATCCCGGCCGATTGAGTCGATAAGGTCAGAAGAAAAAAGCGAGTGCCATTTTCGTTCGCTCCATCTCATCTTGACCAGTTGCATCAGACTGATGCGTTCCACCCACGCCTGATAAAGCGAGTTGCTGAATTCCCCCTCGAGCGAACTGGCGTCGTACATCAAGCGCTGCGACACCATCGCTGCCGTCATCCCGCCTGCAGAGGCACCGGTAAGGACGTCCACATAGATTTTGTTTTTGTCGGAACCAGCTTCATTGAACGTGCGGATGGCCCGCATCAGTTCGTATAACACACCTGCTTCGTAACTGCCCAAAGAGACAGCGCCTGCGATCGTGACCGCCAATCTTTTGGCCATAACGTCTGTTAGCCTCCACTTAGGACGGTGTAAATAAATCAAGAAGCGAGGGAAGAGCTACGAGGATACACCCCATCCGCAATATGACTGACGCAAAGCACCTGACGTTGCGCCGCCCTCTGGCCGGCGGCCTGGTTCCTACCGTGCCGGCCCCATTCCCAATCTCGATCCAAATGATATCGTGATACGAGACATGTCATGGACGCTCCCTAAATTCGTTCCGCGTTCCGCGCCTCTCATACTGCTTATCCTGACGCTCGCCGCCGCCGTCTCGTTCGCCGCGGTCAGCCATCTCGTCGTCCGCTTCAACGCTAATCAACAGGCACGCGGACGCAAGCTCTATGCGCAAGGTCTCGCCGATGCGAGCGCCGGCCGGTATGTCGACGCCATAGCCGCGTTTCGCGCCGCCCTCACGTGCGAACCCACGAACTCGCAGTATCAGCTCAGCCTGGCTCGAGCCCTGCGTGACAGCAACGATCCAAGGCTTCTCGACGAAGCCGAGTCCTATCTCATTGCACTGTGGCAGCGTGCTCCGCAGGATGCCGCCGTAAATTTAGCTCTGGCTCGCGTCGAAGCCCACCGCGGTTCCATCGAAGATGCCACTCGTTATTATCACAACGCGATGTACGGAGAGTGGAAGTCCGATCCCGACGCCAATCGCAACAAAGCCCGCATCGAACTCATCCAGTTTCTGCTCAAGCAAGGTGTGCCGGATAAAGCTGAATCGGAAATGATGGCCCTGGCAACGTCGTTGCCATCCGATGCCGCCGCGCATCTTCAGGCCGCGCAATTGTTCGAGCAGGCTCAGGACTATCCCAACGCGCTCGCCCAGTATGAAGAAGTTCTGCGCCTTAATCCCGCGAACTCCTCCGCCCTCGCCGGAGCCGGCCAGGCCGCCTATCGCACGGGAAACTACGCCACCGCCCAACGTTATCTGGAGGCTGCGGTGAAAGCAAATTCGCAGGATGGCGAGTCGCGCGAGCTGCTTGCAACGACCGATTTGATTCTCCGCGCCAATCCTTTCCAAAGCCACATTTCCGATGCTGAACGCAACCGGCGCATTACGGCCGCCCTGTCCCAGGCTGAAAAACGCCTCGCCGAGTGCGCCCAGCAAACCGGCGTGGACCTGAAAGTTCCCGCGACCGTTACTGCATCTCCACTTTCCAGCCTGGAGTCCCGTCTGACAGACATTCAGCCAAATCTAGCCCGCTTGCACTCTCCCGCAGAAACTGATCTTCCGGACACAATCATGGACGTGGTTTTCCAAACCGAGCAGCAGACTAAAGACATTTGTGGAATGCCGCAAGGCCTCGACCTCGCACTGCTGTTGATCTCCGAAAAGCGCGAGGCCGCAAGCCGATGAGCACTCCTGCAAGTCCACCGCTCGCAGCTCCGCACCCTTCGGTCGTGCGCTTCCGTATTCCCCGGCGCTTGTTTTCCACTCTCGAAGGCGCCTTCCATGAAGAAGTATTCTTTCTCATTCTCTCGGTCTTTATCGGAATTTTTTCCGGCTTGGCCGTGGTCTGCTTTCGTCTGGCGATTGACTGGATGCACCTGGCCCTGCTCGGTCCGCTCGCGCAAGCTCACAGCTGGCGGCTGATCGCCGTGCCCGCGCTCGCGGGCCTGGTCGTAGCCGCGCTCGTGTTGCATCTGTTTCCGGGGATCCGCGGCAGCGGCGTCAACCAGACCAAGGCCGCGCTCTATATCTTCAACGGCGTCATTCCGTTTCGCACGGCCGTCGGAAAATTTATCTGCGCCGCGATTGCCATCGGCTCTGGTCAATCGCTCGGGCCCGAAGATCCTTCGCTCCAGATCGGAGCCAGCATCGCCTCTGCCCTGGGACGCTGGCTGCATATCTCCCGCGAAAAACTGCGTCTCATGGCCCCAGTTGGCGCGGCCGCGGGGCTGGCGGCAGCCTTCAACGCGCCGATCTCCGCGGTCCTCTTCGTGATTGAAGAGGTGATTGGACGCTGGAGCGCCGGCATCCTTGGTTCCGTTGTCTTATCCGCTGTTTCCAGCGTCGTGATCGTGCGTTGGTTTCTCGGCAGCGAACCGCTGTTTCGCATTCCTGTCACCACTTTCAAGCGTCCTACCGAACTCATCGCCTATGCTGTTCTCGGCATTGTGGGCGGTCTCGCCTCTGTCATCTTCGCTAAGTCAATCGGCTACCTTCGTCCCCGTCTGAAAGCTCTGCCGCGCTGGACACAATATTTCCAGCCCGCATTCGCGGGACTCGTGGTCGGCCTCATTGGTTTTCTGGGATTTCCCCAAGTCATGGGCGCCGGCTACGACGCCATGGATCAGGCCATGCATGGCCAGTTCGCGTGGAAGATCCTGGCCATACTCGCCATCTTGAAGATTATTGCCACGACCATTTCTTTCGTGAGCGGAACTCCCGGCGGAATGTTCGCGCCTACTCTCTTCATTGGGGCCATGCTCGGAGGTGCCGTCGGCGACATTGAGCGCATCTTATTTCATAACCTCACCGGATCAACCGGAACCTATGTCCTGGTCGGCATGGGCGTGCTCTTTGCCGGTTTTCTTCGCGTGCCGATGACCTCTGTTTTCATGGTTCTCGAAGTCAGCGGCAATTACGAGATCATCGTCCCCGTCATCGTCGCCAACACTTTTTCTTACCTTGTATCGCGCGGCCTGCAGAGCATTCCCATCTTCGACCTGCTCACCCGGCAGGACGGACTAATTTTGCCTTCGCTCGAAGAGGAGCGCGAAGAAACCATTCTCCGCGTCGAAGACGCCATGCTCCCGGTCCCCGCAACGATCCTTAGCGCGCAAGACTACGTCGATGCCAACGCGCACCGCATCCAGGATTCCGCCGACTCTATTTTTCTGGTGCGTCTACATCCTGCCGGTTGGAGCACGATCAGCCGCGAGCAACTTCAGCGCCTGTTTCAGGAAGGTAAGGGCGAACTCACGCTCGGCTCAGTTCTTCCCCCGCAGTCAGTGCCCAGTCTTTACCCTGATCTTCCGCTCGATTCCGCGCTCCGCTATGTGAATGTTTATCCTCTCGTTCCTGTCGTCAACCGTGCTGACTCTCGTCGACTCGAGGGCGTGATCTCCCGCGACTCCGTTTTCCAGAAATACGGTGGCACGCAGACTGTCGTGGGAGTCTGAACAGTTCGCACGCGATTCCATTGAAACGCATCAATAGAAGTGATATCCATATCAGTCCGATCCGAATCGGCGGAATACATCCTGAGACAGAGCAAAATGAATCCCTCAAAACGGCTGGTTTTCTTCCTGCACTTGTTCGCGCATTTGTTTGTGATTTCAATTCTCGTGCCCTGTCTCTCGGCTGCTAACCCGGCGGTCTCAAACGCATCGAGCCAAATCACATCGAATGAGAAGCTCGTGCTTCGCGACGATTGGACGCTGCAATCTTCCGCCAAGGTCAAGGCGAAAGGCGAGGTAGTCTCTGCGGCCGCCTTCGTTCCGGAGGGATGGCACAGCGCGAGTGTTCCTACCACTGTCGTCGCGGCTTTGGTAAAAGACAAGACCCTGCCCGACCCATTCTTCGCCACGAATCTGCGCCAATTCCCCGGGGTGAAGTACCCCGTCGGCGCAAATTTCTCCGACATTGCCATGCCGCGCGATAGTCCCTATGCGGTCTCGTGGTGGTTTCGCAAGCAATTTGCGGTGCCTGCTTCCTACGCTGGAAAAACCGTCTGGCTGAACTTTCAAGGAATCAACTACGGCGCTAATGTTTGGCTCAACGGCAAGCAGATTGCGAACTCCAACGATGTGGCAGGAGCCTGGCGCACCTATGAATTGAACGTTACCGGAGCTCTGAAACCGGGCGGCGAAAACGTTCTCGCAGTGCAGGTTTTCGCCCCCACGCAAAGCGATCTCGCCATCACCTTCGTTGATTGGAATCCCGCGCCTCCGGACAAAAACATGGGCCTGTGGCGCGAAGTCTACCTCACCACCAGCGGCCCGGTTGCGCTGCGCTATGCCACGGTTGTTTCGAAGCTGAACCTTCCCGCCGCTGATTCCGCGCAGCTCACCGTCACTGCGCAATTGAAGAACGGAACCGGCAAGCAAGTGAGGGGAAAGCTTATCGGTGAAATTGAGGGCGCGAGGTTCCAGCAGGAAGTGGAACTCGCGGCGAACGAATCGAAGGACGTGACCTTCACGCCCGACAAATTCCCGCAGCTGATCCTCGCAAACCCGCGCCTTTGGTGGCCCGCGCAGATGGGCAAGCCGAATCTCTATTCACTGAACATGGCATTCGAGGTCAACGACGCAGTCAGCGACATTTCCCAAACCGAGTTCGGCATCCGCGAGGTAACTTCTGAAATAAACGCCGGCGGCGGACGCGCCTTCCATATCAATGGCAAGAGCATCCTCATCCGCGGTGGCGGTTGGACCCCCGACCTGATGCTTCGCGAAAATTCGCAGCGCCTCCACGATGAATTTCGTTACGTGCGCGATATGGGACTCAATACAGTTCGCCTCGAAGGGAAACTCGAAACCGAGGAGTTTTTCGATCTAGCCGACCATGAAGGAATTCTGGTGATGGCGGGCTGGTGCTGCTGCGATTTCTGGGAACGCTGGAACCATTGGAAGCCGCAGGATTTTTCCATCGCGCAGCAATCCCTGCGCGATCAGATCTATCGCCTGCGCAGTCATCCCAGTTTGATTGCGTGGTTGAACGGCAGTGATAATCCGCCCCCGCCCAAAGTCGAGCAAATGTATCTAGATATTGAAAAGCAGCTTCTATGGCCGAATCCCGTGGTCTCTTCGGCCACAGGCGCCGCCACGAAAGTTACAGGAAACAGTGGCGTGAAAATGACGGGACCGTACGAATACGTTGCCCCCAGCTACTGGGAGCAAGACACTCCGCAAGGCCAGACTGGCCGCAAGCAGTGCAATCCCGGAGGCTGCGGCGGCGCCTACGGCTTCAACACAGAAACCAGCATGGGACCAGCCGTCCCGCCCATAGAAAGTATTCGCGCCATGGTGGGTAAAGATCACATGTGGCCGATCGATGAAGTATGGAACTACCACGCCGGCGGCGGAGAATTCAAAACCATCCACGTCTTCAGCGATGCGCTTGCGAAACGCTACGGGAAATCCAATAGCGCGGAAGATTTCGCCGTCAAATCGCAACTGCAAACCTATGAAGGTGTGCGGGCCATGTACGAAGCCTACAGCCGCAACAAGTACCAGTCGACAGGGGTGATCCAGTGGATGCTGAACAACGCCTGGCCGTCGATGATCTGGCATCTCTACGACTATTACCTGCGCGCGGCCGGCGGCTACTTCGGCGCTAAGCGCGCCCTTGAAGCGCTGCACCCGGTCTATGGCTACGACGATAAATCCATCTGGGTGGTGAGCAGCCAGTATGCAGATAGCAAAGGCTTGAAGCTCACAACGAAGATTTACAACCTGGATATGACGGAGAAGTTTTCGCGCGAGGACACGCTCGACGCGCCCGCCGACAGCACAGCTAAAATATTCACGTTGCCCGAAATCGATGGCCTAAGCCCCACGTACTTCGTAGCTCTGCAACTCACTGACCCCACCGGCGCAATACTAGGCTCCAATTTCTACTGGCTCTCCACCAAGCCCGAAACTCTTGACTGGGCAAAGTCCACCTGGTGGATGACCCCAACCGAATCCTTCGCCGACTACACCGCGCTAGCACATCTTCCAAAGGTGAAGCTTATCGTTACCCACCGCACCGAGAACAAAGGCGAAGAATCCAGCACCCACATAACGCTGGAAAATCCAAGCAAGAGTTTGGCATTCTTCGTCCGCCTCAAGGTCACCAAAGGCGTCGAGGGCGAAGATATCCTGCCAGTCGTGTGGGAAGACAATTACATCTCTCTCCTTCCCGGCGAGAAGCGCGAAGTAACCGCTACCTATCGCACGAATGACCTGGGAACGTCTAAAGCGACTGTAGAAGTCAGCGGCTGGAACGTAGAATAGTGGCCTCAGTCGGACTGGCCCCTCGCGAAAGCAATGGGTAAGGGGGATTGCGCCGGCTGTTGTAGCGAATGCATTCGCAGTCTCGAATACGATCCCCCGGCACTCACCCGTCATGCTTACAACTCCTCGACCGGAACAACTGATTGGGGCGGGATATCAAAAGCCGACAGTTTTGAGTGGAGCGGTAGCGAGACAACAAAAGACGATCCGCCGACCGAACCTTGAATCCTCCTCCGTGCTTCAGTCCCAAAAGTATGAAATTTCTTTCACACAATTCAGGTTGCGGCGCGAGGTGTAGAGTCGTCGCCGTGTTCCGATTCCTCTACAAATTCCCCCGAAAGGGTTGCGGCGAGCACGGAAGACCTTGCGCAAACCGCCCACTCACGAAAACCGAATCACCCAGATCGATTCATGAAAGCCAAGTCACGAAATTCTGGTCACAAGACCAACGGAGGAGAAAGAAAATGATTCGAAGATTCGCTGTGTCTCTTCTGGCATTCGCTGCGTTGGCGATCAACGTGTGCCTTGCCGAATCGCTGCCACTGCTGACCCGCCATACGCGTGAGGTCACGCTGAATGGCAAGGCGCCGTTGATCGGGCGTCTTCCCGCAAACCAATCTATGCGCATCGTGCTGGTGCTCCCGCTCCGCAATCAATCGGGGCTGCAGAGCTTCTTAAAGGACGTCTACGATCCCTCCAGCGCGACTTATCACCAGTTCTTAAGCGTTGGTCAGTTCACCGAGAAATATGGTCCCGCTGCAGCCGATTATGAGAGCGTGATGCAGTGGGCGAGAGAAAACGGATTCAAGGTGGTTGCCACTTCGCGCAATCGCGTGAACCTGGATGTCGTCGGTTCGGCGGCCACGATTGAGAAGGCGTTCCATGTCAGCCTCGGCGTCTATCAGCATCCCACCGAAGCGCGTACCTTCTACGCCCCAGACCGCGAGCCAACGGTCGATCTGCCGGTGCAGTTGTGGCACGTTACGGGACTGGATAATTATTCGATCCCGAAGCCCGCGCTGGTGAAGCGCGACCCGAATACGCCAAACGTGAAGTCCAACGCCACGACGGGTTCGTGCCCCTCCGCATCGTTCTGCGGCAGCGACATGCGCGCGGCTTATTACGAAGGCCAGGTTCTTACCGGGGCCGGCCAGTCGCTCGGACTGCTCGAGTATGCCGGAACCGATTTGGCCGATCTCGACACCTATTACACGAACGCCGGGCAAGTGAATGATGTGCCTGTCACGTTGTTGTCGACAGACGGAACCAGCACCAGCTGTGTCTATCCAGCCTGCGACGACACCGAACAGACGATCGATATGACGCAGGCACTGGGCATGGCTCCCGGAATGTCGAGCCTGGTGATGTATGTCGGTTCGAGCGACGCGGCGATCTTCAATGCCATGGCGACCGCGAATCCGTTGAACTATCAGTTGAGCTCCTCATGGGTATGGTTCCCACCGGATCCGAAGATCGACGATCCCTACTTCACCGAGTTCGAAGCGCAGGGGCAGAGCTTGTTTCAAGCGGCTGGCGATAGTGGGGCTTGGACACCAGAGTCGATTGTATGGCCTGCGGACAATCAATACCTCACCGCAGTGGGCGGAACTTCTTTGACTACTCAGAGCGCTGCAGGTCCGTGGGCTTCTGAAACCGCATGGGAGGGTGGCGGCGGTGGCATCTCGCCCGACGATATAGCCATTCCGTATTGGCAGGTCAAGACGGCCGCCGGGTGTGCGGCGTGTTCGCAGACTTTACGGAACACCCCTGATGTCTCGGCAAATTCCGACTTCACCTTCTACGTGTGCGCTGACCAGCAGGCCTGCACGGCCAACGAATATGGTGGCACCAGCTTCGCTGCTCCCATGTGGGCTGGATATATTGCCCTCACGAATCAGCAATCAGTGTTCAATGGCTTGGGTCCAGTCGGTTTCATCAATCCGAAGATCTACACAATCGGGCTCGCCACCACTTACAGCCAGGACTTTCACGATATCGTGAGTGGCAGCAACGGATATTCCGCGACCATCGGCTACGACTTAGCGAGCGGTTGGGGCAGTCCGAACAAGAGCGGCCTGATCGATGGTCTGGGCGGGAAGGCCTATGCAAGCTTCCTTCTCACTTCGGCCCCCGCTTCACAAACCGCGCAGCACAACTAATACGATCTGTGCTTGTCATATATGTTGTACAATTTCGCGCACGATGGTCAGACGCATGCAGGTTTCCGAATTCCGGCTCGCAATTCGCGAGGTAGTCAACAGCGCCGAAAATGGTGATCCGACCATTCTCACTACTACGGTAGAGACGCCGCCGCCATTGTTCCCATGAGCATGTTCGAACGCTCTATGCCATCCGAAGCACCAAAGCCCGCCGTTCCGACGAAAGCGCGTAACCGGAAATCAAAAGCGTCGTAGGTCTGGGGCCCGCACGACTGGGGCTACATCGTCTCAGACGAAGCTAACCACGACAAGGACCTCATTTTCCTCAATGAAAGCTTGATAGCATGGTGTAAACACAGGCGTTAGAGGATTTTTCACTATCGTTCACATTGCGTTGCACCACCACGATGCATCCTTGTGTCCGCTGAACCGCAAGGACGGTCTTTTGGCTGACTTTGTTCGGAATTTCAGTAGATCTGGGTTTTAGCTGGTATGTTGAAAACTAGGCGAAAACAGCATCACTACTGAGCAAGGATCTGGCCGCGGCGCGTGGCCAAAACAGGATGAGTTCCATTGGGCATACCGTTTCGAATTGAGATTTGTGGCGGAATCGCCTCGGGCAAGACGACCTTGGCGAATCTTCTGAAGGGACACGCGGAGGTGGTGTTGGAAAACTTCACCGCTACGCCTTTCTGGGAGCCCTTTTACGAAACGCCAGGCCGCTACAGCTTCGAGGCTGAAGTCTCGTTCCTGCTGCAACACTATCATCAGATCAAGCGGCAAAGGTTTGACGGAAGTGAAAGCATCACCGTTTGCGACTTCTCCTATAGTCTGGATCGTGCATATTCGGCCGTTTCGCTGGAGGCGGGAGAGTTCCGTGCTTTCGAAGCAGTTTACCAACGTGTTCGTGCGGACAGCGCAGCCCCAGCGCTGTTGATCCAGCTACGCTGTTCCCCAGAAACCCAGATGCGAAGAATCGAAGCAAGAGCTCGGAGAGTGGAGTCTGGTATTAAGCTCCAGTTCTTGCACTCTCTGAACACGGCAATTGATAGGGAGATAGCGATCGCTAGCGAATTGGTGCCGACACTTTCAATAGACAGCGAAACCAATGATTTCGCCCACGATGCCGAGACGAAAGCGGCATGTCGACAACAAATCCTGAAAAAGATCTCTGTTGTGGAGTCCGGCAGGGGTGAGGAGGTGCAAGACTCAACTGACGGATAGGGTGTTCAAATAAGCTTGAAACGAGTCGGCAAAGTGGTCAGCGTGTACTTGAAAATCAAAATTCAGAGTAGCGACAAATTGAATCAGCCGGCCCGCTAGGTCGAGGACAGCGGAGAGTCGGGGGTGACCGATGAACAGCGGGGGCCTCTGACGCGATAGTTCGACTGGACGGCCTGGTCTGGCTGACGAAAAAGGGGCGAGACCATCACGACACACCCCTGCCCATGAACCTGAAGGTACACGACCAACGGCGTCTTCCAATGGCGCGATTTTCGCTTCCAGTCTCGTGCCCCCGCTTTGGCGAAAAATATCACTAACCCGCCGCTCAATGCTCTCCGCCTGTGCTCCAACCGTTTTGAGATGTTACTTTTCAATGAGTTGTAGCGTATGTCGGTCTCACAGACCGCTTGCCGAGTTGGATTTTCCAAAGGCGGACGTACTGAGACCGTCGCCTTTTTTGTTCGCCTCGACAACCTCGATTCGCCGCTGCGGGGCTGGCGGGGAGGATTGAGGGTAACGCTTCTTTCTCACCACGACCGGCCCACCTCGCTAACAACGCTGCCAGCGTGAAGCCAACAACTAAAGTCGACTACCATCCAAAACACTTCCATTTGTGCTTCTTACTCCCCCAACCCCCTCAGTCTCTACCACATCACAGCCTGTGAATACAAGGCACTCTAATGGGATCAGGGTTCGCCGCCACGGTAGTCTGAAAAAAACGTTTATGCCTGGAAATCACCGCAACGGAACGCCCGCTTACAAGAAGATTCAGAACGCCATTCGTAAGCGGATTGA